>Ga0190271_10000106_pt1 | contig 43982 bp, 44 predicted proteins | sample Popmic356T_FD_133747 | JGI IMG/M metagenome (GOLD analysis project Ga0190271, IMG submission 133747) | Populus adjacent soil microbial communities from riparian zone of Weber River, Utah, USA - 356 T | ecosystem: Environmental > Terrestrial > Soil > Riparian zone | place: USA: Utah | collected...
AATCCTCGCTGATGCGTCCGTCGAAGAACAGGCCGCGCTCGGGACGGGCCGGGTCTGCGAACTTGACCGCATCGCTGCGCGATGGCTCGCCCTGATCGCTCCCAGCGCGGTCGCGAAGGGAGCAGCATCTGCGACATAGATCGCACCCGGATCGAGCAGCACGACCGCCGACCGCAGTTTCTCGAAATCCTTCGACATCAGCGCATAGGCCGACGATACCGTTCCGACGGGAATGCCGGCATAGATGGCCCCGAGCGCGAAGACCGCATGCTCGATGGCATTGTCGGACAAAATCACCAACGGCCGCTCGGCGTTGAGACCCTTGCGATCATCCAGCTAGCCGCTGCGCGGACGCGGCGGCGCATCTCGCCATAGGTGATCGTCGCCCAGTCGCCTTTCGTATCGAACCGTTCGGCGAGGAAAACCCTGTCGGGCTGCTCGTTCGCCCATCGCTCGATCCACACGCCGATCGAACGGTGGGATGCCGCCAGTGGAACCGTCGATTTGACGAGAAACGAGCCGTCCGGCCGACGGACCGACGTCACCGACGGCGCAGCGAACAGTTCCGCGATCTCATCATCGCGTCTTCCGGCGCGTTGCATCCTGCTTCCCCCGCGCGCTCCGTCACTCGGAGATCTTCACATATTCGAAATCGCCAGGTTTGTTGTCGATGCCGACCTTCGGCGGCGCGATCCAGCCGGCGAATTCTCCGGGCTCGCTCACCGGCGTCATCAGGGAGCCGATGAAATCACCGTCCGCAACCGAAGGCAGGTAGCTGTCGCGCATCTTCTCCCACTGCGCGTCGTTGACCACCTCGCCCTTGTCCGTTGCGTGCACGTTCCTGAATTCGCCAATCTGGCGATGGAACGCGGTGTGCGGCAGCGCGAACTCGAAGTTGACCCCAAGCGACTTGATGACCTTGTTCCAGCGCTCGATGCCTTTGCTGCAGTCGTTGGTGTAGTCGTCGCGCAAGCGCATGTTGAGTGCGGTCAGTGCCGGCTCGTTCACCAGCTTGATCGCGCCGTCGACCCACTTCAGCACCGGATAGGTGTCACCCGTCAGCCGATGGTCATCACGCAGCCGCGTCTCCTGGAAGCGACCTTTCAGGCCTGCGTTATAGAAATTCGCCGCGTTGGTCGAAACCTCGGAACCGAACAGGTCGAGCGACAGCGAGTAGTGCAGGTTGACCTTCTTCTGCATCGTCGGCAGGTCGATCACGCCGAGCGCGCGAATGCGTTCGACGTCGTAAGGGTCGTCGATGCCCGCCTGCTTCATCGCCTCGCAGGTTCGCCGCATGACGCGGCCGACGCCGGTTTCGCCGACGAACATGTGGTGCGCTTCCTCGGTGAGCATGAAGCGGCAGGTGCGCGACAGCGGATCGAAACCGGATTGCGCCAGGCTCTCCAGCTGCATTTTGCCGTCACGGTCGGTGAAGAACGTGAACATGAAGAACGACAACCAGTCGGGCGTCGCCTCGTTGAACGCACCAAGCATACGCGGAGCGTCCGCATCACCGGAACGGCGGCGCAGCAGGTCATCCGCCTCCTCGCGGCCGTCACGGCCGAAATATTTCTGCAGCAGGTAGACCATCGCCCAAAGGTGACGCCCCTCCTCGACATTCACCTGAAACAGATTGCGCATGTCGTAGAGCGACGGTGCGGTCTTGCCGAGATGACGCTGTTGCTCGACGGAGGCAGGCTCCGTGTCGCCCTGAATGACGACGAGGCGCCGCAACATGGCACGGTATTCGCCGGGCACCTCCTGCCAGGCCTTTTCGCCCTTGTGCTGACCGAAGTTGACGAGGCGCCCCTCCTCCTCGGGCGCGAGCAGCACGCCCCAGCGATATTCCGGCATACGCACGTAGTCGAACTTGGCCCAGCCCTTCGGATCGACACTCACGGCGGTGCGCAGATAGACGAGGCTTTCCTGAAAGCCCTCCGGCCCCATGTCATTCCACCAGTCGAGGTAGCCCGGATGCCAGCCCTCCAGTGCTTTCAGCACCTGACGGTCCTCCGTCAGGTTGACGTTGTTCGGGATCTTGGTGGTGTAGTCGACGTTCATGAGGTTCATGTCGTCTCTCCTTATACCCGCGTCATGTCGAATTGCGGTCGCTCGCCGGTGCCGTAGCGCTGCAGGGCGCCGGATTCGCCAACCGCGTTGGGACGCTGGAAGATCCAGTTCTGCCACGCCGTCAACCGCGCGAAGATTTTCGATTCCATTGTCTCTGGCCCGGCGAAGCGCAGGTTCGCCTCCAAACCGGTCAGACTATCCGGCGAAAAGCTGGTGCGCGCCTCGAAGAACACGCGCACCTCGTCGGCCCAGTCGATGTCGTCGAGGGCGAACGTGACGAGGCCAAGTTCTTCGGCAACTTCCGCATCGAGTGCTTCGCCCTGACGCGACTTCGCCGCCTCCAGTTCGGTCGGATCGGCCTGGAAGCGCGATTGCAGCCGGGTCAAACCGTGACACATCGGGTATGGACCGAAATTCATCGCGCTCAGGACAAGCTTGGGCGGCGCGCTGTTTTCACCCTGCCGCGGACCGATCAGCATGTAGGAGCGGTCGGACGCGAGCACGAGTTCGGCGAGCGTGCCGGCGAAGCAGGAACCCGGCTCGATCAGGCTCACCAGCGTCCGCGAGGTGACGTCGATGCGCTTCAGCACGCGCTTCCAGTAGTGCCGCACCTCGTTGACGAACCAGTCGTCCTTGTGGGTCTCGAGCAGCGCATCATGGGCGAGCACGCCCGCTGGATCGCCTTCGGACTTGAACACCAGCACGGCGGTTTCAAGTTCGTTGATGCGCAGATGCAGGATCGCGTCGTCGAGTTCGCGCGCGGCCTGCAGCGGCCAGAACGACGCGCCGAGCACCCTGACAGCCGCGGCATCGACGGGCGTTACGTCAGGCGCCTTGATGGAAATGGTCGCGGTGTGACCTGCCCGATCAATGTCGACGCTGACAAAACCATAGCGAATGCTGTCGCTGTCGATTGTCCGCGTCAACGGCGTGAGCTCGACACCGTCGCCCTCAGCACTGCGCGGCGACGACGCCGCCAGTTCGCGCGCCCGCTCGGCGACACGCGCCTCGAGCTTCGAGTTCGGCGCGATCTCGTCCACCAGACGCCACTGCACCGCGCGCTTGCCCTTCACCCCCTCCTCGAAAGTGCAGAAGTAGTCGGCATGATCGCGGCGCACCTTGCGCTTGTCGGTGACCCGCGTCAGCCCGCCGGTGCCGGGCAACACCGCGAGCAGCGGCACCTCCGGAAGCGACACCGCGGCCGACCCATCATCGACCAGAATGATGCGATCGGCCGCGAGCGCGAGTTCATAGCCGCCGCCCGCCGCCGTGCCATTGACGACACAGATAAAGCGCTGGCCGGAGTTGGCGCTGGAGTCCTCGATGCCGTTGCGGGTCTCGTTGGTGAATTTGCAGAAGTTGACCTTGTGCGCATGGGTCGCGCCGGCAAGCATGCGGATATTGGCGCCGGCGCAGAACACGCGGTTCTTGCCCGAACGCATCAGCACGGTCTTCACCTGCGGATGTTCGAAGCGCAGCCGCTGGACCACATCCGCAAGCTCGATGTCGACGCCGAGGTCGTAGGAATTCAGCTTGAGCTGATAGCCCTCGAACAGACCGCCGTTCTCGTCCACGTCCATGGTGAGCGTGGCAATGTCGCCGTCGACGGCGAGTTTCCAGTGCCGGTAGCGGGATGGATCGGTCTGGAAATCGATGTGTCTCGCACCATTGGCGAGCTTGCGGTCCTCAGCGGCCATCGCAGCATCCTGACGGGGAAGATGAATTATAATGCACATTCAGAGTGATTGATCCAGCATATTGTGAGCGATTCGGCATTTTTATGCACCACCAAGGGGTCAGGCCGCGCGTCCGGCAAACGCCTCCCCATGGCCCTGCAGGATACGGTTTGCGAAGCCGACCACGGCCTGAAGGGTGGCGTCCGGCGCTTCCCGGTGCGGGGAATGTGCGGCGGCTCCGATCATCGCCACGTCGACCGGGCAGTAGCACTCCTCCTGCGCGATCTCGATCTGACGCAACGTGCCGTATTGGTCGCCTGTCCCCTGCACAATCTGCACCGGCACGCGGATGTAGGTGAGATACTCGGAGATATCCCAGTCGCGGAATTGCGGGTCGAGCCATGCGCCATTCCAGCCGTAGAAGGCATTGTCGACATCGCGGTGCCAGCGCGCGAGTTTTGCGCGCAGATCGCCCATCTCGTAGTTCTGCCTGATGCCGGCGATCGAACTGACCGAAATGTCCTCAACGATGAAGTGCGGCGCCAGCAACGACAGCCCGCGAATGCGATGGTCCTGCACCCCGCCCGCGTAGATGGCCGCAATCGATGCGCCGTCGGAGTGACCGACCAGCAGCCCGCGGCGAAAGCCTATTGCGTCGCGCAGCTTCGGCAATACGTCGAGTGCCTCGACGTGCATGTAGTCGAGCTGGCGTGGCAACTCCACCGCGCTGGAGGAACCATAGCCCGCGCGCGAGTATGCGAACACGCCACAGCCTGTCGCCGCCGCAAGCTGGTCGGGAAAGTCTCCCCACAATCCTGCGCTGCCAAGACCTTCATGCAGCATGACGATGGTCGAGGCCTGATCGGGCGTCGGCCCTACTGTGCGAAATTCGAGTTCGCTCGCGCCGATCGCCAGACGGCCATCGCTGGTCCACACACTCATGGCGTCGTCCCTCAAGCAGCGTCGTCACTGCGCAGCTTGAAACGCTGGATTTTTCCGGTCGCCGTCTTCGGCAGGGTGTCGACCACTTCGATCCAGCGCGGATATTTCCAAAGACCGATCCTGGTCTTGACGTGATCCTTCAATGCGTCTTGCAGTCCGTCTGTGGACGAGCCCGGCTTGAGCACGATGAACGCCTTCGGCTTCAGCAGGCCCTCGGGGTCGGCTGCGGCAATCACCGCGGCTTCGGCGACCGCCGGATGCGTGATCAGCGCGCTCTCGACTTCAAACGGCGAAACCCAGATGCCCGACACCTTGAACATATCGTCGGCGCGACCGCAGAACGTGTAACGCCCATCCGCATCGCGCGTGTACTTGTCGCCGGTGCGCGTCCAGCCACCCTCGAACGTCTGCCGGGTCTTGGAGCGCTGGTTCCAGTAACCTTCCGCCGCCGACGGCGCATCCACGAGCAGTTCGCCGACCTCGCCATCGGCAACTTCGGCGCCAGCGTCGTTGACCAGACGCACGCGATAACCCGGCACCGGACGTCCCGACGAACCGTATTTGATGTCATGCGGTGAGTTCGACAGGAAGATGTGCAGCAACTCGGTCGAACCGACGCCATCGATGATGTCTACACCGAAGCGATTCTTCCAGTTCTGGCCCACCGCCTCGGGCAATGCCTCGCCTGCAGAAGTGCAGATGCGCAGGCTCGGAAAACGCGGCTCATTTTTTGACGCTTCGTCGTTGAGCATCGCCGCGAACAATGTCGGCACCCCGTAAAAGATCGTCGCGTTGTACTTGCGCATCAGTCCGAACATCGCCGCCGGCGTCGGACGATCCGGATACAGCACAGTCGTAGCGCCGACCGACATCGGGAACGTCAGCGCGTTGCCGAGGCCATAGGCAAAGAACAGTTTCGCCGCCGACAGGCAGATATCGTTCTCACGAATGCCGAGCACCTGGTGTGCGTAGGTCTCCGCCGTTGCCTGCAGGTTCACATGCAGATGCCGCACGCCCTTCGGCATGCCGGTCGATCCGGACGAGTAGAGCCAGAAAGCCGGTTCGTCGCGATGGGTCGCCACGGTTTCGAAGTCGTCACTCTCGCGCGCGATCTCGTCGGAGAATTTCAGATAGCCGTGCGCATCCTTTCCGACGACAACCACATGGGCCAGATCCGCCATGCGGCCCAGCAGGTCCTTCACCACCGGCAGCAGCGTCTCGGAAACGAACAGGACGCGGGCGCGGCTGTCGGCCAGTACATACGCGTACTGGTCTGTCGTCAGCAGCGTGTTGAACGGCACCGGGACCACGCCGGCACGGATCGCGCCCAGATAGATGATAGGAAACTCGACATTGTCGAGCATCAGCATCGCCGCGCGCTCCTCGCGCCGGACGCCGAGCCGCTTGAGCAAATTCGCGAGCTTGCGGCTTTGCGTCTGCAGCGAACCGTAACTGAGTTCGGAGGTGCCGTCGGTGAAGGCGAGCTTGTTGCCCCTGCCCGTGTCGATATTGCGATCGAGCAGATACGTCACCGCGTTATAGCGATCGGATTCGCTCATGCGGCGCTCCCTTTTTCGCGCTTGGAATTATAATTCAGATAAAGCCACCGGCTTGCCTTGCTGTCAATCAGGCTCGGCACTATGGTTCAGGTTATGACTGAGGCTACGGATTCCGACGACGTTTTCCTGCGCGAGCTCGGCCAGCGCGCTCGCACCATGCGCGGCCTGCACGGCATGTCACGCAATGTCTTGGCCAAGGTGTCGGGAATTTCCGAGCGCTATATCGCGCAGCTCGAGAGCGGCAAGGGCAACGTTTCAATCGTGCTGTTGCGGCGGCTCGCGCATGCGATGGGCGCGCCGCTCGAGGATCTGATTCCCGACGGTGGCGGTTCGGCGGAATGGCCGGTGCTGCGAGCGCTCGCACGCACAGCGACGCCGCAGCAGCTCGCCCAGGCGAAGGACGCCCTGTCAGGTCACGTCACGACCCCGCAACACAAGTTCGAGTTCACCGGCATCGCCCTGATCGGCCTGCGCGGTGCGGGAAAAAGCACGCTAGGAAAACGCCTCGCCGCCGATATCGGTTGGACCTTTGTCGAACTGAACAAGGAAATCGAACAGCAGAACGGTCTGTCCGTCGCCGAGATCCTCGCGCTGTATGGCCAGGAGGGCTTCCGCCGCATGGAGCAGATCGCGCTCGTACAAACGCTGGCGCGCAAGGAGCCGGTGGTGCTCGCGACCGGCGGCGGCATTGTCTCAGAGCCCCTGACCTTCGACCTGATCCTGTCGTCGTTCTACACGGTTTGGCTGAAGGCCCAGCCGGAAGAGCACATGGCGCGGGTGCGCAGCCAGGGCGATCTAAGGCCGATGGCCGACGATCGCTCCGCGATGCAGGAGCTGCGAACGATATTGCTCAGCCGAGAGCCGCTGTATGCGCGCGCGGCGGCGCAGGTGGACACCGCAAGGCTGAGTGTCGAGCAGGCCGCGGCGCGCCTGGCGGAAGCAGTTGGGCCGGTGGTAGCAAAAGCAGAGCCGGCTTCGAGAGTCAGCGCAGCGCGCTGAGTCGTCCCCCATAGTCGTTCTAAGAACGGCGTCGCTAAGCAGAGACGACAGTCTCACACGCCTAGATACCGATCCAGCAACTCCGGCTGGGCGGCAAGCTCCGCCGGCGTTCCCGCGAACACCGCCGCGCCCTTCGAGAGCAGGATCGCGCGATCGGCGATCCGCGAGAGGCTTCGGAAATCCCGGTCGACGACGATCGCCGCGACGCCTTCGGCCTTGATCGTCTCGAGCGTTCTCCAGATGTCGCGCGCGACCATCGGCGCAAGACCCTCCGTTGCCTCGTCGATCAGGATCAGATCGGGATTGGTCATCAACGCACGGCCAATGGTGAGCATCTGCTGTTCGCCGCCGGACAGCTGCAGGCCGCCATTGTCCTTGCGTTCACGCAGGCGCGGAAACAATTCGAAGATCCGCTCCAGCGTCCAGACGCTGCGGCCGCGAGTTCCGGGGCGGGCCGCCATCACGAGGTTCTCGACCACGCTCAGCGAGCCGAACACGCCGCGCCCCTCTGGCACGAACGCAACGCCGGCGCGCGCAACCGCTTCTGGTGCAGCACCCGCAATGTCGCGACCCGAAAGCGTGACCCGGCCGCGGCGATCGGCGACCAGACCCATCAACGACCGCAGCAAGGTCGTTTTGCCCATTCCGTTGCGTCCGATCAGTGCAACCTGTTCGCCGCGCATCAATTCGAGATCGATGCCATGAAGCACCTGGCTCGCGCCATAGAACGCTTCGAGCCGCTCGGCTTTCAACAGCGCGCTCAAGCTGCGTCTCCGTGATTGCCGAGATAGGCTGCCCGCACCGCCGGATCGGTCCGCACCGTCTTCGGCAGGCCGGATGCGATCACCCGGCCGTCTTGCATCACCGTCAGACGATTGGCGAGCTCGAACACCGCGTCCATGTCGTGCTCGACCAGCAGCACCGCATGGCCCTTGCGCAGCGTTGCGATCAGCTCGACGATCCGACGCGCCTCCTGCAGGCCCATGCCGGCAAGTGGTTCGTCGAGCAGAATGATGCGCGGTCCGGTCGCCAGCACCATGGCGATTTCGAGCTGGCGCTGTTCACCGTGGCTGAGCTTGTTCGCCGGAGCTGCGGCCCGCTCCGCAAGCCCGGTTCGTTGCAGCGCCTCGTGCGCCGCACGATTGACGGCTGAGTCGGATCGCGCGCTGCCGAACATGCGCAGCGGTGCCTTCGCGTGCGCCTGCGCAGCGAGGCGGACGTTCTCGTAGACCGACGACTGTGCAAAGATCGTCGTCTTCTGATACGAGCGGCCGATTCCCGCACGTGCCCTTCGCTCCGCGCCAAGCCGGGTGACGTCCCGGCTGTCGAGCGTGATCGAACCGGCCGTGACATTCATGTCGCCGGACAGAAGATTGATCAGCGTCGACTTGCCTGCGCCGTTCGGGCCGATCACCGCATGGATCTCATCGGTGTGCACGTCGAGTGACACATCGGCGACCGCGCGCAGGCCGCCGAAATGTTTCGACAGCGACGCTGCCCGCAATGACGCATCCGGCAGATGCGGCTCAGACATGTTTTGCCCCGGCAACGCCTGTCTGATCATCCGCAGGCTCCTGCGGCGCGCCGAGCACCGCCGTCAGCAGATGCCGCACGCCGTTCGGCAGCGCCAGCACGATCGCGATCACGACCAGACCTTCCACGAGCTTCCAGTACTCTGTTGCCAGCTTCAGATACTCCTCGAGCCCCAGCAACACGAACGCGCCGACCAGAGGGCCGGCGACGGAACGCAATCCACCAATCAGCACCATCACAAGTACGGTCGCCGAGACATGCCATCCGAGCATCTGCGGGGCCACGTAACCGAACTGCGCCGCGGCGAAGTAACCCGCGACGCCGGCGATCGCGCCGGAGATCGTGAACGCCATCAGCCGCAGGCGGAAGATCGGAAAGCCCAGCGAACGCGCGCGGCGCTCGTTGTCGCGCGCCGCCGCGAGCGCGTGGCCGAAGGGAGAGCGCACCAGCATCGTCAGGAGCGCGATCGTCGCGATGAGGAAAACCAGTACCGTGAAATAGAAGATCAGCGGCTTGTCGAGATTGACCAACATTCGACCGGCAATGGCGATTTCAGGCTTGTAGTTGACGAACGTGCCGTCGGACCCGCCTGCGATCGACGTGTCGTGAAACAGGAAGTACAGCATTTCGCCGAAGGCGAGCGTGACCATGATGAAGTAGACACCGCGGGTGCGCAGCGCGAGCGCGCCGATGATCAACGCGGCGAGCGCAGCGACGCCGACGGCAAGCGGAAACGACACCCAGAATGAGGCCGGATCGTATTTTGGTGTCGCGATGGCCAGCATGTAGCCGGCAAGTCCGAAGAATGCTGCGTGACACATGCTGACGAGGCCGCCGAAGCCGACGACCAGATTGAGCCCCATCGCCAGGATGCCCATGATCAGCACCTTGCTGGCGAACTGTACGTAGTACGTCGGAACCACAAACGGCAGCGCGACGGCGGCAACGAGCAATACGGCCATTACGAGCCAAGGGCGCAAGGCAGCCATCGCTACACCTCGCGCCGGCCGAGAATGCCGTTTGGCCGCCACAGCAGCACCGCAGCCATCAGCACGTAGATCAGCACGCTGGAGAATGTCGGAAAGAACACCTTGCCGAAAGTGTCGGTAAGGCCGATCAGCAGCGCCCCGATCGCGGCTCCGGTGATCGACCCGATGCCGCCGACCACGATCACCACGAACGACAGGATCAGCATGCCATCGCCCATGCCGGGAAACACGGTGGAAATTGGTGACACGACGATGCCGCCGAGGGCTGCGAGTGCGATACCGACCGCAAACACATAGCGGTTGATCTGGTCGAAGCTGATGCCGAGCGCACGGGTCATCTCGCGGTTCTCGGCGCCGGCGCGAACGATCATGCCGATTTTCGTGCGTTGAATGACGAGGAAGATCAGCACGGCGATCGCGATGCAAAAGCCGCAGATTGCGAGACGATAGACCGGATACGACATGTTGGCGGTGAGCTGGATCGAGCCGGACAGGAACTCGGGCGGCCGCACTGAATGCACATCCTTACCGAACACCACCTGACGGATATCGTCGAGCACGAGGATCAGGCCGAAAGAGAGCAACACCTGTGCCAGATGATCCCGGCCATAGAGACGGCGGATGAAGACATTCTCCAGCGCGAGGCCGGCGACAAAGGCGATGGCGACGCCGCCGATCATCGCCAGCCAGAAACTGCCGGTCGCACTCACGATGCCGTAGGCGATGTATGCGCCAAGCATGTAGAACGTGCCGTGCGCGAGATTGATGACGCCGAGGATGCCAAACACCAGCGTCAGGCCGCTGGCGACGAGGAACAGGACCATTCCGTATTGAATGGCGTTCAGCAGCTGCACGCCGAACGTCGCGAGGTCCATGAAGTATTAGTCCCCTCGGCAGCAGGCCAGCCTGTGCCGCACCCATTCCAACGTCGTCACCGCGAAGGCGGGGACCCAGTATTCAAAGGCGCATCGGCTGGAAGCGCGACCGCTGCGGCTTACTGAATGCCCGCTTTCGCGGGCATGACAGTGCCCTGTCCGCAGACTACGCCATCCGGCAGCCGCGCGACGGATCGTCAAGATTCTCATGCGCGATCTTGACGAACTCGTTGCGGCCGTTCTTCACCTCGCGCAGGTAGATGTGCTGGATCGGGTTGTGCGCCTTGTTGAAGCTGAGCGGACCGCGCGGGCTCTTGATCTTGGCCTTGGCCATCGCGTCGACGAGCTTTTCGCGCGCCTTGTCGTCGCCGCCCACCGCGCTGAGGCCGATATCGAGCAGCGTGGCGGAGTCGTAACCCTGCACGGCGTAGATGTCGCCGTCCTGCTTGGTCTTGGCCTTGAACGCCGCGAGGAACGCCTTGTTCTCGGGATTATCGAGGTTGTCGGCGTAATGCAGCGTCGTCTTCAGGCCGTTGGCTGCCTCACCCTGCGCCGGGATCACACCGTCGGTGAGGAAGCCCGAACCATAGAGCGGGATGGTCTTGTTCAAGCCTGCCGCAGCATAGTCCTTGACGAATTTGACCGCGCCGCCGCCGGCGAAGAAGCAGAACACCGCGTCCGGCTTCAACGTGGCGATCTGCGTCAGCAGGGCCTGGAATTCCACTTCGGGGAACGGCAGCGCCAGATTTTCAACGACCTTGCCGCCGGCCTTGGTGAAGTTTTCCGTGAACGACGCGATCGATTCCGCGCCGGCGGCGTAGCGCCAGGTGATGGTGACGACGTTCTTGTGGCCGGCATCGAACATCACTTTGCCCATCGGGTGGGCCGGCTGCCAATTCGAGAACGAGGTGCGGAAGATGTTCGGCGCACACTGCGGTCCGGTGGCATCGTTGGCGCCGGCGTTCGGGATGACGAGCATCGTGTTGTTGTCGCGCGCGACCTTGACCATCGCCATGGCGACGCCGGAGTGTACGGTGCCGACGACGACGTCGACTTTCTCGCGGCCGACCAGGCGGTTCATGTTGTCGGTGCCGGCTTCAGGTTTCGACTCGTCGTCGACCTGCACGAAGGTGATCTCGCGCCCGCCAAGCTTGCCGCCCTTCTGCTCGACATAGAGGCGGAAGCCGTCGTCGATGAACTGGCCGAGCTTCGCGAACGTACCGGTGTACGGCAGCATCAGGCCGACCTTCAGCGGCGCCTTCTGCGCGATCGCTGGCGAACGCAGTCCAGGCACGGCGACAAGCGTCGCTGCGCCGGCCGCTCCGGTCAAAAGCCCGCGGCGCGTCAGGCCGGGCAGATAAATGCGTTGTGTCATGATCGTCTCCCACTCGGATATTATTATTTATTGTGTGTCAGCGGCGATTGCCTTCGGCAAGGTCAACTATCGGCGGCAATCGCCTTGGATGTGCAGCATAATTCCCGCCGAAAACCGGCACAAGAATTATAATGCAGACATGCGGTGCGAGCGGCCAATAATAGTGTCTGCGGCAGTCCGTCGCGCGACCTTCAGCATGGTCAGCCCGGCTCGAACATCGGCACGCGCTGGCCATCCTCCGATGCAACCATTGCCACCCGGACAGGCTGGCCGATTGCGAGATTCGCTCCGTCCGCATTGACGATGTTGGTCATCATCGTCACGCCCTCGTCGAGTGTGACGTAGGCGATGACGTAGGAGTCCTTGCCGCGGCGCGCGACGCTGTAGCTGTAGATCGTGCCCTTGCCGCTGGCCGGCTTCAGCTCGACCTGGTCGCTGGTGCAGAACGGGCAGTTCGCGCGCGGATACCAGTGAAACTTGCCGCACGACTTGCACTGCGGCACCGACAATTGGCCCTCGTTGGCTTTTGCCCAGAATTGCGCGGTCTCGGTGGTCACCGCCGGCGATGGAATCTTGCTCATCGCTTACTGCCTTTCCATGATCAGGGTTGCGCTCCCGTGACGGCTGCCGAGGCGACCGCCGGTGCCTTGCGCAAGCGCGAGGTCGCAATTCTTCACCTGCAGTGCTGGATGCGCCTCACCGCGCAATTGCCGCACCGCTTCGATCACCTTGGTCATCCCGCCGCGGTTGGAGGGATGATTGCTGCAGAGCCCGCCACCATCGGTGTTGAACGGCAGCTTGCCGACACCCGAGATCAAATTGCCGTCGGCAACGAACTTGCCACCCTCGCCCTTCTTGCAGAAGCCGAGGTCTTCCAGCTGCATCAGCACGGTGATGGTGAAGCTGTCATAGATCGATGCATACTTGATGTCCGACGGCTTTACGCCGGCCTCTGCAAACGCCGCGGGTCCCGCGACTGCCGCACCCGACGTCATCAAGTCGATCTCGCCGCCGTTCTGTCCCTTGATCGCCTCGCCGGCGCCGAGCACGGCAACCTTGGGCCGCTTCAGCGCATTGGCGATTTCCGGCCGCGCGACGATCAGTGCGCCGCCACCGTCGGAGACGACGCAACATTCGAGCCGATGCAGCGGAGAAGCGATCATCGGCGAAGCCAGCACCTCGTCGACCGTGACGACGTTCTTCAGCATCGCATTCGGGTTGTGCTGCGCGTGATGGGATGCCGCCACCTTGATCCAGGCGAGCTGCTCCGCCGTGGTGCCAAACTCGTGCATGTGGCGCTGCGCGCAGAGCGCATACAGATTAACCGTCGTCGCGCTGAACGGCGCCTCCCATTGCGCTTCCGGCGAGGCATCGCCGAGGACGCGCGGCACGGCGCCGCTCGATCCCTCCGATCGCGGCCGTCCCGCGAGTGTGATCAGCGCGGCATTGCACTTGCCCGCCGCGATCGCCTGCGCGGCATGCGCCACATGGATCAGGTACGAGGTGCCGCCGGTCTCGGTCGAATCGACATGCCGGACCTTCAGGTTGAGATAGTCGACCATCGACATGGTCGAGAGGCCCGATGCGTCACCCGCGAAATAGTACGCGTCGATGTCGCTCTTGTTGAGCCCGGCGTCGGCGATGGCGCCAATCGCCACCTCGGCGTGCAGTTGCACCAGCGATTTGTCCGGCGCATGCCGCGTCGGATGCTCATACGCGCCGACGATGAACGCGCGATTCTTGATTGTCATTGATGATTCTCGCCTTCGTCGTCTCTGCGAACGCAGGGACCCATAGCCTCAGAACTCAAGAGGAGGCTATGAATGTATAAGCCAATTCACACTGTCAACATCACGATGTCACGGCGTATGGGTCCCTGCGTTCGCAGGCACCACTCCGAGATCACTCCCGCAGCCTCGCGATCTCGCTGTCCGTATAACCAAGCTCCCGCAGCACCTGTTCCGTATGCTGGCCGAGCGACGGCGGCTCTCCCGCGGCGACCGGCACTTCGCCGGACCAGCGGAAACCCTCATTCAATATCTGTGCCGGCTTGCCAGGTTGGTGCGGATGCTCGCGCAGCTTCGCACCGACACCACCTGTTCCAGCATATGGACCGTCGAGATAGGAGGCGACGGTGTGGACCTTCGAAGCCGGCACACCGGCGTCGGTCAGCCGCGCCTCCCAGACCTCTGATGGGCTGGCAGCAAATGCCTTGACGAGTTCATTGCGCAGCACGTCGCTGGCGAGACCCGTCAGGAAGCTGTCCTTGCTGGGCGGCACCTTCGGCATCAGATTCCTGTCGCCAATGATATCCGGCCGGCCCAGCACGCCGCACATCCGCTCGAACTGGCCGAACGTGTTGGCCGCCGTCGAAATCCAGCCATCTGCTGTCGGGAACGTGTCCGCGCCCGGACTGCCGACGAAGCCGCGATTGCCGACGCGCTGCGGTGGGATGCCGGCGAGCCAGTAGCTCGCGACCGCACCTCCCATCAGCAACGCCGACGCATCGACCATCGACACGTCGAGCACGATCCTGCCCTGATCGCCACGCGCGCGGCGTAACAGCGCCGCCAGAATGGCCTGCGCGGCCGACATGCCGGTGCCGATGTCGATCACCGGAAAGCCGACCTTGATCGGCGGCGCCTTCGGATCGTCGCCCTGCAACGACATCATGCCGGTCGCCGCCTGAATGACGTGATCGTAGGCCGGGCGTGGCGAGTTTAGCCCGACCTGTCCCCAGCCGGAGATCGAGCAGTAGATCAGCTTCGGATTGATCGCCTGCAGCCGCTCCGGGGTGAGCCCGAGTTTCGCCGCCTTGCCGGGACGGAAATTCTCGACGAACACATCTGCCCTCGCTACGAGTTTCTCGATGACCTTGCGGCCTTCCTCGGTCTTGATGTTCACCACCACCGAGCGTTTGCCGGAATTGAGCGCGACAAACCCCGGCGAGAGGCCCCTTAGTTCGGGACGCAGCGCAAGGCCGCGTGTCTGATCGCCCTCGCCCGGCTTCTCGATCTTGATGACCTCGGCGCCCATCATGCAGAGCTGATGGGTGGCGAACGGTCCGGCCAGCACGTGGGTCAGGTCGATGACGCGAAGGCCTTCAAGCGGACGCATGATTCATTCCCTGATCTGGTTCGAGGTCGCGCACGCAACGGAAGCCGACATGCCCGGTGGCCGTGTCCGGCGGCGAGGCCGAGCGCGCGGCGTTGCGGTAGCGCCAGCAATAGGACGGATGACAGAGATAGCTGCCGCCGCGCATCACCCGGTGGGTGCCACTCGCAGCCCCCGCCGGATTGACGACCGGCGAAGCTGCGTCATCTGCAAATCGCCGGCCCGCAAACCAGTCGCTGCACCACTCCCAGGCGTTGCCCGCCATGTTGTGCAGGCCAAAACCGTTCGGCGCGAATGCATCCACCGGCGCGAGGCCATAGAAGCCATCTCCCCTGGCGTTGTCGCTCGGAAACGTCCCCTGCCACACATTGCAACGATGCTCGCCATTCGGCGTTTCCTCATCGCCCCACGGAAAGCGCTTTCCCTCAAGCCCGCCGCGCGCGGCCTTTTCCCATTCCGCCTCGGACGGCAACCGTTTTCCGGCCCAGGCGCAGAACGCCAGCGCATCGGCGTGCGAGACATGGATCACCGGCAGGTCGTCTCGCCCTGAAATATTGGAGTGCCTACCCTCCGGCTGCCGCCAGCTGGCGCCGAACACCTGCCGCCACCACGGCGCCGCCGCGACCCCGCGCGTGTCCTCGAACTCGTCGGGGAGAAGACCTGCGAACACGAACGACCAGCCGATACGTTCGGCGTCGGTGACGTAGGACGTTGCCTCGACGAAGCGGGCAAAGCGCGCGTTGGTGACGGCGCAACGATCAATCCTGAAGGCGTCCACATGCACCTGATGTGCCGGGCCTTCGCCGTCGGACGGATGGCCCTCGTGCAGGTCGCTTCCGAAGCGAAACGCGCTCGCCGGCACGATCGCCATATCGGCAGCGCCTTCGCCAGGAACTGCAGATGCCACCGGCGTCCCGTCGCGCACGCGCACGTCCGAAGCCGCCGCTGCCTGCGGCCCGCAGCACGATGCGTGCGCTTCGTTCATTGACGCGCCAATTCTCTTTTCAAGCCTTGACGACCAGCACGGCATCGAGCGCCATCGCTCCTTTGCCCTTCGCCATCACCACGAATGGGTTGATGTCGATGCTCTCGAGCTTCTCGCCGGCTGCTGCCGCATAGCGCGACAGTGCCACCAGCGCGTCCGCCAACGCGTCGACATCGGCCGCGGGCGCGCCGCGCCAGCCGTCGAGCACCGCGCGCGCCTTGATGTTGTCGATCATGCGGTGTGCTTCCGCCTTGTCGAACGGCGCGAGGCGGAAACTGACGTCGCGCAGCGCCTCGACCAGAACACCGCCGAGCCCGAACATCACCACCGGGCCGAACACCGGATCGCGTTGCACTCCCAGAATGCACTCGACCCCGCCCTTGATCATCGGCGCGATCAGCACGCCCTCGATCTTCGCGTTCGGCTTCGCGGCCTTCGCACGCGCGGTCAGTTCGTCGTACGCCTTCGCCACCTGCTCCTTGGTCTGCAGGTTCAGCAGGACGCCGCCGATCTCCGTCTTGTGCAGGATGTCCGGCGAGACGATCTTGGCAACCACCGGAAAGCCGAACGCGTCGGCCGCGACAGCCGCTTCACCCGCTCCGGCAGCGACCCTGTGCGGCATCACCGGAATCCCGGCCGCCTTCAATGCCGCTAGTGCGCCCGCCTCACTCAGCGTGCCGCGCGGCAGATCGACCCTCGGCAACGCGGCCACCTTGCCGGCTGGATCGCCGAGCGTAGTATAGCTTGCGAGCGCGGCAATCGCACGCACGGCGCGCGCCGGATCGGCGAAGGTCAGCACCTGGCCAGCGTCGAGGGCCTTGTGACGCTCCGGTGTGAACAGGCTCACCATCGCGAAAATCCGGTCCGGATACTTCGCGCGCATCTCGACGGCCTGTTGCACCAGTTCGTCGCCTCGCAGCGGCGACAGGCCGGCCGCCGACTGAAACACCACCAGGCTATCGTAGCCGGCGTCCTCCAGCATTAGTCGGTAGGCGAGCGGCATCACCTCCGGATCCTGACCCACCTGGCCGGTGACGTCGACCGGATTGACTGCGGACGCAAAAGCGATGCGTGCGAGAATTTGCTTCTGCGCCGCCTCCGGCATCGGCTTCGCGTCGAGTTCGAGGCTTGCGGCGGCATCCGCCATCATCACGCCGGCTCCGCCGGAAACGGTCAGCATGCCGATCGAGTTGCCGCGAGCGACGCCGCCGACTGAAACCGCGTAGGCGACGTCGAACGCCTCTTCGATGGTTCCGGCGCGCCAGACACCATACTGCTTGAACACCGCATCGTAGATTGCATCGGCGCCCGCAAGCGCTGCCGTGTGCGAGGCTGCCGCCGCGGCTCCAAGTTCGGTGCGGCCCACCTTGACGATGACGACCGGCTTTTTCGCCGCGCGCGCCTTGTCGAGCGCGCGAAGCAGCTTGGCGCCGTCGCGGCAGCCTTCCATATAGGCGAGGATCACCTTGGTCGCGTCGTCATCCACCAGCCAATCGAGGCAATCGGCAAGCTCGACATCGGACTCGTTGCCCGTGGTTACCCAGTGGCTGAGGCCGAGGCCCCGATCGCGCGCCAGCGAATAGGCGAAGCCGCCGAAGGCGCCGGACTGACTGACAAGTCCGATGTTGCCGAGCTTGGCAATGCCGGTGCCCGCGACCGGGCTGAAGGTCGCATAGACCCCGCTCTCGCCGCTCATCACGCCGAGGCAGTTGGGTCCGAGGATCCGCATTCCGCTGGTCCGCGACAGTTCGGCAATTTCCTGCTGCGCCTTTGCGCCCGCTTCGCCGATCTCGGCAAAGCCGGATGTGAACACGACCACGGATTTTACCTTCGCTTCCGCGGCCTCTCTGAGCGCGTTAATGGCGATGGCTGCAGGCACGGCGACGATCGCCAGATCGATCTCCTTGCCGATGTCCTTCACGCTCTTGTAGGCGCGCAGGTCCTGGATCGTATCGTTCTGCGGATTGATCGGATAGATCGGACCTTTGTAGCCGTATCGCTTCAGGTGCGCGATCGGCACGCCGCCGATCTTGGTCGGCGTGCTGGATGCGCCAATCACGGCAATGGATTTCGGACGGAACAGCGAGTCCAGCGAGTTCTTTGTTATCATTGTCGTCCTCACAGTCCTCGTTCGCCCAGAAGATAGTGTGCGCTCTCGCCGGCCACTTCGTTCGGTTCAAGCCGGAACAGCGTTCGCAGATGAACTTCGTCGGGGCCGTCATAGATGCGCATCGCGCGCGCCCCCGTGTAGGCGGCGGCCACCGGCGAATCGTCGGTCACGCCCATTGCGCCGAAGATTTGCACGGCGCGGTCGGCGATGGCGCTGTAGGTGCGCGCCACCGCGACCTTGATCATGGAAATCTCGCGCCGCGCCGCATCCGGCCCGCCTTCATCCAGCAGCCACGCAGCCTTGTAGACCAGCAGCTTCGCCTGCTCGAGCTCGATGCGCGACAGCGCGACATAGTCCTGGATATTGGCATAGTCGCCGATCGGCCGGCCGAACGCCCGGCGCGTGGCCGAGCGCTCACGCATCAGCTGGATCAGCACGTCGCAGCTGCCAAGGCTGCGCATGCAATGATGAATGCGCGCGACGCCAAGGCGGGCCTGCATCATCGCAAAGCCCGCTCCTTCATCGCCAAGCCGATTGGACTGTGGAACGCGCACATTGCGCAACACCAGTTCCGTCGCTCCGCCGAATTCCTCGCCGCGGCCGAAAATCGGCAGCTCACGAACGATTTCCAGACCCGGCGTATCGTTCGGAACGATCACGATCGAATGTTTCGAAGCGCTCGACCCTTCGGCATCGGTCACGCCCACGACGATGACGATTTTGCAGTCCGGATGGCCCGCACCGGAGATGAACCATTTGCGCCCGTCGATGACGTAGTCGCCGCCCTCTTTGCGGATGCGCGTGCGGATGTTGCGGGCGTCGGATGAGGCGACGTCGGGTTCCGTCATACCGAACGCGGTCCAGATCTTCCCGTCCAGCAGCGGCGCCAGCCACTGCCGCTTCTGTTCGGCAGTGCCGAACTTCTGCAGTATCTCCATGTTTGGAACGTTCGGCGCATTGCAGTTGAACACGATCGGCGCCCACGGCAGCCGGCCCATGATGGCGGCCAGCGGCGCAAATTCGAGATTGGTCAACCGGGTGCCCGGCTGGTCGGGCGCGAGGTCCGGCAAGCCGAGATTCCAGAAGCCGCGCCGGCGGGCTTCGGCTTTCAATGTCCTAAGAAACGGCGGCATCGTCCCGTGTTGGGCAACATGGGCATGCCAGTCGCGGTTCCGCGGCAGCACTTCGCTGAGGAAGAACTCCTCCAGCGCCCCCTGCAGCACACTGCTTTTGTCGGAAAACCGGAAATGCATGGTCGGTTCGCCTTCTTGTTGGGTCCAGTGTGCGCGCCGTCGCTGCGCGGCTCAAGCCTTGACGACGCCGCAGCTCACCGATTGCTGCGCGGCCTGAATGACGGGGAGATCGTCCTGCCTGCGCTGGATCATGCGGATCAGCGCTATTCCCGTCCGCGTCGGACTTTGGATGACGCCATTGCGCGCCTTGCGGCTCACCGTGATCGAAAAGCGACGTTCCGGCAGTTCGCGGTCGTTCAGGACGAAGTAGTTGTCGGTGTTGTGAGCATAAAGGCATAGCGACCAGTAATAGCCCGCCGGCGGCATTTCGCCGGCGATGACGAGGTCGCCGGCTGCGAGGTCGTAGACACAGGACGAGTAGACGAGATCGGGTGACGGCATCACGACCTGCCGCGACGTGTGCGTCGGCGCTCGACCGTGCCGGAACATGTTCAGCCGGCCATCGCGGACCGCCAGCAGCCGCTTCTCGGCGCCATCCATCAGACGAACCGCCACGCGATCGAGTGAGACCCGGTAGGCGATGAAGCCGAGCAGGATGCCCGAAAGCAGACCGGCGAGAATAATCATGCCGCCTCCTGCCGTATTTCGAGCTGTCGGATCGACGGCAGTGCGACACTGCGGACGTCGTCGAGCACGGCTTGCGACGGATTGTAGAGACGGATCGTCAGCATCAACCGCCGCGCCATGCCGGACGCGAGCCAGTTGGTGTCGGGATTTCCGCGGCTGATGACGATGCGATAGCTGCCGTCCGGTGAGAGCTGGACGTTGTCGCTGTGCACCGAGTAACGCCGTGAGAGGCTCTCGATCAGCTGGTATTCTTCATCGTACAGCGTGAACGACCACCAGCGGCAGTCGAAGGCACCTCCCTTGATCTCCCAGTCGCGTTCGGGATCGAGCGCATTGCCGAGATCGTCCTTCGCGGCAAAGAAATAGATCGTCTCCTTCCGGTGCATCGCCAGTATGCCGTGAATGGCGATGCGGGCGCGCGTCAGCGCGTTGGCAGAGCTGGAGCCGGCAAGCTTGTTGGTCGTCCAGGCGCCGATCTGAATCTCGTCCGGATTGTCGCCAACGGTCGAGCGCAGACGGTAGCGCGCCAACAAGATGCCGGCCGTCGCGCCGGCAAGCGCCAGCGCAAGGAAGATGACGGCTCCAATGGCGACATCCCAGTTCATCGCGGTCGCCTACAGCGGCACGAGCGGCGGGACCATGTTCTCCTCGTCCGGCAGGAATTGCAACGGCTCCCAGCAACCATACTGTTTGAGGATCTTTTCCAGCCGCGATAGCGGCTCGCCCTGAACATCCCTGAGCGCGGCCTTCAGCCAGAGCAGGCAGCGCCGCTTGTAGGACCGAGTCGGGTTTGGATAGCTCTGGCCGTTGAGCTTGAGGTCATAGGTCTTGGCGCCGGCCGCGATGGCCGCGCCGTTGGCGACCAGGAATGGCAGGTAGGTGTCGCCCGCGAGTTCGAGCAGCGCGACGACGCCCGGCCCGAGGTGCGCCTGCGGATCGCGCCAGTCCCCTTCAATCCCCGAGGCATCGTCGAGGTCGTGCATCCATTGATAGGTTCGCACGGCATCGCGACGCATGATCTCCGACGGCGTTGGGTCGACGGCGAGTTGCGAGAGCTGGCCATAAAGGCCGAAGTCGCCGATCGAGGGACGGCCGCCGAAGAAGTAGCGACTGTGCTGGATCTGCATCTCGATCGCCTGCAGCACGCGGCGATAGCCATCCTCCCAGAGCGGCCGGTTGGTCGCGAGGTCGCCGGCCCGCGCCAGCATGCCGATCTGCCGGTTGCGGAAGAAATCGACGACCTTGTCGAACTCAGCCCCCGGCATGGAACCGAACCAGCCCGCCATCTGCCGGCGCGCACAGAACTCCTGGTCGAGCTGTTTCGCCCAGCGAAAATCGAACATCGCGAACACCAGCCACTCGTCGGCGACGTCCTCCAGCAGCAGCGACAGGAACCGGTCCGCCGGGTCGTCGGGCAGGACGCTGCGAAACTCCGGATGCATCTGTTCCAGCGCCAGAATCATCGGCGTGGAGTCGGCCCAGTAGCGGCCGTCCGGAAGTTGCATCACCGGGATGATGCCCTTGCCAGCCCTTGCGAGCTCCCCTTCGGGGTCGCGAAACTTCGGAGGCACAACCCAATCATGCGGAATCCGGCGATACCGCAAGACAGCCCGCATCTTGAAGCTGTAAGGTGAACCCGGCCCGCCGATAACGCGGTACCGTTGCGTTCCGCTCATCGAAACGTTTTCCAGGCGCATATTTTCGCACTCTTTTGTGCATATAATCGCCCGCGCGCAATGTTGTAAAGTCGTCGTAAGCTCAAGCCCGAATCGCAAGGCTAACTGAAAGCAAGCCACCGCATGTCCGAGACCGCCCCCGAAGAGCGCATTGACGGCCGCAGGCAGCGTACGCAGGTGACGCGCGCCAACATCGTCAATGCGGCGATCGTGCTGCAGAACGAGGGAAACATGCGACCCTCGATGCAGCAGATCGCGGAGCGCGCCGGTGTCTCGCTGCGCACCGCCTTCCAGCACTTCCCCGAGAAAGGCCAGTTGAGGCAGGCGATCCTCGACGAACTCACCCTGCAGCATCGGGTCGATCCGCCGCCAGCGGAGATCGCCATGCACAGCGCACTTGACGCGCGCATGAAGCGGTTTCTGGAAATCCGGACCAAGCAGCTCGAGGCGATGACGCCGCACCGCCGCGCGGCGAACTCGATGATCGCCACCTCGAAGCCGCTGCAGGAGCATCGCGTCAAGGTGCGTCAGCGCTTTCGCAACGTGGCCGAGACCTGGTTCGCCGCCGAACTCGACGCACTCGCCGACGCAAGCCGCAAGAAGTGGCTGATTGCGATCGCGACGCTGGTCGACTGGGAGATGTGGCAGTCGCTGCGCACCTACCCCGCGCGCAGCATCAACGAGTCCCGCGACCTGCTGGCGCTGCTGCTCGCAGCCGCACTGACGCAGATGGAAGACGAGGCGAAGGGGCGCTCCAAGCGGTAAGCACCGCTGCCCCCGCTATTGCGGGGGGCTCAGTCCGCGCCGGACAATTTGCCAAGTACGCTGCCGCAAGGATTGCGTGTCGATCAGCCGTGTGCGGACGCTCGGGTGCTTCCGGATCGCGCGCCGCGTTCTTCCGCCTCGCGCGCCTTTGGGCCCGGGCCGCGCATGTAATATTTCGACGGTTCGTAGCTGCGCTCGAACATCTTCATCAGCGACGCCGAGGCGCGGCTCGCACGTACGAAAATCGATTTGGCCTGAGCAAAAAGCATCGTCGCAGTCCGGGTTGCCGACGCTTCGATTCGCGCCGTGTTTGTTCACATACCCCTACTTCGTGACGGGTCGCTGATACTGCGGACGCTTTGCCGCGGCAAGCCCAAAACGCGATCTATTTGCATTTCCTTGTGAGATTTAATATTTTTGCCACAGCGGCAGAGCCGACCCCGGCGCCCAGGCAATCGCAGCCGGCAAAAAAAGCCCTAGAAATAAGGGAGGAAGTCGATGGCAAGGTCCTATCCCGCCATTTTAACCACACCTGGCATCGGTCTTACGACTTTGGTCGCAGCAGCGTTTGCCCTGCTGATCTCGGCCGATTCGCCGCGCGCGGCGGAACCGAAGAAGGGCGCCTCGGTCAGCATCAATATGGAGTCGGACCTGCCGACGCTCGACCCGCTCGGGCTCGCGTCGTTCAACGACCGCAACGCCGGCCTTCTGCTCTATGACACGCTGCTCGACATCGACCCCAAGGGCAACATCATCCCGAACATCGCCGAGCGGATCGATGCTTCAGACGACGTGATGACGTTCAAGCTGACGCTTCGCAGCGGCGTGAAATTCTCCGACGGCACGCCTTACGACGCCGCTGCCGTGGTGAAGAACTTCCAGCGGATCATGGACCCGAAGAACCGCTGCCGCTGTATCTCCGATCTTTCCACAATCGCCTCGGTAGAAGCGACCGGGCCGCTGGACGTGCTTATCAAGATGAAGTCGCCGTCGGCGCACTTCCCCGCAACGCTGGCCGATGTCGCCGGCATGGTGGTCTCGCCGGCCGCCGCGGAGAAGCACGGAGCAGATTTCGGCAACTTCGGCATCGGTGCGGGCCCCTTCAAGCTGAAGGAATGGCGTCGCGGAGCGCAGGTGATTTTCGAGCGCAACCCTGACTACTGGCGCAAGGCGCCCTGGCTCGACGAAGTCGTGCTGCGGCCGATGCCCGACGAGCAAACCCGCTACGCCAGTCTGAAGGCCGGCAACCTCGACATCGTGGTCAATGCGGCTGCGCGCGACGTGCTTGACGCGCAGCAGAGCAAGAAATTCACGATCCTCAACCCGGGAAGCCTCGCCACCAGCTTCATCCAGATCAACCTCGGCTCGCCGGACGTTTCCGACATCCGCGTGCGGCAGGCGCTGGCACTTGCGCTCGATCGCGTCTCGCTGAACAAGGCACTGAACCGGGGCGTCTACAAGATCGCCAACACTCCCTTCGGGACCGGCCTGTTCCCGCACGAACAGGTCGACGGCTATCCCACCTACGATCCGGCGAAGGCGAAGAAGCTGGTCGATGAGTATGGCAAGCCGGTCAAGGTCAAGCTGTCGATCAACGCGTCGCCCGTCAACCAGCTGGCGGCGCAGGCCGTCCAGCAAATGTGGAAGAAGGTCGGTATCGAGACCGAGATTTTCCCGATGGAACAGGTGCAGCTGGTGCGCACCGCCGGAACTCGTGACTATCAGGTCATGCTCTATCGCTGGGCTGGCGGCGCCGACCCGGACAAGAACGTGCACGCGTTCTTCCACTCGAAAGGAACGACCAACCGGGTGGCCATGAGCAATCCCGAGATGGACAAGCTGCTGGACGCCGGCCGCGCCACCACCAACCAGGCCGAGCGGATGAAGATCTATCGCCAGGTCAATAACCTGCTCGCGAAGGAGCTGCCATATCTGTTCCTCTGGTATTTCGACAACATCGCGCTGGTGAACCCGGCAGTGAAGGGCTTGACGCCCATCCCTGACGGCCTGCTGCGCATGCATTCGGTGTGGAAGGACAAATGATCGGTGCGCCGGCCGCGCGCCGCATCCGCACCCAGATCCTGACGCTCGTTGCAATCGTCTTCGCAGCGACGGCGCTCACCTTCGCCGTCACCGAGATCCTGCCCGGCGACGCCGCGGTAGCAATCCTCGGCGACACCGCGACGGAAGCCGACATAAAATCGCTGCGTGCCGAACTCGGCCTCGAGCGGCCGCTGGTGGTGCGCTACGCGGACTGGCTCGCGAACGCACTGACCGGCGACCTCGGCCGCTCCTACCGCACCCGTGAATACATCGCGACGATGATCGGCCAGCGCCTGCCGGTGACGATCGAACTGATCATCATCACGCAGATCATCGCGCTGGGGCTGGCTGTTCCGGCAGGGATCATCGCCGCCTATCGCAATCGCTCCGGCGTGGACCATGCGCTGGGCGCGGTTTCGATCGGACTGTTGTCGACGCCCGCCTTCGTGATCGGCATCGGCCTGATCTACACGCTGTCGGTCGCGCTCGGCTGGTTCCCGGCTTCAGGCTACGTGCGGCCGAGCGATAGCATCCTCGGCAACCTGCACAGCATGTTCCTCCCCGCGCTAACGCTGGCGCTGGCCGAATTTCCGGTCTACATGCGCCTGCTCCGTGCCGACATGATCGCAACGTTGCAGCAGGATTTCATCCTGGTGGCGCGGGCGAAGGGCCTGGGGGTCCGCGATATTCTCGTCGGTCACGCGCTGCGGCCATCCTCGCTGTCGCTGGTGACGGTAATCGGCATCAATCTCGGCCGTCTCGTCGGCGGCGCGGTGATCATCGAGACCCTGTTTGCCATTCCCGGCATCGGCCAGATGCTGGTCAATGCCGTGTATCAACATGATCACTTCGCCATCCAGGGTGTGATCCTCGTCATTGCTACCGGCTTCGTGCTGATCAACCTCGCTGTCGACATGGCCTACGTCCTGCTCGATCCTCGGGTGCGTCATGGCGTCGATAGCTGAGCCCGTTGCGGTCGCGCACCCGCGCAGGCGCAGCCGCCCTGAATTCGGCGTCGTGCTGGCGATCGCTTGGATACTCGCGCTGGTCGTGCTTTCGATTCTTGCGCCTTACATCGGCATCCAGAGTCCCGACGAAGGCGACCTGCTGGAAACCTTGGCGCTGCCGAGCGCCGACCACTGGCTCGGCACCGATTCACTCGGCCGCGACACGTTTGCGCGGGCGATCTATGGCGCGCAGGTATCACTCACCGTCGCGCTCGGCAGCGTCGGCATCGGACTCACCTTCGGCGGCACGCTCGGCCTCGTCGGCGGCTATTTCGGGCGCTGGCCCGACCGCCTGATCATGGGCACGATGACCGTGCTGCTCTGCTTTCCCGGCATCATCCTCGCCATTGCGCTGGTCTCGAGCCTCGGCCCCAGCGTCGGCAACGTCACCTTCGCGATCGGCGTGATCTTCATCCCTGCGTTCGCCCGCATCGCCCGCGCCAATACCTTGAGCCTGCGCAGCCGTGAATTCGTGCTCGCCGCGCAATCGCTCGGTGCGAAACTGCCGCGCATTCTCATCCGCGAAATCCTGCCCAACCTCATGCCGGCACTCCTGTCCTACGCGGTGGTCATGCTCGGCGTCGCCGTTCTCGCCGAAGCTGCCCTCGGCTTCCTCGGCCTGTCGGTACGACCGCCAAAACCGAGCTGGGGCGGCATGATTGCCGCCGAGCGCGGCAACCTCGCCGAGGCGCCGCATGTGGTGTTCATCCCGGCAGCGGTAATGTTCCTGACGGTGCTTGCGATCAACTGGCTCGGCGAGGCGACGCGACGGCTGTTCGACATCAGGGCGCAATCGCTATGACCGAACCGCTGCTGCAAGTGCGCGACCTCTCAATCCGCTTCGACACACCGCGCGGCCTCGTGCATGCGGTCAACAATGTCTCCTTCAACCTGATGCCGGGCCGCACGCTGGCAATCGTCGGTGAGTCCGGTTCCGGCAAGAGCGTGCTGTCGCGGGCGATCCTGCGCCTCCTGCCGGATGCAACCGCGCGGCGCTCGGGACAGATCCTGTTCGACGGCAAGGACCTTGCCTCGCTGGGCGAAGCCGAGCTGCGCAAGGTGCGCGGCAAGGACATCGCCATGATCTTTCAGGACCCGATGTCGTCACTCAATCCGGTGCTGACCATCGAACGGCAGATCGGCGAGGTGCTCGAACTGCATCTCGGGCTTGCGGCCGCTGCCCGGCGGCAGCGCACCATCGAATTGCTCACGTCGGTCGGCATCGCATCGGCCGAACAACGACTGAAGGAGTATCCGCATCAGCTCTCGGGCGGCTTGCGACAGCGCGTGATGATCGCCATGGCGCTCGCCTGCCGCCCGCGCATCCTGATCGCGGACGAGCCGACCACCGCGCTCGACGTCACCATCCAGATGCAGATCCTGGTGCTGCTGAAGCGCCAGCAGCGCGAGACCGGCATGTCGATGATCTTCATCAGCCACGACCTCGCCGCCGTCGGCGGTATCGCCGACGAGGTGGCGGTGATGTACGGCGGCCGCTTCGTCGAACAGGCCCCGACCGAACGGTTTTTCAAGACCCGCCTTATGCCCTACTCCGAAGCGCTCTTGAAGGCCCGCCCGAACCCGTTCGCGCCGCGCGGCGCCCGCCTCGAAGCCATCGCCGGCCGCCCGCCCGACCTCACCGCGTTGCCACCCGGCTGCTCGTTCGCCGCCCGCTGCACGCACCAGCAGCCCGACTGCTTGCGGAGCGTCCCGCCGATGACAGCGCTGAGCGACCGCCGCTACGCCTGCTTCCATCCCCTGGTGAGCGTCGCATGACCGACATCCCCGCCCTCGAAGTCTCGCACCTCGTGCGCAACTTTCGCCGGCCTGACCGGCGCGTGGTGACGCCGGTCGACGATGTCTCGTTCACGCTGGCGCATGACGAGACCCTTGGCCTCGTCGGCGAGTCCGGCTGCGGCAAGTCCACGCTTGCGCGTGCGCTGATGCAGTTGCCGCCGCCGACCGCCGGCACGGTGAAGATTTCCGGTGAAGACCTCACGCACCAGTCGGCCTCCGCCCGGCGCGAACTGCGGCGGAAGTTGCAGATGGTGTTCCAGGACCCGATCTCCTCGCTCAACCCGCGCCGGCGCATCGCCGACGTGGTGGCCGAGCCGCTCGAAATCTGGGGCATGGGCGGAGCCGAACAGAACCGGCAGCACGTGATCGACGCCCTGAGCGAGGTCGGCTTCGATGCCGAGACGGTCTGGTCGCGGCGCCCGCACGAGATGTCCGGCGGGCAGTGCCAGCGCGTCGCAATTGCACGCGCACTGATGCTGGAGCCGAAGGTGCTGGTCCTCGACGAGCCGGTCTCGGCCCTCGACGTCTCGGTACAGGCGCAGATCCTGAACCTGCTGCTCGACATCAAGAGCCGCCGCTCGTTCAGCATGATCTTCATCAGTCACGACCTCGCAGTGATCCGCAACATCTGCGACCGCGTGGCCGTCATGTATCTCGGCAGGATCGTCGAGATCGGCAAGACGGAAGATGTCTACCGCAACCCGCAGCACCCCTACACCAAGGCCCTGCTCGGCTCGGTGCTGGCGCCCGGGCAAAAGCTGCCCGACGAGGAAGTGCTGAGCGGCGACTTGCCCTCGCTGATCGATCCGCCGAGCGGCTGCCGCTTCCGCACCCGCTGCACGCGGGCGACTGAACGCTGCGCCGCCGAGGCGCCGCAACTCACCGCAAAGGACGCGGAGCATTTCGCTGCCTGCCACCATCGGCTCGGCCGCAACGAAGCAGCGCAGCGCCCGTCAATCTAGTGCATCAGTTCCGAGGGAGAACACGTTGTCGAACCTGAATTTTCGTGCGTTGCGTTTCGATGAGATTTCGGTTGAACGAAACAGCGCCGAAGCAGTGGCCAGGTCCATCAAGGCGGACAGCGCTGCGGAACAGACACTCGGCGTTTGGCTGCCGATGATCGGCATGAGTGTCAACACAGTCACCGCGATCTCCAACTGGAGCAGCGAGCCGCCCACGCCCGACTACCAGTCTCCGCAGATCAAAAACGTCCGCACGCGCCTGTTCGACACGCTCGCCCGCGGCCAGCAACCCTGCACGGCCGAGGGCGCCTACACCCATCGCTGGTTCATGGTCGCGCCCGAGAACGTCCAGACACTGACCGACAACAGCGTCGAGGCGTGGACCACGATGGAGGCCGACACCGAGGCGCGGATCGCAGGCTTCTGGCTCGATCGCGAACGCAACGTCCACGGCCAGGCGGTCGTGCTGATGATCGTCTATTACCCGAACCTCGCCGCCTGGGAAGGCAGCCGCTACTGGAAGCCGGTCCCGAAGGGCGAGACACAACCAAATCGCAACGTTTGGGGTGGACTGTTCGACCGGCGCCGCGAGATCACGCTGGATTCTTATGTCACCGTGCACCGGCTGGTGAAGTGAGGCTGACCTCTTTCCCGCTCCCGCAACAAGGGAGAAAGGGGAAAGTGCTGGGGCATCGCCTTCCCGTTTCTTCCAGATATGCATGAGACGCCATGGACGCCCTCTCCCGGCGTGCTAAATCGTTTCCATGCCCGCAAGTCTTGCCGCAGGGCGAACAATAATGAGTTCGGGAGGGGTTCCTGCATGCAGTTCAGTTTCACGAATGAGCAGGAGGATTTTCGCGGCATCCTGCGGCGGTTCTTCACCGCACGATCCCCCACCACCGAAGTCCGCAAGCTGATGGCGACCGGGACCGGCTGGGACCGGGACAACTGGAAAAAGCTCAACCAGGAACTCGGCCTCACCGCAGTGCACATTCCGGAGGCCTATGGCGGCCAGGGGTTCGGCTGCATCGAGCTCGGCATCGTCGTTGAGGAGATGGGCCGTGCGCTGTTGTGTGCCCCCTACTTCTCCTCCGTTGTGCTGAGCGCGACCGCAATTCTGAATGCTGGAACGGATGCGCAGAAGCGCAAGCTGCTTCCCTCGATCGCCAGCGGCGACACCATCGCCACCCTCGCCTTCACCGAAGACAACGGCCTGTGGGACGCCTCCGGCGTGACGATGACCGCCAGCAGCAACAAGCTGACCGGCACGAAGAGCTTCGTCATCGACGGCCATACTGCCGACCTGATCGTGGTCGTGGCGCGGCAGCCCGGGACCAGCGGTGACAACGGCCTTTCGTTCTTCACCGTGCGCGGCGATGCGCCGGGCCTGAAGCGTACACTGCTCAAGACCATGGACGAGACGCGCAAGATGGCGCGGCTGGAGTTCAAGGACGTCGAGGGCGAGTTGCTCGGGGAAGCCGGCAAAGGTGGCGACGCGTTTGCGAAGACCATGACCCAGGCCACCATCTGCCTTGCCAACGAAATGGCCGGCGGCGCGGCCAAGCTGCGCGAGACCACGCTCGAATACGTGCAGATGCGCATGCAGTTCGGCCGGGCCCTCGCCGCTTTCCAGTCGATGAAGCACAAGCAGGCCGACATGCTGGTCGAGGTCGAGACGGCAAAGGCGGCCGCCTACTACGCTGCGGCCGCGTTCGACGACAATGCCAAGGATCTTCTGATGGCGACGGCGCTCGCCAAGGCGCATGCATCGGACGTTTATTTGCAGACCGGCATCCACGCGATCCAGTGCCGCGGCGGCATCGGCTTCACTTGGGACGAAGACACGCATCTCTGGTTCAAGCGAGCCAAGAGCAGCGAAGTGTATCTCGGCGACGCGACGTATCATCGCGAATTGATGATGCAGCGTTGGGCGGCGTAGGGACAAGGATCGACCGATGAGCGACATCACCGAAGAAGACGTCCGCGCCGAAGTCAGTGGCTGGCTGAAGGCCAACTGGAGCCCCGACTACGGGCTGGTCGAATGGCGGCTGAAGCTGATCGAATCCGGCTGGGGCGCGCCGCACTACCCGAAGGAGTGGCATGGCCGCGGCCTGCCTGTAAAATTCAACGTCATTGTCGATGACGAGTTCAGCAAGATCGGCGCCGTCACCGTCTGCCGCGCCGGCATCCGCACGCTTGCGGCTGCGACCATCATCGATCACGGCAGCGACCTGCACAAGGAAAAATTCCTGAAGCGCGTCCTGACCGGCGAGGACACCTGGTGCCAGCTGTTCAGCGAACCCGGCTCCGGCTCGGATATGGCGGCAGCGACCACGCGCGCCGACAGGAAGGGCAACAAGTGGGTCATCAACGGCCAGAAGGTGTGGACCACCAGCGCCCACAAGGCCGACTGGGCCCTGCTGCTGGCGCGCACCGACTGGGACGCGCCGAAGCACAAGGGCCTCTCCTACTTCCTGCTCAACATGCGTCAGCCCGGCGTGAAAGCGCAGCCGCTGAAGCAGATGAACGGCCACGCATCGTTCAACCAGGTGTTCATCACCGACGCCGAGATCGAGCCGGAACTGCAGGTTGGCAAGACCGGCGAAGGCTGGAAGATCGCGACCACGACGCTGATGCATGAGCGGCGCGGCGCCGGTGCGCTGCGCACCTGGGCGGTGGCGTCAAAGCGCAAGGGCAAGATCTACGAGGAAGAGAACGCCGAAATCGCCACCACGATGGAGCCCTACAAGTGGTACCCGCAGCGGGCCGGCAGGGTCGATCTCTTGCTCGAACGGGCAAAGGCGACCGGCAAGATCAATGACCCGATCGTGCGCCAGGAACTCGCCAAGGTGCTGACCCTGTCGAAGGCAGCGGAATGGACCGCCATGCGCGCGCGCGCCGCCCAGGAAATGGGCCGGCCGCAGGGGCCGGAAGGCTCGCTCGGCAAGCTGCTTGGCAGCCATGTCGCGCGGGCAGCGGCCCGGGTGCACACCTCGCTCGACGGCGCCAACGCGCTGCTGACCGGCAGCGACGGCACGCTGGAGGGCGTAATCGCCGAAATTCTGGTCTCAGTCCCCGCCACCTCGATCGCCGGCGGCACCGACGAAATCCAGCGCAACATCATTTCCGAACGCATCCTACAGATGCCGAAGGATTCCGATGAATTCGCCGGCAAGCCGTTCCGCGAGGTGCCTCGTAATACCGTGTCGAAGGTCAGCTAGAGAGTAACCGCCGTTCGAAGAACGGCTACGGGCACGACGCTGAGACAAGCGATACCCTGCGGGGCAGTACCGCAGGGCAAAATCACCCCCGCCGCCGGCACGAAAAAGCGAATTGTTTTGTCCCCCCCGGCGGGCCATAGTGCCGCCACTTCCCCAAGGAGATCAAAAAAGATGCGTGAAGCCGTAATCGTTTCCTATGCCCGCACGGGCCTCGCAAAATCCGGCCGCGGCGGATTCAACATCACCCCGCCGATGACGATGGCCGCGCATGCGATCAAGCACGCCGTCGAAAAGTCCGGCCTCGAGAAGGACTACGTCGAGGATTCCTATCTCGGCAATTGCGCCCACGGCGCCCGCAACCTCGGCCGCGAGGCGGCATTGCTCGCCGGCATGCCGAAGACCACCGCCGGCGTCACGGTCAACCGTTTCTGTTCGTCGGGCCTGCAGACCATTGCGATGGCCGCCAACCACATCCGTTCGGATGGCGCCGACTGCATCGTAGCCGGCGGCGTCGAAAGCATCTCGATCCCGGGCGCCGGCATCCCGAAGGATGCGCTGGATGCCGACCTCCTGAAGTATGCGCCCGACATCTACATGGCGATGATCGACACCGCCGACATCGTCGCCCAGCGCTACAACCTCAGCCGCGAATATCAGGACGAGTACTCTCTGGAATCGCAACGCCGCATGGCGGCCGCCCAGCAGGCCAACAAGTTCAAGGACGAAATCGTCCCGATGAAGACCAAAATGAAGGTGGTCGACAAGAACACCAAGGAAGAGAGCATCGTCGACTACGTGGTCACCAAGGACGAGTGCAATCGTCCGGAAACGACGATGGAAGGCCTCGCCAAGCTCGAGCCGGTCAAGGGCCCGGGCAAGTTCATCACCGCTGGTAACGCCAGCCAGCTCTCGGACGGCGCAGCAGCCGTCGTGCTGATGGAAGCCAAGGACGCCGAGCGCCGCGGCATCAAGCCGATGGGCCGCTTCGTCGCCTGGGCGACCGCGGGCTGCGAGCCGGACGAGATGGGTATCGGACCGGTGTTCGCCGTGCCGAAGCTGTTGAAGCGCCACGGTCTCAAGGTCGACGACATCGACATCTGGGAGCTGAACGAGGCCTTCGCCAGTCAGTGCCTTTACTCGCGCGACAAGCTCGGCATCGATCCTGCCAAGTACAATGTCAACGGTGGCTCGATCTCGATCGGTCACCCGTTCGGCATGACCGGCGCACGCTGCACCGGCCACCTGCTGCAGGAAGGCGCCCGCCGCAAGGCCAAGTGGGGCGTCGTCACCATGTGCATCGGCGGCGGCCAGGGCGGCGCCGGCCTGTTCGAAATCTACAGCTGAGATCGAACGACATTTGAGATAAGGCGCGCGGGCCCGGTGAAAACCGGGCCCGTTTTCTTTGCTGCCAGGCTGATCCTCAAGCGTAATGCGTCAAGGTTGGATCGAGTGCGTGCTGTACTTTCAGAGTCGCCCCCATAGCCATGACCGCTCGCCGCTTGCGCGTGATGACATGGCGAATCCGTCCGTTTGCATCGGTAACCTGCTCTTCATTTTCGCTTTCCTCGCCCGACTGAAAGGCAAGATCGTCCGTGTCGTGGAAAAGCTTGATTTGCTCGGAAGGAAACAGCTCCGAGTCGGGTCGAGTGAGGAGCGTCTCGCGCGAGTGTCCAAAGAACAGACAGGCGCTGGGCAGCAACACGAGCCGGTGCGCCCGATCCTTGACGAAGATCGAATTGGGAATGCCGTCGATGATGATCTGCAGATTTCCAAGTGTGGCGGACAGATGCGTCATGGCTCGCCTTTCTTGCCGCCCGCATCAAACGATTTCTTTGCACGGCAGCGAGTCAAGCGTGCTGGTGCTTAAGACCCGAGAACTCCAAAGGCCCTTACAGGCGCGGAGCCTCACCCGGCACCTTTCGGACGGTCTGCCGCTAACGGCTCAGGTGTTGCTTGCTGCTCGGTCACTGGATGGTCGCTCTCCGCATCCATGTTACCGTCTGCTTCAAGCGGAGCCGTCGCTGGCGCACCGATATCGGTCACGGTCCCCGCCTCTTCTGTGCGCTCATGCCCGTGCTGAATGTCGTAACCGATCCGCCGCATCTGGCGCCGCATGTAGCTGCGGATCAGGACAGGGTCGTTCGGGTGGGGAAACCTGCGGACGAACTCCTCCATCAACAGCGTCAGCGCCTGATGCTGGTCGGCCAGTTCCGGGCCGGCCTCCCGCATGAATTCATCGATATCCTGCTGTGCGACGACGCGAGCCGCCGCCCAGAGCAGTTCGTCCTGAACCTGGCAGAACGCCAAGGACTCTATGCATCGCTCGAGCGTGCTGACGGCTGGCTGAACTTCGCTCATGTTCATGTTACCCGCGCAAAAAGGTTCCCCCGCGTGATCGACCGCATCGTTGCGGCCCGATCCCGCGAGCGCAACAGAAGTCGCAATTTAACATTACCGATCAGGGTTAAATCCTTGCTGCGCAAAGGGTTGCGTTCGGATGCTCCCCGGCGATCGCGCACCTCGAGAGGGCTCAAGGCCTTTCGGTCAGCGACCAGATCCTCGCGGTGGCGTGCCGACGGCGCGTTCTTTGACTTGGCTTCAGTGCAAGCAGGCGCGACGCACAGCAACGACGGCAGATGCCCCGCCGTCTGGCAAGCACAACCGCCGGGCCCGATCAAAAACCTCGCGGCGGCCTGAAGCGGCTAACAACCAGTCGGGAGATCGGCGATCCGTCCCCGCCGATCTGTCAACGTGTCGAGGCCCCTCCCTTGACTTGGGCCCGCGGGCAAGCGCCGGCGGACCTTTTCTGTATGAACGCGCACGTCGCGTTCTGGCCGCGCAGTTCATCGGCGAGCGAATGGGTCGCTCGCCTGTCCGAATTTCAACGCTGGACGCGTCACCCGCGCCGCGCTTTCTCGATCGCGGCGACGTCGATCTTCTTCATGCCCATCATCGCATCGAACGCCCGCTTTGCCTCGGCGCCACGGGCCGCCATCGCCTCGGTCAGCACGCGCGGCGTGATTTGCCAGGAGATGCCCCACCTGTCCTTGCACCAGCCGCACGCACTCTCGTGCCCGCCATTGCCGACGATCGCGTTCCAGTAGCGATCGGTCTCCTGCTGGTCGTCGGTGGCAATCTGGAACGAGAAGGCTTCGTTGTGCTTGAAGACCGGACCGCCATTGAGGCCGATGCAGGATACCCCGGCGACCGTGAAATCGACCGTCAGCACATCGCCCGCTTTGCCGGAGGGGTAGTCGCTGGGTGCGCGATGGATCGCGCCCACCGCGCTGTCGGGAAAGGTCGCAGCGTAGAAGCGGGCAGCCGCCTCCGCGTCCTTGTCGTACCAGATGCAAATCGTGTTTTTGGCCATGGCCTGTCCTTTTCTGAGGGCTGTTCCGCGCCGGGTTTCCCAACCGCTGTGCTCTGAGATAGGCGGCCCAAGCGCATTTCTCCATCCCTACTGCGCCTCGACGGCCCCTTGGTCGGATTGAGTATTGTTCAGCGCCAGCAGTCGCCCAAAAGTGCGATGCGATCAGATTGAACCATCATCGCTACTCCCGCTACTGATTGGCATGATCGTCCCGGAAAGTCGGTATCCACCCTGGATCAAGTCCGGGCAGGCCTTTACCGGATCACGCCCCAACCGCGTTGGGTGCAACTGTCACAGGAGAGCCGGTGATGAACACATCTCATGAGCCGGCCACACGGCCTGCGCGGGCGCGCGGACCGGTTGGACGCATTGCTGCTGCGGTGACCATCAGCGCCGTGGCCTTTGTCCTGCTCTGGCTCTTTGTCTTCAGCGCTTTCACGTCACTGCTTGTCGCGTCCACTTGCTGCGTTGTCGTGGTCGCAGCGAGCGCCGCGCTGGACCCTGTCGAGATGGTGCTGGATGCCATCGCCGCAGTCGTCTATATCGTGCTTGGCGCGATCGCCGCTGTCTTCGCCGCGATCTTCAGTCTCTTCAGCTGGTGAAGGGACTTCAACCGCGGACTCTGCGCGTCGCAGAAAGCGGATTGACTGACACAGGTCCGCGCCGGTTAATTGCCTTCGAGCGCAATCCCAAGGGCATGGATCGGGCTCACTGCTACCTTCTGGCATGAGACCGCAGATGCACATCAACCTGTTCATTCAAAGCCGCGGCCATCATGAAGCATCGTGGCGGCACAAAGGTTCGTCGAAGCTGCCGCTGACCGACATTAACTACTCAATCGATCTGGCGCGGAGAGCGGAAGCGAGCCTGTTCGATTCCATATTCCTCGCCGACGTTCTGGGTCTGTGGAACGACGTCGAGAAGACGCCGTTCAACTGGCTCGAGCCCATCACCACACTTGCGGCTCTCGCCATGGCGACCGAGCATATCGGTCTGATTGCGACCGCCTCAACCACCTACACGGAGCCCTACAATCTGGCGCGGCAGTTCGCCTCGCTGGATCATATCAGCAACGGGCGCGTGGGCTGGAATATCGTGACGACATGGTCGCCACAGGCAGGAAGCAATTTCGGCAGCATCGGACAGGTCGGCCACGCGGACCGCTACGAGCGGGCCGAGGAATACATGGAGGTGGTCAAGGGCTTGTGGGACAGTTGGGCCGACGATGCTGTGCTTGATGACAGGAACGGCGGCCGCTACGCCGACCGGCGGCGCGTACGGCCGATCGGCCATTCCGGCACGCACTACAAGGTCGCGGGTCCGCTGAACATGCCGCGATCGCCGCAGGGGCGGCCGGTACTCGTGCAGGCCGGCTCATCGGACACCGGCCGTCAGTTTGCAGCGCGCCACGCCGAAGCGGTCTTTACCGCCCATCTGGAGAAAGCCACTGCAAAGACCTTCTACGCCGATCTGAAATCGCTGGCGAGAGGCTGCGGCAGGGACGAGCGTCACGTTGTTATTCTGCCGGGCTTCAGTCCGGTCATTGGATCGACCGAGGCCGAGGCCAAACGCTACGCCGACGAACTCAACGAACTGACAGATCCCGAGATTGGCCGGCAACGGCTTTCGTTGCGCTTTGGCGGCCACGACTTCTCGCATCTGGCATTGGACAAACGACTGACGCCAGCCGACTTCCCCGACCCGAGCGAGGTCGAAGCGGCCCGTAGCCGCACCGAAGTCATTGTCGGATTCGTCAGGGAGAGTCGCCCGACCCTGCGACAGCTGCTGGCGAAACTCGCCGGCGCTCGCGGTCACTTCACGTTTGAGGGAACGCCCGAGCAGGTCGCGGATCTCATGCAGGAATGGGTCGAAGAGGGTGTTGCGGACGGCTTCAACCTGATGCCCCCGGTGTTGCCCGAGATGCTCGACGTTTTCATAACCGAGGTCGTGCCGCTGCTGCAGCGACGGGGCCTGTTCAGGACCGAATACGAAGGCAAGACGCTTCGTTCGCATCTCGGCCTGATGCGACCCGAACGCCTTTGAGGTCGATAATGCCTCTTTGCGATTTGCTCCCGACGCAAAAAAACGATGGAGAATTCCGATGCCGAGGAACCGATGTGGCCTTGTCGCCCTGACCCTGTTTCTCGTTTCCTCACCGGCGGCCGCACAGGGCCTTGATGTGCTGCAGGGAAAATTCGCATTCAACTGGCACGCGAGGCCTAGTCGCGAGAAGTGCGTAAAGGTCGAGGGGCCATTGCTGGCCGACTTCAAATCGAACCGATACAGCTGCGACCTGAAAGTCATTACAAATACTGCGTCCGGCGCGAGCGCTCGCACATGCACCGAGGCACGAGGCCGGAAGAAGGAGTATTTGATATTCGACACGCTGCGCGCATGTGACGGTGAGCGGAAGGTTCAGGCGTCGAACGAAGAATGAGATTGGCGCGGCCCACCATTCCCAATCCCCTCGTGTCGAGATGTACACACAGCAAAAGTTCCAGCTGAACTTAACGCGTGTTCGCCGCTTAACGTACGCGCGAGAGCAGTTTCCGAAACTGCGAATCGTCGTCGTGTCAGGAACCCGGCACGACATGCCCGCCGATGTCGCCTTCCTCGAGAAACCGTGGAGGGCGCTCGACCTTCTCCGCGAGGCGTTGCCCCCCGTGCAGTGACAGACCCTACGCAGTAGTTCTCTGCGCAGACTGACTCGCAGGCGATGCTATAGCCTCGGGCATAAATCGGGCCGCTGCCCAAAATATACACCAGCCATCCCTGGCATCGTGCGGAGCAGCCAGGGCAGCACGGCCGACATGGCCCAGCCCCCCTATCGCCGGGGGCTGTCAGCGCAAGATTACTTGCTGCCCTTGCTCTGCTGATATGACGAACCCGCGCCTTTGGGCTTGTCACTCTTCGGCTTTTTGACCTGCTTCTTCGGCTTGTCCTGGCTCTTTGCCATAGCTTCGCTCCATCATCGACTCAGCCTGTCGGCTGACCTGACTTCCTTAGCACGAACACGGCAGCCTCGCATCAGGCGCCCTAACAAGGCGGGCTTCCCGGTTTTCAGTGCCCAAACTGCCGCCGGAATTCCTCTGGCGTGTAGGACTTTCCGTCCGACGCGTCTGTGATCCTCACGCCGAGGCTCTGCCTTGCACCCTCGGCCACCTGGAGGGCCTCCGACGGAGCTTCCCTTTCATAAGAGAGCTTCCCGTCAAGCGTATTCACCTCGATTCGGAATCGCATACCTTCAATTCTTCCAGTCCACCAGCCCAAGACATCGCTTGCTTTCGCGGGAAAAGGCGCGCAAACGCCAAATCCTGACAAGGCAGCGTCCGGTTCCCGAAGTTCACCGAACTGCCGCCACACACGTGCATGCTGGAGGCGAAATTTCCAGTGTCCGTGCGCGAATCAAGAAGGAGTGATTATGGCCAAGATGACGAAACCGCAGCTGATCGACGCGATTGCTGAATCGAGCAGCGTGCCCAAGAACGAAGTGAAGGCCGTAATCGAGCATCTGGCAACGGTCGGCTACAAGGAACTGATCGAATCCGGCGAGTTCGTCATCCCCGGTTTTGCGAAAATTTCCGTGGTCAACAAGCCCGCGACCGAAGCGCGCAGCGGCATCAACCCCTTCACGAAAGAGCCGATGGAATTCGCCGCCAAGCCGGCGAGCAGGACCGTCAAGGCCTCTCCGCTCAAGGCAGCGAAGGACGCCGTCGCCAACCCGTCCGGCTGATCGCCTCTTCCGGCAACCATCGCGGCGGTGGCTATGCCAGCGCCGCGATGATGCGCTCGCGCGTCATCGGCAAATCGCGGATGCGTGCGCCGAGTGCGTGTGCGACGGCGTTGCCGATCGCACCGATGGTCGGGCCGATCGTGCATTCGCCGACGCCGAGCGGAGGATGCTCGCTCGCATCGACGAGTTCGCACGCGATCCCCGGCACCTCGCTGAACCGGATCACCGGGTAGCTGTCCCAATCGCGCGAGCGCACGCCGTCGCCGCCGAGCTGGACCTGTTCCTTCAGCGCCCAGCTCGTCGCCTGGACGATGCCGCCTTCGAGCTGGTTGCTGAGCCCGTCCGGATTGATGACAAGACCGGCATCAGCGGCGCACCACACGCGCGTCACGCGGACGTGGTCGGCGACCTCGACCTCCGCCGCGACAGCAGCCCAGGCCGAGATGTTCTTGTAGCGCGCGACCGCGATGCCGAGGCCCTTGCCGCGCCCTGCCTCGCCGCGACCGTTCCAGCCACACATATCAGCGCAACGCGTCAGGACGCGCTGCGCGCGCGGGTCGGAGGCCAGCAGCGACAGCCGATAGGCCACCGGATCCTCGCCGGCCATGACGGCGAGGTCGTCCATAAAACCTTCGATGGCGAAGACGTTGACGATCGCGCCGAGCCCGCGCAAGGACGAGGTGCGGACCGGCATGGGGACGGTCAGGTGGTGCAGGATGCGCCGCGCCGCGATGTCGTAGAGCGGCACGCCGTTGCGCGTTGCGCCGCCGCCCCGGTCTTCCGGCACGTCGAACGGTGAGCGCAGCGGTGGCGGCGTCCCGAGCGCGTCGGCCGGCAACAGCGTCGCGCCGCCTACGCCGGGGCGCTGGCCGTGCGTCCCGCTCCATATCTCGGTGGTGAGATCGTGCGGGCGGCCGTTGTCGTCCAGATGCGCGTGCAGCGTCACCGTCATCGCCGACGACAACGGCTCGAAGCCGAATTCATCCTGGCGCGTCCACAACACGCGGATCGGCCGATCCGGAATTTCCATGGCAATGATCGCAGCGTCCATGGCGCAATCGTCGGCGCCATTGTGCCCGTAGCAGCCCGCGCCCTGCACGTGATGCGCCGATACGATTTCCGGATCGATGCCGAGGGCCGCGGCCACGTTGTTGCGCAACGGGTGCATGCCCTGCCCGTGCGACCAGATGGTGAGACGGCCGTCCCTGAACTCCGCAACCGCGCAGGACGGCGCAAGCGACGCGTGTGAAAGGTAGCCGCGCGAGAACGTGGCCTCGACCTTCCTCCCGCCGGGCTTCGCTTCCGGCGCGCCAAATCTGCGATCGTCGGATGGCTGGCCGCGCAGCCATGAGGCTTCGCCCTGTGCCGGATCGAGATCGCGCACACCTTCCCATCTCGCGTGGCTTGGCGCTGCGACGGCCGCGCGCTGAAGCGCCGCTTCGTCCTCGCTGGCGAAGGCGATGAAGTTGTGCAGGCGAACGAACCGGATCTCGCCGCGCGCGGCGCGGCGGACGGCCGCGTCGTCCAGCGAGAGCAGCCTCGCGCCGCGATTGGGCTGGCGCAGCACCCGCGCGTGCAGCATGCCGGGCGGGCGCATGTCATGAACGAAAATCGGCGCGCCCGTCACCTTCGCCGCAAGATCGAAGCGCGGCACGCTCCGGCCAACGACGCGATGCGCGGAGACGGCCTTGGGCACCGCCGCGCCGCTCGCAGGTGTGGTCCAGTCGATCGACGGCGCGACCTTCCAGTAGTCATACCCGGTCGGCGCACCGGCGCGCGTGAAGGCGCCATCCTTCACGTCGAGTTCGCTTCGCGCGCAATTGAGCCGCAGCGCGAGATAATCCAGCGCGCGAGCACGGGTCTCGGCGCAGGCGAGCCGGATCGACGCGCCACCGACCTCGATCGACTGGCTCGACGCGGTGTAATTTTCGTTTGGTCCTTCGTCGGTGTCGCCGGACAGCATGGTCACGCGCGCCAGCGGCACATCGAGTTCGTCCGCCGCGATCTGCGCCAGCGCGGTGACGATGCCCTGCCCGAATTCCACGCGGCCGGTCGCGATCCGCACGGTGCCGTCGTCGAGGAAGGCAATCCAGCGCGCGAGCTGCGGATTGTCCCTCAGGCTCGCAGGCAGCGGCACGGTCATGGCTTGATCATCACGCGTGCCGCGCGCTCGACCGCACGCACGATCCGCTGATGCGTACCGCAGCGGCAAAGATGCCGATCGAGCGCCCCGACGATCTCGGCGCGGCTCGGCGTCGGGTTTCTGTCGAGCAGCGCCTTGGCCTCGATGATGATGCCGGAGAGGCAGTAACCACACTGGCCGGCCTGTTCGTCGATGAACGCCTGTTGCAGCGGGTGCATCTTTGCGACCGTACCGAGTGCCTCGATGGTGGTGATGTCGCACCCCGCGAGCGTGCCGACGTCCCGCGAGCACGCATAGGCCGGTTCGCCATCCACCAGCGCCATGCAGCTTCCACACTGCTCGAGGCCGCAGCCGTATCGGCTGCCGGTGAGCCCGAGTTCGTTGTGCAGCACGTAGATCAGCGGCGTCGATTCCGCCGCCATGATCCGCCGTTTCATGCCGTTCACAGTCAGTTCGAGGTCGGCCATTTAGTGCAACGATCGCCGGAGGTTACGGGCAGGAGGAGACGCAGGCGCCAACAGTCGCACTCCAGCTTGGGCAGAGCGCGGATTTTACCGCCCGTTTCACTTGGTGGAATGCGAACCGATCGTCCGCAAGGCTGCATTCCGACCCGTTATGCTGCCGCAAAAGGGGCACCGAACTGCCCGATCGGGAGGGAGCCAGCCATGACCAGGATCTCGCGTCGGTCGTTCAACCTCGGCCTCGGCGCGCTGGGCGGCGGCGGACTTGTCGGATTTGGCGCAAGGAGCGCGAAGGCGGACACTTGGCCCTCGCGGCCGGTCACCATCATCATGCCGTTCGCGGCCGGAAGCGGAACCGACTCGATGGCCCGCGCGCTGGCGACGGAATTCACCGAGAAGCTCGGCGGGCGTTTCATCGTCGAGAACCGGCCCGGCGCAGGCGGAAACCTCGGCGCAACGGCGGTCGCGAAAGCGGCGCCCGACGGCTACACGCTGCTGTTTGCAACCAACGGTCCGGGCGCCGTCAACAAGCTCACCTACAAGGACATGCAGTACGACCCCGAGCGCGACTTTGCGCCGGTCGTGTTGGTGTCCGAAATCCCTGCCATCGTCGCGGCGGGTCCGCAGTCGCCGGCAAAAACGTTTGCCGAACTGGTCACCTACGCCAGGGCAAACCCGGAGAAGGTCAATATCGGCAATCCCGGCAATGGCACGCTCGGCCACATCGTCGCCGTGCTCGTGCAGAAGCAGGCGGGCATCAAGCTGAACCATATCCCGTATCGTGGATCGGCGCCCCTGACGTCGGACCTCCTCGGCGGACAGGTCGCGCTCGCATCCGACCTGATGGCGACCTACGCGCCGCTGATTGCCGACGGCAAGCTGAACGGAATCGCCCTCATCAGCAAGACGCGCAACGAGGCGATCCCCAATGTGCCGACGATCAAGGAAGTCGGCGTCAATATCGAAGGCAGCGGATGGTGCTCCGTGCTTGCGCCCGCAGGTACGCCCACGGAGATCATCGACAAGCTCAATGGGGTCACCAACGCCTATCTCAAGACCGACAAGGCAAAGGCGCAGCTCAAGACCCTGTCCATGACGGCGGCGGGCAGCACACCGCAGGAACTCAAGGCGTTCATTGCAGCAGAGATCGCCAAGTGGCGGCCGATCGTCCAGGAGGCGAACATTTCGCTGTGATCGGCCGGCGCGATCCGCAAGCAATGCCGCATCGCGCGAGGCGCTGAAGCGCAAGCGCAGCGCGGGCTTGCCGGCGCCAGGTGATCGTTGTCATCCCCGCGGAGGCAGGGACAGTAGCGCGGCAGTAGCACGCGAGCCCATTCCATTGTATGGAATGCGGACCAACGGTGGGCTCAACCACCGCAACATCGCAGGGAACGCGCATGGGTTCCGGATCCCCGGTTGAATCGGTCCGGCGGGCGTTCGCCCTGCTCGAAGAACTCAACCGCCAGCGCATCACCAGCGTGCAGCATCTGCACCAGGTCACACAGCTGCCGAAATCGACCATCGTGCGGCTGCTGGAGACGCTCCGCATCCTCGGCTACGTCACCAACGATCCCCGCCAGGGAGGCTATCAGGTGACCTCGGGGGTGCGTTCGCTGAGCAGCGGCTTTCACGGCGACCCGCTGGTGGTGGAGGCCGCACGCGCGTGGGCGATCGAATTCACACGCCAGTTCAAATTGCCGATCGGTATCGGCGTCTTCGATCAGGACACGATGGTCGTGCGCTACTCCACGACGCTGGACAGCCCGATCTCGCCGTTTCATGCCACCGTCAACATGAAGCTGCGGATGCTGACCCGCGCCATGGGGCGCGCCTATCTCGCATTCTGTCCGAAAGCCGAACGTGACTACATTCTGGGCGCGCTGGCATCTTCCCAGCATCCCGAAGACGAAGCCGCGCGCCGTCCCGAAGACGTCCTCGACATCATCGCGCGCGTGCAACGCAACGGTTTCGCGGAGCGATCGCCGGCCGTCGAACCAAGGTCGTCGAATACGTTCGGCGTTCCCATCATGCTGAACGGCAACGTGCTGGCGACGATCGGGCTCAGTTACTTCACCTCCTCGATGCCGAGGGCCAAAGCGGTCTCGTCGTATGTCCCGCCGCTGATGGAGCTGGCAAAAAAGATCGAGGCCAGCGTGCAGGCCCTGGACGCGGATTTTCATTGATAGAGGTTTCAAACGGCGTGGCCCCTTCGGCGCATTCAATTGGCTAACTGGCGTCGCCTATCGACGTCGTCCCTGCGAAATCAGGAACCCAAACCCACCAAACTCTCGAAGCCTCCGTACGCTTGCGACCACACGCGTGCGACACGGCGTATGGGTCCCTGCTTTCGCAGGGACGACCGAGTATAGACGCGCATCATCGCTCCGCGTTTTGTCCGGCCACGAAGCACGCCGGTCTCATCTTGCCTTGCTTGCCCGAAAGGGCATGCGGAACGCCGGGCGGTTCACCGCGCCCGTGGCGCCACGTGTTGTGGACACATGGCTCCGTACACCCGTGGAGGTGCACGGCGGTGTGTGCCCTTGCGGGTCACACGGTCCCTCGCGAGCCTCCACAGGCTCGACCAGGACGGCCTCGGAAACAGGAACACCCTGCGTTCCGCAAAACGGCGGTTTGATCGGCTTGCAACTCCCAACAGCGTCCCGGCTGGACGCTTTGACCAAGTGCGGGCATCGCCGCAATGCTGGATCCTTGGGCCGCCCACCCTCGTATGCCGGTACGTCCCTTCCATTCTTGCGG
>Ga0190271_10000107_pt1 | contig 43758 bp, 42 predicted proteins | sample Popmic356T_FD_133747 | JGI IMG/M metagenome (GOLD analysis project Ga0190271, IMG submission 133747) | Populus adjacent soil microbial communities from riparian zone of Weber River, Utah, USA - 356 T | ecosystem: Environmental > Terrestrial > Soil > Riparian zone | place: USA: Utah | collected...
CTCCGGCACCGCCGACCTCCAGCGCGACCTCGGCGGCGCGATCATGCAGTCGATCTTCGGCGCCCTGCTGACCGCCGGCTACGCGGCCAGCTTCAGCAGCCAGATCTCCGCCTCGCCGGAGGCCTCCCAGGTCAGCGAACGGGTCCAGAACGAGCTGACCAAGTCCTTCTCCAGCGCCGCCAACACGGCCGAGCAGTACCCCGAATACGCGCTGCAGATCGTCGGCGCCGCCCGCACCTCCTTCCTCGACGGCGGCGACTGGACCTACGTCGCCGGCATCGCCGCGATCCTGCTCGGCAGCGCGATCGTCTTCTTCCTCTTCCCCAAGCGCGAGCGCGAGCTGGCGCTGCTGGACGACTACCACGCGGCAGACGCCAGCTCCGCTGTTAGTTAGCTCCCTATAGCGAGGTTAAGTAACAGCGGAAGCGATAATCGGGCGATGGGATATCGCCTCCTCCGCTCCGGCGACGCCTACTGGCGGCGCTCGAATCAGATGGCGACGCTGAACACCGACCTCGCCAAGCAGCTCGAGGCGAGCACCCTGGGGGCGCGGCTCTGGCGGCTGGAACCGGGGCAGGCCTCGACCAGGCACAAGCACGGCGAGACCGAGGAGCTCTACCTGCTGCTGGAGGGGACCGGCCGGGTTCGGATCGGCGACGAGGAGCCGCTGACGCTGGCGCCGCTCGACGCCTTCCTGGTCGAGCCGAGCACGGTGCGCCAGCTCTTCAACGACACCGACGCCGACCAGCTCTGGCTCGTCGTCGGCGCGCCCCAGGAAGCGGCCAACACCCTGGAGATGAGCGAGGCGCAGCTGCGCGAGCTCTACCCCGACGGACCGAAAGCGCTGCCGCCGGAGCTGGACGACGACTGAATCGAGTCCGCGCAACGAACCGCAAGATTTTTGCGCTCGGGAGAATTAGCGGATAGGTTCCCCGCTTCGATGGGGGAGGCATTGAAGTGGGCGGGGGGGAAGTTCCTCAAGGGCGTGGCCGCGGGTCTCGCGATCGGGATCCCGCTCGCCATCCTCGCCGTGGTCGTCGCCGTCGTGGCCTGCCACATCGACGATCCGCGCGAAAGCCTCTGCGAACAGGGGGCCGTGCTGCAGACGGGAAGACTGCTCGACCGCTCCGGGCAGATCTTCGCCCTCGCCACTGAGGAGGGCGACAGCTGCGGCGAGGAAGGTCAGCGGACGGTCGGCAAGGAACAGAGCGAGGCGATCCGGCGCTTCTCTTCGGCGGCGGCCCGGCCAGAAGCGCAGAAGAAGCAGGCGATCGAGCTCTACGTGCGCGGTCTGAAGTTGAACCCCTTTGACGCCACGGCGGGCGCCGCCCTCGCCAAGCTGTTGGAAGAACCAAAGGGATTGCCGGCAGCGGAGCTGTCCGGCGGTCTCTGCGGGTTGGCGAGGAGGTTGACCAAGGCGGGGCTGCTGGCTGGCGCCGATCCGGTCATCGCCGCGGGCTGGTCCGGTCAAAACAGCGACAAAGCCGCTTGCGAAGCGGCCCTGCGCAAGCTCAACAACCGCAAGGCACGCGCTGCCGAGCGCCTGCGCAAGGCCCAGGCGCTGGGCAACGAACCCGACCGCCGCGCGGCCCGGGTCATGTACGCGCGGGCGCTGCACGCCAACCCGGCGCTGAGCGAAGCCAGGGCGGGGCTCGAAGGCGGGGTCGAAACCGGCAGCTACGTCGACGCGATCGGCCGTCGCCTCGACGGTGCCCCGGACACCGCGAAGAACATGCTCTCCTGGCTGCTGCCGTTGGCGATCGGCCTGATGCTGCTGGTGCTGGCCGGGCGGTTCGTGCTGACCGAGCTGGCGAAACGGCGTCCCGGGGCACGGCGGAAGATGATCGATCTGGGCCAGAGCTGGCCCTTCAAGTTCCTCTACAAGGCCGCCGCTCCCCGCGTCACCGTCGCCACCTTCAGCGGCGGCGAGAGCCCCAAAGGCGAGGATTTCTCGGCCTTGCTGGCAAACGCCCTGCCCCGCCGTTCGGGGCGCGGGCCCGCCTTCCCCTTCGACCGCGTCAGCCGGGGCAGCGCGGCCGACGCGGACGCGGCGAGCGACGCCACCAAACTGCTCGACGCCTTTGCCGAGACGAAACTGCTCGGCAGCCTCTGGGTGCTCTTCAAGAGCCTCTTCCGGCGCTCGATCGAGGTGGGCGGCCACCTGGCGCCGATCGCCGACCGCGGCGCCGGGGTCAGCGTCAGCATTGAGGGAGCCGATGAGATGGCCGAGCACGAGAAGCTGTTCTGGGAGCGGGAATTCGACCCGCAGCCAGGCGGCGACGGCGCCGGGCGCTGGCTGCGCATGTTGCCGGCGGTGGCCGTCTGGACGCGCTGGCAACTCGCCGCCGCCTACGGCCCCAGCAAGAAAGCGCCCGACCCGACAGGCTGGCTCGCCGACGCCTTCTTCCACAGCGGCGTCGCTTGGCACAACCGGAGCGACCTGGTCCGCGCCGGCATCCTCTACACCCTGGCGCTCGAACGCGAACCCGACCACTTCGCCGCCGCCTACAACCTGGCGATGGTCGAGCTGCGCAGCGGCCAGTACCGACAGGCCCGCGAGCGCTTGATCTCCCTGCGCGCCCGGCTGAAAGACGCCGAGCTTCCCGAGGACTGGTCGGGCCTCGAGACCGCCGCGCTCTACGGACTGGCACTCAGCTATGCCTACGCGGCACCGGAGGAACAAGCATGAGCGTCTCCCCTGAGTTGAAGGAGGCTCGAAACACGACTCGGGACCTGGTCCGTGTGCTGCTCGGCAAGCCGGTCGAGGTCGAGGGCACCGAGTCGCCCTCGATCGTGCTGCTGGCCAGCCTGAGCGTGAAGGCGAACCCGGAGCTGGCGGAGGATGCGGCGGGACAGGCGATAGCGCCGGCGCTGGCGAAGGCGCCCAACCGCAAGGAGCTGCTGGCGGAGCTCGACGAGGCAAAGCCGGAGGTGCTGGTCGAGTACGTCCTCGGCAGAGCCCAGATCTCGACGCGAACCCGGTACAACCTCGCCTGCTACTACACGACCCTCGGTCGTCATGCCGAGCAGCACCGCGACGGGGTCTACGAGCTGGCGCTGGCCTCGCTGGACCTGGCGCTCGCGGCTGGCGGTCTGACCGAGTGGGCCAAGGAGGACCCCTCGCTTCGCGCCCTGCGCGCCGAACGCGCCAAGGAGTTCGAGGCGATCGTCGCGCGCCACACCATCGCCCCCGAAGCGGGGGGAGGCGACGAGGGCGCGGCGGAGAGCGCTGCCCCGGCTCCCTCGCCAGCCCCAGCGGCCCCCGGGATCGACGTGTTGCCGCTGCTTCTGGAGCTGATCGCGGCGGAGGAAGCGGAGGGCGCCGAGCCGGCCGGCGCCAAGGAGGCGTACAGCTACCTGCTGCGGGGCAAGAAGCGGGACGTCCTCGTGCTCGAGAGCGAGAGCCCGCGACTGGAGGAGGTCGAGGCGCTCTTCGCCGCCGCCGCAGCACGGGACCGACCGAACCCGCGGCTGGCGATCGCCGTCGGCAGCGGCTACAAGGGACCGCCAGAACTCCCGCGCGACGGGCTGCGGATCGAGTTCCGTCCCGTCGCCGCCACGAAGTAGCGCCGGGCCGGCGACCGCTGGCTCTACCATCGGCGGGATGCCGGCCTCGCGGGATCCCGACCTGGCGTTTGCCAGCACCCGGGGCCGCTGGCTGCTCGCCGTCGCGGTGCTCGGGTCCGGGATCACCTTCCTCGACGGCACCGTCGTCAACGTGGCGCTGCCGGACATCGGCCGCGACCTCGACGCCAGCACCAGCTCCCTGCAGTGGATCGTCAACGGCTACCTGCTGACGTTGGCCTCGCTGATCCTGCTCGGCGGCTCGCTCGGCGACCGCTACGGCCGGCGCCGGGTCTTCATCGTCGGCACCGGGCTGTTCACGGTCGCCTCGGGGCTCTGCGCCGCGGCGCCCACCGCCGAGCTGCTGATCGCGGCGCGGCTGCTGCAGGGCGTCGGCGGGGCGATGCTGACGCCCGGCAGCCTGGCCCTGATCGAGGCCAGCTTCCGTCCCGCCGACCGGGCCCGGGCGATCGGCGCCTGGTCGGGGCTGGGCGGCGTCGCCACGGCGCTGGGACCGCTGCTCGGCGGCTACCTGATCGGCGCCGTCTCCTGGCGGGCGATCTTCCTGATCAACCTGCCGCTCGGCCTCTTCGTGATGGCGATGGCGGCCCGCCACGCCCCGGAGTCGCTCGACCCCGAGGCGGCCGGCGGCAAGCTCGACCTGCGCGGTGCGGTGCTGGCGGCGCTGGGCCTGGCCGGCACCACCTACGCGCTGATCGAGGCGCCCGGCCAGGGGATGACCGCGGCGATCGTCGTCGCCGCGGTCGGCGGCGTCCTCGCCCTCGTCCTCTTCTTCGTCGGCGAGCGCCGCAGCGCCAACCCGATGCTGCCGCTGGGGATCTTCTCCTCGCGCCAGTTCAGCGCCGCCAACGCGGTCACCTTCGTCGTCTACGCGGCGCTCGGCGGCTTCTTCTTCCTGCTCGTCGCCTTCCTGCAGATCTCGCTCGGCTACACCCCGATCGAGTCCGGCTCGGCCTCGCTGCCGGTGACCGGGCTGATGCTGGTCTTCTCGGCCCGGGCCGGGGCGCTGGCGCAGCGGATCGGCGCCCGGCTGCCGCTCACGATCGGGCCGCTGGTGATCGCCCTCGGCCTGCTCTGGATCTCCCGGGTCGGGCCCGGCGACAGCTACTGGACCGACATCCTGCCGCCGATCGTCGTCTTCGGCCTCGGCCTCACCCTGGTCGTGGCGCCGGTCACCGCGACGGTGCTGGCCGCCGCCCCGGCCCGCAACTCCGGTATCGCCTCCGGCGTCAACAACGCCGTCGCCCGCGTCGCCAGCCTGCTCGCCGTCGCCGTCCTGCCGCTGGTCGCCGGCCTCACCGGCGACGACTTCTACGACCCGGCGAAGATGGCCGACGGCTTCCAGATGGCGATGGTCGCCTGCGCCGTCCTCTCGGCCCTGGGTGGCGCCCTCGCCTGGTTCACGATCAGCGCCGAGGTCCTCCACGCCGAGGCCGAGCCCGGCGGCGACACTCCCGAGCGCCTCGCCGAGGATTTCTCCTGCGGGGTCGGCGCCCCGCCGCTGCGCCCCGGCCGCGAGGCCGAGTGCAGCTTCGTCCCGGATTGACGACAGGCCCGAGCGGGAAGATGGCCGTCATGCGAACGGCAGGGGAGCCGCGGTGGAGGACCTGATCGAGGGCCTGACCCGGGGCAACGTCACCGAGGTGAAGGTCGTCCTCGCCAGCGTCGTCCTCGCTCTCGCCGCCTACCAGCTGGTCCTCGCCGCGATCGCCTACCGGCGCCTGCGGCCGCGCTTCCTCGAGTCGCATGCCGCTTCCTGGGTGCACCGCGCCAGCGGCGACACGATCCTCGTCCTCACCGTCCTCGTCGCCACCGCCTGCATCTCCTTCTACGGCTTCGAGGAGGGCGGCGCCCACGCCGTCGCCGGCTGCGTGCTGCTCGGCCTGCTCGCCCTCAAGGTCGTCGCGGTGCGCGCCGGAGGCAGGCTCTCGCGACTGCTGCCGCTGCTCGGCGTTTCCCTCTTCGCCGCCTTCGCCCTCACCTGGGTCACCTCGGCCGGCGACTTCCTCGGGGCCGGCTGATGCGCCGCCCGCCCCAGTCCCTGCAGATCCTCGGCTCGCTGCTCGCTGCCCTGGCGATCGCCGCGGTCGCCGTCGCCGTCGTCACCGCTCACTTCGGGCCGACCAGCACCGCCAAGCTGGAGGCGCGCGAGGACATCGTCAAGGAGCGGGCCGAGGCTCGCGAGGAGGCGCGCGAGGCGAGGGAAGAGGCGCGCGGGGAGCGGCTGAGGTAGCTCCGGCGCGGGGATGACAGGATGCGCGCGTGGAGATCGTCCTTGCCCTCGTCGCGGCGCTTCTCTTCGCGCTCGGGACCGTGCTGCAGCAGAGGGCCGGGCTCGAAGCTCCCGACGGCGGGTCCAGCTCCAGCCTGCTGCTGCGGATGGCGCGGCGGCCGGTCTGGCTGGCCGGGATCGCCTCTGACGCGCTCGGCTTCGTCGCCCAGGCAGCGGCGCTGGGAATCGGGCGGCTCGCCGTCGTGCAGCCGCTGCTCGTCGCCAGCGTCGTCTTCGCGCTGCCGCTCGGGGCGCGCCTTACCGGCCAGCGGGTGCGGCGCGCCGACGTCGGCGCCGCGATCCTGGTCGTCGGCGCCCTCGCCGCCTTCCTGACCATCGCCGACCCTTCGGGCGGCCGCGACGACGCCCCGCTCGGCGAGTGGCTCGTCGCCGGCGGCGCCTGCATCGCCGTCTGCGTGCCGCTGGTCCTATTAGGCCGCCGCGGCCCGGCGCCGCAACGGGCGGCGATGCTCGGCATCGCCACCGGGGTCCTCTTCGCGCTCTCCGCCGCCCTCACCAAGGTCGTCGTCGACGAACTCGACGACGGCGTCTTCGAGATCTTCCTCAGCTGGCACGTCTACGCGCTGGTCGCGGTCGGCTACGCCTCGATGACCCTCAATCAGCTCGCCCTCAACACCGGCTCGCTGGCCCCGGCGGTGGCGACCAGCATGGCCTTCGACCCGATCGCCAGCGTCGTCCTCGGCCTCACCCTGCTCGACGAGTCCCTGCACGCCTCCCCCCTCGACCTCGTCGGCACCCTGCTCGCCCTCGCCGCCGCCCTGGTCGGGATGGCGATCCTCGCCCGCTCCCAGTCCCAGGCCGAGGTCCCCCCCGGCTCCGCTGCTCCTTAGCCGTAAATAGCACCGCAAAGGAACAGCGGAACCAGGTCGTAGGATCGCGCCGATGAGCTCAGTCGAGGAGAGCGGCGCGGGGGCGGCGCAGGACGCCAGCGAGCGCGCGGAGTTCCAGGAGCAGACGCGTGCGCACCGACTCGAGAAGCTGGCGAAGCTGCGCGAGCGGGGGATCGAGCCCTACCCGGTCCGCTTCGACCGCGACGCCACCGCGGCGGCGCTCCACGATGAGTTCCCCGACCTCGCGGCGGGGACCGACACCGGCAAGGCGGTGCGACTGGCCGGAAGGATCATGGGCGAGCGACGCCACGGCGGCCTCGACTTCGCCGAGCTGCAGGACGAGACCGGCCGGATCCAGCTGCTGGTCAGCCGCGACGTCGTCGGCGAGGAGGTCCTGCACGACTTCTCCGAGCTCGACCTCGGCGACTGGGTCGGCGTCGAGGGAACGGTGATCGCCTCCAACCACGGCGAGCTGACCGTGCGGGTCGGCGGCTTCGAGCTGCTCTCGAAGAGCCTGCGGGCGCTGCCCGACATCCGCCACGGCCTCACCGACGCCGAGGACCGCTACCGGCAGCGCTACCTCGACCTCGTCCTCGACGAGCCGGCCCGGCGCGTCTTCGCGATCCGCTCCTCGGTGATCGCCACCACCCGCCGCACCCTCGTCGACGGCGGTTTCAGCGAGGTCGAGACGCCGGTGCTGCTGAGCCAGGCCGGGGGCGCCGCCGCGAAACCGTTCATCACCCACCACAACGCCCTGAACATCGACATGACGCTGCGGATCGCCCTGGAGCTGCCGCTCAAGCGGCTGATCGTCGGCGGCATGAACCGGGTCTTCGAGATCGGCCGGGTCTTCCGCAACGAGGGCCTCGACACCCGCCACAACCCCGAGTTCACCCTGCTCGAGGCCTACCAGGCGTTCGGCGACTACCACGACATGATGGACCTGACCGAGACGATCATCGCCAACTCCTGCAACGAGGCGATCGGGACCACGGTGGTGCAGATCGCCGGCCGCGACGTCGACCTGAAGCCGCCCTACCGGCGGGCGACGATGGCCGAGCTGATCGAGGAAAACGCCGGCGTGAAGATGCACCCCTCGATGCCGGTCGAGGAGGCGCGAAAGATCGCCGACGAGCGCGGCGTCGAGTACCTCGACGCCTGGGGCTCGGGGAAAATCATGGCCGAGGTCTACGACGACAGCTCCGAGTCGAAGCTGATCGAGCCGACCTTCGTGATGGACCACCCGCGTGAGGTCTCGCCGCTGGCGCGCGCCCACCGCGACGACCCCGAACTGACCGAGCGCTTCGAGCTCGTCGTCGCCGGGCGCGAGCTGGCCAACGCGTACAGCGAGCTCAACGACCCGGTCGACCAGGCCGAACGGTTCCGGGCCGAGGCGCAGCTGCAGGCCGGGGGCGACGACGAGGCGGAACCGGTCGACGACGACTACGTAAAGGCGCTCGAGTACGGGCTGCCGCCCACTGGTGGTCTCGGGATCGGGTTGGACCGGCTGGTGATGCTGATTTCGGGGGCGGAGGCGATCAGGGACGTGATCCTGTTCCCGACGTTGCGGCCGGAAGCGGGTGACGGGGCGACCGATGGAGCCGTAGCCGCAGAGGGAGTCGGTGCCCCCTCCTCTCTCGCCCATCGTCGAACTGAGGTTGGGGAGCTGGCGCCCGAGGGCGACGGCTCCTCCGCCGCAAAACGTTCGGAGGGGGTACCGACTCCCTCCCCCACTGCGAGGCCGCGGTCGCTTCGGCCGCTTGCTTGGCTCAGTGTGCTGGTCGGGTTGTTGTCGCTGTTGCCGACGGCGACCAGCATCAGGTTCTCCCTCGGTCACCTGTCCTTCGTCGCGGGTGGGGGGCGCTCCGCGGGGCTGATCGCGTCCGTAGCGATTGGGTTGGGACTGATCGCCGTCGCCCGGGGCCTCAGTCGGGGCAAGCGACGGGCCTGGGCGATTGCGGTGGTCCTCTTTGCCGCAGCGGCTATCGCCCATCTCATCCACGGGCCCGATCCGGGGACGGTGGCGCTGTCGGTGGGGATGCTCGTGGCGCTGGTGTGGTTCCGGAGGGACTTCAGGGCGCAGGGGGACCCCGGGTCGCTGCAGCAGGCGCTGTTCTTCGTCCCCGCCTATCTGATCGGGGTCTTCTTCTACACCTGGATCACGCTCTTTGCCGAGCGGGACCATGTGACCCCCGGGCTCAGCTTCGGCGGGATCGTCGAAACGGCCTACCTCGGGTTGATCGGGCTGGACGGGCCGTACACGTTCCAGCGCGAGGTGTTCGCGGACTACTTCGAGAAGTCGCTGCTCGTTCTCGGGGTGGTGGGGCTGCTGATCCTCCTGTACCTGGTGCTGCGCACGTTCGTGCAGGCGGAGCCGCCGAGTGCGGAGCGGCGGGCGCGGGCGGAGGAGATCGTGCGGCGGTGGGGGGACGACACGCTCGACTACTTCGCGCTGCGGCGGGACAAGAACTACTTCTTCTCCGCGGACGGGCAGTCGCTGATCGCCTACCTGTACGTGCGGGGGACGGCGATGGTGGCGGCCGACCCGATCGGGCCGCCGGAGGACACCGGGCGCACCCTGGACGAGTTCCTCGCCTTCTGCGCCGAGCGGGGCTGGCGAGTCGCCTTCTTCGCGGTCCGCGAGGCCGATGCGGAGATCTACAAGGCGCGGGGAATGCGGACGATCTACCTCGGCGACGAGGCGATCCTGCGCTGCGACGAGTTCAGCCTCGAGGGGGCCGGGATGAAGGCGGTGCGCGCCGCCGTCAAGCACGTCGAGAAGGACCACGCCTTCGAGCTGATCGCCGAGAGCGAAGCCTCGCCGGAGCTGATCGCCGAGCTCAACGAGATCAGCGAAGAGTGGCGCAAAGGGGCGCCGGAGCGGGGCTTCACGATGGAGCTGGGCGAGGACGTCGAGGGGACCAACCCCGACTTCGCGATCGCGATCGCCCGCGAGAAGGGCAGCGGCCGCGTCGCCGGCTTCCTGCGCTTCGTCCCCGTCTTCGGCGCGGAACCCGGCTTCTCGCTCGACCTGATGCGCCGCCGCCCCGACTCCGCCAACGGGCTGACCGAGTACCTGATCGCCGAGGCGGCGCTGGCGCTCGGCCCGCGCGGCGTCAAGCGGCTCTCGCTCAACTTCGCCGCCTGGGGCCGGCTGCTCGACAGCGCCGAGGACGCCGGCCTCGCCGGTCGCCTGCAGCGGCTGATGGCGAAAGGCCTCAACCCCTTCTTCCAGATCCAGAGCCTGCGGGACTTCAACCAGAAGTTCGGCCCCGAGTGGGTGCCGCGCTCGGTCGCGATCGACGACGTCTCCGACCTGCCGCGGCTGGCGATGCTCTACGCCAGCGTCGAGGGCTTCCTCGAGGTGCCGGTGCTCAGCCGGGTGCTGGAGCCGCCGATTCGCCAGCGAGTCGACGCGGCGCGGGCGGAGCAGACCGCTGCTGCCGCCGCTCCTGCGCCGTCATCAGCTGGATAGAGATCAGCATCATCACGTCGATGGCGAGGCCGAAGGTGGCGCCGAACTGGGACTCGACGAAGGTGAAGACCCGGGTGACGAAGATCGAGACCAGCAGCGCCCTGGTGAACAGGGCGTAGGCCTCGAGCCGATCGCCGCGCCAGAGTCGCGCCATCCCGATCGCGACCAGCACGCAGGAGACCGCCGTCGAGCCGAGGCTGGCGACGTTGAGGAAGTTGAGGTGGAGCATCGAGTCCTGCTCGAACCCGGGATGGGCGGCGTTGTCGTGGAAGGTCACCGAGAGGACGAGGCCGAGGACGAGGAGCGCCCCCGCCAGCGCCCAGCCTGCGAAGACGACGATCACGACCGCGTGGAACCAGCGCTGCTCGCTCCAGGCCCGGTAGCGGTCGGCGACCGCGTCGGCGAAGCGGCGGAACCAGGGCGGGTCCGGGTTCGGCGTCGTATCGATTTCCTCCGCCAGCGCGATCAGCTGCGCGCGCAGCGGGTGGGCCGGCGAGACGTCGGCGAGCAGCGCCAGCGCCTGGTCCCGGTATTCCTCCTTGAACGGCCCGCGGGTCGCCTCGCCGATCAGCTCGACCGCGTTCCGCACTTTCTCGTCGTCGTCGAGGCCGCGGTGCCGCTGGTAGGCGCGCGAGCCGAGGTAGAGGCCGATGAAGATCAGGTAGATCAGCCCCGCCGCCGGCTTGTAGAAGTAGTCGTTGTCGGCGGTGATGAACTTGCCGAGCTCGTCGATGAAGAAGCCGAAGCCGACCCCGGCGAGCAGGGCGGCGACCTGGCGGGCGCGACGGCCCAGCAGGCTGAGCAGGATCGCCAGCGCCGCGACCATGAAAACCCCGCCCCAGAGCAGGTGGGCGATGTGGAGGCCGCTGCCGCCGAGCTGCGGGTAGTGGGTGAGGTAGAGCTGGGTGCGAATGCAGAGCTCGGTGGCGATCGCGGCGATGAAGAAGGTGAGGTGGAGGTTCCCCAGGTCGGCGTTGCGCGGCGCCCGCTGCAGCAGGTGGACGCTCACGCTCCGGCCCTCTCCGGCTCCGCATCGGCCAGCCCCCGCATCCGCTCGGCGCTGTGCTTGCGGGCGTAGAGGAAGTAGACGGTGAAGCCGAGCGCCGCCCAGATCGCCAGCCGGATCCAGGTCGCCCCCGGCAGCGTCACCATCAGGGCGATCGAGGAGACGATCGCGGTGCCGGCGACCAGCGGCAGCGCCGGCACCCGGAAGGGCCGCTCCAGGTCCGGGTAGCGACGGCGCAGGGTGACGACGCCGGCCGAGACGATGATGAAGGCGAGCAGGGTCCCGATCGAGATCAGTTCGCCCAGCACCGAGAGCGGCACGAAGCCGGCGACGATGCTGCCGACGATCCCGCAGAGGACGATCGAGAACTGCGGCGTGCGGGTGCGGCGGCTGACCTTGCCGAAGGCGGGCGGCAGCATCCCGTCCTCGGACATCCGCATGAAGATCCGCGTCTGCCCGTAGAGGGTGACCAGCACGGTCGAGGCGAGGCCGACCACGGCGGCGACGTCGGTCAGCTTCAGCAGCCAGTCGAGGTCGCGGCCGCCCGCTTCCAGGGCCGCGGCGATCGGGTCGGCGACGCCGAGCTGGCGGTAGTCGACCATCCCGGTAAGGACGAAACCGACGGCGATGTAGATCGCGGTCGCGATCAGGACCGTGCCGAGCAGGCCGATCGGGATCGTCCGCCGCGGGTCGCGCGACTCCGCCGCCGCCGTGGAGACGGCGTCGAAGCCGATGTAGGCGAAGAAGACGATCCCGGCGCCGCGCAGGACGCCGCTCCACCCGAAGTCCCCGAAGCCGCCCTCGTGGGTGGGCACGAAGGGGGTCAGGTTCGAGGAGGTGACGTAGAAGATCCCGACGCCGACGACGAGGCAGAGGATCGCCAGCTTGAGGATCACCATCGCGTTGTTGGCGACCGCCGACTCCTTGGTGCCGAGCCAGAGCGCCCCCGAGGCGAGCAGCATCACCGCGATCGCCGGCAGGTTGACGACGCCCGGGTCGTCGCCGAAGGGCGGGTTGACGAGCGCGTGCGGGACGTGGACGCCGAGCGTTTCCATCAGCGAGACGAAGTAGCCCGACCAGCCGACCGCCACCGTCGAGGCGGCGAACAGGTACTCGAGCAGCAGGTCCCAGCCGATGAACCAGCCGATCAGGGGCCCGAAGGCGGCGAAGGCGTAGGAGTAGGTGCTGCCCGCGGCCGGGATCGAGGAGGCCAGCTCGGCGTAGCAGAGCGCGGTCAGCCCGGCGACGACGCCGGCGAGGACGAAGGAGATCAGCACCGCGGGCCCGGCGTAGTGGGCGGCGGCGTCGCCGGTGACGACGAAGATGCCGGCGCCGACGACACTGGCGACCCCGAGCAGGGTGAGGCTGAAGGCGCCGAGCGCTTTCGAGTCGAGCCGGGCGCGGTCGTGTTCGGCCGTCGTCAGGATCGCGTCGAGGTTGCTGCGATGCCTCCCCTCAGCGCTCATGGGCCGGCATCCTGCCACCGTCACCGGCGCGAGCGACATCTAGGGTGCGGCCGGTGACCCGCCCCCGCTCCCTCGCCCCGGCCGGCGTCGCCGCCGCTCTGCTCGCCAACTTCTGGCTGCTCGAAGACTGGCTGGCCGCCCGCACCGACCTCTCCGACGCCTGGATCAGCGACCTCGCCGCCCGCACCCAGGTCTACGGCTGGCGCTTCCAGCTGCTCGAAATCGCCGCCGGCCTGGCGATCGCCGCCTACGCCTGGCTGCTGCTGCAGACGACTCGCGACACCGCCCCTCCCCCGCTCCGCCGCGGCCTCCGCTTCCTGCTCGCCGCCGGCGTCCTCCTCGTCATCGGCGGCGCCGCCCCGCTCAGCTGCTCCGAAGCCCTCGAACACACCTGCGACCTCAGCTACGACCCCTTCGACCTCGTCCACAGCGCCGCCAACCTGCTCGAAACCGTCTCCCTCGCCACCGCCTTCGCCCTCGTCGGCCACGCCCTCCGCGACCGCCCCACCAGCCGCCGCCTCGGCCAGGCCACCCTGGCGATCGGCGCCGCCTGGCTCCTCCTCACCCTGGTGAGCGGCCTCAGCTACCCCTTCGACGACGTCGACACCGTCAAGGGCCTCTGCCAACGCGCCGCCCAGGTCCTCTTCGGCTGCTGGCTGGTGCTGCTCGGCCGCCTTGGGACCATTCGCGACCCGACGTTATCGGACACATGATCTATATATATTGGACACATGACTACCGACCTCCAGGACCTCGGAGCCGAGCTCGGCGCCAGCGAGCGAACGCTACGCAGGGCGCTCAACGAAGGGACGCTGCGGGCGAACCGTCCCAGCCCCCGGCGGCTCACTATCACCGCCGCCGAGAAGCACTATCTCCGCCAGTCCTGGTCCCTGCTCGCCGCACTGCGCCAGATCCTCCGCACCGAGCAGAACGTGCGCTTCGCGCTCCTCTTCGGATCCGCCGCCCGTGGCGACGACACGGCGCACAGCGATCTCGACCTGCTGGTCTCGATGCGCGATCCATCGCTGGCCCGAATAGCCGACTTCAGCCTCAAGCTCGAATCGGCGCTCGGTCGCTCTGTTGACGTCGTGACGCTCGAGGATGCCGCAACGGCACCCCACCTTCTCGCCGAGGCGAGCACCGAGGGCCGTGTCTTGGTCGATCGGGAGGGCCGCTGGCAGGTGCTCCGGGCGGAAGCCGACACCCTGAGGCGCCGCGCTCGCAGGAACGACAAGCACCGCATTGAGAAGGCGCTCGCCGGGATCGACCGGATGCTGGCTGACTGATGGCTCCCGCCCGGCGCAAGGCGGACGTTGCCCGCTGGCGCGTTGCGATCGGCAGTCACCTCGAAGATTTCCCTCGCCAGTACGCCGCTCTGGAGAGCGCCATGGCTACGTTCGGCGATGACTTCGACCAGGTCGCGTTCAAACAGGCCTTCGACACGCAGACCGACATGGAGGCCTACAACCGCGCCCAAGCCGTCGAGCGCGCAGTCGGCCGCGTTCAGAACTACGTCGCAGACCTGGCAATCGCCGGCGTCAAGCTGGCCGACCTGACGCTGTCCGACGACAGCCACGAAGCTGCGGCCCAGCGAGCGTTCTCCACCCTCGCCGAGGCCGGAGTCATCAGCCGCGCTCTCAGCCGCCGACTCAAACGCGCACAGCAGGCCCGAATCCTGATCGAGCACACCTACGTCGACGTCCCGGCTGGATCCGTCCACGCGGCGGCGATCCTGGTTCACGGGACCGCCCGCGACTTCCTCGGCCGGTACCGGGCCTGGATCGAGGGCTACCTGTAGCTACCGGCTCGCCGTCGCCGTGGCGCTGGTGTAGCTGGTGCCGGAAGAGGTGGCGGCAGTGATCGTGTTGGTGAAGGCGCCGCTGGTCGGGGCGGTGTAGGTGAAGGCGGTCGCGGAGACGGCGGGGCCGGTCGAGGGGATCGCCAGGGGGGTGCCGACGATCGTGCCGCCGTTGGCGGTCACTTTGGCGACGCGGCTGGCGCCGACGTTGGCGACGGTGTTGCCGGAGGCGTCGACGATGCCAACCCTGGCGGCGATCGTGCCTTTGTTGCCGAGGCCGGTGACCGGGCAGGTGAACAAGCAGGGCGAGCCGATCGTGCCGGCGCTGCTGGTCAGCTCGATCAAGGCCCATCGCGTCGCCGTCCCGACCAGGACGTTCAACACCAGCGGCGTCGCCGTCCCGATCGTCCCGTCGCTGGCGGAGACGCTCGTTTCGCCGGCGGTGGTCAGGCGCATCAGGCCGTTTTTCGAGGAGGCGACCGCGGCGACGCCGGTTTTGAAGTTGAGCGCGGTCGCGGCGCCGAAGGCGATCGCCGTCCCGGAGGTGTTGACGATCGTCGGGGCGGCGCCGCTGGGGCTGGGCAGGGCGCCGGAGAAGTAGATGTCGCGCGTGCCGGTGTAGGCGGTGTCGGTGTTGCCGTAGTTGTCCTGGGCGGTCGTCGTCAGGTTGCTGGTCCCGGTCGCCGACGGGGTCGCGCTGGAGCCGGCCAGGATCAGCTTCGTGGCCTGTCCGGGCGCCACCGTCACCACCAACGCGGTCGAGTTGGTGAGGGCGCCGTCGGTCGCTTTGACGCTGGTCGAGCCGCTTTTGTAGAGGGTCATCTCGCCGTTGGCGACTCCGGTCGCGGTCGCCACCCCTTCGCTGAACTCGATCGCGGTCGCCGTCCCGAACGGCACCGCCGCGCCGGCCGCGTCGGTGACGGTGGCGATGTTTTTGGCGGGGCTTTCCGAGGCGCCGGAGAAGGTCAGGCTCTTGGTCCCCTCGTAGCTGGCGGCGGGGTTGCCGTAGGTGTCGACGGCGGCGATCGTCAGGTCGTTGGCAGTGCCCGCCACCGGGGTCGTCGTCGCTGCCGTCAGCGTGTATTTGGTCGGCGCGCCGCTGACCACGTTCACCTGCAGGGGCGGGTCCGTCGCGATCGTGCCGTCGCTGGCGCTGACGGTGGCCGCGCCGGCGCGGTAGATCTTCATCAGCCCGTTCCTCGAGGAGCTCACGCTGGCGACGCCGGCGACGAAGGTCAACGCCGTCGCTTTGCCGAAGGCGATCGCGGTGCCGGAGCTGTTGACGACGGTCGGCGCGGTGCCGCCCGGGCTCGAGGAGGCGCCGGAGAAGGTCAGCGAGCGCGAGCCCGTGTAGGTGATGACGGTGTTCTCGTTGTCGTCCTTGGCCGTGATCGTCAGGTTGTTGGAGGCACCGACGGCCGGCGTCGTGTTGGCCGCGACGATTTTGAAGTGGGTGGCGGCGCCGACCGTGACTTTCGCCGACACGGTGGCGCTGGTCGCGCTCCAGGAGCGCCAGTGCGCGATCACCCTGTAGGTGTGGGTGCCGATGCTGAGGCCGGTGTCGACGCAGACGTTCACGGCCGCGGGGTTGATCGGGCAGTTGCCGCCGGGGTCTCCCCCGTCGCGCTGCACTTCGTAGCGGACGGCGCTCGGCCCGGGCGGCGTCACCGCGCTCCAGCTCAACGCCACGCTTCCCCCGGCGTTGACGACCGGCGTGCCGAGCGTCGGCGCCGTCAGCTCGGTGATCGCGGCCGAGGCGTTACCCAGGCCCGACCCCGAGAAGTAGGCATAGGCGCTGCTCGAGGCGAGCACGAGCAGGACCGCGACCAAGGCACCGCCGAGGCCGGCTGGCGTCGGCCGCCTCATCCGTGGGCGCTCCCGGCGAAGCGCAGCGGGAAGCGCGCGTTCTGGCAGGCGTCCTGGTTGACCGGCAGGTCACGCAGCTGGATCGTCGGCGCCGTGGCGCCCGGCCTCGGCAGCTCGACCGACCCCCCGGCCGGGACGGCGAGCGGCGCCGCGGCGGAGACGCTCGCGCCGGTCAGGGCGAGGTTCTCGGCGGCGGTACAGCCCGGCGCATCGGCGCTCACCGCGACCCGCAGGCCGGTGACGTAAATCCGCACCGGGTTGGGGTTCTCGATCCGGACCGGGGCCGCCGACGGCGGCCCCCCCGGGTAGAGCACGCCGACGTTCGACTGCAGCGGCACCACCGAGAACGCCTGCGGCTCGAGCAGCCGCCACCGGAAGCGCGTCGCCGCGCCGCGCACCCCGGCGCGGTTGACGGCCCGCACCGAGAAGGAGTGGCGCCCCGGCGCGAGGCCGGCGAACTGAAGCGGCGGCCGGCAGCGCTTCCAGGCGCTGCCGTCGAGCCGGCATTCGAAGCGCAGCCCGCCGCCGCGCCCGGCGAAGCCGAACTGGGCGGTCGTCGCGACCGCCAGCTTCGCCGGGTGCTGGGTGAGCCGCGGGCGGGCGGGACGGGGGACGGCGGGGACTCGCACAGGCTCGGCGCGTCGCTCGGAGCCGGAGCTGCGGCCGCCGGGCGCCGTCGCCGCGTAGGCGACGGCGCAGAAGCCACCGGCGATCGCCAGTAGCCCGATCAGGACCTTCCAGGCCACCCGCGTCCCTTCCCCAGGCCGCGGCCGTTAGTTGTTGACGAGATGCAGGGTCAGCGTCGCGCCCTGGCAGGCGTCCTGGTTGACCCCGGTTTCGTTCATCGTCAGCGTCCCGGTCTGGGTCACGCTCTGCCCGTTGCCGGGAGCGAAGACGCGATTGACCGCGACGGCGGGCATCGAGAAGTCGGCGCTGCCGCCGGACGAGACGACGCTGCAGGTGGAGTGCTGCCCGTCGACGGTGATGCTGGCGAGGCTGATCGAGCCCACCCGCTGCGAGCCCTGCGACGGGTTGTCGACCGTGAAGGAGACCGGCGACGAGGAGCCCGGGAAGAGGTTCCCGTTCACCGTCGCGTGCAGGGTCACGGCCGAGGCCGACCCGACCGAGGCGGTTCCGGTGCCCGATCCGTTGCTCGTGAAGTACGCGTAGGCGCCGCCGGCCATAGCCAGCGCGCAGACACAGCCAAGGGCGACCAGCGCCCGTCCTCGCGGAATGCGATTCATTCTTCCCCCTAATTGGATTCATGGAGCGGTCCGCTCCGGTGGTGGAGGGGCATCGGCGACCGCTTTGATCGCCTTTAGGAACGAATGGACAACGTTCGTTCCTGGGTTGTACGAAACGTCTGGTCGCCCAACTGGGAAGCGCGACTCAAGCTCCAGCTCATCCCCCAACAGGTCCTTGCCCGATCGTCTCGCTGCCACCCGGATCGGGATGATTGACCGCTCCGCTCCCAGGGTATGGAGGCGCCATGTCAACCTTGCTGATAGTCGTGATCGTCGTCGTCGCGGTTCTCTTGATCGCCCTGGCCCTGATCTGGATGCGGAGGTCGCGGGCGCAGCGGGAGCAGCGCCGCGAACGGCTCTCCGAACAGGCCGGCGGCCACCGCACCGAGTCGGAGCGGCACGCCGAGGTCGCCGACGAGCAGCGCGCCCGTGCCGACGAGCTCGCCCAGCAGGCAGCGGAGGCCGAGCAGCGTGCCGCCCGCGAGCGGGAGATGGCCCGCCACCACGGCCGCAAAGCCGACGACCTCGAGGAGGAGCTGTAGATGCTGATCGCCGCGCTCGTCGCCCTCTGCGTGATCCTCGCGATCCTCGGCTTCCTGCTGCCGCGGCTCTCGAACCACGCCCGCCGCGGCACCGACAAGGGCTTCTCCCTCGGCCAACGCGCCGGCGGCAAGGCACCCGGCCCGATCGGTCGCCTGCTCAGCAAGAGCTTCGGGAAATCGCGCCGCGCCGCCGACAAGAGCCACTCGACCGGCCAAAAGGCGCGGTCCAAGCTGCCCCTCTAGCTTCTCCCCGATCGAGAGAGACTGGCCAGCCAGCCAGTATGATCGCCGAGGCGTGACGGACCAGACTGAGATCGCGGCCGGAAAAGGGGACGTCGAGGACGCCCTGGTGCTCGAGCGGGTGCACTGGGCAGAGGGCCCGCCGCAGGAGCTGTTCAAGCGGATGCGCGGCCAGTGCCCCGTCCACTGGACCTCCGAGGTGACCGAGCTGCCGCAGGCCAAGGGCTTCTGGTCGGTCACCAATGCCGACGACGTCCACGCGGTCAGCCGCGACTGGGAGACCTACTCCTCCGAACTCGGCGGCGTCGTCGTCATCGACGAGGTCTTCCCGATCGAGTTGGCGCGGGCGATGTTCATCGGCATGGATCCGCCCAAGCACGACCGCCTCAAGGCGCTCTTCCAGGCCGGCTTCACGCCGAAGCGGATCGCCGCCCACGAGCCTGCGATCCGCGAGATCGTCGCCGGCGTGCTCGACCGCCTCGAGGGCCGCGAGACCTGCGACCTGGTCACCGACGTCGCCCAGCCCGCCGTCTCGCGGGTGATCGGCAACTTCATGGGGATCCCCGAGGAGGACGACGCCGCCTGGGCCGAGCTGATGAACATGGCGCTGGCCGCCAGCGACCCCGACTACAGCGGCTCGATCGACAACGTCGAAGAGACGATTCAGCAGGCGATCCAGCAGATCTTCGCCCGCTGCAGCACGCTGATCGCCGAGCGCCGCGAGAACCCCACAGACGACCTCACCAGCGTCCTGGTCCACGCCGAGGTCGAAGGCGAGCGCCTCGAGGAGCACGAGATCGTGATGGGCTTCTTCCTCCTCGTCGCGGCGGGCAACGACAGCACCAAGGCGACCTACTGCTCCGCGATGCGAGCGCTGATGGAGAACCCCGATCAGCGCCAGCTCCTGCTCGACGACCCCGCCCTCGTCCCCGGCGCCGTCGAGGAGGCCCTGCGCATGTTCCCGGCCTTCGCCCACTTCCGCCGCACGGCGACCAAGGACACCGAGCTGAACGGCCAACCGATCAAAGAGGGCGACAAGGTGGTCATGTGGTACGCCTCCTCCAACCGCGACGAGACCCGTTACGAGGACCCCGACCGCTTCGACGCCCTCCGCAACCCCGACCACCAGGCCTTCGGCGCCGGCGGCCGCCACTTCTGCCTAGGCACCGCCCTGGCCCGCCTGGAGCTGAAGATCCTCCTCGAGGAAACCCTCGCCCGCTACCCCAACATCGAGCTCGACGGCAAACCGGCCTTCATCGAGTCGGCCTTCCTGAACCAGCTGAAAACCCTGCCGGTTCGGCTGAATCCCTAAGGCCGCCGACTCAGGCGAGCAACTCGTCGATGCGACCCCGGACGACGGCAGCTCGCTCGACTCCGATCGGGCCGTACGCGGCGGTGGCGCTGTCGACCGCGTAGTCGAAGTACGGCTCCGCCCGTAGCTCAGTCAGCTCGTCCCTGATGTAGTCGCGGAGGTTCGGCGTCGCTGAGTGGATCTCCTCGATCAACTCCGGGCGCCCATCTACCAGCCCCAGCACGTCGTGGACATCGAGGCTTCGTAGCAAGTCCCCTCCGCCGCGACCCTTCCAGGCGCAGAGCTTGGTCGCTACCAGCGGGGCCGGAGCGGCGGAACGTATCTCCGCGCCCGAGTCGAGGACGATGGTCGCTGCAAGGATGTCCGGGTCGGTCGGCATCACGTCGAGAACGAGTGCTGGATCCGCACTTCGCCACCGGCACAGAACCGGCTCGTCCACCGCCTCGTACAGACCTCGCTCGCGCAGCCGCTCACCGAGCCGGTAGTACCGCACGCGGGTCGCCACCTCGCAGACCACGTCGACGTCTTCGGTAGCGCGGACAGGAGGCGCGGCCGGTTCGGTGATCCAGAGGTAGACGGTGGCCCCACCGACGAACACGACCTCCTCGAGGAGCGGACCGAGCGCGGCAGCTGCACTCTCCAACTGGAGGGCGCTCATCGATCCACGGCTGCGGCGCGGAGGTCCGTGGAGAGGAAGTCTGCAGCCACGCTGCGAACCCGGACATCGCCGACTCGCAGGCTGTCGAGCAGCGAGAGGATCCGACTCAACTCCGGCCAGCCGTCGATCGCCTCGGGAGCGGCGCCATGTAGCGGCTCGACCGCCTGGCCTCGAACCTGACCTCGGGCGGACGGCCACACCGGAGGCGGCTCGCTCGCCGAAGAGCGGATCGCGCTCGCCATCGGCTCCACCGCCCACGCGGCCGGCACCCCCGGAACTAGCCCGCCCAACTGGACGGGGGCAACGAAGCGCAGCGCATGGATCGCGAACTCCTCGAAATGCGGAACGTGAACCCTGCGGCGCCCCACCGAATAGAGGCCCGAATCCTGCGCTCGCCCCAGCGCCCGCTGAACCAACGGATGCGGAACGTGCAGGCGCTCCGCAAGCGATCTATAGCTCCAATCCCCCTGGTGGACGATCAACCCGCTGAGGACATAGATGTCGGACCTCTTGAGCATCGGATCAACCGTAGCGTATCTAGTATCAATACAGGATACGAAAAGCTTTCTCGGTCGATTCGTCCCGGTCCTCCCGCGAGCTAGTGGGATTGGCCGCGGTGGCCATCGCGCACGGTGCACCAGGATTGCCAGGTGATGCGCATGATCAGGGCGCTGATCCCGAGCCCGATCAGCGGATCGGCAAGGTCGACACCGAGGGCGACGGCGACGGCGCTGGCAACCACGGCAAGGCTGACATAGGCGTCGGCCTTCGCGTGGTTGCCGTCGGCGATCAAGGCGGGGCTGGAGAGCCTGCGGCCGGCATTGGTGCGGACGATGGCGGCGAGCCAGTTGCCGGCGTAGCCGATCAGCCCGGCAGCGGCCAGGGCGCCGAGGTGCTCGACGTCCTGCGGCGCGATCAGACGAAGGACGGCCTCATAGGCGGCGACGCAAGCCGAAGCGAAGATCGCGAGGACGACGAAGTAGCCGGCGACCCGCTCCGCTCGCTCCGAGCGGATCAGGAAGGCGAGCCCGAGCGGGATCGCGGTTGCGGCGTCGCCGAAGTTGTGGATCAGGTCGGCGAGCAGGGCGATGCTGCCGGTGGTGAGGAAGATCGCGACCTGCGCGAGAGCCGTGAGGCCGAGGATCGCCAGCGAGAGGCCGACCGCCCGCAAACCGGCGCGGGAACGTCTGATCGAGTGGTGAATCAGGCCGTGGCTGTGGCCGTGATCGTGCCTGTGTGGATGAGCATGTCCGCGCAACATATGAACGGCTATGCATACAAGATATCCTCCCGCCGATGCCTCGTTCCTCCGAGCACAGGCCTGCGACCCGTCCGCTCCCCCCGGAGGAGGCCCAGCACCTCGCCGCGGCGATCAGCGCCTTCGGAGCCGCCAGCCGCCTGCGCCTGCTGTGGGCGCTGATCGAGGGCGAGCGCTCCGTCGAAGAGCTGACGGCGGAGACGGGGATGACGCAGAGCGCCACCTCCCAACAGCTACGGGTGCTGCGCGAGGCCCGCTTGGTGAGGGCCCGCCGCGACGGCCGCCGAGCCTTCTACTCGCTCCACGACCATCACGTGCCCGAGCTCCTGGCGGCGATGCGCCACCACTACGAGCACGTCGAGTTGGCCTAGCTAAGCGGCGAAGCGCTGTTCGGACCGGACCCGCCGCTTCGCGGCCTCGACCTCGCGGTCCTTCGGCGGCGCCGCCGTCACCAACTGCTCGAGCAGTCGCGCCGAGGCTGCGGCCACTTCGGCGATCGCCTCCTCGAAAGCAGCGGCGTTTGCCTGGGAGGGCTTGTTGTAGCCGCTGATCTTGCGAACGTACTGCAAGGCGGCGGCGTCGATCTCCTCCTGGCTGGCCGGTGGGTCAAAGTTGTGGAGAGCTCGAATGTTTCGACACATGAGGTCGATGCTAGGGCGCGTCGCGATCGCTCGCAAGCCGGAGACTGCTCTGCGGCGAACGCTGTGCGGCACCGGCCTTGCCGTTCCGCATCGATGTGCTATTCGAGTGCCTCGGCAACCAGACCCACAGGGACAAGGAAGGAATCGTGCCGAGACAATCGGTCTACTCAATGAGCTTCGCAAGGGTCTATCCCCTCTACGTCGCCAAGGCGGAGAAGAAGGGGCGCACGAAGGCGGAGGTCGACGAAGTCATTCGCTGGATGACGGGCTATAGCCAGGAAGAGATAGAAGGCCAGCTGGAAAAGGACACGGACCTGGAGACCTTCTTCGCCGAAGCCCAACTGAATCCGTCGCGAACCTCGATCACCGGCCTGATCTGCGGTGTCCGAGTGGAGGACATCGAAGAACCCACCATGCAATCGATCCGCTACCTGGACAAACTGATCGATGAGCTGGCGAAGGGCAAAGCGATGGACAAGATCGTCCGCAAAGCCTGAAGCACGAAGGAACGCGCCAGACAGGATTCGAACCTGTGACCTTCGGTTTCGTAGACCGACGCTCTATCCGGCTGAGCTACTGGCGCGGGATCGGGGCTGGTGCCCCGGGGGGCGAGATTCTAGGGGCTGGGCGGGTCGGCCGCGGCTAGCGGCCCTGGAACTGGGCGTGGCCCGGGCCCTTCTCGAGGAAGGTCTTGACGGCGTTCTGGAGGTCCTCGGTGGCGAAGAGGTCGCCCGCTTCGGTGCGGACCGCCTCGTCGGCTGCCGGCATGCCGCCTTCGCGGAAGCGGCGGAGGATGTGCTTGGTCATCGCGTGGGCCTTGGTCGGGCCAGATGCGAGATCGGTCGCCAGGGCGCGGGAGCGCTCCTCGAACTCCTCGGCCGGGTAGATCGTGTTGACGACGCCCCAGCGCTCCAGCTCCTCGGCCGCGAAGACGTCGCCGCTCATCACGAACTGGCGGGCGCGGCCGCTGCCGGCGCGCTCGGCGAGGCGTTGGGTGCCGCCCATCGAGGGGGTCAGGCCGACGACCTTCTCGACCAAGCCGAAGGCGGCCTTCGGCGAGGCGACGATCCAGTCGCAGGCGAGAGCGATCTCGAAGGCCGCGGTCAGGGTCAGGGCGTGGGCGGCGAAGACGATCGGGGCGGGCAGCTGCTCGAGGGTGTCGATCAGGCCCAGCAGGTCGTCCCAGAGCTCGCTCGCCTGCTCCGGGGTCAGGCCGTCGAAGACGTGGACGTCGACGCCGCCGGAGACGGCCCGGCCCTCGGCCCGGATCAGCAGCGCCCGCGGCGGCTCGGCGCCGACGTCGGCGACCGCCGCCCGGAAGTCGTCGATCATCCGCTGGTCGAAGAGGTTCAGGGGCGGGCTGTCGAAGGTCAGCACCGCCAGGCCGCCCTCCTCGCGCTCGAGTCTCGCCGCCGCGCTCATCCCTCCGGCACCCTATGCACCTCGAAGAGGTTGGTGCCGAGTTCCTGCCCGTCGAGCCCGGCCGTGATCGCGACCAGGTCGCCGGGGCGGGCGATCCCGTGCGCGCCGGCCAGCCCGGCGCAGTGGCCGAGCAGGCTGCGCAGCTCGGTCCCGAAGTCGCTCTGCACCGCGGTGACGCCGAACAGCAGGTTGAGTCGGCGCACGGTCTCGATCCGCGGCGAGACCGCCAGGATCGGCACCTCCGGCCGGTGCGCCGAGACCAGCCGCGCGGTGCGGCCGCTGTTGGTCGGCACCACCAGCGCCTTCAGCCCCAGCCGGTAGACCGCGCCGACCGCGCCCTGCGCGACCGAGTCGGCGACGTCCTGCGTCCCCTGGTCGGTCCGCGTGAACAGCCACTCGCCGTAGCGCAGGTCCGGCTCGGTGGCGCGAGCGATCCGGTCCATCACCCGCACCGCCTCGACCGGGTTCTGCCCCACCGCGGTCTCCTCGGAGAGCATCACCGCGTCGGTGCCGTCGTAGATCGCGTTGGCGACGTCGGTCACCTCGGCCCGGGTCGGTCGCCGCGCCGTCACCATCGAGGCCAGCATCTGCGTCGCCGTGATCACCGGCTTCGAGGCCTTGCCCGCAGCGGAGATCAAGCGCTTCTGCATCACCGGCACCTCGGCCAGCGGCACTTCGATCCCGAGGTCGCCGCGCGCGACCATCAGGCCCCCGGTCGCCGCCCGCACGATCTCCTCGGCGTGCACCGCCGCCTCGCGCTTCTCGATCTTCGCCACCAGCGGGATGTCGGAGCCGCGCGCCGCCAGCCGTTCGCTGACCGGCGCCAGGTCGGCGGCGGTGGAGACGAAGGAGACGGCGAGGATGTCGAGCCCTTGCTTGACCGCGAACTCGACCCAGCCGAGGTCGCCGTCGGTGGTCGCCGGGATCGCCGCGCCACCGGGGATGTTCATCCCCTTGTGCGAGGTCAGCGTGCCCCCCACCTCGACCTCGCACTCGACGCCCTCCGCCTCCGGGTCGCGGACCCGCAGCTGGATCGCCCCGTCGGCCAGATAGACGAGCTGGTTCTCGCGCAGGTCGGTGACGCCCGGCCAGGAGACAGGGATCGTCTCGCGGTTGCCCTCGACGTCGCGCGGGGTCAAGGTCACGTGCATGCCGGTCTCCAGCTCGGCGTAGTCGTTCTGCAGCGAGCCGATTCGCAGCTTCGGCCCCGGCAGGTCCCCGAGCACCGCCACCTCGCGCCCGACCCGCTCCGCGGCCTGGCGGACCGACTCGATGCTGCGCGCCTGCTGGTCCGGCCCGGCGTGGGAGAAGTTGAGCCGGAAGACGTCGGCGCCGGCGTCGATCAGCTGCTCGAGAATGCCCGGGTCCCAGCTCGCCGGACCGACGGTTGCGATGATCTTGGTGCGACGGCCGAGGTGGCCGCCTGCCTCCGGACTCAGTTTCGCCTGCATGCGGTGACTGTAGAGGTCGGGGAAGGCATTCCCGCGAAGCGCTCGCAAAGTCCCCCGCTTGGGGTGTGAAAAGGCTCACAGACCATGACATCGATCCATGTAGCATCCACCCGGCGATGAACTCGTCAGCCATCGAGACCGCGGTCGACGAGCGCACCGGCGCGACGCTGGTCGGCGAGGCGGCCCCCTCCCCCGCCGGCCCCATCGAGGCCGCCGAGCAGGCCGCCCTGCCGATGCCGCCGATGGTGCAGCTGCCCCGCCTCCTCCAGGCGCTGCGCTTCAACCAGCGCCAGATCGAGTTCGTCTTCCGCAACCGCCGCCAGCTCGGCGAGGTGTTCGGGATGCACGGCGCCACCGAAGACGCGGTGACGGTGACCAGCCACCCCGATCACGTCCGCTCGCTCTTCACCGCCAAGCCCGAGCAGGCCCCCTCGCTGACCGGCGAGTCGCCGCTGCGGCCAATCGTCGGCACCGAATCCGTCCTCACCGCGATCGGCGCCCGTCACATGCGCCAGCGCAAACTGCTGCTGCCGCCCTTCCACGGCGAGGCGATCGAGGCCTACACGCGGCAGATCGCCGAGGCCACCGAACGCGAGATCGACCAGTGGGAGGTCGGCAGGCCGATGGCCCTCGCCCCGCGCATGCAGGCGATCACCCTCGACGTGATCATGGCCGGGATCTTCGGCATCGAGGGCAAGCCCGAGCGCGGCACCCCGGAGAACGGCCTCCGCCACGTCGTCAAGCGGCTGGTCGCCGCCTCGACCCGGCCCGAGGCGCAGATCTCCGAGATCCTCCAGATCGGCCGCGACGAGCCGGTCGGGATGATGAAGGTCGGCCTCAACATCCTCGACAAGCAGGTCTACGCGGTGATCGAGAGCCGCCGCCGCGCCGCCGACCTCGAGGAGCGCCGCGACATCCTCTCGCTGCTGCTGCAGGCGCGCACCGAGGAGGGCGAGGCGCTGACCGACAAAGAACTGCGCGACGAGCTCCTCGTCCTCGTCCTCGCCGGCCACGAGACGACCGCCAACTCGCTGGCCTGGGCCTGGGAGCGTCTGGTCCGCGCCCCGGCCGCCCACGAGGCGCTGCTGCACGCGGTCCGCTCCGGCGACGGCACCGAGGAGCAGGTCGAGGCGACGATCGTCGAGACGATGCGCTCGCGCCCGGTGATCCCGCTGATCGGTCGCCGCGTCGCCGTCCCCTGGCGGCTCGGCGAGTACGCCGTCCCGGCCGGCACCGCGGTGACGATGAGCATCCTCCTCCTCCACCACCGCGAGGACCTCTACCCGCGCCCGTTCGACTTCCGCCCCGAGCGCTGGCTGGGCCGCAAGCCCGGCACCTACGAGTGGATCCCCTTCGGCGGCGGCATCCGCCGCTGCCTCGGCGCCGCCCTGGCGATGGCCGAGCAGCGCGTCGTCCTCGAGGCGATGGCCCGCCGCCTCGACCTCGAAGCCGTCGACCCGGCACCCGAGCGCGCCCTGCATCGCAACGTGACGATGATCCCCGCCCGCGGCGCCCGCATCGTCATCCGCGCCAAGCGCGACTGAGCCCATTCGCACCGCCCGCTCGCCGGTTACTTCCTACAATCGGGGCTTCAGTGCCCGGAGAGGTGGCCGAGTGGCTGAAGGCACTCGCCTGCTAAGCGAGTAGGGGGCGCAAGCTCTCTCGAGGGTTCGAATCCCTCCCTCTCCGTTCCCGGCGCGGTTAGTCTCGTGCCGGTGTCCGTCCCGCCCAGCCGTTCGCACGCAGAATTCGAAGCGATCTTCGCCGAGGTCGAGGCGCCGTTCGCCTTCGTCGACCTCGACGCGATGTGGGCCAACGCGACGGCGATGCAGGAGCGGGCGAAGGGCAAGCCGGTGCGGGTGGCGAGCAAGTCGCTGCGCTGCCTGCCGCTGTTGGAGGCGATCCTCGAGCGGGACTCGCGCTTCGCCGGCCTGATGACCTTCACCCTGGCGGAGACGCTCTGGCTGGCCGAGCAGGGATTCGACGACCTGCTGCTCGCCTACCCGACCGTCGACACGGGCGCGCTCGAGGAGCTGGCGCTGCGCTCGGCCGCCTACCCCGACGGCGCCCCGATCGTGATGATCGACTGCGTCGAGCACCTGGAGGCGATCGAGTCGGTGCTGGGGGCGAACGCGCCGCCGGTCCGGGTCTGCATCGACATCGACGCCAGCTGGTGGGCGCTGGGAGGTCGGATCAAGGTCGGCCCGAAGCGCTCGCCGGTCCACACCGTCTCCCAGGCGGTCGAGCTGGCGCGCGAGATCGAGGGGCGGCCGCAGATCGAACTCGACGCCCTGATGGCCTACGAGGGCCAGATCGCCGGCGTCGGCGACACGCCCCCCGGCCGCCGCCTGCGCGGCGCCGCGATCCGCTTCATGCAGCGCCGCTCGGCCGCCGAGCTGGCCGAGCGCCGCGCCGCGATCGTCACCGCGCTCAGCGAGTTCGTCGATCTGGAGATCGTCAACGGCGGTGGCACCGGCAGTCTCGAGCTGACCGGCGCCGAGGAGGCGATCACCGAGGTCACCGCGGGCTCCGGCTTCTATGCCCCCGGTCTCTTCGACCACTACAGCCGCTTCGCCCTCACCCCCGCCGCCGGCTTCGCGATCCCGGTCGTCCGCAAGCCGAGCCCCGCCGTCGCCACCGCCCTCGGCGGCGGCTACCTCGCCTCCGGCAACGGCGACCCGGCCCGCCTCCCCACCCCCTGGCTGCCCGAGGGCCTGGAGCTCGACCCCGAGGAGGGAGCCGGCGAGGTCCAGACCCCCCTGCTCGGCCCGCCCGCCGCCGAGCTCCGGGTCGGCGACCGCGCCTACCTCCGCCACGCCAAGGCCGGCGAGCTCTGCGAGCGCTTCGACCGCCTCCACCTCGTCGAGGGCGAGGAGATCGTCGACGTCGTCCCCACCTACCGCGGCGAAGGCAGAACGTTCCTCTAGCTAGGGGCCGAGGACGCGCTCCGCGTACTCGTTGCCGAAGACGCGGCCCGGGTCGAGCTCGTCGCGGACGGCCTGGAACTGGGACCAGGCCGGGTAGCGCTCGGCCAGGGTCGCGGCGGTCAGGAAGTGACGCTTGCCCCAGTGGGGGCGGCCGGCGTAGTCGGCCATGATCGACTCGACCGCCTCGAAGTAGGGGCGCCACTCCATCCCCCGGTACTGGTGGACGGCGATGTAGGCGGTGTCGCGCTCGTGCGAGGGACTGAGCAGGGCGTCGTCGGCCGCGGCGACGCGCATCTCGATCGGGAAGAAGACCGGGTAGCGGTTCGACCGCACCCACTCGATCACCCGCCGCACCGCCTCGGGGCCGTTCTCGCGCGGCACCCCGTACTCCATCTCGGTGAAGCGGACGCGACGCTCGTTGGCGAAGACGCGGTCGCTGCGGTCGATCGTGCGACTTCCCGAGGCGACCCGCCCGGCCAGCCGCGCCAGCGTCGGGATCGCCCGCGGGAAGGCCTTGCCGGTGGCGGAGAGCGCCTCCAGCGCCCAGTTCTCGATCACGACGTCGTTGAAGAAGGTGGCGGCGCGCCCGCGAGGCCGCGGCAGCTCGTCGCTGCGGTTGCGCTCCAGCACCAGGGCGCTGTCGGCGTAGGGGAAGGTGAAGAGCTCGAAGTGATCGTGGGCGTCGGCGCGCTCCTGGAAGGCGTCGAGCACCGCCTCGCGCGGCTCCGGCCGGTCGACCCGGTCGAGGGTGAAGGCGGGGACGCAGCGCAGCGTCACCGCCGAGATCGCGCCGAGGGCGCCGATGCCGACCCGGGCCGCCCGCAGCAGCTCCGGGCGCTCGCCCTCGCCGAGCCGGCGCACGCTGCCGTCGGCCAGGACCAGCTCCATCCCAACCACCTGGGCGGAGATGTTGCGCAGCTTGGCGCCGGTGCCGTGGGTGCCGGTCGAGATCGCCCCGGCGATCGTCTGCCGGTCGATGTCGCCGAGGTTCTCCATCCCCAGCCCCAGCCGCGCCAGCTCCTCGTTGAGGTCGGCGAGCACGGTCCCGGCGCCGACCTCGACCAGGCCCGACCCCGGGTCGGCGTCGACGACGCCGCGCAGCGCCTCGACGTGCAGCATCGTGCCGGTGGTCATCGCCGCCTCGGTGAAAGAGTGGCCGGAGCCGGCGACGCTGACCCGGCGACCGGCGTCGGCCGCGGCGACGACCGCCGCCGCCAGCTCGTCCCGGTTGGCCGGGCGCACGCTCTCGACCGGGCGACAGGACTGGTCCCCAGCCCAGTTCACCCACTCGCGCCCGCCGACCTGCGTCTGCGCCGAACCCATCGGCCCAGCCTAGTTGCTCGTCAGTCCTCGACGAGCTGCACCGGCACGCCCGGATCGAGTGCCAGGAACGCGTAGCCGGCGGTGCAGAGACAGAGCATCGCGATCGCGATGCTGGGCGGGCCGTTGCCGGAGAAGCTGGCGACGACACCGCCGCCGACACCGCCGGCCACCTGCCCCGAGGCCCAGGCCATGTTGGAGATGCCGGCCGCGAATCCCTGGTGCAGGCTGGTCGATTCGGCGACCTCGGAGAGCAGCGTCAACGCCGGCGCGAAGCAGAGGCCGGCGCCGAGCGAGGTGATGACCAGGGAGGTGAGGACGAGCCCGAGCGTCGCTGCCAGCCCGACCACGACCATCGCCAGGGCGCAGATCGTCAACCCGGTCACGTACGGCGCCCGCCGCCCGACCCGGTCCGAGAGCCGCCCCGCCACCGGCGCCAGCACGGCCTCCAGTCCGGCGCCGGCGATGAAGCCGGCGGCGATCACGCCGTGGCTGCCGCCGAGGTCGTCGATCCGCAGCGGCACCAGCACCTCGATCGCGCCGAACATCACCGAGGGGACGGCGACGAACATCGTCGCGTCGACCAGGCGCCGGTTCCTGATCGCCGCCCCGATCTCGCGCAAGCTCTGGCGTTCCGGCACCCCCGCGTCCGGCAAGCGGGAGGCGGCGATGGAGAGGATCGTGGTCAGGACCAGCACCGAGCTGAAGACGACCTCGGTGCCCACCGAGCCGGCAATCGCCCCCAGGGCCGGGCCCAGCAGGGCGCCGGCCACCGCGGTGCCGAGCGCCGCCCCGACCACCGAGCCCCGTTTCTCGGGGGGCGCCGCCATGATCAGCCAGCTCATCGCCCCGGACCAGATCAGCGCCCCGGCGACGCCCTGCACGAAGCGAGCCGCGTCCAGCAGCAGGATCTGCTCCCCGAACCCGAAGACGACGCTGGCGAAGCCGAGCGTCGTCAAGCCGGCGATGACGCTGCGTTTCGGCCCGACCCGGCTGGCGACCAGGCCGGCCGGCAGCGAGGCGACCAGCGTCCCCGCCGCGTAGGCAGCCGAGAGCACCCCGGCTTCCGCCTTGCTGAGCCCGAGGCTGTCGACGTAGTCGGGCAGCAGCGGGGCGATGGCGGCGAAGAAGGCGACGTCGAAAAAGACGCAGGCCGAAGCGAGCAGAACCAATCTGCGCATTCAAGAATCCAATCACTACAAGCAAGCTTGATCGGACGCGGGGGCCTCTAGCATCATCCCCGCGATCCCCCGGAGGGGTGGCAGAGCGGTTGAATGCGCCGGTCTTGAAAACCGGTGGGCGCGCAAGCGTCTCGTGGGTTCGAATCCCACCCCCTCCGCTCCCGCCCACGCAGGAATGCGAAGGCCCCGCACGAACGACCGAGAATGCGCGACAGCTGGAGGACGAGGGCGGAACGGTTCAGCGACGCCTTCGGCCTCGTCTTCTGCCTGATGATCACGAGCTATGTGCTCGCCTCCCTGCTCTCCAACCGGGGCTGGTCGTCGGTCGTCCTGATCCTCTCCGTCACCGCCACCTCGGTGCTTGCCCTGATCACCTCGCGGGTCCCGGTCCGGTTCCTCCGGGTGGCGGTAGTGCTGGCCGCACTCTCGGTCCTGTTTGCCGCCGTCGGCGCCATCGAGGACAGCCACGACTGGCTCAGCGTCGCCTCGGTGATCCAGATCACCCTCCTGGGGGTGGCGATGGCGGCGGTGCTGGTGCGGGTGATCGGCGCGTCCGAAGTCGGCGGCCGGGCGATCCTCGGCGCCCTCAGCGTCTACGCCGGTCTCGGCCTCCTCTTCACCTCGCTCTACGGGACGATCGACCGGATCCAGAGCGCGCCCTTCTTCGAGGGCCTCGGCAATCCGGCCGGCAGCGACTTCCTCTTCTTCAGCTACACGACGCTGACCACCACCGGCTACGGCGATCTCGTCCCGGCCGGCCAGCCGGGACGGATGTTCGCCGGCCTCGAGATGATGCTCGGCCAGATCTTCCTCGTCACCCTGGTCGCCGGCCTGGTCAGCCTCTGGCGCCCAGGCGAAAGGCTGCGCCAGCGCCGCGAACGGCGCGCCGAGAACGAGGGGATCGAGGGGCCATAGCCAAGATCCGCCTCACCCCGACCTCCTACGTCGTGCTCGGGCTGCTCGATGCGGCCGGTGAGGCGACTCCCTACGACCTCAAGCAGATCGCCGCGACCGCGATCGGCGATTTCTGGTCGATGCCCCACGCCCAGCTCTACGCGGAGCCCGAGCGGCTGGCCGCGGCCGGCCTGCTGAGGGAGCGCCGCGAGAGCAGCGGCCGGAGGCGCAAGTACTACAAGTTGACCGCGGCCGGGAGACGGGCCCTGCGGGACTGGGTGGCCGAGCCGACCGAGCAGCAGATCGAGCTGCGCGACCCCGGCCTGCTGAAGATCTTCTTCGGCTCCGACCCGCGGGCGATGGCCGCCGCCCAGCTCCCCGTCCGTCGCGCCAAGCTGGAGAAATACGAAGAGCTGCTGGCGCAGATCGAGGGCCACGTGCCGGAGGGGATGGTGCTGGCTCTGCGCGTCGGGATCTCCCACGAGCGCGAGTGGGTGCGCTTCTGGTCGGAGCTGCAGGAAGGCGAGGAGGGCGAGTAGCGGCAGCTACTCGGAGAGCTCGACGCGCTCGATCTTCTGCGACTCGAGCGGACGATCGGAGGCGTCGGTGGGAGTCGACTCGATCGCGTCGACGACGTCCATCCCGTTGGTGACCTCGCCGAAGACCGTGTGCTTGCCGTCGAGCCAGGGCGCGGCGCCGGTGGTGACGATGAAGAACTGCGAGCCGTTCGTGTTCGGGCCCGCGTTGGCCATCGCCAGCGCCCCGCGGACGACCTTGTGGTCGTTGATCTCGTCCTCGAAGGTGTATCCCGGACCGCCGGTGCCGGTGCCTTCCGGGCACCCCCCCTGGACCATGAAGTCGGGGATGATCCGGTGGAAGATCAGGTCGTCGTAGAAGCCGTCCGCGGCGAGCTTGCGGAAGTTCTCGACCGTCTTCGGGGCGTCGTCGTCGTGCAGCTCGAGCACGATCGCGCCGGCGCTGGTGTGAAGGGTTGCCTGCGACATCGCCGCCAACCCTATCGACCCTGCACGCGGACGGTCAGCGGGCGCGAGGAGCCGGGCACGTACGGCCACGGCTCCTCCGCCAGCGCGGTCGCCCGCAGGCGGATCGAGGCGGTGCCGCTGACATAGCGGAAGCGGTAGCGGGCATGGAACTGCCCGAGGTGGTCGGTGCGGGTGAACAGGACCGGCCGCCAGCGCCCGGTCGCCGCCTCCCGATACTGAATCGCGACCAGCTTGCCTCGGCGCGGCAGCGCCGCCCCTCCCCTCCGCACGCGGCCGCTGAGCCGCACCGCCTGCCCCGTGCGCAGCGACTGCGGCGCCGCCCGCAGCGAGACGCCGGAGGCGACATGCACCTCCAGCGGCGGTCGCGTGGCCGGCGCCAGGCCGTCGTCACCGGGGAAGCTGACGACGATCCGCCGCGACGGCCCCGGCCCGATCCGCAGCTCGAAGCCACCGCGCTCGCCGGTGACCGCGATGGTGTCGAGAGCCGGCCCCAACGCCCCGCGCGAGGGCCGGGAGACGATCCGCACCTGGCGAGCGGCGAGCGCGGCGCCGTCGGCCCGGGTGAGGCGACCGCTGACCGCGACCGGCGCCCCGAACGGGATCGTCACCGAGTCGCCCCGCCCGTCGCCGCCGCGGAGGCGGGCGAAGAGGCGGGTCTTGGCCCGCGGCGACGGCGCCGCCTTCGGGGCGGCGGGCGCTGCCGGGCGCTGCGGGGCGACGGGCGGTGGCAGCTTGCGGATCGCCATCTCGGTGCCGTCGGCGCGCAGCGTCGTCGCCGCCCGGTTGCCGGCGCCGTCGCTGACCTCGACCCGGAAGACGTAGGTGCCGGGTTGCAGGTCCGGCGTGCCCGCCACGAGCATCCCCCGGCCCGGGTCGGCCCCTCCCTGCAACCGGGTCGGCAGCTCCGTCCACTGCTCGACGTTGAGGCGCCGGTAGGAGATCGTGCCCTCGCTCGGTCCGGCATGGGCGTCGGCGACGAGCGCCCGCAGCTGCGCCGGCACTCCGTCGCTTGGCTCGACCGCGAAGGCGACCGTGGGCGGGACGTCGTCGTAGCGCAGCGGCACCCCGACCACGGTGCCGTGGGAGGTGTTGCCCGCCTCGTCGCGCAGCCAGACCTGCAGGAAGAAGGCGCCGGGTCGCGGCACGGTGCGATCGAGCAGGAGCGCCAGGTCGCGGTAGGAGGCGAACTGGACGCCGGTGTCGTAGCCGCCCGGCCCGGTGATCCGCCAGTAGGCACCGCCGATCGGGCTGGCCGGTCCCTGGTCGGGATTGGCCCAGACGACGTCGAAGTCGTCGACGCGCCGCCATCCCTCGCCGCCCAGCAGGGTCAGGTTGCGCGGCTGCGCCGGCGGGTTGTTGTCGATCGCCACCCAGCGCTCGGCGGTGCAGCTGAGGTTGGCGGCGAAGTCGGCGACGCAGTGGCGGAGGAGGTGGCTGCCGTCGCTGAAGCGGGTGGTGTCGATCGTCAGGGTCCCGGAGGCCTCGGTCGGGCAGGGCCGCATCCGCGTCGCCCGCCACTCGCCGTCGATCAGCGCCTGCTCGCACGGGTACTCGGTGAGGCCGACGCGGCCACCGTCGACCGTCGTTTCGCCGGAGCGAACGCCGGCGCCGGCGTCGTAGCCGCTGAAGGAGACGAACTGGTGGCCACGGCGCCAGCCGCCGTCGGTGAGGTCGCCGCCGGTGATCCAGGAGCCGGGCGCGACGCCGTCGTCGATCGTCAGGGTCACCGCCCGCAGCCCCGACCAGGAGGGGGCGTCGAGCGAGCACCACCTGTTGTCGCCGCGCGCGCAGAGCAGGCGGTCCTCGACCGCGGGCACCGAGGGAGTGAAGGTGTTCGAGAACTCGCGCGGAGTGGCGTCGGTCTCCCGGGCGGTCAGGAAGGGCTGGAACTCACCGGCCACGGTGGCGCCGCCGAGCCGCTGCTCGATGCCGTCGTGCAGCGCCTGCCACCAGGTGCCGCGGATCTGCCGGATGCCGGTGCCCGGCGGCGCCACCCAGCGCCAGCGGGCGAAGCGAGTCCCGGTGACCGTGCCCTGGCCCTCACGGGTGAAGCTCTTCAGATGGTCCCCGCCGCTGCCGACGCAGGAGGCATCGGGACGGAACTTGGCGCCCCCGGTGCTGTCCCACCAGTCGGCGTCGGCGCCGGCGCCCCAGCCGCACTGGGCGACGGAGTAGAAGCCCGCCCTGGCCTCGGCGCCCAGCACCAGCAGCAGGACCAGGGCCAGCCCGACCCCCATCGCCAAGATCCGTCCCAATCCACCCCGCGTGCCCGACATCGGCCCTCCGTTCGCTCGTTTGCGTGCCGGAGCCCAAGCGCGGGCCAGGCGGGATCTCTCCCCCCGTCAGCCCGCAAGCGCGGCCCGAAGCGCGGCTTTTGCGAAGATGCGAGCGATGTCTCTTCCAAGCAAGGACCAGATCACCGAGCAGCTGCGCGCGGTCATCGACCCGGAGCTGCGGCGCTCGATCGTCGAGCTCGGCATGGTCCGCTCGATCGAGATCAAGGAGAGCGGCCGCGTCGAGGTCGTCGTCTCGCTGACCACGGCCGGCTGCCCGATCCGCTCCCACTTCGAACAGGCCGTCGCCCAGCGCGTCGGCGAGCTCGACGGGGTGACCGAGGTCGCGGTCGGATTCGACGTCCTCTCCGATTCGGAGAAAGGCCAGCTGCAGCAGACCCTCGGCCGCACCAAGCTGCCGCAAGGCGCCCTCGCCAAGGTCAAGAACGTGATCTGCGTCTCCTCCGGCAAGGGCGGCGTCGGCAAGTCGACGATGACCGCCAACCTGGCCGCGGCGCTGACCGCCGAAGGCCACCCGTCCGGCGCCCTCGACTGCGACGTCTACGGCTACTCGATCCCGCGCATGCTCGGCGTCAACGCCAAGCCGGAAGTCAACGGCGAGCGCAAGATCCTGCCGCTCGACGGCGCCGGCGGCGTCAAGGTGATGTCGATCGGCTTCTTCGTCGAGGAGAACGCGGCGGTCGTCTGGCGCGGCCCGATGCTGCACAAGGCGATCCAGCAGTTCCTCGAGGACGTCGCCTGGGACGAGCTGGAGTACCTGCTGCTCGACCTGCCGCCCGGCACCGGCGACGTCTCGATGACGCTCGCCCAGCTGCTGCCGCAGGCCAAGTTCGTGGTCGTCACCACGCCGCAGCCCGCCGCCCAGTCGGTCGCCCACCGCGGCGCCGAGATGGCGAAGAAATTCGACCTCGAGCTGCTCGGCGTGATCGAGAACATGTCCGGCTTCACCACCCCCGACGGCGAGCGCTTCACGATCTTCGGCGAGGGCGGCGGTCAACTCCTCGCCGACGAGCTGGACATCCCCCTGCTCGGCAAGGTGCCGCTCTCCGAGCCGCTCCGCGAGCACGCCGACAACGGCTCGCCGCTGGTCCTCGCCGAGCCCGACGCCCCCGCCTCGCAGGCGATCCGCCAGGCCGCCCGCGGCATCATCGCCGCCACCCCGCAGGAGCTGCCCGTCCTGCAGGCGACCCCGAGCCCGGCCGAAGCGCCCCCGGTCAGCGGCACCCCGCTGCCGGTCGTCCAGTAGCGCCGACCGACGAGGCCACGAAAAAGGGCCGCCCGGAGGCGGCCCTTTCGAAGCTGCTGAGAGCCGTAGCTATGCCGCTTTGCTCTTGAAGTAGTTGGCGTTGATCTCCGCGTATTTGGCCCACTCGGCGGGGAGCTGGTCCTCGGCGAAGCAGGCGTCGACCGGGCAGGCCTCGACGCAGGCGTCGCAGTCGATGCACTCGTCCGGGTCGATGTAGAGCTGCTCGACCGAGTCGTAATCGGGCTCGTCGGGCGTCGGGTGGATGCAGTCGACAGGGCATACCTCGACGCACGAGTTGTCCTTCTGGCCGATGCAGGGCTCGGCGATGACGTAGCTCATACGGTGCTTCTCCTAAGTCGGTTTCCGGGTGCCTGCCGGGGGCCCCGGCCAGCGCGACCGCCCATTTTACGGGTTGTGGGGCGGGCCGGGGCTGCCCCACGGCCAGCGGTCGATTGGCGAGCAGTCTTCGAGCTTCCCGCCGCTCGGCTCTATCCTGGGCCGATGCCTCGCCCAGGCCTGTCGATCGTTGCTGCCCTGGTCTGCCTGCTGCTCGCCGCTCCGGCCGCCTGGGCCGGACGCGACCTGCCAGAAGCCAGCGACGAGTCCGGGGGCAGCGCGGCCACGACCTTCTCGAAGACCGACCTGATCGTCCAGTGGGCCGCGGGCGCAGACCGCGGCGACAAGGCGGATGCCCGCGACGATGCCGAAGTCGACTTCGCCGCCGACCTCGGCAGCCGCCGCTTCCAGCTCGTCCGTGTCGAGCCCGGCCAGAGCGCCCGCGACGCGATCGCCGCGCTCGCCGCCGATCCCGCCGTGGTGGTCGCCGAACGCGACTCCTACAGCACTCTCGACGCGGTACCCAACGACCCGCTCTTCGGCCAGCTCTGGGGACTGAGCAACCTCGGCACCGGCATCGGCGGCTTCGGCGGGACCCCGGTCGCCGGCGCCGACATCGACGCCATCGCCGCCTGGGATCGGACGATCGGCCTCCCCTCGATCGTCGTCGCCGACATCGATTCCGGCTACCGCTTCGAGTACCCCGACCTCGGGGCGGTCGCTTGGACGAACCCGGGCGAGACCGCCAACGGGGTCGACGACGACGGCAACGGCATCGTCGACGACCTGCGCGGAGCCGATTTCGTCGGCGCCGACGGGGAATCGCCGGCCACCGACGGCGACCCCACCGATGAAGACCTTCTTTCGGGCGGACACGGCGTCCACACCGCGGGCACGATCGGCGCCAAGGGCAACGACGGCGTCGGCATCACCGGCGTCGCCCGCAACGTGCGGATCATGCCCCTGCGGGCCTGCTCGCGCTTCGCCAAAACCAGCGACTCGCGCTGCCCCGTCTCCTCGCAGATAGCGGCGATCGACTATGCCGCCGCGAAGGGCGCCCGGGTGGTGAACATGTCCCTCAGTGGCACCGACTTCAGCACCGCCCAGGTGAACAAGATGGCGGCCCACCCCAACCTCCTCTTCATCGTCTCCGCGGGCAACGACGGCGGCGACAACGACGGCGGCGAAGCAGCGCCGAAAGGCCACCACTACCCCTGCGACTACCGGCCCGACCTCGATGCCGTCCCGCCGGTCCCGAGCGCGATCGACAACGTCGTCTGCGTCGCCGCGACCGACCAGGCCGACGGGCTGGCGAGCTTCTCCAACTGGGGCCCGACCTCGGTGGACCTCGGCGCGCCCGGCACCGAGGTCCTCAGCCCCCACCCGTTCGTGGTCCCGCTCGCCGACGACTTCTCGGGCCCCGATTTCGAAACCGAGTGGCCGGCAACGGGCGCGAACGGAGGCTTCGAACGGACCGAAGAACCGCCGCTCACCTCCTTCGGGATGACCGATGCGATCGGCGCGCCGGTGGCGGACACGGTCCGGGAGACCACCTCGGCCCCGGTGACCCTGCCACCGAACGGCGGCTGCCGCCTCAAACAGGCGCGTCACGTCGAACTCTCCGCCGGCGACAACTTCCGCTATTCGGTCCTCCTCGACGGTGTCGAGAAACTCGCGTCCCAGCCCGAAAGCAGTACCGAACCAGGCCTCGAATCGCGCTTCCTCGTGCTCCCCACCAGCTTCCAGGCCGGCGGCTCGGTCCAGGTCCGCTTCCGCTTCACTGCCGGGCCCGCCCCGGAACCGATCGCGGGGGTCTGGCTGGACGACGTCTCGCTCGTCTGCGCCCAGGCGGTCGGCCAGGGGTCCGCCTACGCGTTCCTCCAGGGCACCTCGATGGCGGCGCCCCACGTCAGCGGGGCCGCCGCGCTGCTCTTCTCCCTCAACCCCGGGGCGACGGTCACCCAGGTCCGCAAAGCGCTGCTTGACGGCGCCGACCCGGTGCCGTCGCTGGAAGGCAAGACGACGAGTGGCGGCCGCCTCGACGCGACGGCCTCCCTCGCCGCGCTGGTGCCGCCCGGCACCGAGACGGTGCCGCCCGACACCGCGATCGCCAGCGGCCCGAGCAACTCGCTGACCGAGACCGGCGCCAGCTTCCAGTTCGTGCGGACCGACGCCGATACCGGCAGCTTCGAATGCAAGCTCGACCTGGCGCCGTTCGCACCTTGCGCCAGCCCGGCCGAATACACCGTCGGGGAAGGGACGCACCAGTTCCAGGTGCGAGCCAAAGGGCCCAGCGGCCTGGTCGATCCGACTCCCGCGGCCTGGAGCTGGACGGTCGGCGCCACCAAACCTCCCGTCGAAGAACCGAAACCGCCGACCGACACCCCCACGCCGACGGGCGGCAACGGCCAGACGACGGATCCGACTCAGCCGCCTCCCCCACCGCCGCCGCCCACCTGCACCGTCCCCAGGCTCGTCGGCAAGACGCTGGCCAAGGCGAAGACCGCATTGACCGGCGCCGGCTGCACGCTCGGCACGGTGAAGAAGCCGAAGGCGCGCAAAGGCAAGCGCCTGCCGCCGCTCGTCGTCAAGTCCTCGACCCCTGCCGCCGGGGCCCAGCTCAACGGCGGCAAGGTCCACCTCACCCTCGTCCCGAAGCCGAGAAAAGCTCGTCGCTAGCTAGCATCGGCGGCCATGCTGCTGCTGACGGGGGCGACGGGAAGCATCGGATCGCGGCTGCTGCCGCTGCTGCTGGAGAGCGGCGAAGACGTGCGCTGCCTGGTCCGGGAGCCGCGGCGGCTCGGCGAGCGTCGGGTCGACGTGCAGATCGCCCTCGGCGACCTCGGCGAGATGTCCGATCCCTACCTCGTCCGCCAGGCGCTGCGCGGAGTCGACACGGTGGTCCACCTGGCGGCGACGATCCGCGACCAGCCGCCGAAGCGGATCGAGGAGCTGAACGGGCTGGCGACGGTGCGGCTGCTGCGAGCGGCCGAGCGCAGCGGCGTGCGTCGCTTCGCCTTCTTCAGCGCCCTCAACGCCTACGCCGCTCAACGCACCCGCTTCTTCCGCGCCAAGTGGCTGGCCGAGCAGGCGGTCGAGTCCTCGCCGCTGCAGACGACGGTCTTCGCGCCCTCGATCGTCTACGACCACAGCGACCCCTGGGTGACGCTGCTGCGCCGCTTCTCCTTCCTGCCGGCGCTGCCGGTCTCGGGTGAGGGACGGGCGGCCTTCCAGCCGATCTGGGCGGCCGACGTAGCCCGCTGCGTCACCGCCGCCCTCGCCGGCGAGGCGGCGCCGCGCTACGAGCTGGCTGGGCCGGAGACGCTCACCTACGACGACATGTCGGACATGGTCAGCCGCATCGCCGGCCGGCCGCGCCCGCTCGTGCACCTGCCGCTGGGCCTGGTTCGCGCCGGATTGATTGCCGGCCGCTCCGTTTTCGGCGAGTCCGTGTTCGCTACCTGGGAGGAGGCCGAGTTGATGGAGGTCTCGATGGTCAGCGAGCGCGGCCCCGCCGACGTGCAGGCGCTCGGAGTGCAACCGCGAAGGATGAGCGATGTCTTGGAGGATTCTTAGCCGCGCCCTAGCGCTCGCCGCGCTGCTCGTCGCCCTGCTGGCGGCACCCGCCGTCGCCCGCACCCTGGTGCCGCCGAAGCCGAACGTCTTCTTCGGCGTCAGCGACCGCGGTACGACGACGGAATTCAACGAATTTGCCGGCCTGCTCGGCAAGCACCCGGCGCTGCTGCAGACCTTCCACCCCTGGGGCAACAGCCTCAACTCCGCCTACGAACGCTGGCGCGAAACCAGCACCCGGCCGATCCTGGCGATCTCCACCGCCGACGACCAGACCCTGGCCGAGATCATCACTCCGCAGCAGATCGCCCTCGGCGGCGGCGACGACTACCTGCTGCAGCTCAACGACTTCCTCGCCAAACGCGGCATCCTCGGCTACGTGCGGCCTCTCGGCGAGCCGAATCGCTGCCTCAACGTCTGGTCCGCCTTCTACTGCGACGGCACGCCGAAAGAAGGCGAACACAGCACCTATTGGTACAAACAGGCCTTCCGCCGCATCGTCGCGATCGTGCGCGGCGGCCAGACGCTGGAAGGGATCAACGCGACCCTGGCCGAAATCGGCCTGCCGCCGCTGAACCGAACCAAAGGGCCGAACCCGGAAAGCCTGCCGGTGGCGCCGGTGGCGATCATCTGGAGCCCGCTGCCGGGCGGCTCGCCGCGGGTCAAAGGCAACTTCCCCGGCAACTACTGGCCGGGCAGCCGCTGGGTCGACTGGGCCGGCACCGACTTCTACTCGCAATATCCCGTCTGGGAAGACCTCAACCGCTTCTACGTCGGCAAACAGTGGCGCAACAAGCCGCTCGCCCTGACCGAGTGGGCGGTCCACGGCGAAGACGAACCGCGCTTCGTCAAACAGCTGATCGCCTGGGCGATGAAGCACCCCCGCGTGCGGATGCTCGTCTACTACCAGGGCTTCGGACTCGGCAACCAGTACGACATCAACCTCTACCCGCGGACGCTGAACACCCTCCGCCTCAAGGTCCGCCGCCCCACCTTCCCGGAATTCGCGGAATACAACCTCGGCACCTACCCGGCGCTGCCGCCGCCCGAAAAAAAACCAAAAGTCAAATAGGCACTCAGGCAGCGGCGACGACCATCGCGACCTCGTCGTGATCGACGGTGCCCCGCTTTCGCGCCCGGGCGGTGACGAAGGTCGACTTGCTCCCCGCCGGCGCCACGTCGAGGCAGAACTCGACTCCCAGGGCCCGTACGGCGTTGACGATCGTGTCGATCCCCGGATTGTGTTCGCCGGACTCGAGCTTGGCGACGCGCGGCTGGGAGATGCCCAACTCCATAGCCAGAGCGCGCTGACTAAGCCCACGATCTGCTCGATAGCGGATGAGCATCGCGGCGAACGCGCGGGCGGGTGCAAGGCGCTGCCATTCGGCCCGAAATACTGGGTCGGCTTGGAGCTCATTTGCCAGCAGAACCTCGAAGGGGACATCGGACTCGGGGCTGTTGTGGAGGTGCCTCATAATAAAATTATTATCAAACCATCCGGCTGAGGTGTCGTCGGCGGGCATCGCGAACAGCACCGGGGAAGCTCGGCTTGTCAGGCACAACGCCGAGGACGACAAAGCGTTCGCCATCGCGTACGTAGATCAGACGCGCAGCGCAAGCGCCCTGGCGCGGCCGTAACTCGAACAGGTCCGCCTCCCCTTTCAGCGACTTCATGTGCGGGCTCGTCAGCTCTGGGCCGAATTCGCCGAGCTTGCGCACAACGCTGATCACGGCCTTTCGATCTCGGCGCGATTTCACTCGCTCCAGATCAGCGACTGCTCTTCGGTCGAAATCCACCACCCAAGCCATCGGACGATGCTGACCAGGGCCAACGCACCCGTGGTGCGCGAGAAGAGCCAATTCCCCGCCGTCCCCGTGACGACTTCGTAACGCCAAAAAAGAAGGGCCCGGCTGAGCCGGGCCCTTCGGAACTCCAATCGCCGGAAGGGCGATTTACATCATGCCGCCCATGTCCGGCATACCGCCGCCGGGCATACCGCCGCCGCCGTTCTCCTCCGGCGGTTCGGCGATGATCGCCTCGGTCACGAGGATGTTCTTCGCGATCGAGGCGGCGTTCTCGAGAGCCGAGCGGCTCACTTTGGTCGGGTCGATGACGCCGGCCTTGATCAGGTCGCCGTACTCGCCGGTGGCCGCGTTGAGGCCTTCGCCGGCCTTCAGCTCACGGACCTTATTGACGACGACCGAGCCCTCCAGGCCGGAGTTCTCGGCGATCTGCCGCACCGGCTCCTCGAGAGCGCGGTGGATGATCCGAGCGCCCGTCTGCTCGTCCGGGTCGGACAGCTTCTCGGGGTCGAGACCGGCCTGGGCGTTCAGCAGCGCCACGCCACCACCCGGGACGACACCCTCCTCGAGGGCAGCGCGGGTCGCCTGCAGCGCGTCCTCGACGCGGTGCTTTTTCTCCTTCATCTCGGTCTCGGTGGCAGCGCCGACCTTGACCACCGCGACACCGCCGGACAGCTTGGCGAGGCGCTCCTGGAGCTTCTCGCGATCGAAGTCGGAGTCGGTGTTCTCGACCTCCTGTTTGATCTGCTTGATCCGGCCCTTGATGTCCTCGGCCTCGCCGGCACCGTCGATCACCGTGGTCGTGTCCTTGGAGACGACGACGCGACGCGCCTTGCCGAGCTGAGCCAGCTGGGTGTTCTCCAGTTTCAGGCCCATCTCCTCGGTGATGACCTCGCCGCCGGTGAGGACGGCGATGTCCTCGAGCATCCGCTTGCGGCGGTCGCCGAAGCCGGGGGCTTTGACCGCAACGCCGGTGAAGGTGCCGCGGAGCTTGTTGACGACCAGGGTCGCCAGGCACTCGCCCTCGACGTCCTCGGCGACGATCAGGAGCGGCTTGCCGCCCTGCATCACCTGCTCGAGCACCGGCAGGATGTCCCGCACGGAACCGATTTTCTGGTTGGCGATGAGGATGTAGGGGTCCTCCAGCACCGCCTCCATGCGGTCCTGGTCGGTGACCATGTAGGGCGAGATGTAGCCCTTGTCGAACTGCATGCCCTCGGTGAACTCGAGGTCCATGCCGAAGGTCTGGCCCTCCTCGACGTTGACGACGCCGTCTTTGCCGACCTTCTCGATCGCGTCGGCGATTACGTCGCCGATCTCGTCGTCGGCGGCGGAGATGGCGGCGACGCGAGCGATCTGCTCCTTGCCGGCAACCTCCTTGGACTGCGTCTCGCGCAGGTTCTCGACGACCGTCTCGACAGCCTTCTCGATGCCCCGGCGCAGCGCCAGCGGGTTGGCCCCGGCGGCGACGTTCTTGATGCCCTGGCGGACGATGATCTGGGCCAGCAGGGTCGCCGTCGTGGTGCCATCGCCGGCGACATCGTTGGTCGCCGTGGCAACCTCGCGGACGAGCTGGGCGCCCTGGTTCTCGAAGACGTCCTCGACCTCGACCTCGCGGGCGATGGTGACTCCGTCGTTGGTGATGGTCGGCGCGCCGAACTTTTTGTCGAGCACGACGTAGCGACCCTTGGGGCCGAGCGTGACCTTGACGGCGTTGGCGACAGCATCGACGCCCGCCTGCAGGGACCCGCGGGCCTCCTCTGCGTACTTCAGCTCCTTATGAGCCATCTGGATTCAGTCCTCCTTGGTTACGTAAGTCCTATGGACGGGGCGCTAGCCGAGCTTGGCGAGGACGTCCGACTCGCGCAGCACGAGCAGGTCGTCGCCCTCGACGGTGACCTCGGTGCCGCCGTATTTGGAGTAGAGGACCTCGTCCCCCTCCGCAACGTCGAGCGGGCGGCGGCTGCCGTCCTCGTTGACTGCGCCGTCGCCGACGGCGACGACCTTGCCCTTCTGCGGCTTCTCTTTGGCCGTGTCGGGGAGGACGATGCCGCTAGCGGTCGTCTCCTCCTCCTCGATCGGCTTGACGATTA
>Ga0190271_10000108_pt1 | contig 43495 bp, 45 predicted proteins | sample Popmic356T_FD_133747 | JGI IMG/M metagenome (GOLD analysis project Ga0190271, IMG submission 133747) | Populus adjacent soil microbial communities from riparian zone of Weber River, Utah, USA - 356 T | ecosystem: Environmental > Terrestrial > Soil > Riparian zone | place: USA: Utah | collected...
CGGGCTGCCACGCCGTGCAATGGGAGATGAACGCGCCGGAGTTCGGCGACCTTGCGGTCGGCGACCAGTTCCAAAAGCACAGCTATCCGTTTGCCATGCTCATCAATGCGACCGGCAAGCGCTTCGTGGACGAAGGCGCCGACTTCCGCAACTACACCTATGCGAAGTACGGCCGCGTCGTGCTCGAACAGCCCGGCCAGTTCGCCTGGCAGGTGTTCGACCAGAAGACCAAGCACCTGCAGCGCGACGAATATCGCATCCGCACCCCAAGCATCCGTCAGCGCTTGCAGCCCCGCCGGAATGCGCTCGGCCGCCGTGGCCGCAGTAATGCTCTGCAGGTCGACGGCGACCTTGGTGCAAGTGAAATCGAGGGCCGGGCCCGCAGGCCGCGATTGCGAACGGCCTACGGAGCGCTCGTTCGATGGCGTTTCGGAGGGGGTCCCGTCTTCAACCCGGGCACTCATTCAATGGCGCAACTTGTTGATTGGCTTGAGTTCGATGGTCGCCTAGCCGCATTCTGCCAGTAAACACGCGGATTACAAAGCGAGATCGTCACAGGCATAACGCGTCAACCCCGCGCCGCCGAGGTGCGTTGCCTAACCTCGAATGCCCTTTGTTTTCTTCAGGGAGGAATTTCCGATATGAACACTACTTCCAGGCGCCTCCGCACCCTGCTGCATTCGGCATGGATCGTTGCGCTCGCGGCGGCAGGCCTTGCGGGATGCAGCGGCGGGGGCGGCTCGACGCCAGCGGCATCGAGCCCGCCGCCCGCAGCGGCGGATACCGGCACACTGCTGATCAGCCTCACCGACGCCGACGGCGATTTCGTCGGCTACTCCGTCGACGTGCTGTCCGTCACCTTGCAACGCCGCGGCGGCGGCTCCGTCGAGGTGCTACCGGCAGCGACGCGCATCGATTTCGCGCAGCTGACTGACCTCTCCGATCTCCTCGCCGTCGCGACTCTCGCCCCGGGCGACATCGTCGGCGGCAAGATCCGTCTCGACTACGGCACCGCCGAGGTGTTCGTCGAATTGGGCGGCCAGGTCGTGCGGGCCAACGTCGTTGGAGCGAACGGGGCACCGCTCGGCGTCACCGAGCTCGAGATCGAGCTCGCCGCGCGCGAGCACCTGGTCATCACACGCGGTCGCGCAGCGCTGCTCGCGCTCGACTTCGACCTCGCGGCGTCGCACAACGTCGATCTCGCACAATCGCCGCCCGTCGTGACGGCACGACCATACATCGTTGCCGAGATCGAGCCGGTCGCTGAAAAAGACCTCCGGCTGCGCGGCGCGCTCGTTTCGACCGATGTCGCGGGCAGCTCGTACACGGTCGATGTCCGGCCGTGGTTCCGCCCCGACGGTGCGCATGGCCGCGTCACGGTGCAGACGACGTCGTCGACGTCATTCGAGATCGACGGCGTGCCCGCTGCGGGCGCCGCCGGTCTCAGGGCGCTCGCGGCCAAGCCCGCGGGCACGATGACAGTTGCCTTCGGCACCCTGTCGACACAGGAGCGACGATTCACGGCCGAGATCGTGCACGCCGGGGACAGCGTCAGCGGCGAGCGCATCGACGCCATCCACGGCAACATCGTCGCGCGCCGCGGCGATCAGCTCACCGTCAAGGGCGCGTTCGCGGTCCGGCGGGATCACGTGGCCCGCCTCCACCGGACTGTAGTCGTCAACGTCGGCACGAACACCAAGGTGCTGAAGACGGGCACGCCGGGCACAGTCCTCGACGCGGGCGCGCTGTCGGTCGGCCAGCAGATCGTCGCGTTCGGCACGCTGACAGAGCCGGCGACCGACACGACGCCGGCAACGTTCGACGCGACGAACGGCCGCGTCCGCATGCTCCCGACGCACCTCGATGGCAACGTCAACGCCAGCGTGCCCGGCCAGCTGAACCTGACACTGCGCGGCATCGATCGGCTGGGCGTCGACGCGTTCGATTTCGCCGGAACCGGCGTCACCGCCGCACAGGACGCCAATCCCGCCGACTACGAGGTGGCCACGGGAACGCTCGGCCTCGCGAGCGTCGTAGCCGGCGAAGCGGCGCGCGTCGTCGGCTTCGTGCGACCGTTCGGCAGCGCACCGGCCGACTTCGAAGGCCGGACCGTCATCGACCACCGCGGGCTGCCGGCGCTGCTCGGCATCGGCTGGGGCCCAGCGGGCACGACGGCACCGTTCCTGAGCATGGGCATCAGTGGCCTCGTGCTCGACATCGACAACTCGAGCATCGGCGAGCGCCACACGCTGATCGTCGGCAATCGCCACGTCGACCTCACGACGCTGCCGACACCGCCGACGCTCGCGCCGCCGACAACGGGCCGTGCGATCTACGGCATCGGCGTCGGCGCGAACATCCGCATGTTCACCTCGTTCGCGGAGTTCAGCTCGGAGCTTGCCGTGCTGCTCGGCGGCGGCGACCGCGCGATCGCGCTGACGGCGAGCGGGCGCTACGAAGCGGGGACCACCACGCTGTACGCGACACACATCGCGGTGCAATTCGCGCCGAAGTGACGGTCTCGTCGGTTGTTGCGGGACGAGCCCCGATGGGGCTCGTCCTTTTTTTGGAGTGACCTCTCAGGGTCGATCGGGCGCTCGGAGCATCAGCACATTGCGACGGCAGATGGCGACGAGCACATCGCGTTGGTTGTAGCCGCGGTGCTCGAGCGTCAGAATCCCGTTGCGAGGCCGCGACTCGCTCGGCCGCATCGCGACAACCTCGGTCTCGACGTGCACCGTGTCGCCCACGAACAGCGGCGCGGGAAAACGCACCGCCTCGAGCCCAAGATTCGCGACCGTCGTGCCGAGTGTCGTGTCGTTGATCGAAATGCCGACGATGAGCCCCAGCGTGAAGAAGCTGTTCATCAACGGCGCGCCGAACTCCGATTGCGTGCGCATGTACTCGTGGTCGATGTGCAGCGGCGCCGGATTGTGAGTTAGCGTGCTGAAGAGCACGTTGTCCGTCTCGGTCACCGTACGCCGGATCGCATGCTTGAACACCCGGCCAACCTCGAACTCGTCGTAGTAATAGCCCGACATTGCTAAGCCTTCGCGAGCTCGCTGCTGCGCTGCGCCGCGGCCTTCGTCGCTCGCATGAGCAGCTCGCGCATCCCGGGCTCGGCCATGAGCACGTCGAGCGCCGCTTGCGTCGTGCCGTTCGGGCTCGTCACACGACGCCGTAGCTCTGCCGGCGTTTCCCGCGCGTCGGCCGCGTACGCGCTCGCGCCGGCCACGGTCGCGAGCGCCAATTGTTTGGCAAGCGCCGCGTCGAGACCGAGCTCGACGGCGGCCAGCTCCATGCACTCGATCAGCAGAAACACGTAGGCCGGCCCGCTGCCTGAGATCGCGGTGACGGCGTCCATGTGCCGCTCGTCGTCGAGCCAGGCGATGGCTCCGACAGCGGCGAGCAGCTCGCCGCACAGCGCGCGCTGGTCGCGGCTCGCAGCGTCGTTGGCGACGAGCGCAGTGATCCCGCGGCCGATGGCGGCCGGTGTGTTCGGCATCGCGCGCACGACACGAGCATCGGGTCCAAGGCCATTACCGATGTCGCGGATTGTCTTCCCCGCCGCGATCGACAGAAATACGGCGCCCGCGCGCGCGAGCGCCGAGCACCGCGGCAGGACGTCTGCGAGCTGATGCGGCTTGACCGCGAGAACGACGACATTGGCTGCTTGTGCGGCCGCGCCAACGTCGCCCGTTGCCGACACGCCGAGCTCCGCGGCGGCCGCACGCGCGGCCGGCACGGGATCCACGATTTGAATGCTGCTCGCGTCACGGCCCTTGGCGAGCCAGCCGCGCACGAGCGCGTGGCCCATGTTGCCGAACCCGATCAGGAGGATCTCGACCTTGGCCCTCAACGCAGCGCTCCCTTGTTCGTTCGAGCCGAATGATAGCCGATGATCCTGCCGTCGCGGCGCGGGCAAGCCGCGATTGGCATTCGCACCGACCCTTTGCCATGATGCGCGCCGATCACAGGGAGTCCGGAGCTGCGTTTGAGAGACGTGTTCATTGCCGGTGTGGGGCAGACGGCGGTCACGAAGGACCCTGACAGCCGCGGTCGCCACCTCGGCGCAGCCGCCGTCAAGGCCGCTCTGACCGACGCCGGCATCGAGCCAGAAAAGATCGGCGCGCTATACGTCGGCAACATGCTCTCCGGAATTCTCGCGCACCAGCAGCAGCTCGGCGGCTTGATCGCGGACTACACGGGCCTCGCCGGAATCGAAGCCGTGACCGTCGAAGCTGCTTGCGCCTCCGGAGGTGCCGCGGTGCGCGTCGGCTATCAAGCCGTCGCCGGCGGCATTCACGATGCCGTCGCGATCTGCGGCCTCGAGCGCATGACGCACGTCGAGCGCGACACCGTCACGCGCGCGCTCGCAACGGCAGCGGACTGGGAGCTCGAAGGTGTTTGCGGCGAGTCCTTTCTTTCGCTGAATGCGACGCTGATGCGCGCATACATGGACAAGTACGACATCGGCGCCGAGCGCTTTGCGCCGTTTGCCATCACCGCACATCAAAATGCGCTGACGAACCCCAACGCGCTTCTGCACAAGCCGCTCGATCTCGAGACGTATCTTCAGTCGCGCATCGTCATGGATCCGATTCGACTGTTCGACGTTTCTCCGGTATGCAACGGCGCAAGTGCCGTAATACTCGTGGCTGCGGACGTCGCCGCCGCGCTTCCTGGCGGTAGCCGTGTACGAGTTGCGGGCTCCGCGGTCGCGACGGCGCCGCTCGCGCTCGCGCGACGACCCGATCCGCTCGACCTGACGGCCGTGACTAGCTCGACGCACCGCGCGATGAAGCAAGCCGGCGTCAGCCACGACGACATCGATCTATTCGAGCCGCACGACGCCTACACGATCATGACCGCGTTGACGCTCGAAGCGGCCGGCTTCGCGCGCCCGGGCGCCGGCCTCGACTATGCCGACTCCGGTCGCATCGGCTTGCGCGGCGAGCTGCCGCTCGCCACCTTCGGCGGCCTCAAAGCACGCGGCCATCCCGTCGGCGCGAGCGGTTGCTACCAGGTCGCCGAAGCCTTCCTGCAGCTCACGGAGCGTGCAGGCCCGAATCAGGTGCCGGACGCCGGCGTCGCGCTCGTGCAGAACATCGGCGGCACGGGTGCCACCGTCGTGAGCCACCTGCTGACGCGCGAGGCCTAACCGACGCGATGGAGCAGTTGCCGAATGCGGCCGACGGCCGGGAAATGCTAGCCTAGGCCGCTCGCCGCTCGAATGCGGCGCGAACAACGAGGACGGAAGCCATGTCAGACGAGCTCAGCGACGCCGATATCGCGATGGACAGCAAGAGTCTCTATCGCGAGGAAACATTCACGGACCGGCGCGTGGGCACGCTGCAACGCCTCACACCGGTCACGGCGTCGGGCGATACCGACGCGGCACGTCCCGTGCTGTACGTCGGACAAACGCAAGTGCTGACGCCGGCGGGAGCTTTGCCGCTCAGCTTCGAGGTTCCAGCCTCGTCTCTCGACGACGCTATCGCCAAGTTCGGCGAGGGGGCAAAGCAAGCCCTCGCGCGAACGATGCGCAGGCTCGAAGAGATGCGGCGCGAGCAAGCGTCGTCGATCATCGTGCCCGGCGCCGCGCCGCCCGGCGGCCCTGGCGGTCCCGGCGGTCGCCTCATGCGCTGAGCGGCATGGACGAGGCTCTGCTCGATCGCCTCGCAGTCATCGAGGTCGTCAACAACTGGGTGCTCTGGAGCGATTCCGGCGAGTGGGAACGCTTCGCGACGGTGTGGCATGACGATGGCTGGATGACGGCCACGTGGTTCCAAGGGCCGGCGAAGGAATTCCAGAAAGCGCGCCGAGCCGGGTTCGACCGCGGCGTCAGCATCATTCATTTCCTCGGCGGCACGACCGTCGAGCTCCGCCGCGACCGCGCGATCGCGCAGACGAAAATGACGATCAACCAGCGGTCCACCGTCGACGGCGTCGTCGTCGACGTCGTCTGCACGGGTCGCTTCTACGATTTCTTTGCAAAGCGCGCCGGGCGCTGGGCGATCGTGCGCCGTCAGCCGATTTACGAGAAGGACCGCCTCGATCCGCTCGAACCCGGCCGCAAGCTCGATCTCGACCCTGCCCTGCTCGCACGATTCCCCGAGGGCTACCGCCACTTGGGCTACTTACAGACGAAGGCCGGCTTCGACGTGCGGCTCGGCCTCCCGGGCCTAAGAGGCGCCGAGGTGGCGAAACTCTACGCCGAAGGCGCAGCGTGGCTCGAAGGCTCGGCGCTGCCCGGTGTCCCGCTCTAGCGCGCCGAAACGCCGCTAGCGAGGGCCGCGGCGATACGCCGCCCAGAATCGCGCGACGACGCGCTCCGCTCGCGCACGAATGCTCTCCTCGGACGGCGGCGGCAGATTCACGTAGTAGAGCTGCCGAAGCCAGTGCTGGAAGATCATGCCGATGAAGAACTCCGCAGCCTCCTCGGCGTCGTCGATCGCGAGTATTTCGCGATTGCGCAAAGCCTCGAGGTACGTGACGAGCTGCCGCCCGCTGCGTTGCGGTCCGCGCTCCCAGTAGATCTGCGCAAGATCCGGGAACCGGTCTCGTTCGGCGATGACGAGACCGATCACTGCACGGTGCCGCGGGGACAACACCACGCGCTGCCGACTGACGGCGAACTCCGTGAGGACAGAGCGCGCGTTGGAGCTGATGTCGAGCGCCGCACCGAGGCCGCTGTTGTCCACGACGCTGTCGATGACCGACCTGAACAGGTCTTCCTTCGTCGGGAAGTACGCGTAGAGAGTCGACTTCGATCCGCCGCTTCGCACCAGAATGGCGTCGATGGAGGTTTGCTCATAGCCAACCTCCAGGAACAAGTCCGTCGCGGCGTTCAAGATCTTCGTCAACCGCGCGCGGCCGCGCGCCGACTGCGGCTCGAGGCGATGAATCCTGAGGCTCACGCTGCTCATCGGCTGCCCCCCTTTCCTATGCCAGCTTGGTCACGATCTCCTCGACCGGCCGCCGTTTCTGCGTCGGGATCACCTTCGGAACGCCGTACCAGAAGAAGCCGACAAGCGACTCTTTGCCCGCGTCGATCCCGAGCAGATCATAAAGCCGCTGTTGCCTCGTGATGCCGCCGGTCGTCCACTTGACCCCTATACCTTGCTGCCATAGGTATAGCATTAGGTTCTGCGCCGCACAACAGCAAGCCCCATAGTTCTCGTGCTCGAGCAGCGCGTCGTCGCTGCGCGCATTTGTCAGCACGAACATTCCCGGAACCGCCTCGAGCCGCGCGCGCCGAACGGGGCCTGCCCGCTCGCCCTTCGCCGCAATCTCGAGCTCTACGGCAAGGTCGACGACTGCGCGCATCGTCGCGCTTCCCAATATGTAGAAGCGCCACGGCTCCGTGAGACGATGGTTCGGCGCCCAACGCGCAACCTCGATGGCGGCCAGCAGCGTCTCGACACCGACGGCGTCCGGCGCGAATAGATCGATCGACCGGCGCCCCCGCAGCACGGATGCGAAGTCCTCGGCGTGCGCCGTGTCCGATACCTGCACGTGATTCTCCAGCGGTTTATGCGCGTCACGATACCACGGCCGCGCACCGCATCGCCCCAGCCGGAGGCGCCGACGCGGTCAGTTCATCGCCAATGCGATTCGCTGTTCTGCGAAACGGCGCGCGAAGAATTCGAACGCGGCGTTGCGCACCTTCGGGAAGTACACGACCGATGACCTGTGCCCGGTCAGCAAGTACAAGGCCTCCGGAGAACCGAGCGTCGCGCGCAATTGCTGCTGCGCCTCGAACGGAATGATCGTGTCCGTGCGCGTGAGAATCATGAATACGCGCTCGGCGTCGATGTACGGCGCCAGCGCCAGCGGATCGAGCTTGATCGCGGCGTCCAACTTCGCGCCGAGCGCTGCTCTGCTCGTGCCTAGGCTATCGGCCATATCGTCGATGGTGCGCGAGACACGCCGGTAGCTAGTATTGGTCAACAGATACGACAGGTCGCCGCCGGCCATCGCGATCACGAGCGAGTTCACGCGCCGATCGAGAGCCGTCAGCATGACGGCGTCCATCCCGCCCAAGCTCACGCCGAACATGCCGATGCGCGATGCATCGAGCTCGGGCTCGTGCTCGATCCAGTCGAGCACCCGACGGTAGTCCTGCAGGTTGCTCAGCATGGCGTGGTCGGGCGCCGTCAGCGCGTCGAGCGGATCGCGGCCGCGGGTGACGACGACGGAAGCCCACCCTTGGTTCGCGAAGTAGCGCGCGAAAAACCGCGGAATCGACAGCTGGCCATTGAAGATTGGCAACAACACGATGACCGGCGTGCGCGCGTCGCCGTCCACGTCGTAGTACTCGAACGAGATCTCTTCGCCAGGATCTGCGGCGGACGGCAGCGAGAGCTGGCGCACGACGAAGTGCGCGCGCGTTCGTGCTTCGACGTCGCCGGCGACTTCGAACGGCTGCTGCGGCAAATCCCGGTAGGCCATCGGCTCGTCGCTCGGCCACGCATCGGGCCCGCGGTAGGCGTCCGAAAGCGGAACGTACGTCGTGCAGGCCGCGAGCGCGACGAACGCGATCGCCATCGCACTCGCCCGAACGGCGATTCCTGTCGCCCCGAAACGCATCGGCCCGAAGTCCATCGGCAATACCGCCTCCTACGTGCCATCGTACTGGACAGAGCGGCGCCGCGCGCAACTGCGCGACGGCCTCGCTGCGAGAACGTGCTCGCGTTTTACCTAAGAAGGTGATGCAAGAACGACGCCGCGCAGGAGTCGCCGGCGTCTAGGCCGGGAGCCGCGGCGTCAATCGATACACGAACGCGGGCGGCAAGTTCAGCGGCGCGATTCCGATTAGCGCGCTGTCGACTCGAAGCAGCGCACGTAAATCCTTGTCGACAGGACAACGGCCCGCGTAGGTGAACTGGTGCAACCGCCCGTGCGGCTTCAGAAGCTGCAACGCCTGCTGCAGAAGCCGGTACCGCTTGTCGGGCGAAAAGCACAGCAGCGGCAGACCGCTGATGACGAAGTCGAACCCTGCGTTCTCTCCGAAATGCGCATCGAGCTCGAGCGCATCGGCGGCAACGACATGGCAGCGCGGAAAGCGCCTCTGGAGGATCTTCACGAATTGCGGGTCGCGCTCGACGAGATGCAGGTTGCCCGGCGCCAACCCCTTCGCCAACAACGCCGCCGTAAAGCTTCCCGTGCCCGCACCGAGCTCGACGACACGGGCGCCGACGCCGACGTCCTTCGCCATGAGCTTCGCCAGCGACTTGCTGCTCGGCGCGCAAGCGCCGATCGCGAGCGGGTTCCGGATCCACCCTTTAAAGAAGTGGCCGAAGTCGTCGGACGTATGCGAATGCTGAAACTCGGACATGCGATCGCCTTCCTCGCAAAAAAGCGGCTTGAGCGGTGACGCCAAATCGGGCTAGTTGGCGCGAATCCGCACGTTGCGAAACATCACGCGACCGGCGCCGTACTGCAAAGCGAACGGGCCGGCGGCAAACTTGTCGTCATCGGTGTCCACGGTCGTCTGCCCGTTCAATTTCACGACGAGGTGGCGCCCATGCGCCGAAATCTCGTAGCGGTTCCACTTGTCGCCCGTCTCGAGGTTGACCTTCGGCGCTGCCACTTCGACGATGCCGCCGGTTCGGTAAGTCGGATCAGGCCGTTGATCGAAGATGTTGACCTCGTAGCACGTTGCCGCCCCGATCTCGCTCGGATTTGCGCACCGGATGAAGACGCCGCTGTTTGCATCCGGCGTCACCCAAAACTCGAGATCGAGATCGAAGTCGGCGTACGAGGCAGCCGTCAGCAGGAACCCGGTACCCGAGTCCGCCGCGACCGCGCCGTCCTTCAGCTCCCAGTTGGCATCGCCGTCTCGCTTCCAGCCGGCGAGGCTGCTGCCGTCGAAAAGCGTTTGCCATTGAGCGGCGGCGCCTGGCTCTTCGGCTTGCTCGGCGCCGGGCGAGCAACCGGACGCGCCGACCGCCAGTGCCACGACAATGAGCTCAGCTCGCATGGACCCTCCGAGTTTGGAACGGCCGTGCGACAGCTTGTCGGCAGCCGCCGCAAATTCCCGCGGAGCTTAGCAGCACGTGGCGGGTAACACTATTCTGGAGGCGATGCGCCCTCAGGGTGGCGCCGGCGACGCTGGCGCGGCGATGCCAGCCGCTTCGTAGGCATTCAATCGATTGTAGAGCGTGTTCAAGCTGATGCCGAGAGTCTCGGCCGCCGCACGCTTGTCGCCATTCAAGTGCTCGAGCGTGCGCATGATGAGCTCGCGCTCCACGTCGCGGATCGAACGGCCGATCTCGAGCCCGTGCTGGCCGTTGGGCTCGTTGAACGGGCTGTCGAAGCGCTGAGGCAAGCGCAGCGTCGAGTCGCTCGGGTCCGACATGATGGCTGCGCGCAGTACGACGTGCCGCAGCTCACGAACGTTCCCCGGCCAGTGATAAGCGCGCAATCGTGCAGTGTCCTCAGCCGAGAATCTTCGGCCTTCCGCGCCCGACGTTTGCGCCTGAGTCAAAAAATGCTCGACGAGTAGCGGCACGTCCTGAATGCGCGCGCGCAGCGGCGGGAGGGTGATCGGGAATACACTGAGACGATAATAGAGATCTTCGCGCAGCGCCTTGTCGGCGATGGCTTTTTTCGGATCGCGATTGGTGGCGGCGACGATGCGTGCGTCGACGGGCACCTCGCGCTCGCTGCCGACCGGCAAGACGGAGCCCGTCTCGAGGACGCGCAGGAAATGGGGCTGAAGCTCGAGCGGCATCTCCGCGAGCTCGTCGAGGAACAACGTCCCGCCGTCGGCGCGCTTGAAGAACCCGGGATGCCGACGCACGGCACCGGTGAAGCTGCCCTTCTCGTGACCGAAGAGCTCGCTCGCCGCGAGCTCGCGCGACAACGAGCCGCAATTGACGGCGACGAACTGAGCCGGGCGACCGCTCGCGCGGTGGATCGACTCCGCAACGAGCTCCTTGCCCGTGCCGGTCTCGCCGAGAATCAGAACGGGGCTCGGCGTGCGCCCCACCTTCTCGATTTGTTCGTAGACGGCGAGCATGGCCGGCGACTCGCCGACGAGGCAGCCGAAGTGCAGATTGCCGCCGCCCACGGCGCTCGGGCTTTCGGTCTCGGCGTCGGTCTCGACGATACGCAGCAGCTCTGTGCTGCCGATCGGCTTCGTCAGATATGAAACTGACGGACCGCTCAAGTTCTTGATCAGCGACTTGATACCGGGATGGCCGGTGATGAATACGACGCGCTTGACGGGGCTGTTGCGGAGCTCATCGAGGAGCTCGAGGCCGTTGCCGTCGGGCAGCATCAGGTCGAGGAGCACGACGTCGGGCGCCTTACCGCTGAGCAGCCGGCGCGCACTCTCCAAGCGCTCCGCGCTGACCACGGTATGGCCGTGCAGCTGGAGCATTTCCTTCGCCGCCGCGACGAAATCGGGTTCGTCGTCGACCAACAACACGTTCGCCATGAATACTCCGCCAAAGACCAGTTCTTTCGTCGTAGGCCGAATTGCCGGCCGCGCTCATGGTCACGAGCTTGAACGCATTCTAACGCGTCCTATCCGCGCAACCGCAACCTGTGAGTTTGTCGCCGCGGCGGCGCTCGACCCGGCGGCGCCGTAGCACCGCGTAAGATAGCCGGCGGAAGGCACGGCACTGGGCAGCGTGGCGTGCCCCTGTGCGGTCGGGGCGAGCGGGAAGCGCGCTGCCTTATGTAAGAGTTAAGATAGATCAAATGGTTGCGCACGATACCTACAGCCACCTCGACGCGAAGGCCCTGGCGTGCCCGCGCTGACCGGGACATTGGCGCTCGCGCTCCTCGCCGTTGCGAGCACGATTCTGCTCGCGATCGTCACGCTCGTAACGCGGAGAAAGCTTCAGCGGGCCGACGAGCGGTCGCGCCTCGGCGAGGGCGCCCTCGACGCAGTTCCGCACGCGGTTTTCGTCGTCGACGCGCTGCGGGCCGGCCGCCCGAATATCTACGTCAACACCGCGTACTCTGCTCTCACGGGGTACGGTGCGCGGGAAGCCGTCGCCGCCGGTTTCGACGCGCTCTCGATCTTTGCCGACCCGGCGAACGTTGCCGAGCTCGACGGCCGCAGTGAAGCCGCCACGGGCATGCGCGCGCGTGTTCGGCGCCGGGACGGCACCACGTTTCCTGCGAAGCTCGACCTCTCCGTCCTGCCGCGCACCGACGGCGCCCGTTATATCGTCGGGCTGCTGGAGCGCGTGGAGACGGGCGAGCGCGCGACCGATCGCACGCCGGCCGCCCGACTCAGCGCGGCGCCCACCGACGCGTTCTTGTCGTGGCTCACCCACGAGCTGCGGTCACCGCTGAATGCATGCGTCATGTGGCTCGACGTCCTCGCCCTTGCTCCACAACCGGATAGGCTCGCCAAAGCCGTCGATGCGCTGAAGCGCAATCTGGCCCGGCAAACGCGGCTCGTGAGCGACCTCAGCGACGCCGCCAAGCTCTCGTCGCCGGCCAGCGAGCTTCGCGTCGAGCGTCTCGATCTGGTCGCGCTGGTCAAGCGCGGACTCGACGCCTGGCAGTTGCTCGCCATCGGTAAAGAGCTCGCGTTGCGCCCCCTCATCGAGCTCGAAACGGCCCCCATCGACGGCGATCCCGAGCGCCTGTTACAGGCCCTGGGCCATTTGCTCGACAACGCGATCAACAGCACACCGGCCGGAGGCAGCGTGAGCCTGCGAGTCCACGCCGCGGGCGGCAATTGCGTCGTCGAGGTCGAAGATGCGGGCGCCGCGTTGTCGGCCGAGGATGCGGCGAATCTATTTACGCCACTGTGGCGAGCGCCGACCAGCGCAAAGGAGCGCCCGGGTCTTGGCCTCGGCTTGGCTGTCGCGCAGCGAATCGCCGTTCGGCACGGCGGCACGCTGGCGGCGACCAACGGCGCGTCGGGCGCTCGCTTCGTGTTGACGCTGCCCCTCGCGGCCCCGCGCGCGATCGATACGCCGGCGTAGGGGTATCAGCCTTCTTCCGATCCGAAGCCGACGCCTATGATCTCCGGCGGGTCCGGCACGGGCGGCGGCATCTCGGCAGGCTTCGGCGAGTCAGGCTTGGGATCGTCGATCACCGGCACTTCGGGCTCCCGCGGCCGATTGGGCTCGCGGTGATTCGTGGGCTCCAACATATCGTCTCCTTAGTTGACGTCCCCTCGTTGCAAGCCCAGTGCCACCGCGGACGAGACCGCCCCACGCCCTTCTCCACCCAAGCCGCTTGCAGTTTCTTGAACGCCCTCCCAAAAAACCGGATCCCGATCCCGCGCGGAGCGGCCGACCGGCCGTCCGTTGCGCCGAGCTGCGTTGGCACGAGGCTTGCTGTACGTGATCTCGGGAGAGGTAACTCAGGTAACTACGATGCCCACCGAGATGGAGTCCGATGTCGAGTCCTTTGAGGCGCCCAGCAAGGGCAAAGCCCGCCGTCGCGTCGATGCCTATCACGAGGTGCTACGCGAGCGAGCCGCCCTGGCCGAGCTCGAGCAACCGTTCATCGAGGCTCGTGCGTGGCCCCCGCGCCGCTACTAGGGCCGAGTAGCCGAGAATGACTCGGCTTCCGCTCGCCGCACTGCTCGCGGCATCCCTCGCCGGACCTTGGGGCGGCTGCGAGCGCGATCCCGTGACCCCGCCGGCAGTGCCGCCGCCCGAGCGCGCGCCCGGCTCGCCGCACGCGCCGGCGCAGCTTCCAAGCGACGACGGCACGATGCTCGTGCCGTCGTCGCGTCGTCTCGGCTGACGCGTTACGATTTCACGCGGCGCTTGGGCATGATCGAGATCCCGCCGTTGCGCTCGAGCACGGCGCGCTCGATGTCGTCGAGCCGGTCGATTCCGCGCGTCTCGCGCGCTGCGCTCAAAATATCCTCGTCGTCCACGCGCTCCAGATGCATGCGCGTCGGCAACGGCACGCCGTTGCGCAAAATGACGAGCGCTTGACCTTCGAGCAAACGGTCAATGCGCGGCGACCAACGCTTGAGCAGCGACAGCAGGATGTCCGTGCCGACGAGCAGGACGATGAGCAGGACGGCGCCCGTGACCGAGGCATCCTCGCCTACCAACGCTTGTTGCGTGGTCTCGGCGATGATCAACAGCAACACGAAATCGAAGGTCGTGGCATTGCGCAAAGAGCGTTTGCCGCTGATCCGAAAGATCAGCAGCAGGAACAAATAAACGGCTATGCCGCGAATCACGAGATCCATACGTGCCTCCTGGCTCTGCTTAAGGGAACACGAACTGCCGGACTTCGACTTCGAGCTCCTCGGGGGACCCGATGCGGCCGTCGATCCAGCCGCCGTGCTTGGGTTTGAGCCGGAAGCGCGCGCCGATGGGCGCTGCCGGCTCGCGAGCTCGAAACGTGTAGTAGACGCGGCTCGCGCCGACGGTGACGGCAGCGGGCGGCGGCAGGATCTCCTCGACCGCGAAGTCGTCGAGATAGGAACGCGCGATCCAGATCTCTGCGTCCTGTTGCCGCGGTAACCACTCGATGGCGAGCTCGAGCGGCGCGTGCGCGCGGGAGAAACGTGGATAGCGCACGGTGAGCGCTCCGCCCACCGCCGATTCCCGCCCGCTCAGCGGCCCGTCGCCGAAGACTCCCGCGACTGCGGCGACCGTCGTCGCCGCCATCGCGATCCAGCCGACCCGTTCGAACACCCAGCCTCGCCTGTAGCAGCGCGTGCGCTCGTACCGTGACGGGCTGGCGGCCATGCAGGGGCGGATCGATCGCGCACATGCGCGAGAGCGGTTTTGCAAGACGCATGCCACGGGTGCGCTGGCACCCTCTTTGCATCGAGTGCAGGGCATTCGTTTGAGTTGGGAGAGCGACATGGACGAGAAGAATCAAGGCGAGGGAAATCGCGAGGCTGATCGGCGCTACCGCCGCGGCGTTCGCGAGACCGTCCGCGAAACCACCGAGGAGGAACGAGCGCGCGGCGCGCGCGACTTGACCCCCGAGGAGCTGGAGGCTGCACGGCGCGCCGAGGAAGAAGGCAAGGCGAAGAGACGCCCCGCATCGTCGGAGCGGGAGATTTGACAGCCTTGCGATGCGAGCGCTGCGGCAACGAGTACGACCAGGCGTTCACGGTGCTGCTCGCGAACGGCGATCGACGCGTTTTCGATTGCTTCGAGTGTGCAATCGACGTGCTGGCTCCGCAGTGCACGCGGTGCGGCGTCGCCATCATCGGCCACGGCGCGCAGGCGTACGGCGCCATCTACTGCTGCGCGCATTGCGCCCGCGGTGAAGGCGTCGATCGCGTTCGCGATAGCGTCTCGTAACGCGGGCCGAGCGACGAACGCCGCGCACGCACCTCAGTGCGGCGGACTGCCGCTGACGAGGCGGCGTAACTCCGCGGGGTCGAGCGGTTTCGTGAAGTGGTGGTCGAAGCCGGCCGCCGTCGCTTCCTCGCTGTCGTCGCTAGGCCCCCAGCCGGTCACGGCGACTAGCACGGCGTCGCGGCTCCAGGGCTGGTTGCGGATGCGTCGCGCAGCTTCGTAGCCGTCGAGCCGCGGCATGCCGATATCCATCAGCACGAGGTCGGGCTGAAACGCCGCCGCTTGCTCCACGGCGTCCAAGCCGTCGCTAGCGATGCGCACGTCGTTGCCCATGAGCCGCAGCAGCATGCCCATGCTCTCTGCGGAATCCGCGTTGTCATCGGCAATGAGAATGCGGTGTGGCATCGGCCGCTCGACGGCCTCTTCTTCACCCGTGGGTTGCTCCGGCGTGCGCGCCAGCGCAGCCGCCCCCACCGCGGGCAATCGAACCTCGAACTCGGCCGCGCCGTCGACGCCCGTATGCGCGCTGACCACGCCACCGTGCATTTCGACGAGATGTTTGACGAGCGTCATGCCGGCTGTGACGCCGCCCTGCGACTGACCGTCGACGATCTCGCTGCGCGCGACGGGCTCCGCGAACACACCGCTCGAAAGCTCGCCCGACACCGCTCGGCCGCGCCCGCGGACGAAAACGGTGACCGTCCCTGCAGCGGTCTCAGCGCAGATCACGATTCTTCCGCCGCGATCCATGCGCCGCGCAGCGTTGTTGATGAGATTGGAGAAAGCGCGTGCCAAGCGCTTCGGATCGGCGTCGAGCGCAATCGCTTCGCGCGGCAGATCGAGCTCCAACCTATGCCGCGCCGCGTCGATCCACGGGCGTGACTGTTCGGCGGCGCGCTCGAGGACGGCATCGAGCAGCACCCGCTTCTTCGCGAGCTCGACCTGGCCGAGCACCACCTGGTCCGCATCGAGCAGATCGTCCGCGAGCCGGCTGATCTGTTGCAGTTGCCGTTCGATCATCGCATACGCCGAATGCTCGACCGGCGAACGCGTCCGATCGTTGGCGCGGATGATCTCGAGGGCGTTGCGCACGGGTGCCAGAGGGTTACGCAGCTCGTGGGCAAGCACCGTGAGGAACTCGCGTTCGCGGCGCTCGCCGTTCAGACGATGCCGCTCGAGGTCGCGGCGCTCGTACGCGGCGGCTAGACAAGAAATGACGGTATCGATTATCGCCAGCTCGGCGGAGCTGAAGCGCTGCTTCGAGCGCCCCGCGAGCACGACGGCGCCGAGCACTCGGTCGCCCGCGACGAGCGCACCGACAACAGCGCTCGCGAAACCGAGGTCGCGAAACACAGCCGCTCTCGGGTCCGCGCTATCGCGCAGCGATTCGAGCACCAGGGTCCGGCGCCCCGTAGGCTCCAGCTCGCCGATGATGCCTGCAACGGCCGTGGCCGAAATTGCCGTGGTCGACAGTCCGACCGTCGTTGCGAGCACCAAACCGTCGCCGCCCGCTGCGGTATAGGCGGCGAACGCGTCGAGCTCCAGCGCCGGCGCAAGCTTTGCGAAAACCACTTCAACGGCGGCGTCGCCCGTCAACAGCGCTTCGGCACAGCTCCGCAGCAGGTCGAGATAGTCCGGCAGCTCGTGACCTCGCGTTGCGGCGCCGTCAGTTGTTGCGGCGTCGACGGTCCTGCGCGTCGTCCGCTTGATTTTGGATTGCATCGCCGGCCCGCTCGACGTCGCGGCCCACGCCCTCGACCGTGTTACAGGCGGTGAGCATCGTGAGCCCCGCGGCGGATATCAATGGAAGCAAAACACCTGCGAGCTTCATCGTCGTTCCCTCGTTCACGGGGACTGCCCCGCGTTGAGGACGTTGCAGAAACCATGCCAGGGCGGTCCTTTGGCATGACGATTGCACGACGATGCCACGCGACTTCTCCGAGGCTGCGAACTCATGTCGCCCCGCCAACCCAACACGGCTGCGAGCCCTGCGCGCACGCCCCTAGCGAACCGCTACCGCGCGGTGCGCGAGGCGACGGTCGGGCTTGCGGGGTTGCTGGCCGTCGAGGACCAGGTCGTGCAGCCGTGCGAGGAAGCGAGCCCGACGAAGTGGCACCTGGGACACACGACGTGGTTTTTCGAGCGGTTCGTGCTCGGCGCTTGCCAACGCGGCTACGTGGTCGTCGACGGCCGCTACGAGCGGATCTTCAACTCGTACTACCACACGATCGGCCCCGTGCACCCGCGCAGCGACCGCGGAAGCTTGAGCAGGCCGACCGTTGCGCAAATTCATGATTATCGTTCCCGTATCGACGAGGCTCTGCTCGAGCTCCTCGAGTCGGAGCCAGACGATGCCGAGCTCGCCGAGCTCGTGGAGCTCGGCTTGAACCACGAGGAGCAGCATCAGGAGCTGCTGCTCACGGACGCGAAGCAAGTCTTGTTCGCGAGCCCGCTCGATGTCGCGTACTGCGCGACGGCGGCTCCGCCGCGCGCGGCAGCTACAGTGCCGGTCGAATTTCGCTTCGAGCCGGCGGGCTTCGCGGAGATCGGCGCCGATCCGGCCGGGTTCGCTTTCGACAATGAGCGGCCGCGGCACCGCGCGTGGTTGGATGCGCACGTGCTCGCGAACCGCCTCGTCACGAACGGCGAATACCGCGAGTTCATTCGTGCCGGCGGTTACACGACGCCGGACCTGTGGCTCGCCGACGGTTGGACGACCGTACGAACGAGCCGCTGGAATCGGCCGCTCTACTGGTCGCCGGATCTCGAGCGCGAATACACGCTCGGCGGTTGGCGGTCGCTCGACGTGCACGCGCCCGTTTGCCACGTCAGCTTCTACGAGGCGGCGGCGTTCGCCGCATGGTCAGGGGCGCGGTTGCCCACGGAAGCCGAGTGGGAGAACACCGCGCAGACGGCATCGCCCGTCGAGGGCAACCTGCGCAGCACGGGTTGGCTACACCCTGCCGCGGCCGCGCCGACCGCACACGGCCGCCGAGTGTTTCAGCTCTGGGGCGACGTCTGGGAGTGGTGCGCGTCGGCATATCGTCCGTACCCGCGATTCCGCCCGCTGAAGGGGTCGCTCGGCGAATACAACGGCAAGTTCATGTGCAATCAGTGGGTCGTTCGCGGCGGGTCGTGCGCGACGCCTCCGGGACACGTCCGCGCGAGCTACCGAAATTTCTTCTATCCGCACGATCGCTGGCAGTTCTTGGGAATTCGGCTCGCGAAAGATGCGTAGCGCGGATCGATCGGGCTGGCGCAGTCCTTGCAGCCTGGCCCGCGGCTAGGCCGTGCAAAGGAGTGCACCGATGAGGCAAATCGCGCCTGCGGTCGCAAGCGACGACAACGCGGCGGCAACGCTCGCCGAATACCGCCGGGAAATTCTCGACGGACTAACGGCAGAGCAAAAACGGCTGTCGCCGAAATATCTCTACGACGAACGCGGCTCGCAGCTCTTCGACGAGATCTGCGCGCTCCCCGAATACTATCCGACGCGGACGGAAGTCGGATTGCTGCGCGCCAATGCGGCAGAGCTCGCCGCCCTTACGGGGCCGCGCGCAGAAATCGTGGAGCTCGGGGCGGGATCGAGCTTGAAGGCGCGGCTGTTGCTCGACTCGCTTACAGAGCCCGACAGCTATCTACCCGTCGACATCTCGGCAGCGTACTTGAGCGAGCAGGCCGCAGAAATCGCCTTCGCGTATCCGCGCGTGGCGGTGCATCCGGTCGTGGCCGATTTCACGCGGCCGTTCGCGCTTCCGCGGCGGCTCGCGCGCGGGCGCACGCTCGTGTTCTTCCCCGGCTCGACGATCGGCAACCTATCGCGCGTGCGCGCCGCCGCGCTGCTCGCATCGATCGCTGAGCGCATCGGCGGCGCGCTCTTGCTCGGCGTCGACGTTTGTCACGATCCCGTCGTCCTGCACGCGGCGTACAACGACAGCCGCGGCGTCACCGCGGCCTTCAATCTGAACCTGCTCGCCCGGCTGAATCGCGAGCTTGGCGCCGATTTCGACCTCGATGGCTTCGAGCACAGTGCCGTCTACGACGAGGAGAACGCGCGCATCGAAATGCGCCTCGTGAGCCGCCGCGCACAGGTGGTCGGCATTGCCGGTGCCGCAATCCCGTTTCGCGCCGGCGAGCACATCGTCTCGGAGCACTCGCACAAGTATTCCCCGCACGAGCTCACGGCCATGGCATCCGCCGCCGGCTGGCGCCTCTGCAGCTCTTGGGTGGACGACGACGGGCGATTCGGCGTCTTCTTTCTGCGCGCGTAACTCGAAGCCGCGCCGTGAGCGGCGCGGCGACGAGCCCTCGGTTCGTCAGACGCCGGGGTTCGGAGCGTCGCTGCGGCTGATGACGTCCTCGCCTGCTTCCTCGATGATCCCGCAGGCGATGGGGTCACCGGAATCGCCGGCCGGCTGCGTCGACAGATCGTCCTGGCCCTCGTGCACGACGAGGACCTTGCCGACCAAGCTGGAATCGCCGCCGAGCAGCGAATCCCGCAGCGTCTCCTCGACCGTGCCCGACGCGTCGGCCGTGATGTTGCCGAGATCGCCGAGATGGCGCATGCCGGAAGCGGCGTTGGCCGGGCCGTGCGGCGCATTCTGAGGGTTCAGGTGGTCCGCGGGCATCGCGCAGTCCGTCCCCATGTGCACGTGCATGCCGTGCGGGCCCGCGGCGAGACCCATCAGCCTCACGTGGATCGTCATCGGGCCGCTGCCGACCGCGGCATGCTGGAACTCGACGACGCCCCGCACGGTGTTGTCCTCGAGCGGCCGGATCTCGGCGCGCGCCACGAGCCGCGGCAACACCGGCGGAGGCGCCGCCGCGCTACCGGGTGCCGCGGGGTTCGTCGCCGTCGTCGGCGGGCGCGCCGTCGTGTCGCGGTTCGCGACCGACGGCGCCCGCGCCGATTCGTCGCGCGACCGCGCACTGTCGCCGAGGCGGCCCTGCCCTGCACCGCTGCGCTCCGAAGTGTCTGGCGCGCAGCCGGCGACGAGCGCCGCTGCACCGATCGAGACCGCGCACTGCAAGAAGATTTTGCTGTCCATAGCTCGCTCCTGAGTTGCCGGCGAAGTGTGCGCATCAGCAGCAAGATTGGTGCCAAGAGCGGCGGCGTGCGCGCGGTGCGGGCGGCGGTGCCGAGCGTGGCATAGAACTTGCTCGATGATCGTGAGGAGTCGAGACGCGCGGAACCGCCGCGCGTTCGGGCGCGGCGCGGGGACCGAGCTGACGACTCGCGCGTCACGGGGATGGACAGGGAGGCCCGAACAATGAAACGCAACCTGCTGCTCGTCGCGACCGGCATGATCGTCGCAATCGCCGTGCTCGCTGCGCTGCGCGCGACGGCGTGGCCGTTCAAGGACGGCGAGACGCCGACATTGGCACCGCTGCTAGCACGAGTCACGCCGGCCGTCGTCAACATCGCCGTCGTCGGGACAGCGGCCGAGAGCCGCGATCCGCTGCTCGACGATCCGTTCTTCCGGCGGTTCTTCGAAGGACCCGAGGCGCCGCTCGCGCCGCCGAGCGCGCCGCGCCAGAGCATCGGCTCCGGTGTCATCATCGATGCCGCCGAAGGCCTCGTCGTGACGAATCACCACGTCGTCCAAGGCGCCGACAGCATCGTCGTGACCTTGAGCGACCGGCGCGAGTTCAACGCGATCCTCGTCGGCAGCGACGCCGGCACGGACGTGGCACTGCTACGCGTCATGGCGGAGGGCGCTGCGTTCGCCGAAATTCCGATCGGCGACTCGAGCGCGCTCGCCGTCGGCGACTACGTCGTCGCGATAGGCAACCCGTTCGGGCTCGGGCAGACGGCGACCGCGGGGATCGTGAGCGCGACGGGGCGCAGCGGCGTCAACCTCGAGAGCTACGAGGACTTCATCCAGACCGATGCTTCGATCAATCCCGGCAATTCCGGCGGCGCGCTCGTCGACTTGGGCGGCCAGCTGCTCGGGGTGAACACGGCGATTCTATCCGGCACGGGCGGCAACATCGGCATCGGTTTCGCGATCCCGAGCAACATGGTTCGCGAGGTCGTGGAGCAACTCCTCGAGCACGGCAACGTGCAGCGCGGGCGCATCGGCCTCGCGATCCAGGACGTGACGCCGGGCTTGGCGCAGGCGCTCGAGCTGTCGACCGATCGCGGCGCGCTCGTGACGCAAATAGAGCCAGGCTCGTCGGCCGAGCAAGCGGGGATCCAGGCCGGCGATGTCATCGTCGCGATCGACGGCAAACCGATCGACAGCTCCTCGGACCTGCGCAACGAGATCGGCCTGATCCGCGCGGGCGATTCGGTGGAGGTCGCGTCGATTCGCGACGGCGAACCCCGCACGACTCGAGCGACCGTGGCGGCCGACACCGGCGGCAGTGCGGCGGGCGCACGCGCCGCGGATCCGGCGTCGGTCTCGCTGTTGGCCGGCGCGACGATCATGGAGCTGCCCAGCGATCACCCCGCGTACGGCCGCGTGCACGGTCTATGGGTCAGCGCGGTCGCTGCGGGATCTGCGGCCGCGCGCTTCGGTCTGCGCACTGACGACGTCATCACCGGCGTCAACCGCGAACCGATTGCGTCGGTCGCGGAGCTGACGGCGGCGCTGAACCGGGCGAGACCGCCGATCGCGCTCCAAGTCCAGCGCGACGGACGCTCGTTGTTCTTGCTCGTGCGCTGACATACGTGGCACGGGAGTTGCATTTTGCCGGGCGCTTCGATGATTGATCCATCCACAGCCAGGAGAGGAAGTAACATGGCAGACGACAAGCGTAACCGTGGCGACCAGCAACCACCGGCCGGCGATCAGGGTCCTGACCGTCAACGGAACCGGGACCGCAAACCGGGCGGCGGCAGCATCGAGTCCCCGGAGAGCACTCGTCCTCGCAGGGAAGACGAGCAAGAGCCGCAGGAATAGACTCCCTCGGACGCACGGCCGGCAGAACATTTTCTGCCGGCCGTGCTCGCCGTCATGTTGGACGCATCTTCGGCGCACAAGAACACGTAGCAAGGCGCAACTTCGGACGGCTGCCCCGCCCGCTTCATCGGCCTGTCCTCAGCTCACGATTTCACCCCCATCGAGACCCGCAAACACCGTTGCAAAGTTTGCAAGCGCTGCGGCCCGGCCTTTTGGCCCGCGCTTGTGTCGAAAACCACGCATTGCGCGGGGAATGCGGAGGCGAGGCGTGGCGTTTTTGCGACGCACGTTTCGGCGCATCTCGTGGCACGGAGTTTGCTTAATTATTGGCGTAACGGGTTCGGCCCTGCGGCAGATCCCTGTGCTCAGTCAGCGAAACAACGAAACAAGACGAGGACGGCCCATGCGAATTTATGACATCGAGTTCGACATCGACAGCTTCCTCGACGAGATGGAAGAGATGCAGCGCGCGCGCCGCCAACGCCAGCAGCAAGTCCATCGCGGCAGCGATGTCGGCACCGGCGTGGGTGACGGCTCGGACCGGGACGTCGACTGACCGATTAACCGCCGGCGTCCGCCGTCAGGGCGGCCCCGGGTTTCTCATCGAACGTGGGCTCCCCGTCGAATCGTTGCCCCACGATCAGCGGTAGCGGGTCGACGGGCTCTCGGCCCCAGCGATAGACACCGAAGTGCAAATGCGGCGGCATGCCGTCCGCATTGCCCGTCGTACCAACGTAGCCGAGCACGTCGCCGACCTTCACGCGCTGCTGATCTTTGACGGCGACGCGTTCCAAGTGCGCGTAGTAGTACGAAGTCCCCGGCGTATTGAGCCAAACCGTATTGCCGCCGAGCTCGTCCTGCCGCGGCATCGCACGCCCGGCGGCGACGGCCAGAACGGGCGTCAGCCGTCGCGCGAAAATATCGACGCCCTCGTGGTGGCGTCGCCCAGCGTCGCGCGAGGCGCCGAACAGGCTCCGAATCGCATCCATCTGCACGTCGGCGACGGGAAACGGCAAAGCGGCGCCGAGCTCCAGCGTCAACCCGTAGGTACCGGCTTCCGTGGCGCCCGTCTGCACGAGCACGTGATAGATCCCGTCGCTGGGCAGCCTCGTCCGCATGCTCGACGCGCTCGGCCGTAGCGCGGTGAGCCGCTCGTGCAGCGCCTGCCCGAGGACGTCGACGACGCGAAACACCTCGACGTAGATCGGCGCGTCGGAGCCCGTCGCGGCTCTCTCCAGCGTGACCTCGAGCGTCTGCCCGCCTCGGGCGTCAAATTCGAAGGCCGTCGCGCCCGCGGCACCGAGCCGGCCGAGCTCCGCGTACGGCATGCGAATCTCCGTCGCCTCGTCGAGCGCCCCGCGCGTCGCACTGAGCCAGCGCTCGCCGTCGCTCGCGACGTCGCGCAACGCAGCCGACACGGCAGCCGAATCGGCCGGTAGGTGGCGGGCCACCGGCGGCGTGCTCGAGCGCGCAACCAGCAACACCCCGCATGCAGCGATCGTGAGCAGCGCATGTGGGGCCCGGAATCTCATAGCCCGAGCACCGGCTCGCGCGCCCAGAAGCGCAGCTGCGCGCATTGAGCGGCAAATTGCGCCGCTGCCATCCCCGTTTCGACCTGCTTGCAGCCGCCGTCGAGCGGGCTGCCTGCAAGCGCGCGCTCGAGGAGCGGCCGCGCATCCGCCGTATAGGCGATGAACTTGCAATGCGCGTAGGCGTCGGCGACGAACGCGCACGCGAGCAGGCTCTTCGCGATCTCCTTGCTCGCCTGCGGTGCGACGACGATCGCGACGGCATCGAACAGCACGGAAGGCGCCGTGGCGAGCGTCTTGCTCGCCTCGATCCAGCCGCCATCCTCGCTTTTGATGCCGCCGATGGCCGGGGCGACGAGCTCGACCGTGGCACCGACGTCGTTGAGCTCCGTCTCGAGCTGCCGCAAGAAACTGCTGTCGACACCATCGGTGACGAGGACGCCCAAGCGGCGGCCGCTGAAGGTTCGCGGTCTGCCGGCCATGATGCTCAGCGACGGCGACTCCCCCAAGTCTCGGCGCAGCGGCACTACGCGTGTCGCAGCCTCCGGCAGCGCATCGAGACGCAGCCCTTCTGCGACGTTCATCGCAAGCCTGTCGTCGACGTTCAGCAGGTGGGAGACCACGCGCGAGCGGATAGCCCGTGTCTCGACTTTGCTGAGGTCGTAAACGAAAGCTGCCGCGATGTGCTGGCGCTCGAGCGGCGTTTGGCTAGCGTAGAACTGCCGCGCTTGGTTGTAGTGATCGGCGAAGCTCTCGGGTCGAGCGCGAACCTTGGCGCCGCTCAAGTCCTCGCCATACGAGACGAAACCGCCGCTCGACGCCTCCGCTGCGCCGCGGCCGATGAGCCACGAGTTCGGCGCGTAATTGACGCGGCCGGACGGATTGAACGCGGCCATGCTGCCGTCTTGCTGAAAGTGCCGGAACGGGCATTGCGGAGCGTTGATCGGCAACTGCGCGAAATTCGGGCCGCCGAGCCGCTTCACCTGCGTATCGAGATACGAGAAGTTGCGCCCTTGCAGCAGTGGATCGTTGCTGAACTCGATGCCCGGGACGATGTTCTGCGTCCCGAACGCCACCTGCTCCGTCTCCGCGAAGGCGTTCTTGACGTTGCGATCGAGAACGAGCCGCCCGACTCGGCGGATCGGCACGAGCTCCTCGGTAATCAGCTTCGTCGGGTCGAGCGCATCGAACGGGAGCAGCGCCGCGGTATCGGCGCCGAAGAGCTGTAGACCGAGCTCCCACTCGGGGAAGTCGCCGGCCTCGATGGCGTCCCACAAGTCGCGCCGATGAAAGTCCGGGTCCGCGCCGTTGATTTTCAGGGCCTCGTCCCAGAGCACGGACTGCAGCCCGAGCTTCGGCTTCCAATGGAACTTCACGAACGTCGACACGCCGGCCTCGTTCACGAGCCGGAACGTATGTACGCCGAAGCCCTCCATGAAGCGGACCGAACGTGGAATGCCGCGATCCGACATCAGCCACAGCACCATGTGCATGCTTTCCGGCATCAAGGACACGAAGTCCCAGAAGTTGTCGTGCGCCGACTGCGCCTGAGGGAAGTCGCGATCGGGGGCCGGCTTCGCGGAATGCACGAGATCCGGGAACTTCATCGGATCCTGGATGAAGAACACCGGCATATTGTTGCCGACGAGATCCCAGTTTCCGCGTTGCGTGTAGAGCTTCACTGCGAAGCCGCGCACGTCGCGCGCGAGATCGAAGGAGCCGCGGCTCCCCATGGCCGTGGAGAACCGCACGAACGCGGGGGTCACCTCCCCCGCCCTCTGAAAAAGATCGGCGCTCGTGATGTCGGCGAGCGACTCGTAGTTTTCGAAAAAGCCGTGCGCGCCGAAACCGCGTGCGTTCACGACGCGCTCGGGTATTCGCTCGTGATCGAAATGGAAGAGCTTTTCGCGAAAGTGAAAGTCTTCGAGCAGCGCGGGACCGCGCGCACCCACGCGCAGCGAGTTCTGGTCGTCCGCTATCGGGGTGCCTTGCTGAGTGGTGAGCTCGTGGTCGTCGAACGCTCGTTGATGGGTTTCGCCCCCGGCGCCAAGCTCGACGGCCAAGTCCCCATAGCGAGCGCTCGTCGGCCGCCCTATCGGCTCACCGAGCGCATTCTTCGTCTTCCGTGTAATCGCCATTCATGCATGCCGTTGCGGCTTCCTTTCGGACCCCGCGCGCGCTTCAGCCGCGCGCGGGGTCCCCAGGGACGTGCGCCGCGCGCAGCGACGTTCGCAGCACGCGTAGCACACACCGATCGGCAACGTTCTAGATGCTCGAGCCCCGGCCACGCACGAAGAACACGACCGCGAGCACTAGGCCGACGACGAACAGGATCCAAGCGATATTGGCAGCGGTGCCTGCGATGCCCGAAAAGCCGAGCACGCCCGCAATCAGCGCTACCACGAGAAACACCAGCGCGTAATAGATCATGGATCGACACTCCTATTGGCCAACCTGCAACTCCTCGGTGCAAGCTCTGTGCCACGTGCGCGCCGCTTTGCGTGGCATATGTCTTGCACCTGATGGCCGAGTCGCGCGGCCCCAGAAGCCGCATCCCGATTGCAAGAACGAGGTGAGTTATGAGCGATTCCGAATTTTGGCGAAGGCAACCCAAGATTGCCGTCGCCGCAGCCGCGATTGCCGTGGCACTTGGAAGCAGTGCGCAGCAGCGGGAGCCTGAGCACGAGAATGTCGATCGCCTGCAGACGGAGCAGTCGACGCCGAATCGATCGACACAGATTGCGCGTAGCGATACTGCCCTACAGACGTTCGAGCAGTATCTGCAAAGTAACACACTGCGTGTCAGCAAGCTCGTCGGCATGGAGCTGCAGTCGCGTAGCGGCGACAACTTGGGCGAAGTCGAGGACCTCATCCGAAGCGCAGCGCCGGGACAAGATATGCAGCTGATAGTGCATATCGGCGGCGGCTCCGACGAGAAGCTGATCGCGATCCCGTTCGAGGAGATTCAGATCAGCGCGGACGGCGACGAGCTCTACACGAGCCGCACGCGGGAGCAGCTCGCGGCCGAACCGGCGCTGCAGCTCGACGGGCGCCCTGCGGGGAGCGCGGCGACGCCCGCGCAGCGCAGCGCGGCCGACGCGAATCGCGACGCGGCCAACCGCGGCGCAGCGCCGCAACCCGGCGCCGAGTCGCGCACGACACAGCCCGCGACTCCAGGTGGCGCCGGCCAACGCAGTGCGCCTTCCGCATCCGCATCGCCGAGCGATCGGCGTGTAGCCGATCTCGTCGGCGCCGAGGTGATCGGCGGCGGCGAGAAGGTCGGCGAAGTGGACGACATCGTGATCTCGACGGCGGGCGCGGACAGTGTTCGTGTGGTGCTACAGGTCGGCGGCGTCGCGGGCGTCGGCGAGAAGCGTGTCGCGCTGCCGCTGTCGGAGCTCATCGTCGAACGTGCCGGCGGCGGCGACGGCGAGACGACGCTGCGAGTCGCGCTGGACGGCGAGTCGCTTCAGCGCTTACCGGAGTTCGAGTACGAAGAGCAGACTGCCGCACTCTAGCCCGGCGGCTCGGAGCAGTTGCGGCGCGCCGCGACCGCTCCTCACCCGACGTGGAGACTCCTTATGACGATCGAACGAATCATGTCGCGGCAAGTGCACCATTGCCGGCCGGATCACACGCTCGATTACGCCGCGTCGCAGATGTGGCAACACGATTGTGGAGCACTACCGGTCTGCGCAAGCAACGGTGACGGCGAAGCGCGCGTGATCGGGATGCTGACCGATCGCGACATTTGCATGGCCGCGCTATTCCAAGGAAGGCCGCTGCACGAGCTCAAGGTCGCGGACGCGATGAGCCGCGACATTCGCGTTTCGAAGCTGGACGACCGCCCTGAGGACATCGAGCTCCTGATGCGCGAGCGCCGGATCCGGCGCGTGCCCGTGACCGACGACAGCGGCACGCTCGTCGGCATCGTGTCGCTGGCCGACTTCGCCCGGGCCGCTCGCGGCGCCGCGTCGCGCCGCGCAGGCGCCGTCTCGGAGCGCGACGTGGGCCACACGTTGGCCGCCATTTGCGAGCCCGGCCACGTGCGTGTCGAGCAGCCGCCGTGACGCCCGACAGCCGCGGGGCGACTCCTTATATATGGCGACTCCCTCGAAGCGCGCGGAACGGATTTTGCACCGTTACTAGTCCGTGAAGCTCACTCGTACCAAACCGATCGACGTACCCGAGGGCATCTGCTTGCAGTGCTTCAACTCGCAGCAGCGTTTCACGTTTCCGTTTCTCGTTTACTGCCCGCATTCGGAGCTGCTCGCGCTCGTGCACTCGGCGCAGGAAAGCGCGACGTTTCCTTGCAAGCCGGGGCAGCTTGCGAGCGTGATGGCCAAGCTCCAGAACACCAAAGGCGGGACGAATGCGGTATCACCTTCTCGCAACGGACTATGACGGCACGCTCGCGACCGACGGCACGGTAGCCCCCGAGACCGTCGCCGCCCTCGAGGACGTGCTCGCGTCGGGGCGTCGGATCGTGCTCGTCACGGGCCGCGAGCTCGACGACCTCATGAGCGTCTATCCGGACCTTTCGATTTTCGAGCGCGTCGTCGCCGAGAACGGCGCGTTGCTCTATCGGCCCGCAACGAAAGAACGACGCCGCCTGGCCGAGCCGCCTCCGCCGGCGTTGCTCGCCGCACTGCGCCGACGCGGCGTCGCCCCGCTCTCCGTGGGCGAAGTCATCGTCGCCACGCGCGAGCCGCACGAAGCAGCCGTGCTGGAAGCGATCCGGGAGCTCGGCCTCGAGCTTCAGGTCATCTTCAACAAAGGCGCTGTCATGATCCTGCCGGCTGGCGTCAACAAAGCGACGGGGCTCACAGCCGCGCTCGAGGAGCTGAAGATCTCGCCGCACAACGTGGTCGGCGTAGGCGACGCCGAGAACGACCATTCATTCTTGAAGCTGTGCGAGCGGTCCGCGGCCGTCGGCGACGCATTGCCCGCGATTCGCGATAACGCCGATCTCTTGCTGCGGGGGGACGCCGGCGCGGGCGTTCGCGAGCTTGCGGCCGAGCTCGTCGCGCACGATCTCGAAGCAACCCGCTCTCCCGACGACCAGCAGCTGCCGTTCGGCGTCGACGAGCGCGGAATGCCCGTGACGATGGAGCCCTACGGCGGCTGCATCCTCGTCTGCGGCGCCTCGGCGAGCGGTAAGTCGACTGTCGCTCGCCGCGTCGTCGAATCGTTGCAGAAACTTTCATACCAGTTCTGCGTCATCGATCCTGAAGGCGACTATGAAGAGCAACCCGACGCCGTCGTCATCGGCAAGCCCGACGCCGAGCCGCGGCGCGAAGAGGTCGTGCAGCTCCTCGAGGACTACGGCGTCAACGGCGTCGTGTGCATGACGGGCGTGCCGATCTCGGATCGGCCGAAGTATTTTTCGGCGCTGCTGACGGACCTGTTGCAGCTGCGCATGCGCTACGGTCGGCCGCACTGGCTCGTCATCGACGAGGCCCACCACTTGCTTCCGGCCGAGTGGGACATCCCGAACACCTTGCTGCCGGAAACGCTCGTCAACGTGCTGCTCGTGACGGTTCATCCCGAGCTGCTGTCGCCGGAGATGCGGCGGCGCGTCACGCACCTCGTCGCCGTCGGCCCGACGGCTGCCGAGATGCTGCGCAAATTCGCCGCCCTGCGCGACCTGCCGCCGCCCGCGGTCGCAGCCGATGTGCCGGCGGGGGATCCCAATGTCGGCGAAGTGCTGCTCTTCCGCTGCGATGACGGAAGCTGCCGCCGCATCCGCATCGTGCCGCCGAGCACGGAGCAGCGCCGCCATACGCGCAAGTATGCCGTAGGCCAGCTGCCGCCCGATCGAAGCTTCTACTTCCGCGGGCCCGAGGGAAAGCTGAACCTTCGCGCGCAGAACCTCCTGCAATTCCTCGAGGTTGCCGCCGGCGTCGACGACGACACGTGGACGTACCACTTCCGACGCGCCGACTACTCGCGCTGGTTCCGCGACGTCATCAAGGACTCCGACCTCGCGGCAGCCGCGGCGACCGTCGAGCGCGACCGGTTCCTGTCACGAGGCAGCGCCCTGGCGGCGCTGCGAGCCGCCGTCGAAAGTCGCTACACGCTGCCCGCCGACGCGCCGCTGCCGGTGCGCGGCGCGAGCTGAGGCCTAGGCGGACTCGGCGAGAATGGCGCCGACGGACTCCCAGTCGGCCGGCTTGACGAGGTGGTGGTCGAACCCCGCGCGGCGCGCTTCAGCGCGGTCGCCGGGCTGGCCATAACCCGTTAACGCCACGAGCCTGATCGCGCGGCAACGGTCGCTCGCGCGGAGGCGCCTCGCGACCTCGTAGCCGTCCATCTGGGGCAAGCCGATATCGATGAACGCGATCTCCGGTTGTACCCGCTCGGCGGTTTCGAGGGCCGCGGCAGCGCTATACGCCGTGGATACCTCGTGCCCTTCGAGCACGAGCAACATCGCGAGCGAGTCGGCCGCGTCGGTGCTGTCGTCGACGACGAGCACCCGCCGGGCGGCCGTCACCGCCGCCGGCGATTTCGCCAGAATCGGCGGTGCATCGATTCGCGGAAGCCGAATCGTGACCGTCGTGCCGCGTCCCTCGCCGCCGCTCGCGAGAGTCACCGCGCCGCCATGCATCTCGACGAGCCGCTTGACGACCGAGAGGCCGATGCCGAGCCCACCTTGCGAGCGATCTGGAGTGCGCTCGCTCTGCACGAACAGCTCGAACACTCGCGGCACGAGCTCGGGACGGATGCCGGCGCCGTTGTCGCGCACCGTCATCTCGAGATCGGGGCCCGCGTCACGCACGGCGACGACGATCTCTCCGCCCGCCTGCGTGAATTTCACGGAGTTCTGGAGGACGTTCGTCACGGTCTGCACGAGCCGAGTGCGGTCGCCGCTCACGTAGAGCGGCGTCTCGTCGCGCTCGAGACGTAGCAGCTGCGACTTGGCCTCCGCCAACGGGCGGACGGTCTCGATGGCCTGCCCGACGACCGTGCCCACCTCGAGCGGCTGCTGCTTCAGCGCGACGCGCCCCTGCGCGATGCGTGTGACGTCCAGCAGGTCGTCGAGCAATCTAGCGAGGTGCTCCGACTGGCGCCGCAACATCGCGATCGGCACGACGGCCTCCGGGTCGCCCGCGTACCGCAGCGCGAGAACCTCGCTCGCATTGCGGATCGGCGCGAGCGGATTGCGCAACTCGTGCGCCAGCATCGCGAGGAACTCGTCTTTTTGCCGGTCTGCGACGCGCAACGCGTCCTCGGCGTTGCGCCGCTCCGTGATGTCGACCGTGGCGCCGACGTGACCCTGGAACTCGCCGTCATCGCCGAACCGCGGCGTCGCGTCCGAGCGCATCCAACGGTACTCCCCGTCGTGCCGCCGAAACCGGAACTCTGCTGTGAATCGCGTTTGCGCCGCGAACGCGCGCCGGTACGCGCTCACATACTCGTCGCGATCCTCGGGGTGCACGTAGCGGCTCCAATCGTAGCCGCGCACATCTTGGTCGGAATCGACGCCGGCGAACTCGAGAAAGGCGCGATTGACGAACTCGCCGCCGTCGGGCCCGTTGACCCAGAGCAGCACGGGAGAGCCTTCGGCGAGCGTCGCGAAGCGCTGCTCGCTATCTCGTAGCGCGGCCTCGACGCGACGCCGCTCCGTGACGTCTCGCCCGGTTCCTACGACACGCACGAGCCGGTCGCCGTCGAAAACGGCGAAGCCCGTGCTGCTGATCCAGCGCGTCTCGCCGTCGGCGCGCAGGATGCGATACTCGACGGAATAACGGCTCGGGCCGTCGGCGGTCGTTGCGCGGGCCACCGCGGCCTCGACGCGCGCGCGGTCGTCGGGGTGAACGCGCGCGATCAAGGCTTCATGCGAAGCGGGATGATCGCTCGCGAAGCCGAACAGTGAGCGCATCCTCGCGTCCCATTGCGCCTCCCCTGTCATGGGGTTCCAACTGTGCACTCCGGCGTCGACGGACACGAGCGCCGCCTCGAGCAAGCCGCGTTGCGCCGTGCCGGACGTCTCGCTGTCGCGCGCGGCGCGCTCGCGCTGCCGCGCGTCTTCGCCGGCGCGCCGCACGCGCGCGATGAGGACGATGAGCACGGCATTCGCGGGAACGTAGATTGCGAGCGCGACGGCATCTTCTGCCACGGAGCCCGCCGGGCCGAACAGCAGACCCGACAACAACGCAGAGAGAATGACGGAGACGGCCGCGGGCCATGGCCCCGCGAACAACGCCAGAAACACCGTGAGAGGGTAGTAGGTCAGCAGTGGCGCGCGAGACCCTAGGACCGGATCGAGCGCACCGCGCAACACGGTGGCCGCCGCCAACATCAGCAGCATCAGAGCCCAAGGCCGGATCGCACTCGGCAGGCGAATCATCGCCCGGACCTTTTTCTACCCGCTAATCCCTCTTAGTAGACGCAGGCCAGCGACGTACGGTCAAAGCGACTGCAAACGGCGACAGCCGGCTCGGCGCGACAGCGAGCCGTCGACTCGCCGGCCCGGTGGATCGAGGCGCGACCCCGCGCAAGGGAGCCTACGGCGCTGCCGCCATGGCGTTGGCAGCCTTGCTGCGGCCGACCATCGCACCCGCTACGGCCGCTGCCAACGACAGCAGCAGCGCGGCGAACGTCAGCCATGCCGTCGATGCCGCTTCGGGCTGAATCTCCTCGGCCTGCGCGGCGAGCGCGCCGTTGGCGCGTGCGCGATCGAACAAGCTCGCGACGCCGCGGCTCGCTTCCTCGGCGGCCTGCGTCGGATTATTGCGGTTCGCCTCGACGCGCGTGGCGGTGTCGTTCAACGTGTTGCGTACCTCGTTAACGGACAGCCCGGTAACCAACGCCACATGATTCACGAGCTCCGGGCTGCGCAGCTGCTCGGCCATCTGCTCGACGGTCCCCGCTATGTCGACGTTGCCCGTTCCGCCCTGCCCTTGGACCACGGCGCTGAATGTCTGTGTCGCGCCGCCGAGCAAGCTGAACGCGCCGCTCGCGACGCTGGCGATGCCGCTGCCGGCGAGGTAACCCATCAGGATCAGACTGACGACCCAAACGAGGACGCCTTCGAAAAAGCCCGTCGTTCGATCGATGATTGCGCCCACTCGCGTCGCCACCATCCCACCGACGAACAGCGCCAGCAGCAATTGCAGCCCACCCCAAACGGCCGCGCCGATGCCGACGGCGAGGGGATCCGTCTCTCCCGGGTCGACGGCCGATACGCCGATCGCGATGCCGAGCGCAGCCAGCAGCATGCTGACTCCCATGGCGACGAGCACGCCGGCGAACACCCCGCCCCACGACACCTTCATCCCCTCGGTGCCGAACCATGCGGTCGCCGCGAAGCGGTGCTCGTGGGTTCCGTAGCTGACTGCCATCGCGGATGCTCCTTAGCGAGGGGGCGTGTTGTCGCGTCGATGCAAAGCACGTGCCAGGAGATTGCATCCGTTTCCAATGCTTGGAACCGCGCGAGGCGCAAGACAGTCCGGCATCCCGCCGTGCGCCCATGGCGCGGATCTTGCTTTGCCCTGCGCATGCGCACTCTCACCATCGTCGCAGCGGCCGCTCTTCTCACCGCGCCGCAACTCGATGCTCAGCCGTACGCGACGATCGACACGAATCTCGATCTACCCGATGCGAAACAGAGTGACAGCGGCGCCGTGCGCCGCGGCGACACGGCCAACAACTGAGGGACCTGCGATGATGCAACGACACGACCACCTCTGCGCGCTGGCCGACAGCCTGCCCGGAGCCATCCGTTGGCGGTACCGCGACTACGAGCAGCTGCTGCGAAAGCAGCTCGAAATCCTGCTCGCGCCGCCGGTCCGCCTCGTGAGGCTCGCGCACCGCACCGAGTCTCCTTCCTCTTTCGAATAAATCGCGCGGCTTCAGCTGGGCAGCGACACCGCCCGGCCGTGCTACGGCGCGGCTTTTTTTTCTGCAATCCGCACCCGCTTCTTGCGCTCCACGCCGCGCGCATCGGGCAAATGGCCTGACATTCCGCTGGCATGGAAGCTGCAATGCGCCATACAGGGGGACTAAAGGAACCAAAGGGACTACCGATGAATCGTCAGCAACAACGAGTCTTGCTGTTGTTCGGGCTACTGCTGATCAGCGCGGCGTTGCTGGGAAACGCCAACAACATCTTCGTCACCGCACCTGCCGCGTCCGCGCAGGGCGTGTACTGAGTATTTCCGAGGGACCGGTCAGCCCCAATGGCTCATCCCCCTAGAGCCACGACCGGTCCTTCGGAAACCTGCCGCGAAGCGGTATGAAGGCGTTGAAATCGACGGACTCGACGACCCCGCCGCGGTCCGGCTCGCGACAGCACCGCACTTCCAGCGCTCTCGCGAAACAGCAACCGAGCGCAGCGCCCCCAAGTACATCCGACACACTGCTGGTCGAGGGCGACACCTGTTGGCGGCGCGCACACTCTGCGCGCACCGCCGTCCTCGTCGACGCCGCGAGCTATTTCGAAGCGCTGCGCGCTTCACTGCTCGTCGCGCAACACTCCGTATTCATTCTCGGCTGGGAACTGCACAGCCGCACGCGGCTAGAGGGCCACTCGAGGCCGACCGACGGCGCCCCCGTCGAGCTCGGCAAGTTGTTCCGCTGGTTGCTCCGGACGCGCCCGCAGCTCGAGCTCAGAATCCTGCTTTGGAACCACCCGGTCCTGTACGCCGTGCACCGCGAGCTGTTTCCGCGCTGGATCTTCGGGCCACGCATGCCCAAGCGCGTCGAGATCCTGCTCGACAGCCACGTGCCGGTCGGCGCGTCGCATCACGAGAAGCTCGTCATCGTCGACGACGAAGTCGCGTACTGCGGCGGTATCGACTTGACCGTTCGCCGCTGGGACGTCGCGGCCCACCACCCCTCCGAGCCGCGGCGCAAAGACCCTGCGCGCAAGCCGTACGTGCCGCAGCACGACGTGCAAATCGTCGTGCAAGGCGAGGCCGCGGCCGCGCTCGGGGAGCGCGCTCGCGAACGCTGGGAGCACGCCGGCGGCAAGCCCATCGCGCTCGCGCCCCAGCCGGCGCGCGGCGCATCGAGCGCTTGGCCGCAGCACGTGAAACCCGATTTCGAGGATACGACCGTCGGCCTCATGCGCACGCTCGCCGCGCTCGAAGAGCAAGACGAAGAGATTCGCGAGATCGAGCGCGCGACCGTCGCTGCGATCGACAGCGCCGAACGCTTCATCTACATCGAGAACCAGTACGTCACGTCGAAGACGGCGTGCGAGGCGCTCGCCGCTCGCATGCGCTCGAAGCCGAATCTCGAGACCGTCGTGGTCACGACGCGCGAGCCCGGCGGCTGGCTCGAGGCCGGAACGATGGGCGTAGGCCGACAGCACTTCATGGCCGCGTTCGACGAGCCGTCGCTCGCCGACCGGATTCGGTTCGTCGCGCCGCTCGCACGCTCCGAGGGACCGCTCGACGAGGACGCGCAGAAGATCACCGTCGACGGCGTTCTGTCGATCCACGTGCATGCCAAGGTCCTGATCGTCGACGACACGTTCCTGCGGATCGGCTCGTCGAACTTGAACAACCGCTCGATGGGCTACGATACCGAGTGCGACGTCGCCATCGAGGCGGAAAATGCCGCGCAGCGCGCTGCGATCGCGTCCGTGCGCAATCGGTTGATCGCCGAGCATTGGGGTAGCGACGAGAAAAGCGTCGGCGCGGCACTAGACGCCGGCAAAGGCATTCACGCAGCGCTCGCATCGTTACCGCGCGTGCCGGCCTTCAGCACGGCCCACGGCGCGCGTCATCCACGCTTGCAGCCCTGGCGCCGCGCGGCCCGGGCGCCCGCGTACCGCAGCGTCCAGCCAATCGAGAGAGAGGACACGCCGGATGCGGGCCTCGTCGCCCTGCTCGGCGACCCCGAGCGCGTGGTCTCGGCCGACGAGCTGGTCGCGCAAGCGACCGGAATTCGCGACCCGCGGCGGCTGAAGTGGAGCCTCGCTCTGCTCGGCGGAGCTGCGGTGGTCGCATTGTTGGTGTTCGGCTTCTCGCGCCTGGGGCTCGGCATGGCGGACATCGCCGAGCGCGTCGGCGTCGGCATCGAGTCCCTGGCCGGCAGCCCGTGGCGCGTGCCGCTCGTCCTCGTCGTGTTCGTCGTGGCTAGCGTCCTCTCCGTCCCGATCCTGGCGCTGATCGGCGCGACCGTCGTCACGCTCGGCCCCGTGCTCGGCTTCGTTTGCTCGGCTGTTGGAACCATGCTGGCCGCGAGCGCCACGTTCGGCGTCGGCCGTTTGATCGGGCGCAAGCCGCTGAAGCGCTGGCTCGGTCCCAAGCTCGACGCGCTCGAGCGCCGCGTCTCGGAGCGCGGCGTCATCGCCATCGCGCTGATACGCAAGGTCCCGATAGCGCCGTTCACGTTCGTCAACATGCTGATCGGCGCCCTCGGCATTCGCTACCGCGATTTCATTCTCGGTACGGCGCTCGGCATGCTGCCCGGAATCGCGGCGTTCGCGTTCGTCAGCGAGCGTGCCATCGATGCGTGGCGAGAGCCGACGCCGCAGAACATCGCGCTGATCGCGGCCGCGATCGTCCTCTGGCTGTCGGTTGTCCTCGGCATACAGTGGATGCTGAACCGCCGCTCGGGCCGATGACGCCGTTTCAGGTCCGGTTTCTGACGTGGAACGTGCACGGTTGTGTCGGCCGTGACGGGGTCTGCGACCCCGACCGTGTCGCCAGCGTGCTCGAGGCCGCGCAACCCGACATCTCGGCGCTTCAGGAGATCGACAATCGCACGACGAGCGCTGCCCGCGATCCGTTTTCGTACTTCGGCCAGCTATTTGGCTGGCCGAGCGTCGCCGCGCGGACGCTCGCCGCCCGCGACGGGCACTACGGCCACATCGTGCTGTCGCGCTGGCCGATCGAGTCGCTCGGGGAGATCGATTTGTCCGTGCGCTGGCGCGAGCCGCGCAAGGCGATCGTCGGCGCGGTCGACTCGCCGGCCGGCCGCATCGTCGTCGTCGCGGCGCACCTCGGCCTCTTGCCGTTCGAGCGCCGCCGGCAGCTCGCGCGCCTCCAAGAGCGTATCGCGGCCATCCCGGAGCGGCCCATCGTCGTGCTCGGCGACTTCAACGACTTCCCGGGCCGCGGCCTCGCCGAGCGCAGCCTGTCCCCTCCTCTGACGCCGACGCCCGAGCTCGCGACCTATCCTTCGCGACTCCCGTTGCTGCCGCTCGACCGTATCTGGTTCAGCGCTCCATTCGAGCTGACGACGATCGCGACGCTGCGCGACGCCGGCCGGGCCTCCGATCATTTGCCGCTGCTCGCCAGCTTGTGCTGGCGGTCGGCCGGCGCGGCAAACGTTGGCACGGGGTTTGCTTAACACAATCAGGGAATTTGAACGCGGGCCGCCCGAATGGGTAATTCCGGGCGGCATTTTGGGGGTCTGTTACAAATTTTGTAATTGGACCCCCGTTTTTTTCAGATTTGGGGGCAATCATGTTCCGGGCAGGGCGCCTCGCCCCGGGTAAGGGATGCGAAGGCGTGCTCGCGCTGATCCTCGCCAGTGGCCGAGGTCGGGCGCTCGAGGGTCTCACGGCCTGGCAAACGAAGGCCGCTGTGCCGTTCGGCGGGCAATATCGGATCGTCGACTTCGTCCTGTCGAATTGCGTCAACTCCGAGATCCGCAGCATCGCGCTGCTCACTCAGTACAAGTCCCAGTCGCTGATCCGCCACGTCCACGCCGGCTGGGGCTTCCTGCACCGCGAGCTCGGCGAGTTCATCGAAATCTGGCCCGCTCAGCAGCAGGCAGGCGAGCGCTGGTACCGCGGCACCGTCGATGCCGTGCATCAGAACAGCGACCTGATCGAGGCGACGGGAGCAAGCCATGTCCTCGTCCTCGGCTGCGACCAGCTCTATGCGCTCGACTACGGCCCTCTGATCGAGCTGCATTTGGCCCGTGGCGCGGATCTGACGGTCGGCTGCGCGCACGTCCCCGAGGCCAGCGAGCACGACGATGTCTTCCTCGGGCCGGACGGCCGCGTCGAACGCATCGAGCACCGGCCGCCGACGGCCACGGCACACCGCCGCTCGTGTCTCGCGGCGATGGGGGTGTACCTCTTCAGCGCCAAGTTCTTGAGCGAATGCTTGGCCCGTAGCTCCGAGCGGCCGGCCACGGCCGATTTCGCGCGCGACCTCGTGCCCGAAGCCGTGCGCACGGCGCGGGTGTTCGCTCACGTCTGCGACACCCTCGAGCGGCCGCACTACTGGCGAACGCTGAACACCGTGGACCGGTACTGGCACGCGACCATGGAGCTGCTCGACAACCTTGCCCCCTTCTCGCTGCATGCCGAGGGCGAGTGGCCAGTGTTCACGCGTCACGAGCCGCTGGCGCCCGCCCGCGTCCTCGCCGAAGCCTACGTCGACGCCGCGATCTTGAGCCCGGGCTCCGTCGTCGCGGGCGACGTGACGCGCTCCGTGATCTCGACGCGGTGCCGCGTTGGCGCAGGCGCCGTGGTGCGCGACTCCGTGCTGCTGCCGGGTGCCGTCGTCGGCGACGGCTGCGTCCTCGACAAGGTCGTCGTCGACTGCGACGCGACGATCCCGATCAACACGACGCTCGGCGCGAGACTGCGCGCGGAATCGGGCTACTACGCTTCGCCCGAGGGGATCGTCCTCGCCACCGCGGCACGGCCGACACGGCCAACGCCTTTCGACGCTGCTGCGCGCGCGATCGCCTGACGCGGCCGGCCCCATGAGGAGCGGTCACGCGATGCCGTTCGGCGCGGCGGCTACGCCCGACGCCGGCGGCACGCGCTTCGCGATCTGGGCACCCTCGGCGCATGGCGTACACGTCGAGGTGGACGGCCGGCGCGTACCGATGCAGAGCGCGGCGCAGGGATTCTTCCACTGCTTCGATCCCAAGGCGGCGCCAGGCTCACGCTATGCGTTTCGTTTCGACGGCGTGGACGTCGCCGTTCCGGATCCGGCCTCGCGCTTCAACCCCGACGGCGTCCACGCAGCCTCCGAGGTCATCGACGCCAACGCCTACGAATGGCATGACGGCGACTGGCGCGGCCGCCCTTTTCACGATGCCGTGATCTACGAGCTGCACGTCGGCACGTTCACGCCGCAAGGCACTTACGCGGCCGCAGCGGAGCGGCTCGACTACCTGGCTGCGCTCGGCGTATCGGCGATCGAGCTGATGCCGGTGGCCGCCGCGCCCGGGCGCTGGAACTGGGGCTACGACGGCGTGCTGCCGTTCGCGCCCTATGCGCCGTACGGGCGCCCCGAGGATCTGAAGCGGCTCGTCGACGCCGCGCACGAACGCGGGCTCATGGTGCTGCTCGACGTCGTCTACAACCACTTCGGCCCCGACGGCAACTACTTGGGCCACTACGCGCAGCAATTCTTCACGGCGCGCCACAAAACGCCGTGGGGCAACGCGATCGACTTCGACGGTGCGTCGAGCGCCGTGGTGCGGCAGTTCTTCATTCACAACGCGCTGTACTGGCTCGAGGAGTATCACTTCGACGGGCTGCGGCTCGATGCCGTCCATGCGATCGTCGACGAATCCGATCCAAGCTTCCTGCGCGAGCTCGCCGCGGCCGTGCATGGCTTACAGACGAGCCGTGCCGTGCATCTCGTGCTCGAGAACGATCGCAACGACGCAGCGCTTCTCGCACGCGACCTCGCGCGCCGGCCGCTCGGCTTCACGGCGCAGTGGAACGACGACTTCCATCACGCATTCCACGTGTTGCTGACGGGCGAGACGGGCGGCCACTATGCCGACTACGACTCGCCGGGCGCGCAGCTCCTCCGCTCGCTGCTCGAAGGCTTCGCGTACCAAGGCGAGCATTCCGCCTATCGCAGTGCGCCGCGCGGCAGCGCGAGCGCCGCGCTGCCGCCGGAGGCCTTCGTGAATTTTCTCCAGAACCACGACCAGATCGGCAACCGACCCGACGCCGCGCGCATGTGGATGCTGCTCGACGCACCGCGGATGCTCGCAGCCGAAACGCTGCTCGCGCTCCTGCCCACACCGATCCTGCTGTTCATGGGCGACGAGCTGCACGCCCCGAGCGGCTTCCCATTCTTCTGCGACTTCACGGGCGAGCTCGCCCGAGCCGTGACCGAAGGCCGCCGCGCCGAGTTCGCCGGCCTATGGCGTGACGGCGACGGCAATGCGCTGCCGGGTCCCGCGACGGAAGCCGCCCGAGTCGCGGCTGTTCTCGACTGGACAGCGGTGACGCGCGAGCCGCACAAGAGCGCGCTCGAGCGCGCTCGACGCCGTCTCGCGGTGCGTCGGCGCGAGCTTGCGCCGCGGCTGCCTGCACGCGCGGCCGGCGGCACGCTGCTCGGGCGGGCCGCGCTGACGGCACGATGGTCGCTCGCCGACGGCACGGCGCTGACGCTCGCGGCAAATCTCGCGGACACCGCGTTCACAGCGCCGCCCGCAGCGCGCGGCCGGCCCCTGCTCTCGACGACGGCCACCCTCGGCGGCGAATGGCCGCCGTGGTACGTCGAATGGGCGCTAGAATGACGCCGCGCTACGCTGCCTCAGCTGAAGCGAGTGCGCACCTCGCGTCCGCCGTGCCGCGCTTGCGCGGGCAGCCGCTCGTCGAGCCCTTCCGCGCTCTCGCCCATGAGCTCGAGCTTGCGCTCCTTCATCCGCTGGCCGAGAGACAGCAGATCCATGTCGCTCGACTTCGCCTCGGCGAACATCCCGCCGCGCTGCTCTTCTTCCTTGACGTGGTGCTTGATCATCTCCTGAAGCACGGTGACGCGCGCTTCGAAGTGGTCGTCCTGAGGTCCGGCGGACTCGATTTCGCCGATCAGGTGCTTCGCGCCCGCGTGCTCGATCTCAGCCTCGTGATGGAGATCCTTATCCTCGGTCGCTTCGAGGAACGCCGGATAGAAGATCTCCTCTTCGATCGTCGTGTGCGTTCGCAAGGCGGCGCAGATTTGCTCCGCCAGCTCGCGCTTGCGGTCGTCGGACCGAGTGCGCTCGAACTCGCCGAACATGCGCTCGACCTCGCGATGATCGGCCTTCAGAAGCGCGATCGCGTCTTCGCGCGCACCGCCATTCTTGCCTCGCGCGCTCCGCGAGCTGCGGCTCGTCGCGGCCTTGGATGCGCGCGCGCGCCGCGATTTCGTCGAGACCGCCCGCCGTCCTTTCTTTGCCGTGCGTGATTTGGCCATGTGCTGCCTCGTATCTGTCGTTGGTGATGGATGACCGGCCTCAAAGTGCACGTCTCATGCCACGAACGCCCCGGAGAATGCGCCCGAGGGGCCCGCTCCGCGCGACGCGGCGCGTCGTGCTTTTTGGAGCCGGTTGCAACTATTGCGACCGGCACGCGGCGCTGGCGCGCTGCGGAGGCACCGCTTCACCGCCCTGCCCCGCGGAGCGGCATAAAACTTGCTCCGTCCCCGGGTAATCACCTCGTTCCCAAGCTCAACATGGAATTGCCACAGGACGGACGCCACCGGGCATTCATCGAGCAGGTTCGTCCCGCCGTCGATTGCGGCCGATCGGCGCTGAAACGCGTCCTAGGCGAGCCGATCGACGTCGAGGCCGACGTCATCGCGGAGGGCCACGAGCGAATTGCGTGCGCGCTGCTGCATGCGCCCGCCGGCAGCACGAGCTGGACGGCGGTGCCCATGACCGCCCTGCGCGAAGACGTCTGGCAAGCGAGCTTCGTGCCGGCGGCGCTGGGACGCCACCGTTATACCGTCGCCGCCTGGATCGACGCTTTTGCGACCTGGCGCCACAAGCTCCTGCGCCGCACCGAGCGCGACGACGTTGCGCTCGCTCTGCGCGAAGGCGCGGCTCTCGTGCGCGCCGCCGCCGCGCGCGCGCGCGGCCCCGAGCGCGGCGCATTGCTCGCGTATGCCGCGTCGCTCGAGAGCGATGCGCCGCTCGAGGAACGCCGCCGGAGCGCATCGAGCGAGGCGCTGCGCGAGCTCATGGCGGCTGCACCGGATCGTTCGCTCGAGACCGTGTACGACCCGCCGCTCGAGGCAGTCGTCGAGCGGCCACTTGCTCGTTACGGCGCCTGGTACGAGTTCTTCCCGCGCTCGTCGGCACCCGGGCGCCACGGGACGCTCGCGACGGCGGCGCGGCACCTGTCTTACGTGGCCGAGATGGGTTTCGACGTCGTGTACTTGCCGCCGATTCATCCGATCGGCAACAGCCACCGCAAAGGACGCAACAACGGCTTGCAGGCGAGCAGCGCGGATCCCGGCTCACCGTGGGCGATCGGCAGCGCCGGCGGCGGGCACAAGAGTATCCATGAGGAGCTCGGCACGCTCGAAGACTTCGCGGGCTTCCGCCGTGAAGCCGAGCGCCTCGGGATCGAGGTGGCGCTCGACATCGCTTTCCAGTGCTCCCCGGATCACCCCTACGTGCGCGAGCATCCGCTGTGGTTCGCGCGCCGGCCGGACGGCAGCGTGCAGTTCGCCGAGAACCCGCCGAAGAAGTACGAAGACATCTTCCCGATCGAGTTCGGGACACCCGAATGGCGCGAGTTGTGGCAGGAGCTGCGCGACGTCGTCTTGTTCTGGGTCGGCCAAGGCGTCAAGGTATTTCGCGTCGACAACCCGCACACCAAGCCGTTCGACTTCTGGCGCTGGCTCATCGCCGACGTCCAGCGTAGCCACCCCGACACGATCTTCCTCGCCGAAGCGTTCAGCCGGCCGCGCGTGATGTTTCGGCTGGCGAAGCTCGGGTTCAGCCAGTCATACACCTACTTCACCTGGCGTAACACGAAGCAGGAGCTGACCGACTACTTCACGGAGCTCAAGGCGATCCGCGACTGGTTTCGGCCGAACCTCTGGCCGAATACTCCCGACATCCTGCACGAGTACTTGCAGACGGGCGGCCGGCCGGCTTTCATGGCCCGCGCCGCGCTCGCGGCCACACTCGGGGCAAGCTATGGGATTTATGGCCCTGCATTCGAGCTCCTCGAGCACACACCACGCGAACCGGGCAGCGAGGAGTACTTCGACTCCGAGAAATACGAGGTCAAACGCTGGGACCTCGAGCACGAGGACTCGCTGCGGCAGTTTCTCGGCAAGCTGAATGAAATCCGTCGCGCCAACCCTGCTCTCCAGGGCGACGACACGCTGACGTTTCGGCACATCGACAACGATCAGCTCGTCTGCTACTCGAAGACGAGCCCGACCGGCGACAACGTCGTCCTCGTCGTCGTGAGCCTGGACCCGGAGCAGGTGCAGAGCGGCTTCATCGACGTGCCGCTCGACGAGTGGTCTCTCGACGCGCAGGACCCGTATCACGCGCATGAGCTCCTCTCGGGCCGGAGCCACGAGTGGCAGGGGCCGCGCGTCTTCGTGACGCTGTCGCCAGCCGAGTGCCCGGCGTGTGTGTTCCGCATCGAGGCGCCGCATCGCACATCCGAGCGCGACTTCGACTACTTCGCTTGATTTTCTAGGCGCAGATGACCACCGACGCGAGCGACGACCCACTCTGGTACAAGGACGCCGTCATCTATCAGCTGCACGTTCGGTCGTTCTTCGATCAGAACGACGACGGCGTCGGCGACTTTGCAGGCTTGACCTCGAAGCTCGACTACATCGAGCGGCTCGGCGTCAGCGCGATCTGGCTGCTGCCGTTCTATCCCTCACCGATGCGCGACGACGGCTACGACATCGCCGATTACCTCGGCATCAATCCCGCCTACGGCACGCAGCGCGACTTCCAGACCTTCGTGCGCGCCGCCCACGAGCGCGGCCTCAAGATCATCACAGAGCTCGTCGTCAACCACACGTCCGACCAACATCCGTGGTTTCAGGAAGCCCGCACGGCACCGCGTGGCTCGCCCAGCCGCGAGCTCTACGTTTGGAGCGATACCGACAAGCGGTTCCCC
>Ga0190271_10000109_pt1 | contig 42506 bp, 38 predicted proteins | sample Popmic356T_FD_133747 | JGI IMG/M metagenome (GOLD analysis project Ga0190271, IMG submission 133747) | Populus adjacent soil microbial communities from riparian zone of Weber River, Utah, USA - 356 T | ecosystem: Environmental > Terrestrial > Soil > Riparian zone | place: USA: Utah | collected...
CTCATCGAGACCCGCACCGCGCGCATCGTGTGGGCCGAGGTCTTCGACGAGAAGATAGACGACGCCCTCGACGTGCTCGACGAGATCGGCAACCGCATCGTCGCGTCCGTGGCGCACGAAATCGAGATGGTCGAGCGCAATCGCGCCATCCTGAAGCCGCCGAATTCGCTCGATGCCTGGGAAGCGCATCACCGCGGCTTGTGGCACATGTATCGCTTCAACAAGACGGACAACGACTGCGCACGGCAGTTCTTCGCGCGGGCCGTGGAACTCGATCCCACGTTTGCACGCGCGTACGCCGGGCTGTCGTTCGCACATTTCCAGAATGCATTCCTCGGCTGGAAGAAATCCGCGCCCGAGATCGACCGCGCATTCGATGCCGCCGGGAAGAGCCTGATGGTCGATGACCGCGACCCGGCCGCGCACTGGGCCATGGGACGCGCGTTGTGGCTGCGCGGCGGACAGGACCAGGCTGTCATGGAGCTCGAGCGCGCCGTGGACCTGTCGCCGAACTACGCCACGGCTCACTACACGCTCGCGTTCGTGCATTCGCAGTCCGGCGATCCGAACGCCGCCATTTCGTACTCCGATCATTCGCGGCACCTGTCGCCGTTCGATCCGCTGCTGTTTGCGATGCTCGGCTCGCGCGCCATCAGCCTGGCGCGGCTCGGGCAATACGATGAAGCCGCCGAGTGGGCCATGAAGGCGGCCGCGCGGCCGAACGCGCACCAGCACATCATGGCCATCGCCGCGCTCACGCTCGGCCTCGCGGGACGCGCGCAGGATGCCAGCGCCTACAAGGCGCGTATCCTCGAGCGCGTGCCCGGCTATGCGATGACGGACTTCCTGGCGGCGTTTCGTTACTCACCGGAGGCGGAGGCATTGTTCAAGAGAGCCGGGAAGAGCGTCGGAATATCCTGAGGACGAGACCGTGATGCCCGCCAACGGGCTGCCGCGGCCCGGCTGGCGCTCGAATCACGGCGCAATTGACGATCCTTCGGCGGCTGTGATTTATTGGCCGCGCAAGGGGGATCCATGAAAACGTTCCAGCTGCTCGCGATCGTCACGTTGTTAGGCTTGGGTCCCATCGCCGGCGCCCAGGTCAACCTGCCGAATCCGTCGGTGCCCGGCTCCACCATGAACAACGCGGTCCGGGTCGTCGCCACCAACGACCTGATGGTGGACCGGTTCATCAAGCGCTGGCTGCGCACCCACTACCCGGGATGGGACGCTGATCCGCACGAGTACATGGAGATGGGACCCGAGCGTTATGCCGTGGTGTACATCACCTCGCCGAACAACCCGGGACGCCGGATCTACTTCCGGGTCCAGCAGACACAGAACGACGATGCCACCACCGGTTTCCCGCCGATGTGACTTCTCTTGCTGCGTTGCAATCGCGGCAAGTCAGCGCAATCTGATAGCTAGTGCGGATAACGCGGTTCATACTCGCGCGCACTCAGGCGGAGCGCCCACATCGAGGTCGCCGGCATGTCCACCGATAACCCCTACGCGCAGTATCACGTCGTTAAAAAGGGTGACACCCTCTCGAAAATCGCCGAAGAGTATTACGGCGACAAGATGCTCTATACGAAGATTTTCGAGGCAAACAAGGACGTCCTGCAGGACCCCAACAAGATCCAGCCCGGCCAGAAGCTGCGGATTCCGTGAATCAACAGTATTTCCAGGAGACCCCGATGCGTATCGCTAATGTGTTCGTGGCGCTTGCCGCTACCACCCTGATGCTGGCCGGCTGCGCCAGCCAGAAGGAACCCGCCGAGAAGGCGCTGGCCCAGGTCGAATCCTCGGTCGCCGAGTTCCGCGCGGACGCCGAGAAGTACGCCTTGGACGAACTGCAGGGCGTGGATGAATCGATCGCCCGACTCAAGAACAGCGTTGCCAACAAGGATTATTCGGCCGTCGTGAAAGCAGCGCCGGCGCTGAACTCGACGATCACCGCGCTGAAGGAGACGATCGCAACCCGGAAGGCGGACGCCGAAGCCATGATGGCCGCGGCGCAGTCCGAGTGGACCGATCTTTCGGCCAAGGTGCCGCAGATGGTCGAGGCCATCCAGAGCCGCGTCGACACGCTGGGCAAATCGCGGAAGCTGCCCAAGGACATGGACAAGGCCACGTGGGAAACCGTCAAGACGGACTTCGAAACCATGAAGACCGAATGGACCGATGCAACCGCGCAGTTCGCCTCCGGCCAGGCGGGTGAGGCCGTGCGCAAGGCGCGAGAAGTGAAGGCCAAGGGCGATCAGATCCTGGGCCAGCTCGGCATGACGCCCAGCGCCTGATCGCTCGCTGCACCGCATCTGCGCTGCCGCGAAGTCTCTGCGCTAGTTGAGATCGATGCGCCCGACGATGACGCGCGTGACGCGCGCCGGCACGGAAAGCTCGAGCGGCAGGAAGTAGTCGGTCCATTCGCGCGGCACGATGTAGAACACGCGCAGGCCCGGCTTCTGGAAGTAGCTCGCTTTCCAGGTGTTCAGCATCGCCTCCGCTTCGTCGGCAAACAGGCCCTGGGCGATCAGGGCTTTCTTGATCGACGCGCGCAGCTGCCCTGCTCCGGCCGCGGTGTAGTCGCTGCCCGAAAATCGTTGCACGCGCGCCAGCGGTTTGCCTGCATTTTCTTTCTGGAGCGTCACGCTCGCCTGCGGACGAAACGCGATGACCCCATCGGCACGCACGTCGGCCAGCCAGATATCGGGCAGCACGACCGCCGCGGATTCGAGCCAGGCGAGATTCGCGGGGGTCGCGAGTTCCACCGAGCCCCGCGTGGTTTTCGTTGCAAGCAGCGCATCGAGGTGCGCGACACCGCGATAGAAGAGGTATTGCTCGCCTTCGCCGGCGGCCGGGTTGAACACGGCGACGGAACTCACCTGCCGCGGCGCGAGCCAGATCTCGCTCCGGGTGAGCGGTGCGACCACGGTGTCGTGCAGCCGCAGGCCAGTCCATTTCAATGCGCCGACGACGTAGTTGTTGAGCACATCGCCGGTCCATTCGGTGCCGAGGACGCCGTCGTGCACCTTGTCCGAGATGCGCTCTCGATCGAGCGCCACTGACGCGGCCGCATCCGGATAAAACTCGTTGATCACGCCACCGCGAAACCGCACCTTGATGTCGATGGGCTTGGCGAATGGCTTGTTCGGTGGTGCATGGAAATAGATGACCGGCGTTTCGAGCCGCATCGTCACATCGGGCCGTCCCGGAATGTTGGGCAGCTTGCCGAGGATGCGCTCCGGCTTTTGCTTCGTGGTTTCCGGCTCGTAACGGTGCACGAAGTCCGGCAGCACATCCGCTTCGTCGATCCTGTTGAGACCGCCCGCCGGAGTGCCGTCCGCGGCGTGAATGGTGGTGATGGTGCCCCACTCGTGCACCACGAGATCCGCGGTCAGCGCCGGGATCGCGAACCCGCCAAGCATCGCCCCTAACAGCACTGTGCGGAAATGGCGACCTGATGCGCTCATGGCGGCTCCTTGCGAGACAGCGACGGAAGATCGCCTGTCAGCCTGCCATGGGACCGGCGGCTTCGGGCGAAGTTTCGCGCCGCGATGCCGCAGCGCGAACTCCCCGACTTCGGGTTACTTCTTCGCCTTCTGCTCCTCGAGCCAGGCTGCCTGCGCCTTCGCCTCTGCCGCCTGCGTGGTGAGCAGCAGCTGTATCTCGTCACCGACCTGCGGCACGAACGCGCCCAGCCCGAACTCCGAACGCTTGAGCGTGCCCCGCGCGTCGAAGCCAATGGTCGCGACCTCGGTACGCGCATTCTTGCCGACCTTGAGCAGGGTCACGTCCAGCGTGACCGGCCGGGTGACTTTGCGAATGGTCAGGTTACCGGTGACCTTGAAGCGGTTCAGCCCCGCGCCCTTTTCCACCCGCGTGCTCGCAAAAGTCGCGATGGGAAATTTCGCCACTTCGAAGAAGTCTTCGGATTTCAGATGTTCGTCGAGATCGGGTACGCCGGTGTTCAGCGAGGCCATCGGGATCGTCACCCTGACCGACGACCGGGTCGGGTCGCTCTCGTCGAACTCGAGGGTTCCCGTGCCTTGCGCGAACTGCGCGGCAGGATACGAGAAGCCCAGGTGATCCCAGCGCAGGACGCCCTGGGTGTAGTTGGGCTCGAGCGTGAAGGTCGTGGCGGAAGCGGCTGATCCAGAAAATCCAAGCAAGGCGGCAACGACAAGTCGGTACATGGAGATCTCCTCGTGATGAATGGACGACTCCGTGAACGCTGCTGCCGTGCGGCTGAAAAGTCCTGAAACCGCGCTGAAAAGCTACGATTCGCGCTGAAGGATGCAGGACGCCGTGATATATCCACGCCCCACATGGACCGTCTCACCAGCATCGCGCTTCAGGTCGGCGCCTGGCGCATCGACCCGCAACTCGGGCAGATGTCGTGCGGGACGCAGACCGTGCGCCTGGAAGCGCGCACGTTGCGGTTGCTGATGTACCTCGCCAACCGCGCCGGAGAGACCGTGGGGATCGAGGAGTTGCTGGACCAGGTCTGGTCGGGCGTCGTCGTCACCCAGGACTCGGTTTACCAGGCAGTCACGGCGCTGCGCCGCCTGCTCGGCGACGACGCGAAGCACCCGACGTACATCGTCACCGTCCCGCGCCTGGGCTATCGGCTCATCGCGCCGGTGCGGGCCGCCGGGGAAGGGCCGGCGTCGGCCGTGCCGCCGCCTTCGCTGCAGGTGCCACGTGCGAATACGTCCCGACGCCTCATGCTGGCGTGCGCGGTCGTCGCGCTGGCAGGAATCGCCGTCTTCTACTGGCGCGCCAGCATCGCGCCCGAGGCGAGATCCGTGGCTGTGCTGCCCTTCCTCGATCTCACGAGCCAGGCGATGGAAGAAGAGTATTTCGCCGACGGGCTCACCGAGGAGCTCATCGATCGCCTGAGCAGCGAGGCCGGATTCAAGGTGCCCCCCGCCAGCGCTTCGTTCTTCTACAAGGACAAGACGCTGCCGCCATCGCGCATCGCCCGGGAGCTGGGCGTTGTCTATCTACTCGAGGGCAGCCTCCGGGAATCGGACGGCACGTTGCGCATCACCGCCCGGCTCACGCGCGCCGCGGACGGCTACGTCATGTGGACGACGAGTTATGAGCGGCCGAAGACGGACCGGCTCCGGATCCAGGACGAGATCGCGCGCAAGGTGGTCGTGGCCCTGCGCGAATCCGTGCGCTGATCAGTGAGCGGAACGCTCGCCGCGCGCCGCGGCCGCGCGCGCTCCGCCCGGCTGCAGGTTTCGGCGCACCAGCGCCTGGCGCGCCTCCCACTCCTTCTCGGGCGGCAGCGCGACGATGAATTCGGATTGCCCGCCGGCGTGCGTCGCCACCGGCACACCGTCGCGGTAGAGCACCCGATTCCTGGCAAGTGCAGGCACGCGCGCGCCGGGCGTGATGATGCCGGTGAGATTCAGCGGATCGGCGGCGCTCAGCGACACGAAATCGCCTTTCGCTTCCTGCCTGCGGATGGCGCGCATCGACGACACGGCATCGGGCAATGCGTACTGCTCGCCGCTGATGCCGGCGACGAAACGTCCGCCGCGAATCTTCCCCTGCGCTTCGAGCCGGCGGAACACGCGCAGCAGCGCATGCCAGGGCGGCAGCCAGTCGGCCTCGCGTTCCAGCAATTTGCGGAACACGACTCCGTAGCGGCGCAGCAGGATCCCGGCCACTTGTTCGAGTGCCTCGGCGTCGTTGCGCGTGGCGCCTTTGCGAATGAGGCTCCAGCGGCCCGCGTCTTCGAGGCCAAACAAAGCCACGCGACGGCGGCGCGCCACGAGCTGACGCTTCTTGTCACTGGGGATCAGCAGCGCACGGAGGCCGGAATAGCTGTCCGCGTTGACGAGGCCCGCGGACACCAGCTCGCCCAGCGCGGCCTCCGCCTGTGAGCGCAACAGATTCGTGCCGCTGACCAGGTCGTCGAAGAACGACGCGCCGTGCACGCTGAAATATTCGAACAGCGCGCGCGCGCCATGCGAGAGCTGTAACTCACCTGGAGCTGCTGCAAGTGAGTGCCACAGCGACCAGTTCTTGCGCGTGACCAGCGCGATGGGCGTGGTGCGCACCGGCGTGGCGCCCACGGATTTCGTCGGCGTGAGGCGCGCCCACAATGCGCGCCCCGACAGGCAGAGGCTGTCGAGCCAGTGCGGATCGTATTCGTTGAGGCGCGCGGCCAGCACATCGCTCTCCCAGGCCGCCGCCGGAATTTCGAAACCTTCGAGCTGCGAAACTACCGCGGCGAGACTTTCAACGCCTTCGGGTTTGGGTTGACGCGTGACGCCCTGCCATTCGAGCAGGAAGCGCATGAAGTCCGCTCCCGACACGGGCTCGATCTCCGCGCGCAGCGTCTTGATGGTGTAGCGATGAATGCGCGCCAGCAATCGCCGTTCGCACCACTCGAGCGTGGCGTCACCGGCCTGCACGGCCGCAGGCAGGCTGGCTTCTTCGGTGAATCGCCCGCGAAGCACGAAGCCTTCGCTTTCGAGCTCCGCCAGTGCGACGGCGATGCACGAGGCTTCGACGTCGAGCGATTCGACGAGGTCGCGCGCGGTGACGGGCCCGAGTCCCTGCAATCGTCCACGTACGAGCTCGGTGACGGCCGCTTCGCGCGTCCACTGGCGTGCGGCGAGGATCTCGGCAGGCGCCGTGATGGGCGGGTCGAGACTGGCGTGCGGGTAGATAGCCTGGATCATGGGCAGACATTCCGCGCAGGCCCAGTAGACCCGCTCGCGCCCATCCGTCCGGACGTGCAGGCGCGTGGCGCGCCGGGCAGCGATGAGCTGCTCGAGATGCGGCGTCCAGCGCGATCCCGCCCCTTCCTGCTCGCTGAGCAGGCCGAGCGAATTCAACGCATCGTGCAGTTCGTCGGGCGTGACCGCTTCCGGCCACGCTTCCGCGCGCACTTCCGCAATGGCCGCCGGATCGAGCTTGCCCATGTCGGCGGCGGATTCCGGATCGAGCCAGCGACGCTGCGACACGGCGTTGGTGCGGCGCTCTTCGAGCGGCGCGTCGTCGAGGAAGGCATAGGGACGCGCGCCCAGGATCTCGGCTGCCAGCGGCGATGGGGTGGGCAGGTCCTTCGCGACCACCTTGATGTCGCCGCTTTCGAGACCGCGCAGCAGCGCCTTCAGGCCATCGACGTCCATGGCCTCGTGCAGGCAGTCGTTGAGCGTCTGTTTGACCAGCGGATGATCGGGGATCTCGCGAGGCCCGCTGAGATTTTCCGCGCAGGCGATCTGGTCGGGAAACACCACCGCGATGAGATCCTCGGCCGCCATGCGCTGGATCTGCGGCGGCGTGCGCTTTCCGCCGGAACTGCGACGGATGGCCAGCGAGATGCTGGCGTTCCAGCGCCAGCGCGCGGTGAACATCGGCGAATCGAGCATCGCCTGGATCAGCGTGTCTTCGACGGTCTTGCTGTTGAGGAATCGCGCCACGCTTTCGAGTTCGAAACTGTGGGTCTCGCCGAGCGAGAGCACGATGGCGTCCTCGGTGGCCGCGGCCTGCAATTCGAAGTTGAAGGTGCGGCAGAATTTCTTGCGCAGGCTCAGGCCGAAAGCGCGGTTGATGCGCGCGCCGAACGGCGCGTGGATGATGAGCTGCATGCCACCGGATTCATCGAAGAATCGCTCGAACACCAGCGTGTCGAGCGTGGGTAGTTTGGTCAGCACCGCCTTCGCGCCTGCCAGGTACTCGACCAGCTGATGCGCGGCGGGCCCCGGCAGGTGGTATCGCGCGGCGACGAGGTCGATGGCGCACGCGATGGTGTCGCTGGTCACCTCCGGCAGAAGGGCTTCGATGTCGGCGCGCAGGCGGGAGACGGAAGCCGAGAGCTCGTCGGTGCGTGCCGGTGCTTCGCCGAGCCAGAAAGGAATGCTCGGCGGCTGGCCCTTCGCGTCTTCCACGCGCACGCGGCCGGCTTCGACGCGCAGGATGCGATAAGAAGTGTTGCCGAGCTGGAAGATGTCGCCCGCGAGACTCTCGATGGCGAAATCTTCGTTGAGCGTCCCGACGAGTATGCCGGCGGGCTCGAGGATGACCGAGTAGTCCGCGTTGTCGGGAATGGCGCCGCCGCAGGTGATGGCGGTGAGCCGCGCGCCCTTGCGCGCGCGCAGCACGTGATTGACCGCGTCGCGGTGTAGATAGGTGCCGCGGCGCCCGCGCTTCGTGCTGATGCCATCGGCGAGCATGCGCACGACGGCGTCGTAGTCCTTGCGGTCGAGATTGCGATAGGGGTGGGCCGTGCGCACGAGCCCGAAGAGCTCGTCTTCCCCGTATTCGCGCGCCGACACTTCCGCGACGATCTGCTGCGAAAGCACGTCGAGAGGATTTTCGGGAATGCGCAGGCGGTCGAGTTCGCCGCGGCGCACGGAATCGAGCAATGCCACGCAATCGACGAGCTCGTCGCGGCTGCTCGGGAAGATGCGTCCCTTCGGCACGCCGCTCACCGAGTGATTGGCGCGCCCGACGCGCTGCAGGAATACCGAGATGCTGCGCGGCGTGCCGAGCTGGCAGACCAGCTCGACGTCGCCAATGTCGATGCCGAGCTCGAGCGAGGCCGTGGCCACCATCACCTTGAGCGAGCCGGCCTTGAGCCGCTGCTCGGCATCGAAGCGGGTTTCCTTGGACAGGCTGCCGTGATGGGCCGCGACGTTGCCCTCGCCCAGGCGCTCGGCCAGGTGGCGGGAGACGCGCTCCACCATGCGGCGCGTGTTGGCGAATACCAGCGTGGTGTGGTGCTCCTCGATGAGCTTTGCCAGCTGGTCGTAGACCGTGCCCCACACTTCGCCCGACATCACCGCCTCGAGCGGCGCTGCCGGCATCACGAGATTGATGTCGCGCTCACGGACGTGGCCGGAGTTGACGATCTGCGTTTTTCTGGCGCGGGGCTCGGACTCCGGGAAAAGCTCGGCGGAGCTGCCCAAACGAGGTGCGTCCCCATTTGCCAGCAAATGGGGAGTGTCCCCATTTCCCACCAGGAAACGCGCTACCTCCTCGATGGGCTTCTGAGTTGCCGAGAGGCCAATGCGCTGCACCGGCTGCGCGGCATTGGCGCTGAGGCGCGCCAGCGTGAGCGCAAGGTGCGCGCCGCGCTTGGTCTGCGCGACGGCATGGATCTCGTCGACGATGACGGTGCGCACCGTCGTGAGCATCTCGCGCCCCGAGGCGCTGGTCAGCAGTAGATAGAGCGACTCGGGCGTGGTCACGAGGATATGCGGCGGCGTCCGCCGCATGGCCGCACGCTCGGCCTGCGAGGTGTCGCCGGTGCGAACCGCCGCGCGGATTTCCGGTGCGCAGGAACCCAGCTCGAGCATCTTCGCCGAGATTCCCGCGAGCGGCCGTTCGAGATTCCGCTGGATGTCGTTCGAGAGCGCCTTCAACGGTGACACGTACACCACGCGCGTCACATCCCGCAGGCGCCCATCCGCGCCTTCGCGCGCCAGCGAATCGATGGCGGCCAGGAACGCCGCCAGCGTCTTGCCCGAACCCGTCGGCGCGGCGATCAGCGCATGGTCGCCGCTGGCGATCGCGGGCCACGCATCGAACTGAGCCGGCGTCGCGCCATCGGGGAAAGTGCTGGCGAACCACGCCTGCACGGCGGGGTGAAATTGCGGGAGTGGCATGGACGGGACTTTATATAGAGGCGCCCTGGCGTTCCATCCAGCATCCTCCGTCGCGCACCCCTGTATATCAGGGGAGCGAAAGTAGGAAATCGAGAGAAATCGGGCAGATACGCGTCTTGACCGCCAGCGAGGTCAGCCGCCCTGCTTCGCCTGCGCGGCGATGATGAGCGCCGCCTTGTCGCGCACCAGCCTGGCGGACTCGCCGGTTTCCAGCAGCGTCTTGAGGTCACACAAGACGATGCTGAAACCCTCGATGGTGCCGGTTGCCTTGCCCATGGCGTCGGGTCCCGCGAAGCCGCCGACTGCAACGTCGACGAGCGTTGCCCCGTCTTCGAACAGCTCGAAATTCATGTCGACGTGCATGTCAGGCCAGTCGAACGACAATGCGCGCGGCGCTTCGAAGCGGGTGACGACTACTTTCGCCGTCGCCCCCGGAACCATGAACTGCCACTCCACGCGAGCGCCAGGCGCCAGTGGACCGCTGGCGTCCTGCAGCCAGAACTTGCGCAGCGTCTGCGGATTCACGAAGGAGGCGAACACCTCTCCCGGCGGTCGACGGATGAGCATGCTCGCATGTACGGGTTGTTCGGTCATCAGCCGATTGAAGCATGAACTCCGCACGGCAATCCGTAGGTCCTTGCCGTGAGGTCGGGTTCATGGAATCTCGCATCGCCTGCGCGGTAATAGTAAGGACCTTCCTCGAAGTCTCGCACCTCTGGCATCCGTGGCACACTGCGGCATGTCCGAGGGAGATCGAATAACTACCGACGTGCATGCCACCGCCGACCTTTCGCCGGCCCGGTGGAACGAGATCTGGACACTCACCGAAGAGTTCTACGACGTCGGGCGGGAGTACGCCGAGGCGGAGCTGCGGCGGCGCCAGAGCATCGCGATGTTCCGCATGAACGATTCGCTGCTCGGCATGGCGGCGATCGACGTCTACCCGCACGAATTCCGCGGCACCACGCTGATCGTGATCTACACGGCACACGTGCTGATCCGCGAAGCCTGGCGCGGCCGCAACCTCCTGCAGAAGCTCGGGGCCCGCACTTTCCTCGCCACGCGCCTGCGCCATCCGCTGCGTCCTATCTACTGGTTCTTCGACACGTTCAGCTACAAGAGCTACCTGCTGCTGCCGCGCAATTTCCGCGAATTCTGGCCGCGCCACGACACGCCCACGCCGGAACCGCGCGCCGCGCTCATCGACGAGCTCTCGGTCGCGCTGTACGGGTCTGCCTGGCGCCCCGAGCGCGGGGTGGTGGCAGGATCGGGCCAGAAACGCCTGCGCTCCAGCGCCGCACCGCTGGTCCTGGGCCCGGGCGCCGATCCAGAACTGGAGTTCTTTTCACGGTCCAACCCCGGCCACGCGGAGGGCGACATGCTGGTGTGCCTGTGCCCGCTGACCCTGTCGAACTGGCTCAGCGTGGGTCGCAAGGCGCTGCAACGCCGGCATCGGCCCGGGATGCATTGACGGCGGTCGCATCTAGCGCGAACCTTTGCCCGAAGTCCCGTCAAAGAACCGCCAAGGACCTGGGGAGTACCCATGAAAAACACTCTCGCCGCCTCGATGGCAATCGCATTCGTCTTGTTAGCCGGCTGCCAGTCGGCGACCGTCCCGGGCCCCACCGCGAGGGGGCCCAGCTCGAAGAATTTCAAGTATGGAACCGGCGACGGGCAGACCATGTCGACCGCCGTGGAAATCCGCACGCGCAGCGAAACGGATGGCGGCATCATGATCCGCGACTGGATCAAGCAGCGTTATCCCGGGTACACGATCCAGGACCAGGAGTTGATCGAAGAGCGCGACAGGGCCTACAACATGATCACCATCATCGGGCCCAGCAACACGCCGCACAGCATCTACTTCGACATCTCGACTTACTACCGCCGCATCGGCAACGAGAACTTCCCGAGACCCCTGGGCTGACACCAACAAAATGCCGGAACTACGCGAAGACGACATCGAGATGATCCTGCGGCTGCTGGCCGCGCTCGGTGCCGGCGCGTTGATCGGCTACGAACGCTCGTTTCACGGACGGCCCGCGGGGCTGCGCACCCACGTGCTCGTGTGCCTGGCTTCGGCGCTGCTGATGCTGGTGACCGTATACGAGGATCATTGGGTGCGCACCGCGGGCGAGGCGCGCCTCGATCCCACGCGCATGGCCCAGGGCATCATGACGGGCATCGGCTTTCTCGGCGCGGGCGTCATCGTCAAGGAAGGTCTCAACGTGCGCGGCCTCACGACCGCCGCATCCATCTGGATCACCGCCGCCATCGGTGTGCTGGCGGGAGTCGGCCTGTATCTGCCGATGGTGGCGTCGACCATCCTCACGCTCGCCGTGCTGTCGGTGTTCCGCTGGATCGAGTTGCGGGTACCCACGCAGGCATATTTCAACTTCGACGTGAAATACGAGCGCGCCGGCAGCCTTACGGAAGACGAGATGCGCGCGCTCATTCAGCAGCACAAGTTCAGCATCGCCAATTTCAGCTATCGGCTGGATGCCGAGGGCCGCGTGCTCCGGCACAGCATGACGCTGCGGACCACCGACCGCACCGCCGCTTCCCGGCTCGCGCATACGCTCAAGGAAAATCCGACGGTGCTCGAATTCCGTCTTTCACCGACGGGTGATTGAGGCGCGAATGCTCGAAATCGCCCGCTGTCCCGCCTGCGACCAGGAACTTCCGATTCGTGAGTTTTGGGAAGCGACTCGTGCGATACCCGGTTGGTTGGGATTGCGGCAGAAAACCGGTCTCGAATGCCCTTCGTGCTTCGCCAATCTGCAAGCCTCACAAGTGCGAAGCGTCATCGCAGCCACGCTCGTCGCGGGGCTGTTGATTTCAGTCAGTCTGGAGTTCCGCGACTTCATCAATGTCAACTTCCCTCCTCTCGGCATCGTGTGTGTATTCGTCTTCGCCTGGCTTATTACGGGTGCGTATACGTCGAGGCGCCTGGTGAGGTTCCGCGAGGTGCCCGCGGAGACTCCGTTGTTTTACCCGCTTGGCAGACGCCCGGAACGCGAGCGCATGCTGGCCGAGCGAGCTGCGCGTCGTGAGCAGCGCGAGCTCGCAACCGGGTCGACCGTGTCGGCAGACGCCTGGGCCTGCGGAAAATGCGGCGAGACCAGCCCTCGCGAACTCAAGAACTGCTGGAAGTGCGACGCCAACTTTTCGAATTGACCTCGAGTCTTCCACGGGAGGCGACATGGAATCCCTACCGACCTACCACCCGGGCATGCGCGAGCTGCAGGACCGCAGGGAAACCCGCGCGCTCGCCGACCGGCTCGAAAAGGTCACGATGCGTGCCGCATTCACGGAGGAGGACCAGGCCTTCATCCAGCGCTGCCGCATGTTCTTCATCGCCACCGCCGACACCCACGGCCAGCCCGACTGCTCGTACAAGGGCGGGCTGCCCGGCTTCGTGCGCGTGCTCGACGACCGTACGCTCGCGATCCCGGACTACGACGGCAACGGCCAGTATCGAAGCTGGGGCAACGTGCTGGCCAACCCGCAGGTGGGGCTGCTGTTCGTGGATTTCGAGACGCCGAAACGGCTGCGGGTCAACGGCACCGCGGTAGTTAGTCATGACGATCCGCTGCTGGCGGAGCTTCCGGGCGCGGTGTTCCTCATCCGCCTCACGGCACAGCGCATATTCCCCAACTGCCCGCGCTACATTCACAAGATGCAGCTCGTCGAGGAGTCGGTGTACGCGCCGCGCCCGCAGTACTCCCCGCCGGTGCCCGCATGGAAAACCTTCGACGTCTTCAAAGACGCCCTGCCGCCGCGCGATCGTCCTACGGAATCCGCTGACAACGCCGACAAGCCTTGACTTGCTTGTCTGGCAGTGCGGCTCGCTGCGGCGCGCCACACTGCCAGCATGAACAAATCAATCTTCATCGCAATTTCGGTGCTGGCGCTGGCCGCTTGCGAGACTCCGAACGGCGCAGGAACGGGTTCCGGGAATATTCGCGGCACGCAGAAACCCGTGGCATTCACCTGGGAAAGTGACGACAGCAATTCCGGTGACATCACTGCCACGTTTGGCAGCGGCCGTGTGTTCACGGGCGAGTACGTGCAGATTTCGCGCAACATCGACAGCGACAATCTCGATCCGCTCTGGGACGGCTGGGACCGTCCGCGCAGCAAGAACGCCTGGCGGTACTGGAATGCGGATTCGCGTTCCGAGTTCGTGCGGGAAAACAGTGGCCGGGTGCTCGCCAATCTGCACGATCAGAAAGGCGAATACATGCGCTGCCGATTCACGTTGACCAGCCCCGACCGCGGCATGAAAGGCGGCGGTGAAGGTCGCTGCCAACTGTCCGACTCGGGCAGGGAAATCAACGCGGAGTTTCCGCGGCAGTCTTGATACGCTCCGCAAGGAGTGGCCGAGCACCTGACGAAGTGGACGAAGATCCTGGCGTGGACCGCGGCGGCGGCGTTTGCTGCCTCCTGGTTCCTGCCGGTGCTCGACGACGTCCCCGGGTGGATGGCGTTTCGTTATGCGCTGGCGCCCCTGGTGCCCTTCCGCGAGGCGGGCAGCATTGCCTGGGACGATTCCGCGCCGCAGGTCATGAGCGCCGCCACCAACGTGGTGTTCGTCGTCCTGTTCGGGTTGTGGGCTTCGGATCAGTCTGTCCGGCCCGGGCTCTTCGTGCGCATCGCGATCGCCTGCTTCATATTGAATCTCTACTGGTTGGTGCGGGCGACGCGCGAGGAAAGCCTCCAGGACCTGCTGATCGGCTACTACGTCTGGCTGGCCGCCTTCGCGCTGCTGCTGGCGATGGCGTCGCTCATCGCTTACGCAAGCCGTCAAACATGGAAAACACCCAGGGACGACAGGCCATCATGAGCGCCACGCTGCGCTTCTCGCGGCTTGGCAGGTGACGGTCCAGTTCAGCCAGCTCATTGAAGTCCGCGGTCAGTCGCGCCAGCTTGCGCTGCAGGACCATGCGTGAAGCCTCCGACATCTCCGCCGAACGGAAATGCAGCACCTCGTCCTGCGCGGTGAAGCTCGAGCGCATGAACTCCTCGCGAACCTGCTTTTCGTAGGTGCGGCGTATGGGCCCGTCCTCGCGCCAGGAGATCGGAACGTGCACGCGCAGCCGCGCGCCGAGGCGCGCCCGCAATTCCACCAGGTGCAGGTTGTCGAGTTTCACCAGCCAGCGTCGTAGCTGCTTTTCATCGGCACCGAGCGTGTCCGCCACTTCTCGTGGCGTGTGGCCGTTCGTCATCAGATAGAAGCACGCCAACAACTGCGGTTCGGCGGCCAGCGCGGACTCCTGCACAGCGGTCAGCGTGCTCGAAGTCTCCGCCGGCCCCGCAGACACTGGCCGGACCAGCTCCTCCAGTGAAATGCCGGTGGCTTCGCAGATGCGTTCCAGCCGTGGCAGCGACAGCGAGCCGCGCGACAGGATGCGCTTGACCGAAGGTTCGCTGAGCGAGATGCGCTTCGCGAGCATGGCGTAGGTGATGCCGCGCGAACGCAGCGAGCGCTTCAGCGCGAGGATGATTCGAGTGGTGTCTCCCATGGCGGGCGATTCTGCCGGAATTGTCTGCGTTTGGCGCCAGCACCGTCGGTATCACCATCCGATACCCTGTTTCCGGGTATTGATTCCGGTGCATCCTTGGGTGAGCTTCGGTCCCCATGCATACCGTCGCAAAGGTTCGTAGAGCCCCGGGTCCCCTGTGGGTGAACGACACGCACTCGGTCCTCAACCACACCGCCATCAGCCGGGTCATCGAGCCGCAGTGGGTAGGCGATGTCGCGGAGACGGTGGACCGCGCCCGCCGGCACGGCGAACCGCTGGCCATCAGCGGCGCGCGGCACGCGATGGGCGGCCAGCAGTTCCTCAGCGGCGGCACCCTGCTCGACATGCGGCGCCTCAACCACGTGCGCTGGTTTGACCGCGCCCAGGCGCTCATGGAAGTCGAGGCCGGCATCACCTGGCCGGATGTGATTCGTGGCTACCTGGCGCTGCAGCGCGGCCCCGGCCCGTCTTTCGGTATCCGCCAGAAACAGACCGGCGCCGATCGACTGACGCTCGGTGGCGCGGTGTCGGCGAATATTCACGGCCGCGGCCTCCGCTGCCAGCCGTTCGTCGCGGACCTCGAAGGCCTGGAAGTCGTGACGCCCACCGGAGAGGTCGTGCGCTGCAGCCGTACGCAGGACGCCGAACTGTTTCGTCACGTGGTGGGCGGTTATGGACTCTTCGGCGTGGTCACGGCCGTGACGCTGCGACTGGTGCCGCGCGCGAAAGTACAACGCTGCGTGGCGCGCCTGGAAATCGATTCACTCATCGATGCTTTCGACGAACGCATCGCCGCGGGCCATTTTTATGGCGACTTCCAGTTTGCGACGGCGCCGGACAGTCCGGAGTTCCTGCGCACCGGAGTGTTGTCCACCTATCGGCCGGTGGCCGACGATCGCGAGATCCCGAAAGACCAGCGGCGCCTGTCGCAGGCCGACTGGAACGAACTGCTGACGCTCGCGCACAACGACAAACGTGCCGCCTTCGACAAATTTTCGGAGTTCTACCTCGCCACGCACGGCCAGCTCTACTGGAGCGACACGCACCAGCTCAACCTGTATCTCGAGGACTACCACGGCGCGCTCGATCATCGCCTCGGCTCCGCCGTCCGCGGCAGCGAGATGATCACCGAGCTCTACGTGCCGCGCTCCAACCTGCTTTCATTCATGAACGATGTGCGCAGCGACTTCCGCCTGAACGGCGTCGATTTCATCTACGGCACCATCCGGCTCATCGAGGCGGAGGACGAAACTGCCCTGCCCTGGGCGCGCGAGAACTACGCGTGCGTGATCTTCAACCTGCACATCGACCATCGTCGCGAGGATGTGGCGCGCGCCGCCGATCACTTTCGCCGACTCATCGATCTGTCCTTGCGGCATGGCGGAAGCTACTTCCTCACCTATCACCGCTTCGCGAGCGCCGCGCAGGTCGAGGCCGCGCATCCCGCGATCCGGCAATTCCTCGCCACGAAGCGCAGGCTCGATCCCGAAGGAATATTTCAAAGCGACTGGTATCGGCACATGTCGGGCCTGTTCGAATGAATCACGCCGCGACACTGATGTGGTGTTGCGTGGCAATGTTCGCCGCTCGCGTCGTCGGGCAGTTCGAAGCCTTGTTAGTCGCACCGGCCTGGCTGCCGGACATGGACGCCTGGTATTCGGGACTCCTGCCCTACCACCTGCTGTTGCCGGCACAGATCGTGATTCTCATGCTCATGGCGGTGATCGCGTCCAGCCGGCGCGTGCGCAGCGGCGGTTTCGCGCGCGCGAATCCGCGGATTGCGGGCGCGTTGCGCATATTCGCGGGGATCTACTTCGTGGTGATGGCCGTGCGGCTCGCCGTGACCATCAACGCGAACGGATCGGACTACTGGCGCGAAGGGGCGATCCCCGTGGCTTTCCACTGGGTGCTGGCGCTGTTCGTCCTGGTCAGCGCGCGTGGCTCAGCCCTGGCCGGGAACTTGCGGATTCCAGCCGAGAAGCGCTATCAACACGATGAAGCCGACGACGTACCCCACGGCGACATACCAGCCCTGCCGAAGCCATTGGCCTACGGACTTGGCTTCCGGAACGAGGTTGGACACGGCGACGCCCGCTGACGAGCCGAACCAGATCATGGAACCGCCGAAGCCGACGGCGTAAGCCAGCGCACCCCAGTCATAGCCGCCCTGTTCCAGCGCGAGCTTGGTCAATGGAATGTTGTCGAACACCGAAGACACCACGCCCAGGCCGAATGTGGACACCGCCGTCGCGGGCGGCAATTCGTCCACCGGCATCATCGATGCCATCAACACCAGCGACAGCAAAAACACGCTGCCGGTCACGGCCGCGGGCACCACCTTCCAGTCCGGGCGCCGCCACGGCGTCACCAGCAGGATCACGCCGATGACGGTGGCGCCGATGTAGGGAAAGTCACCGGCCTGATCCGGCGGCAGCGTGTTCGCGTGGATGTTGGCCGCGATGGCACTGACGAGGATGAGCACGACGATGATCAGGCGCGCCCAGTCGATGTGAATCTGCGGGTCTGGATGCCTTTCGATGGGCGAATGGCGCTGCTGCGCACGCGCGGCCGGAATCGCGAACACGAAGAATGCCGCGACCGATGCCACGTAGGCATGCATCACCTCGAGCGGCGAAACTCCCTCGAGCCACATCATGGTGGTGGTCGTGTCGCCGACCACGCTGCCGGCGCCGCCGGCATTGGACGCAGCGACGATGGCCGCGAGGAAACCGATGTGCACCCGATGGCGATAGACCGTGCCGGCCACGGTGGCGCCGATGAGCGCGGCCGCGATGTTGTCGAGGAATGCCGAGAGCACGAACACCAGCGCCAGCAGCGTGAAGCCGCCCTTCCAGTCATCGGGCAGGATGCGCGGCATCAGGTGCGGCACGTGACTCTCTTCGAAATGCCGCGACAGCACCGCGAAACCGACCAGCAGGGCAAACAGGTTGGCGAGGATCACCCACTCTTCGAGGAGGTGAAACCACAGTCCGAGCAGGCCCGGCTGTCCGAAGAAATCGCCGAAGATGAGCTTGCAGGCGATGACCGCGGCGAGACCCGAGAGCGCGACCGCCAGCGTGTGCCGATGAAACACCGCCACACCCGACAACGTCACGCCGAAGATGACGAACTCGACCGGGACGCTCACTGAGGGCGAGGCGCGTGCGCCGCGATCACGCCGCTGTTGACGGCATCGGCCATGGCCGCGATGTCGGGAGCGAGATAGCGGTCGATGTCGTAGTGCGGCACGCGCGCGCGGATCTCGCGCATCACACGCTGCAGCTTCTCCGACGTGAGATGCGGTGCGCGCAGGTCCACGCCCTGCGCTGCCGCGAGCAGTTCGATGGCGAGGATGATGGCGGTGTTCTCGACCAGGTCTCCCAGCTTGCGCGCCGCGAATGTAGCCATCGAAACGTGATCTTCCTGGTTGGCGGAAGTCGGCAGCGAATCGACGCTGGCCGGATGCGCCAGCAGCTTGTTTTCGGAGGCGAGCGCCGCGGCGGTCACGTGCGCGATCATGAAACCGGAATTCACGCCGCCGTCTTTCACGAGGAATGGCGGCAGGCCCGAGAGCGTGGCGTCGATGAGCAGCGCGATGCGGCGTTCGGACAGCGCGCCGATTTCCGCCACGGCCAGCGCGAGATTGTCGGCCGCGAAGGCCACCGGCTCGGCGTGGAAGTTGCCGCCGGAGAGCACTTCCGTGTCCGACCCTTCGGTCGTGAAGACCAGCGGATTGTCGGTGACGGCGTTGGCTTCGCGCAGCAGCACCACGCGCGCCGCCTCGATCTGGTCGGCGCACGCGCCCATGACCTGCGGCTGGCAGCGCAGGCTGTAAGGATCCTGCACCTTGCCGCAGTCCCGGTGGCTGGAGTTGATCGGGCTGCCCGCTAACAACTCGCGATAGGCGGTCGCCGCGGCAATCTGCCCGGGGTGGCCGCGCAGCTCGTGGATGCGCGCGTCGAAGGGGCTCGCCGAGCCTTCGGCAGCGTCGACGGACAAAGCGCCGGCCACCAGCGCGGTGGCGTAGAGATTGTCGATGGCAAACAGATTGACCAGCGCGAGCGCCGTGGAGATCTGCGTGCCGTTGAGCAACGCCAGGCCTTCCTTGGCGGCAAGCTTGATGCGCGTGAGGCCGGCGAGTTTCAGGCCTTCGTCGGCGCTCAGCACCTTGCCCCCGTGCTCGACTTCACCCACACCTAACAAGACGGCCGAGAGGTGCGCGAGCGGAGCGAGGTCGCCGCTGGCGCCCACCGAGCCCTTCGACGGAATGCGCGGCAGCACGTCGGCGTTGTAGAGCCTGACCAGCGCGTCGACGAGTTCGCGGCGCACCCCCGAGTAGCCTCGTGCCAGCGTGGCGATCTTCAACGCCAGCGTCAGCCGCACCACCGGTGCCGGCAGGGGCGCTCCCACGCCCACCGCGTGCGACAGCACCAGGTTGGTCTGCAGGAGCTCGAGCTGGTCGTTCGGGATGTGGGTTTGCGCAAGTCGGCCAAAGCCCGTATTCACGCCGTATGCGGGCTGGCCGCGCCGGACGATCTCCGCGACGGCCTTCGAGCCGCGCTCGATCGCGGAGTACGCGGGCTCTGAAATCGAGAGCCTGGCGCCGCCGCGCGACAATTCGCGCAAGACGGGGAAATTCAGTGGATTGCCGATGACGAGCATCGCGGCATGATGCCTCAACTGCCCCTCTGAGATCAGTCCGGTAAGATACCCGCATCACCCGAACCAGGTTCCACCTCATGGACGCTCGCTTCGCCGCCCCGCGCCTCCTTGCATTCGCCATTCTCGTTTCCCTGACCGCCTGCACTATGAAACAAACACCCGCTGCTGTCGCCCAAGCTGAAATCAATTCCGCCGCTGCCGCCATTCCCCAGCCGCCTGTCGCGGCGAAGAAGCCCTACGAGGTCGTATCCGCGAACGGCAGCCGCGAAGACGAGTACTACTGGCTGCGCGACGACAAGCGTGAGAACCCGGAAATGCTCGCGTACGTGAATGCGGAGAACGCCTACGCCGACGCCATGCTGGCGCACATCAAACCGCTAGAGACCAGGGTCTACAACGAGATCATCGGCCGGCTGCAGCAGGACGACTCCACCGTTCCATACCTCATGAACGGCTACTGGTATTTCCGCCGCTTCGAGACCGGCAAGGAATATCCCATCTACTCGCGGCGTGCCGATGCGCCGGATTCGTCTGATACCCCGACTGGGCCCGAAGAAATCCTGCTGAACGCCAATGAGCTTTCGAAAGGCCACGACTTCTACGAGATCGGCGAGATCGCCATCAGCCCCAACAGCAAGCTGATGGCCTGGGCCGAAGACACCGTGGGCCGTCGCCAGTACGTGGTGAAGGTCATGGAGCTCGCGTCGCGCAAGATCTATCCCATCGAATTGCCCAACGTGGAGAACAACGTCATCTGGGCGGGCGACAACCAGACTTTCTTCTACATCGAGAAAGATCCCCGGACGCTGCTCGGGTTTCGCGTGCGCAGCCACCGTCTCGACAGCGCCAATCTAAAGGACGTCGCGGCGGATCCGGTGGTGTGGACGCAGGAAGACGAGAGCTTCTACACGCAGCTCGCGCGCACCAAGGACGAGAAGTTCCTGCTCATCCATACGCAGAGCACGGTTTCGACGGAAGTGCTGTACGCGGACGCGAAGGCCCCCAAAGACTTCAAGGTATTCCTGCCACGCGAGCGCGATCATGAGTACCAGGTCGAGCACGCCAACGGCCGCTGGATCCTGCGCACCAACTGGCAGGCGAAGAACTTCCGCATCGTCGAGGTGAAGGCCGGCGCCGAGGGCGATCGCACGAAGTGGAAAGACATCGTCGCGCATCGCGACGACGCCTTCGTCGACGCGTTCGATGTCGCGCGCAACTTCCTCACGATCGAAGAACACTCCGGCGGCCTGCGCAAGCTGCGCATCCGTCCGTGGAGTGGAGCGGCCGACATCTTCGTCGAAGCCGACGAGCCCAGCTACACCATGGCTCTCGACGTCAACCGGGAATTCGACAGCGACAAGCTGCGTTACACCTACCAGTCCATGGTCACACCGAAGACCACGTACGAACACGACTTCAAGACCGCCCGGCGCGAGATGCTCAAGCGCGAGCCGGTGCTCGGGGGTTATGACCCGGCTAACTACACCACCGAGTTCGCCTGGGCCACGGCGAGGGACGGCGTGAAGGTCCCGGTGAGCATCGTTTATGCAAAAACCACGCCGCGCAACGGCACGGCTCCGCTGCTGCAGATCGGCTATGGATCTTACGGGTCCACGTACGACCCCGAGTTCTCCTACCTGCCGCCGTCGCTGCTCGATCGCGGCTTCGTGGTCGCCATCGCCCACATTCGCGGTGGCCAGGAGATGGGTCGCGCCTGGTACGAGAACGGCAAACTCCTCAACAAGAAGAACTCGTTCACGGACTTCATCGACGTCACGCGCTGGCTCGCGGCCAACAAGTACAGCGATCCGAAGCGCGCCTTCGCGCTCGGCCGTTCGGCCGGCGGCCTGCTCATGGGCGCCATCGCCAACATGGCTCCCGCGGATTACGCGGGCATCGTCTCGGGTGTGCCGTTCGTCGATGTAGTCACCACCATGCTCGACGAAAGCATTCCGCTGACCACCAACGAATTCGACGAGTGGGGCAACCCGAGAGAAAAGAAGTACTACGACTACATGCTGTCGTACTCGCCCTACGACAACCTCAGCGCGCAGGAATATCCGGCGATGTTCGTGCACTCGGGTCTGTGGGATAGCCAGGTGCAATACTTCGAACCCACGAAGTACGTGGCGCGTCTGCGCGCGAAGCGGAAGGGCAGCAGCCTGGTGGTATTGCGTACCAACATGGAGGCCGGGCATGGCGGCAAGTCCGGTCGCTACGAGCACTACCGCGAGTACGCGGAGCAATACGCCTTCATCATCGACCAGGCCGGCATCAGGCAATAATGGGGACGCGCCTCAGTGGTAACCATGTTCATGAGGCGGCTTGTCGTTGGCGTGGCTATCGCCCTGCTCGCGGCGTGCGTCCCCACGCGCAAGCAAACGCCTGAGGCACCGCCGGCGCCCAGCGTCACTTTCGAGCCCGTGAACTGGTCAAAGCTGCCCGGTTGGCGCGACGACGACTCGCTCGCCGCCTGGCCGGCAATCATCGCCTCCTGCAACGCCATTCACGCGAAGCCCGAGTGGCGGGCGTTTTGCGGATCCGTGCTCGCGGCCAGCCCGGGCGATTCGGAGTTCCTGCGCGGCTTCCTCGAGCAGCACCTTCAGCCCTATCACGTTCTGCGCGTCACCGGCCGCGAACGCGAGAAGACCGGCCTCGTCACCGGCTATTTCGAGCCGCTGATCATGGGCTCGCGTGAGCGCTCCGAACAATTCGCCACCCCGCTGTACAGACGCCCGGACGATCTGCTGGTCGTCGAGCTGTCGGCGCTGTACCCCGAGCTCAAGGGCAAGCGCGTGCGCGGGCGCGTCGAGGGCAACAAGGTGGTTCCCTATTTCAGCCGGGGCGAGACGCGCGAGGCTCCGGCACTCGCCGGTCATGAAATCGTGTGGATCGACAACGCCCTGGACGCGTTCATGCTCGAGATACAGGGATCCGGGCGCGTTCAGCTAACTACCGGGGAGACGATCCGGCTGCAGTACGAGGACCAGAACGGACACCCCTACCGGTCGATCGGGAAATATCTGGCCGACCAGGGCGTCATGACGATCGACCAGGTGAATATGCCGGCCATCCGCGCCTGGCTGGCCGCGAATCCGCAGCGCCTTCACGAAGTGCTCGACAGCAACCCCAGCGTGGTGTTTTTTCGCGAGGCGCCACTCGAGGATCCATCGGTCGGTCCCAAGGGCGCCCTCGCCGTGCCGCTGACCGCCGGGCGCTCGATCGCCGTGGATCCGAAGTTCCTGAAACTGGGCGCCCCGATGTTCCTCGCCACCACCGCGCCGGGAACGGGCGCTCCATTGCAGCGTCTCGTGGTGGCCCAGGACACCGGCGGCGCTATCCGTGGCCCGGTGCGCGCCGATCTCTTCTTTGGCTTCGGCGCCGAAGCGGGTTCGCAGGCCGGCATGATGAAGAACGATGGCGAGATGTGGCTGCTCTGGCCGAAGAGTGCGCCGCTGCCGTGAGTGACCTCACTCCTCCACTTTGAGCCAGCCACCGCATCGGTCGGTCTTCTTCCACTCACCGCCCACCTTCTCGAGCCGCAGGATGGCGCCCGCCGAGCCATTCAATTCAATCGCGACCCACGCGTGCTGGTTTTCCGGACCGAATACCACGCGCGACAGGACCACATAGGGAAATCGCGGGTTTTGCTTCTCGCCCAGCTTCAAACCGGCTGACTTCGCCATTTCCTTGTCGAGTTCCACACGGCGGGCGGTGATCTTCTGGAGTTTGCCAACCAGCGCCAGCGCATCCTCCCGCGGAAGACCGCAGAAGTTGGCGCGATCCGCATTCGTCAGCGAACTTGCGACGTGCGGTGCTCCTCCAAATTGTGTCTCGAAATAGAGCCGCTCGTACGGACGGGTCGTGTCCTGGTTGACGATCGCGGCGATCGCCTGCAGGACCGCCCGCTCTTCGCCGGCAACGGCATCCGCGGACCGCGCAACATCGCTGACCATCAGCAGGAGCGCTACCGCACACCAGGAGCGGGGGATTGAGTTTTGCATGGCGGCGCAAATTACTCAGGCCGCAGAGTCGATGCCACCGGAAATCACGCACTCTGCGAACTGCGTCATCCACGCTCGTTTTTTGAGCGCGCAACCATTCAACGCGCTAATGCGGTGCGAAATGATGCCGCCTCTCCGAGCCAGCTTGTTAGTAATTGACATTTCCCGAAGTGATGCATTTGCCGGCGACGTAGCCGGTGCAGATCGTGCGTACGTCGTGCAGCCGGCTGTTGGTGAGGGCCGCCGTGGCCAGCGGGCTGTCGGTGCGAAAGACCTGGTCCGTCATCCCGCTGATGTCGCAGCGATCGATGGTCACGATCGTCGGATAGGTAGTGCCGCCGTTCTGCCGGTAGACCTTGCGGGCGTTCCTGAAGATGCAGTTGGATATCTTGACGGTCGCGTTCACGCCGATGGCATGGATGTGCCGGTCCGCCGAATCGACGGAAGTGATCTTGCTGATGTTGACCGTGCCGGCGGTCTTGACGCTGATCGCCACTTCGCCGAACACCTTGGTGATGTTGATGTTCTCGAGCGTCCCGCCGCCATAGATGTTGATTGCCTTGGCCGAGGCCAGCCAGGGCGAAGGCGCGATGATGACGTTTCGCAGCTGGGCGCCATTTTCGAGGCGAAACAGCACGGATTTCGCCACGATGTCCTCGCCGTGGCTGTTGAGGTCCATCCCCTGCCCGGGAATGTAGGTCCTGCAGCCGCCGTCGTAGGTGCCGCTGGTGATCCGGATGGTGGTGGCGACGACCACGGTTCCGGTGGACACGCACGTGGCGCCGGTGATGGGCACCGTCTGCGCATGGAGGCGCCCGGCGAAAAGACACAACATCCCTGTGACGAGCGCGCGGACCATGACCTTCTCCCTGGCAGGTGTCCATTCGATCGGGGGGCAATCTACGCTGCCCTGCCGCGAAGGGTCAACGAGGGGAAGCCGAGGCCCCGCTAGTTAGACAATGGGCCTGAAACCGCTTTCAGGCCTCGACCACTCGCTCCTGCATCGCCCTGCATCGCGCGCGCCATGCTCAGGCGCGCGGGTCGCGCCGATTCGCGGCGTTGCCGCAATTCCGGCACGCCACTCAGAGTGATCCCTAAGGAACGTCGCGCCGAATTCGCGTGGTGCGAAGGTCAGGCGCTGTCGTCGTCACGCAACGAGACACAGTCCAGTCTCTCCGGCGGGGGCAATGAGGGGCAGCAGCGTCCCGTTCCCGAGTAGATAGGCGATGACCCCGGCGCGCCGTCTGTGCCGACGTCACCACACGCGCACGCTCCTTGGGCAATGAGAAACCGAGTAGATTGACTCCATTTTCATTCGAGCCATGCGCGACATCGGACATTCGAGCCGAGACATTCCCCATCGCGGGTCCTCGTAGTTGAAGTCCTACTGACGCAGGCAGGCGAACTGTGGCAAGCTCCGCCCCCTATCGCAGTCGCCACTGCCACAGATATGTCGATGGACTAACTACACGCTGACGATTGCCGAAAGTTCCACCGGATTTGCGCACGGAACGCGCTTCCCGAACTCGACGGCTCAACAAAGAATTTTCCCGTAAACATCAAAAGGACTTGATGTATGAAACATTTCGTTTTCTTCGCAGTGGCCGCCCTTGGCTGTGTCGCTCCCGTCCAGGCCGGATATCCCGATGCGTCTGCATCGCTGGGCGCCACGCGCGCGTCGGCGGGACTCGAGGAGATCCGCGGCGAGGAGCGCGCGGTGGTCACCTCCGCGCCGCATGTGCCGCCGCCGATTACTCGCCGGCATGCCACGAAGGTATTGCTCGACGTCGAGGTCAAGGAGCACACCAAGACACTGGCGGATGGAGTCACCTATACCTACTGGACCTTTGGCGATGACGCCCCGGGCCAGTTCATTCGCGTCCGCGAAGGCGATCTGGTCCAGACCAAGTTCAGCAACCACCCCGACAACACGGTTGCGCACAACATCGATTTTCACTCCGCCACCGGCCCGGGCGGCGGCGGCGAGGCGTCGTTCGTAGCTCCCGGGCACAGCGCCACCTTTACCTGGCGGGCAATGCGCGCGGGCCTCTATCTATATCACTGCGTTGCGGCGCCAGCGGGTATGCACCTGGCCAATGGCATGTACGGCCTGATCCTGGTCGAACCGAAGCAGGGACTGCCCAAGGTCGACAAGGAATTCTTCATCGTGCAAGGCGAGTTCTACACCAACGGAGCCTACGGCGAGCGCGGTGACCAGCATTTCGACATGAGCAAGGCGGTGCGCGAGCAGCCGGAGTACGTGGTGTTCAACGGGCGCGTGGGCGCGCTCATGGGTGAGAACGCACTGCGCATGAATGTCGGCGAGTCCGTGCGGCTCTACCTCGGCAATGCGGGGCCTGCCTTGATGTCATCGTTCCACATCGTCGGAGAAATCTTCGACGACGTTTACAGCGAGGGCGGCACCAAGGTGAACCAGAACAACGTCCAGACGACGGTCGTTCCCGTTGGCGGGTCAGCGATGGTGGACCTCGTGATGGACGTGCCTGGCGCCTACCAGTTCGTGGACCATTCGATGTTCCGTGCATTCAACAAAGGCGCCATGGGCGCCATCGAAGTCGATGGACCACTGCGCCCGGAGCTCTTCTCCGGCCGCCAATCCGAGGAGATCTTCAATCCCGGAACGCGCTTGCAGCGGGTAGCCGCGGTGACGACCTCCGTATCGCCAGCAACGTCAGCGGCGCCAGTGCCGGCGCCAGCACCGCAGGCGAAGGCAAGCACCGCTGACAGCGCCGCCGTAGAACACGGCAAAGAGGTGTATGCGAAAATCTGCACCACCTGCCATCAACCCGACGGACGTGGCATGGCGGGAGTCTTTCCCCCGCTCGCGCAGTCGGACTATCTGATGCACGACTCGGAGCGCGCCATCCGCGTGCTGCTCGAAGGCCTGCAGGGTCCGATCACCGTCAACGGGCAGACATTCAACGGCGTCATGCCGAACTTCTCCCTGACGGACAAAGAGATCGCCTCGGTGCTGAGTTACGTTCGCACCAACTTCGGGAACGCGGGACCTGCGGTCACGCCGTCCGACGTGCAACGCGTCCGCGCATTGCTGGCGAAAGCCGAGTCGGGCGCGAAGGATCGCAGCACTGCCAGCGATCGACGCTGACGGAAGCACCATGCGACTCCTGATCGCCGCGCCCGCTTTGCTGCTGGGCGCAATGGGTTTGGTCGCGGAAGCCGGGACTGCGAACCAGGGTGTGCGCGCGTGCAAGAGCGCGAGCGCGTGCCGAACCCGTGAAGTCTTCGTGCCCGCAGGTGTGTACGTACCGTTCTTCAAGAGTGGCTCGGGCATCAAAGCGGTGCCGGTCGAGCCGATCTGCCTGAGTGAAACGGCGGTCACGCACGAAGAATTCCTGGGCTTCGTTCGCGACCATCCAAATTGGCGAAAGTCGCGCATCAAGAAGCTCTTTGCGGAGGGCAGCTATCTCGCGGACTGGCAGGACGATCTCACGCCGCGACCGGAGACGCTTTCACAACCCGTCACGTTCGTATCGTGGTTCGCCGCCGGCGCGTATTGCGAAGCAGCGGGCGGCCGGCTTCCGACGGTTGCCGAGTGGGAACGATTTGCCGGCGGCAGCACGCCGACGAGCAAGCCTGGCACCGCGGCGGATCGCGGCGCCGGCCAGGGCGCTACGCCGTTTGCGTTCGCCATGGGGAGAAGCGCGCCCGAACTGGCAAACACGGCGCTGGCATTCCCGGGTGTCTGGGAGTGGACCGCCAATTTCAATTCCGCGATGGTCTCGGGCCGCATCGGCACCTCCGAGGGCGCCGACTCGAGCCAGTTCTGCGGCGACGGCATTCGTGCGGTCGATCCGTCTAACTATGGCGCGTTCCTGCGTTACAGCTTTCGCAGCAGCCTGCGCGCCAATTTCGCGCTGAAAAATCTCGGCTTTCGCTGTGTGCGGGAGGCGCCGTGAATCGGGCACCCAGGGGCCTGGCGTTCCTTGCCGCCGTGACATTGATGACGCAGGTCACGAGCGAACCGACCGAGCGCTCGGTTTACCAGCTCGATTCGTCGTGGGTCGAAGACAACGGCCGCGCCATACGACTGGAGACGCTCGAAGGTGACATGCAGCTGCTGGCGCTCATCTACACCACGTGCACGGGCGCCTGTCCGGTGACGGTCAAATCGATTCAGATGTTTTCGAGGAACATGCCCGCGGACATCAAGGGGCGCATCCGCTTCCTGCTCGTTACCGTGGATCCCGAACACGACACTCTCGCGATCCTGCGCGACTATCGCCGCGATATGAAACTGGACCGGCGCTGGAAACTGTTGCGCGGGTCCCCTGAAGACGTACGTGAACTGGCCGCGGTGCTCGGGTTCAACTACGAGCAGATCGAATCAGGACAATTTGCCCACTCGAACCTGGTCACGGTCCTGGATCGGCGCGGCGAGATCGTCCACCAGCAGAACGACTTCGCCTCGGACACCAGGGCCGTGGTCGACGCCATTCGCCATGAAGGCGGACAACAGGGCCAGCCCTAGATCATGCTGCGTTGCCCTGCTGCTCGGCCTTCAGCAGGTTTGCGGCGTTTCGCTCGACCCAGCGGCTGAACAGCCCCGAAAGGCGCGCCAGAGAACGTCCCAGGGGTGTCAGGCGATATTCCACGCGGGGCGGCACTTCGGGGTAGGCCTTGCGACTGACGAGCGCAAATCCTTCGAGCTTGCGCAGCGTCTGGATCAGCATCTTCTCCGACACGCCGTCCACGCCACGGCGGATTTCGGCGGTGCGCATGGGGCCGTTCGCGAGCTGCGTGACGATGAGCAGCGTCCACTTCTCGGCGAGCACGGCCATGATGCGGCGCGATGGGCACGCGGAGCTGAAGACGTTTGCGGCACATTGGGCTTTTGGCATGGGCGGCACCGTACCACAGGTCTGATACTTACCAAAAGGTAAGTACCCACCTACTACCGTGGCTGGGGTACTTACCAGCAGGTAAGTACTTGTGTGTCGGTGGGTGCGTCTCCAGAATGCCCACCTCCCGAATCAAGACCCACGAAATGGAGTATGTCATGCAGTTGTATTTCTCCCCCGGAGCCTGCTCGCTCGCGTCCCACATCACCGCGCGTGAAGCCGGCCTGTCGCTCGACTTGAAGCGCGCCGACACCAAGACGAAGAAGCTGGAAGATGGCTCCGACTACTTCGCAATCAATTCCAAGGGCGCCGTGCCGGCGCTCAAGCTGGACAATGGCCAGGTGCTCACCGAAGGTGTGGCCATCATGCAGTACCTCGCCGATCAGAAGCCCGAGAGCAACCTCGCGCCGAAAAACGGCTCGCTCGAGCGCTATCGCGTTCAGGAGTGGCTCAACTACATCACCAGCGAAGTGCACAAGAGCTTTTCACCGCTGTGGACCGCGTCGAACGATCAGGCAGTGAAGGACTACGCGCTGACGAACCTCAAGAAGAAGTTCGACTGGTTGAATACGCAACTCGCCGGCAAGAAGTACCTGACCGGTGACACCTTCACTGTCGCCGATGCGTACCTGTTCACGGTGGTCAACTGGACCAACCCTCTCAACATCGATCTGGCTCCGTGGCCGGCGTTGAAGGAGTTCCAGGCGCGCGTCGCCGCGCGTCCGAAAGTACAGGAAGCCATGGTCGCCGAGGGACTGATCAAGAAGGCCGCGTGATGGAAATGGGGACACTCCCCATTTGTTAGCAAAAGGGGCCGCACCTCAAGACAAGGTGCGGCCCCTCCGGCCTGCCGCCGTAGCGGGCTTCAGCCCACTTTCTTGAGTGCGGGCGCGCGCAGCAGCGCGAAATCCACGGTGTTGAAGTTGTTCTCCGCCACGTCCTTGTAGAGCCGCGCGGCTTCGTCCTTGCCATTGGTTGCTTCCAGCGCCTGCGCCAGCAAATACTTGTTGTGCAGCTGGGTCTGATCAGCAAGGCGCAATTCCGTGGCCGCCTTCTGGTAGTTCTTCTGGCGCAACGCGATCAGCCCGAGCAACTCGTGATAGGGCTCCATCTTGCGCGCGTTGTTCTCCCGCGCGACCAGCTCGGCCGTTTTCTGCGCGAGCTTCGTCGCTCCCTTGTAGTCACCTTTCCACGCAGCGAGCTGTCCGTCGAAGAACGCGATCTGTGATTCCTGGATCTTCGAGAACGCCTCGGTACCCACCACCTTCGCGTTCTCGCGCATCAATACCGTGCGCATTGCCAACACACGAGCCGCGTCGTCGTTGAGCCCACTCCACATCGCAATGGTCGCCGCGTTGGTCAGCGCAAATACTTTCGCATTCAGCACCTGATCCTTGCCCGCACCGAAACTGTCGATGTCCGAAACCAGCTTCTCGAGCGACTGGATCGCCTTGACCGGCTCGCCGGCGTACACCCAGGTGAATGATTTGAAGGGTTCGAGGAATCCCGCATTCGCCGGGCCACCGGCCGCGATGCCGCGGTCGTATTCCTGCCTCGCTTCGTCGTAGCGACCCAGGAAGGAATTCACGTGGCCCAGCTTGATCGGCGAGACCAGGTCTTTCGGATCGAGCTGCAGCGCCAGTTGATAGTAGCGCCGGGCTTCTTCGAGGCGGTTCGACCCGCGGTACACATCGCCGAGCGCCCAGTAGTACATGTCATTGCCAGGCGCGAGTGCGATCGACTGCCGATAGTACTTCTCCGCCTTCGCGAAATCCGTCGGCTGGTTGAATAGATAGGAGCCCGCCAGCAGGAATGGTGCGGGCGAAAACCAGGGCGCCAGTTCCGTCACCTTCGCCAGCGTCGCGCGTTGCTCGGCGAACTTGTTCAGCGCCGCCTGGGCCGCAGCCAGCAGCATCCAGGCGCGCGGCGCATTCGGGTACTTGTCCGTGAGCTGCTTCGCCAGCGCGAGCTGCGCGTCGAAGTTGTTGGCCAGGAACAGCTTGTTGAATTCGAGCAGCAGGCGCTCGCCTTCACTCGCCTTCGCCGCACCCTGTTCCGCGCCGCGCAGCGCGGCGTTGAACTCCTCGGTGGAGAACGTGACGTTGCTGAGGTTCACCCAGGCGTAGGTGAACGTCGGATCCGCCGCCACCGCGGTGCGGTACAACGCGTTCGCTTGCGTACCGTCGCCACGATCCTGCGCTGCCTGGCCTGCATCGAAAGCCAGGCGAGCTTCGGCTGATGACGTGGTGACCGGAATTTCCTGCACCGCGGCAAGCGCGGTCGACGGCGCGGCAAGCAACGCGAGCAATGTCGCGCGCAGCCACGCCTGAGTGTTCGTTTTCATGGGTCGCTCCCGAAATGAATCGCCGCGCGGTGCGCGTGGGAGCGGAGTTTCGCGCGGTTCAGAACGCGCGGAACGATGCGTGCGGCAAGGCGAGACGGCCAGGCGCTGATCCGTTCTCGACGTCAGACCTGGTCAGCTTGGGGATTCGACTCGGCGACACGCTGGAGCGCTTCGTCGCGTTTGCATCAGCGTCCCAGGGTGTAGTCGAGCACTCGCCCGTCATCCGACAACAGGACGAAGACATGCCCACCCGGCTTTTCGGGCTCATAGATCGCCATGACGACCCACGTGCCATCCGTGGCGTCGTGATTCGCGGTGAATCGTCGATAGATCTGTGCGCCTTGTTGCCTAACTATCTCCGCCTTTGCAAGTTCGATCGCGCATGCCGCGTCGATGGGCTTCCCGCGAGCCTCGACGACACAACGCGCGGCGCCCGCCTGACCGGGCGCCGCCAGTTTCCCTTGCTCACATCCAATGCAGGCTATCGTGACGATGAGCGTGGCGATCGCTGTTGCTGACGCAACCTTCGGGCTCATCGCCAACCCCTCGATCTACTTCGCCTTCACCGGAAACTGCTGCAGCGTGTAGTACGCGTTGAGCTCCGCCGGCGCGTTCGCATCGAACAGCGTCGCCGACGCGAGCTTCAGGTGATAGATGCGCCCGGTCTGGCGCGGATGAACTGTCTTCTGCTCGATGGACACGAGCTTCACGTCGATGGACTTGCGATCCGGGCTCACGCTGAGCGACGCCATGCCTTCGTCATGAAGGTCGAGCTCCGGCGAACCGTAGTCCGGCGCATCGCGATACACCCACGATTCCATCTTCAGCGCAGACTTGAGGATTCCCCCGCTCACACCGTTGCCCAGGGGTTGCGTGAGATCGACACGAAAACCGCCGGGTGTCGCGGCCAGCGCCAGTATCTGCGGCGCCACCGTCTTCCCGTCCCAGCGCACGTGCTGAAGCGCGGCGACCTTGCCACCCTTGGCCTGCCACCCGCGGCCGGTCTGGCCTAACAACAGGCTGCCATCCGGCAGGAACGCGGGCCGCATGACGCCGGACTCGAGCCCTTCCATGAACGGCATGACGCTGCCTTCCTCGATGTCGCCGACCTTCTGCACGACCACGCGCAACAGGTTCGACTGCGTCTGGTCACCGATCAGCATCTGCCCCGCGAACGGGCCGAACTTCCCGCGCGTGGTATCCCAGGCCGGATTGCCGGGCGAGTTCGCGACGCGGTTGTGCGGGAACATGATGATCGGCCGCTCGCGCCGGTCCGCCCACTTTTCATAGGCGATTTCGGGCGAGTCGGGAGTCATGCCCGGAAGGTCGACGAGGCCGGCCGGGTGGCCGTAGAACTTGTCCTTGCCGAGCACGAACATCTTCGACGTGGCGACGAAATCGCCCTGGTTGTCGGCATACCAGACGCGGCCGTCGGGACCCGCGCCCACGCTCGCCGGGCTGCGCAGGCCCTTCGAGAACAGCTCGAATTTTCCGCTGGGCTCCACGCGCACGGCCCAGCCATTGAAACCACCCCAGGTCCCCATGACATTGCCACCGGCGGTGTACGCCGATCCCGAGCCGTCGTGCACGAGGTTGAGTGCGAAGTAGTAAGCACCATCGCCGCCCTTCACCGGCCCGTGCATGTAGCTGTGGTAGTTGGCGTGGTACGAATGCGCGTCGAACAGCGTTTCGTATCTGTCGGCAATGCCATCGCCGTTGGTGTCGCTGATGCGCGTGAGTTCGGCTTTCTGCCCGGCCACGACCACGAGGCCCTTGCCGTCTTCGACGACGACACCGAGGCTGTCGAACAAACCTTCCGCGAACAACCGCCACTCACCTTTGACGAGACGCCAGATGCCGGCGGTGCGCGAGGCGACGACGACCGTGCCGTCCCGGGCCACGGAAAGACCCAGCGCTTCGAACAACTGGTCACGGCCGTAGTTGTCTTTCGGTGAATAGTAATTTTCGATGCTGTAGCCCGCCGGCAGCGTGGCGGTGGCCGGCGTGCGCTCGAGGGGTTTTCGCTCGTACGCGTAGGTAGACGGCGCGGGACGCCAGGCATTCGGAGCGAGCGCGATCTTTCCGATCAACGTGGCGTTCGCGCTGCCCGGGGGCAGCGTCCAGCGATCGCCGTCCAGTTTGCCGCCGCTGGTGGCAGCTTCCGTCATCAGCGCCGTGTTCAGCACGAAGCTCTGCGCGGTCGCGAGCTTGCCGCTCACGCGAATCGAAACTTCACCTCGCCCGGTGATGGTCGTGGTCACCTCGACCGTGTTCTTGCCCACGCGGTACCTGAACGCGGGCGCCGCCGTCCTGCTCTTCGAATCCCGCGAGTAGCCTAGGAACTGCGCGTCAGCCCTGGCGATCAGCGCGAGCTGGTCTTCCTTGCTGTAGAGCCAGGACTTGAACGCGGCGGTGTCGCCAAACTTGCCTTCCTTGAACGTGAAATCCACGGGCGCGCCCGCGGCGTTGAGCGGCGCCAGCAGATAGCCGCGATCGCCGAAGCCGATCTCGCGGCTCTCGTAGCCGATGGCGAGCCCGCGATTGCCGCGATTGGTGAGCTCGCCCGTCATGTCGAGGAAACCGCCCTGCCAGATCTTCACGATGGCGAGCAGCCGCGGATCGAAGGTGTAGTTCACGCCATTCGGATGGCCGACGTGGATGCTGCGTCCGGACACCTCGGGCAGCGGCCCGCGCTGCAGACGCACCGTGTCGCCCACCAGCCACTGCAACGCGTCTTTCATCGGATCGTACGGCGCTTCCGGCGTCATACCCGCGAGCTTCACCAAAGGGCCGCGATCCGCAGGCAGGTTCAGCGTCGCCAGGTAGTCGGCGATGGCGTCGACCTGCGTATCGGTGAGCACGTCCTTCGTGAACGGCGGCATCACCGGTAGATAGGCTTGTCCCCTGGTGGGGCCGCTCTCGGCCACGGCGAGCTGCTCGGCAGGCATACGCACCGAGTTGCGCACGTATTCACGCCCCGCCTTGATCTGGAAGCGATGACCCTCACCGCCCTCCACCACTTCGCGCGTACGCGGCTCGCCGCGAATGAGACCGAAGAGATTGGGCCCGGAGCTCACGGCCGTGTCGCTGGGTTCGACGAGATGGCAGGCGGCGCAGCCCACGTCTTCGAAGGTTTGCTTGCCGAGCGCGACGAGATCGCGCAGCTCTTTCTCGTTGGTGTCGCCGCCCGCTGCCTTGGGCAACGTCAGCTGATCGAAGTCCGCGGGCTCGTGGCGCGCGTTGCGCACGGCGAACGGCCCCTGCGCGACGACGATGAACGCGGGCCCGCGCTTGTCTTCACCCTGCCAGATGGCCACCGCGCTGGGTCCTTCGAAAAAGACGCTGCGGCGCGTGTCGGCGCCGTTGCGTACGTCGAGCGCGAACGCGTTGTCGAGCTTGGTGAAACCGGCATCGAAGCGCGGCGCACGGAAACGCACGGCAAAAGATTGCCACTCTCCCTTTCCTTGGCCATTACCCACAAGTTCAAAGGCGTAGCGGCCCATGAGCACGAGGTTCGCGCGCGCACCCACGGGCGCGCGGTAGTCGAACGACGTGATGCTGTCGGCCAGCGTCGCGCGCGTGACCAGGGGCCTGGTTTCACCCGCGGCGGGCGCGGTGAGCGCGCCATCGACGATGGTCCACGCCGGGTTTTCGCGGAAGGCCGCGTTGGGCGGAATTGCGTTCTGCGCCTGGGCGATGTGGAAACTTGCGAGCGCGGCGACGGTCAGTACGCCTGCGGTGTAGCGGCGCAGAAATCTCGACATGGAACCCCCTTGTGTGCGGCTACACTAACCGAAAATTCCCTGCCTCTGAAACCGGTTTCCCTTGCAAACACTATGACAATTCTCTGGATCCTGGCCGCCGCCAACGGCGGTGTCGCCCTTCCTGCTCCCCAGCCGGAAATCATCGTCACCGGTTCGCGCGTCGCAACCACGCCGGACGAAATCGCGCCCAACATCACCGTGCTCGAGCGCGATGAGTTCGACGTGGAGAAGCCCGCGAAGCTCGCCGACGTCCTGCGGCGCGTGGCCGGCGTGCACGTGGACCAGGTGGGCGGTCGCGGTGGCACGGGCTCCGTCTATGTCCGCGGCGCGGATCCTAACTACACGCTGGTGCTCGTCGACGGCGTGCGCGTCAACGACCCCACCAATGCACGCGGCGGCTCGTTCGATCTGTCGGCGCTCGACATCGCCGACGTGGAGCGCGTGGAAGTCGCGCGCGGTCCTTACTCGGCCGTGTATGGCGGTGATGCGCTGGCGGGGGTCATCAACATCGTCACGCGGCACGCGCCCGCGGCGAAGGGCTACGCCTCTCTCGACGCCATGGGCGGCGCGTACGACACGCGCGAGATCGCGTTGAACGCGGGCGGGCCGGTGGTGGGCGGCAACTGGGACATGGGTTTCAGCGACTCGCACGAAGGCGAGCAGGTACGCGGCAATGAATTCGCGTCGCGGCGTGTGTCCGGCACCTTCGACACCGAATTCGGCGAGTCCACCACGATGAGCTTTTCGGGTCGCTTCACCGAAACCGAGCGCGAAGGTTTCCCCGATGACAGCGGTGGCTACGAATTCGCCGACATTCGCGACGTGGAAAAGCGCGATGCGGATGAAGGTGTGTTCGGTCTCGGTCTCACGCATCGCGCCGGCGCTGCCACGTTCGCGCTGACGCTGGGCTACCTGGATCGCGACGATCACGTCGACTCGCCCGGCGTCGCGCCCGGCGTTCGCGATCCTTTCGGCGTGCCACCGAGCATCGTCGACTCGAACCTCGAGCGCCTCACGGCCACCTTCACCGGCACGCAGAAGTTTTCCGAAAACGTGTCGCTGGCCTACGGCGCCGAATGGCAGCGTGAGGAAGGCGCAAGCGACGGCTCGCTCGACTTCGGTGGGGGTTTCGTGCTGCCCACCTCGTTCGCGCTCACGCGCAATTCCTGGGCCCCGTTCGCGGAGGTGCGCCTGGACTCGGGCTTCGGGCTGTCGACCCAGGTCGGCGTGCGCGTGGACAATCCCGACGGCTATTCGTCGGTGACCAGCCCGCGCCTGCGCGTGGCCTATGAATTCGCCGACAGCGGATTCACCGTGGCCAGCGCCTGGGGCAAGGCATTCAAACTACCCAGCATGTATGCGCTGGGGCACCCGCTGGTCGGCAACCCGGACCTCGTGCCGGAGCGCGGCGAATCGTACGAGATCGAGCTTTCGCAGCGGATGCTCGAAGGCAAGGCGCGGTGGAGTGCCACGTATTTCGACGGCGAGTTCCGCAACGCCATCGATTTCGATTCGGGCCCGCCGCCCATGCTGGTGAATCGCAATCGCGTGGATTCGAATGGATTCGAGCTCGCGGGATTACTGGGCGTGGGTGAGCAGTGGACGCTCGACGCCAGCGTCACGAATGTCGACAGCCGCATCGCCTCGGGCGGCCAGCTGCGCAATCGGCCGGAGTGGCGCGCGGGCCTGGGCGCGCATTGGGCGCCGAACGCCGTGCTCAGGTTCTCGGCAGCGGCCACCTACGTCGGCTCGTCGTTCGACTCGTCGATTCCCACCGGCGATGTGGAACTGCCCGCGTACACGCGGGTGGACGTGAGCGCCGTGTGGCAGCTCTCGCCGCGGTTCGAGACCTATCTCGCCATCGACAACCTCACCGACCAGCAGTACGAACAGTTCATCGGCTTCGAGGCGCGCGGCATCGCGCCGCGGCTGGGAGTGAAGTTCAGTCTTTGACGAGCGGCTCGCCGAGGTTGATCTCGTTGCCATCGGGATCGCCGACGCGGCCGTCACGCATCCCGTAGAAACGGTCGGCGAGCGGCACCGTGACGATCGCCCCGGTGGCGGCGATGCGCGTGAAGTACTCGTCGACGCCGTTCACCTGGATGTAGACCCTGGCGGGGATCGGCGTTGCTTCGACCGCGAACATGACCTCGATGTCGTCCCGGCACACGCTCGCGTGAGTCGGCGGCTCGCCCGATGTCCATCCGATTCCGAAGCCGAGCACGCGCGTGTAGTAGTCGAGCGCGCGCTGCATGTTCGCCACCTGGAAGATAGGCGTGACGGAATGAAGCTTCGACTCGCTCATGTGACCTCCGGAAACAAAAAGGGGACGCCCGTGAGGTGCGTCCCCTTTTGCTAGGAAATGGGGAGTGTCCCCATATCTTATTTCTTGATATCGAGCACCACGGGTTTGTAGCCGCCCTTGCTGCGGAAATACAGGATGAGTCCCAGGTAGACGACGAACATCAGGAGCGGGAGCCACGCGATGGTGCGCAGCGCATCGTGTTTCGCCTCGCGATCGGCCGCGTCGACGGCGGACTTCTGCTCGCCGGCCAACGTCGCGCGCTTCGCCGGATCGATGGCCGTGTAGTCGCCGAAGAGGCCGGTGCGGTCGATCTTCAAGGTCTCGACGAGCTGCGTGTTGTTCTTCGCGTCGTAGGCGGCGACGCCATGCACCATCTGGCCGTCGAGCACCTTGCCGATCAGCGGACCACCGATGACGCCCGCGCCGAGCATGCCGATGCCCGCCACCACGTTCAGCGTGATGGCGCCGCCTCGCGGCGATTGTTCGGACACCACGCCCAGCGATGTCGGCCAGAAGAAAGCCTTGCCGAAGCTGTAGACGGTGGCCGCGACGATGATTGCCACGGCGCCCTCGGATTTCGAGAGCAACAGCAATCCTGCCACCGCGACCAGCGCCGAGATGGCTAACAAGCCCAATGGCGAGAACCGGTGCACCAGCGGACCTGCGAACAGCCGCAGGACCAGCACGATCGCCATGGCGTAGACCAGCACCCATCCCGCGTTGAGACCCAGGTCGGTCATCGCGGGCGTGAGCATCGACGTGATCCAGCTGTCGGTGCCGAGCTCGGTGACCGCGAGCGGAATCATGACCAGCGCCATGACGATGAACAGCGGCTTGCCTGGCGAGCGCGACCACAAACCGTAGCCGATGGTCAGCGCGAAAATGAGGCCCCACTTGATCGACTCTGACCAGCCGAACACGCGCGCCAGTTCGAACACCATGAGTCCCGCGACGATAAACGCGCTGACGAAGCCGGCCTCCGCGAGCATCTCGCGGTACGACACCCCAGCGGCCACGCGCTCGCTCGGCGGGAAAGCCCGAGGGACCAGCATCACGATGTACGTGATCACCGGGATGAGGATCAGCGCCATCTGGTAGCGCCAGCCCATGCCGGCGGGGAACATCATGGCGAGGATGCCGCCGAGCACGAAGCCCGCGGGCCATCCGGCGTGCAGGCGGTTCAGCCACGTGGTCTTGTCGTGACGGAATTCGCGCGCGATCAGCGGATTGATGCCTGCTTCCACGGCGCCGTTGCCGAGACTGAGCACGAAGGTGCCCCAGTACAGCGACCAGTAACCATTCGCCTGCAGGATGAGGATCAGCCCCAGCAGATGACAGGCCGCGGCGAACCACAGCGTCATCTTGAAGCCGATGCGATCGATGATGAGCGAGAGCAACACGATGCTGATGGCAAAGGGCCAGAGGCCGACCCCCGCCAGTTCGCCCTTCTGGGTCTCGGAGAGACCAAACTCCACCCCCCACGCGTCTATCGAAAACGCGCGGAGGATGAAGCAAAAGGATGTCGCTACCAGCGCGGCAAAACACACCGCGAAGGTTTTTTTGGCCTCGGCTGACGCGGTCATGACACCGGTCATAGTGGCTTCTGTACTCATGCTCCCAACCCCCTCAAACTTTGTTAGTTCAGACCAACACTTTCATATGCGGGTCCAGGCGCTGTTCGCCTTGCCCGATTTCAAAACCGCTTCGATGAAAGCCATCACGCGCGTGCCCGTGACCGCATCCGGCGCAAACAGCGAGGCCGCCTTTGGCGAGCGTGATTCGAGCCTTGCCGTCACGCGCTCCGCGAAATCCGTGTAGAGCTGCGAGAACGCTTCGATGAAACCTTCGGGATGGCCACCCGGCAGCGCCACCGAGCTGGTCGGCGTGTCCGGATCGCCGCGGCGCACACTGCGCGGGGAAGCGCCCTGTTCAACGACCAGCAATTCCTCCGGCCGCTCCTGGAACCACTGGATAGAGCCCTCGTCGCCGTACACGCGCAGGCGATGGCTGTTGAGATGGCCGATGGCCACCTGGCTCGCCCACAAGCTGCCGCGCGCGCCATTGGCGAATCGCAGCAGCACGTTGACGTTGTCGTCGATCACGCGGCCGGGAACCAGCGCCGACACATCGGCCGCCACTTCTTCGACTTTCGCGCCGGTGACGAACTCCGCGAGCTGGAATGCATGCGACCCGATGTCGCCGAGCGCGCCCGCACCGGCCTGTTTCGGATCCGTGCGCCAGCTCGCCTGCTTCTGCCCGCTCTTTTCGAGCGCGGTGGCGAGCCAGCCTTGCGGATATTCCACCTGCACCACGCGCAGGTTGCCGATGGCGCCGTCCGCGACCAGCTGCTTGGCGTGCCGGATCATCGGGTAGCCGGTGTAGTTGAACGTGACACCCAGCAGTCGCTTCTTCGATGCGGCGAGCGCCACCAGCTTCTCGGCATCGGCCAGATTGGTGGTCAGCGGCTTGTCGCAGATGACGTCGAGCCCGGCCTCGAGGCACGCCGCCGACTGCGGATAGTGCATGTGGTTCGGCGTGACGACGGACACCACTTCTATGCCGTCGGGGCGCTGCTTCTCGGCCGCGATCATCGCATCCACTGAAGGGTAGGCACGCGCGGGATCAACACCCAGTGCGACGGCCGAACGCTTGGTCTTCTCGGCATCCGACGAGAAGACACCCGCAACCAGCTGGTAGCGGCCATCGAGGCGTGCGGCCATGCGATGCACCGCGCCGATGAACGCGCCTTCACCGCCGCCGATCATTCCCCAGCGCAGCGGTCTCACTACTTGAGCCCCAGCGTGCGCAGCGCGACCGATGTATCGCCACCCGCGGCGAAATCGTCGAACGCTTTTTCGGTCACGCGGATGATGTGCTTCTTGATGAAGGCCGAGCCTTCGCGGGCGCCGTCCTCGGGGTGCTTGAGCGCGCACTCCCATTCGAGCACGGCCCAGCCTTCGAAGTTGTTGGCGGCCATCTTCGAGAAGATGCCGCTGAAATCCACCTGCCCGTCGCCGAGCGAACGGAAGCGGCCGGCGCGATTCACCCAGGGCGCATAACCGGAGTACACGCCTTGTTTGCCGGTCGGACGGAACTCCGCGTCCTTCACATGGAACATCTTGATGCGGTCCCGGTAGATGTCGATGTACGCGAGGTAGTCGAGCTGCTGGAGCACGAAGTGCGAAGGGTCATAGAGGATGTTGCAGGCCTTGTGGCCCTTCACGCGCTCGAGAAACATCTCGAACGTCTCGCCGTCGAAAATGTCTTCGCCCGGATGTACTTCGAAGCAGCAGTTCTGCCCGTTGGCTTCGAAGATGTCGAGGATGGGCTTCCAGCGCCTGGCGAGCTCGTCGAACGCGGCTTCGATGAGCCCCGGCGGACGCTGCGGCCACGGGTATAGATAGGGCCAGGCGAGCGCGCCCGGGAACGCGGCGACGTTCTCGAGACCGAGGTTCTTGCTGGCCCTGGCCACGTATTCCATCTGCTGCACGGCCCAGGCCTGGCGCGCCTTCGGATTGCCGTGCACCTCGGCCGGAGCGAAGTTGTCGAACTGCAGGTCGTAGGCCGGGTGCACGGCCACGAGCTGGCCCTGCAGATGCGCCGAAAGCTCCGTGGGCTCGATGCCGTGTCTGGCCATCGTGCCGCGCAGCTCGTCGCAATACGTCTTGCTCTCGGCCGCCTTCTTGAGATCCATCACGCGGCTGTCCCAGCTCGGCAACTGCACGCCGACGAAGCCGCATTCCTTGGCCCACTTGGCCATGTCGTTGAGATTCTGCAGGTGCGGGCCACCGCCCGCGAACTGCGCAAGGAATACCGCAGGTCCCTTGATGGTCTTCACGTCCGCACCGTGGAGTCAGTAGTTCTAGATTGCGAGCTTGGTCAGGTAGTCGCCGCTGATCTTCACCGAGTCGAGGATGGGCCGGGTGAACGGCTCTTCCTGCTCGTAGAAATAGCTCTTCACGCCGTTGGCGTGCGCGGTGCCGAGCACCTTCTTCCAGTCGACCGAGCCTTCACCCAGCGCAACCGAGGGCGGATCCTTGCCGTCGGCGCCGCGTTTCGCGACGTCCTTGACGTGCAGCGCGATCACGCGATCTTTGTACTGGTTGAGCAGCGCCACCGGATCCTGCTGCGCCACCGCCACCCAGCCGATGTCCATCTCGATCTTCACGTGCTTCGGATCGGTCATGCTGAAAAGGTGGTCGAACGCAGTCTTGCCGTCGAACTTTTTGAACTCGGCGCTGTGGTTGTGATAACCGAACACCATGCCGGCATCCGACACCTGCTTGCCGAACTTGTTGAAGAGGTCCGCATTCCACTTCCAGTCAGTGAGGTCCACCGACTTCATGCGCTCTTCCCAGGGCAGTTTTTCCTTCTCGGGCGACACGCCCGGCGAGGAGCAGACGACGTACTTGAGGCCCAGCGCCCTGGCGTCCGCGATGATCTTGTCGCCGCTCTTCGCGATGTCACCCGCGCCGGCATGCGTGCTGACCAGCGAGAAGCCGATGTCCTTCATGAGCTTCGCCAGGTCGGCCGGCGCCTTGCCGTAGTAACCCGCGAATTCGATGTCGCGGAACCCGGCGGCATAGACCTTGCGCAACGTGCCTTCGAGGTCTTTCTCGGCCTCCGACTTCACCGTCCACAACTGGATGCCCAGTGGAATCCTGATGTGGTGATTGGCGAAGGCCATGGAGTTGATCAGCGAACCGGCCGCCATACCAGCTCCCGCGGACACGAGAAAAGAACGTCTGCTCAGCATGAATGCGCCCCTCTGTATTCTTGGACGTGAGGTCGTTCCTGGACCCCGGCCCGGACGCGGGAGTACACGGCATCGGGGCGCCAGCCGTCAAGACAGCTCAGCCATCGGTCGTAGAGGCGACGAAATATGCCCCTCATTCTTCGTGGCCGGCGCACTCCGCGATCACCTGGCGCAGCTCCGCAATCCTCGGCGGTTTGCTGATCACGGCGACGACTTCCGCGGGGATCTCCCCCGACGCCACCAGCCGCTGACCCCAGCCCGTGAGCATGATGATGGACGTTGCGGGCGCCGCCGCCTTGATGGCCGCCGCCACCGCGCGCCCGTCGACGTGCGGCATTCCCAGGTCCGTGATGACCACCGGAAACGGTTTGCCCGCGAGCAACGCATCGCGAAACGCCTCGATACCCACGCGGCCGCCGGTGGCCGTCTGCACCTGGTGACCGTCGTGCACCAGGACCTCGCGCAGCGACGTGAGCAACACCGGATCGTCGTCGATGAGCAGGATCTTCGTGTGGCGCGGGACTTTCTGGATGCGCATGCTGCCGGTCGACTGCGCCGCGGGAGACGTCAGCGGGAAGGTGATCCTGAACGTGGTCCCTTCGCCCGGAGCGCTGATGATTTCGATGTCGGCGCC
>Ga0190271_10000110_pt1 | contig 42444 bp, 65 predicted proteins | sample Popmic356T_FD_133747 | JGI IMG/M metagenome (GOLD analysis project Ga0190271, IMG submission 133747) | Populus adjacent soil microbial communities from riparian zone of Weber River, Utah, USA - 356 T | ecosystem: Environmental > Terrestrial > Soil > Riparian zone | place: USA: Utah | collected...
GGTTAGATCCTTGGTAGCATCACGCAAAATCTGGAATACAGTATTAAGATCTTTAGCTTCGCCGGCCGCATTGAAAAAGTTATTTGCGCCTTCCTCAGTGATGATACCCAGTTTTTCTAGTTCTGCTCGAGCTTCTTTAGAATCAGGTGAGAGCTGAAGGAGGATTCGTCGCAGAGATGTACCACCGGTTGACCCCTTGATACCAGCATTGCCCAACAAGGCCAAAGCCGTAGATACATCCTCGATAGGAATCTGCAGAGCGGCAGCTACACCACCTACATACCGCATAGAAACCGCAAGGTCTTCTACATCGAGTGTGGATTGGTTGGCTGCTCCAGACAACGTATCAACAACATCATTGACATCTTTAGCCTCGATGCCAAAGGTTCTCATGGCATTGGCAGCAATCTCTGCTGCTCTAGCTATAGGAAGATCACCCGCCTTGGCAAGGTTGATTGTCGCTGCGCCTGCACCATCAATAATCTCAGTAGCTGACAAACCAGCCTTGGCCAATTCCAAGAATGCTTCTGCTACTTCAGTAGGACCGAAAGGACCTTGAGATCCCATGTCCAGTGCTGCTTGACGCAATGTCTCTATATCTTCAGCACTAGCAGCAGTGACTGCCGAGATAGCTGAAATTTCTTTCTCAAAATCTGCCGCAGTTTTAACCGCAGTTACGAAACCACTAGCCAGGACTGTTCCAAAGCCCAGCATTTGCCGGCCCGCTGATGTCAACTTTCGTCCAGCAGCATCCACACCTGAGGTGTCTATATCTATGAGGCCATGTGCGGTACCCAGGTTATAATCTGGAATGGTTCACCTCCCTGGTGGTTTCATTGGACGGAATCGTTGTTTGTCTGGCAACTGCAGTATTCTAGCAAGAACCTGGTAACGTTTTCGGTTTCGGTCAGTATCAGTCTTAGCTTGCACTGCGTCCATTTCAGCTTCCACACTCATACCAAAGTGTCCGCAAGCCTGATCGAAACAGTAAGCAGTATAATCATCTTGTATAGCCAGTAGCGTACTAGGACGCACCGACCACATCTTAGCTTCCCGATACGTCGTCCATAACAGAGGTAAGTTCTTTACGAAAGGAGTCTACGTCAGACGTACCTCCGACTGCATAGTTGAAAATGAACATCTTATCTTCGATATCCACTTCATCAACATACAGTATATTCGGATCTCTATAACTTTCAACTAAGCCATTGCCTTTAGCATCCATAGGCACAGCGACTACCTGAGGTTCCACACAAGAATGGATGACAACCGCATCAACTAATGCCATCATATCTTTCATGGCCTCAGGATTCAGGTCTAGATCTTCCATTTTGGGCTGAGCTTTGCCCTTAAGTGCCTGAGTGATAAACTCCATAAGACTATTCGGAATCTTACCTTGAGCTAGAAATACCTGAAGACCAGGTCGTTTGACCAAAGCGACATTGCCGCTAGGAACACGGATAGGGGTGCCCCCACCAGCCTTTTTCCACTGAGAAGCAGAAGTAGGTCCAGAGAGGACACCCGAATCCGGTACCTTGCTCGGCGTCACACGAGAAGGAGTTTTCTTTGCTGTCGATTTCTTTGCAACCATGGGCTCCTAGGCCTCCTATATAGTGAGCATAACGGTGGGCGGATGTCAAAGGACGAAAAAACACCCGCCCACCAGACCATGCTCAGGGTTATTATATTACGATCCGCCCTGCTTATTGGTACGGATTGTCAATGAACCACCCGTCAATGAAGCAACGTTGGCAGTCATCTGTGATACGTTAATACCGGCCAAAGTACCCTTGAACTCGATGATCCAGTCACCTGGAGCACCAGTAACAGTAACATCACCTGGGGCGATATTTGACAAGCCCTCAAGCGCCGTAGTAAGGGCTGCAACGCTGACATTGTATGGTAGTGCTCCGGTCGTTTGAGCGGAGTAGGTGAGTGTGAATGTACCACCAGTGGCATCCGAAATGATTTCTTGGATTTCATTGGAGGTAAGCGAGATGGATGTAATGGTTTCATTCCAAGTAATGCGATAGAGGTTATCACTCGCATCGCCCAGGCCTCGACCAGAACAACTTGTCACGAAGAAAACACCATCACCGAACTCACCCTCGAGAGTATCATCTGCCTTACACTTATAGATAATGACGTGGACGTCACCACCATCGTCGGCAATAGATTGACCCTCGATACGGAAGTATCGGCGTTGATCAGTAGTCTTCTTCAGGAAGTCTTTCACCTCGGCAGTGCCCGAACCCGATGATGTGACAGTGCCACCACTGAGTACGTTCCATGCCTCGATAGAAATACCACCTGCTTCTAGTTCCCATTCAACTACTGGACCTTTACCATGGATAGCCCAAAGTCGATCATCCCCACGGAGTTCCTCATAATCTTCGGCTTCTGAGAAGCTAAGAGTTTGAGCCACCGGAAGATCAACTGTGGTAGCCAAGGTACCATCCGCGTTGATAGGTGTCAATTTAATATCCCTCAAGCCAAACGGCAATACGGGATCAGTTAGCGGCATTATACTTCCTTCCCTGAGCTGGGTGTGGAGGCGTTTTAAACCTCAGAGTTTCTAACAAATCTCCCTTAATAGAGAAGCGATGGATAATCACGACACCCGGGCGCTTACCACACCAACGACTGTCACATCGAACCTCGATGACATCATCCTCCATGGTTCCATGAAGTTTATTCTCGCACCTTAGTTCAATCATTCCCATCACTTCCGCAGGTTACTGATCACCTTCGACCGTTTCAACCCATACTCCACCCTCTTCGGTACCTTTGGGGCCCCTTTGAGTTTCGGCTGGGCGAGTGCTCGGTTCTTCCGGTGCGGCTTCTTCCAATTCGTCAGGAAACTCATCCAGCAACTTCCTTGCCTCACCATCTGGCAACTCAAGGACAAAGTTGTTACTGGCTTCCCACACCAACTCTTCCGGATCTTCTTCAGTCCGGTTCGGGTCAGGGTTTGGAATTACTCTCCTGTGGTTTGCGGAAGGAGCATTGTATTTGACTCTCATGTAACCTCCTTGTAAAGAACACGGAATCTTATAAACCTTGTGACAGTACCCATATCTGGGTCCTTGAAATCTTCACTAGCATCTATCCAACGAACTGATACCACACCAGCCAGTTTATCAGAAGCATTGGTAAAGAGGTTTCTGAGTATCTGAATGATGTCGTCGAGACGTAGATAATCACCCGGCACATCGTGTACAAATACCTGAAAACTCTGAGTGAAGACCTTGGACAGATCATCACCCATCATCTCAGGTTGAACTACAAACATCTTGTACATGATGTAGGGTTTCGTAGGGACTTCTTGCAAAACGCTTGACTCATAAATACGACTACCAACATGGGCCGTCAAGGGAGCATACCCTACCATCTTACCGTAGATCCATGACCTAATCATAGTAAACAATCCCCGATAAGATATCTGAGAGGTCATTCATCAACTCAGGACCAAGTATTTCTATGGTGGGCAGGATGATCGCGTAAAGACCACCCCAACGGATTTCTAGCCAAATGCCATAGTCCATTGTGTGGAATAAAGAAATGCCGAAAGAAGACTGTGTGATCAAAGGTTCAGATTTCAAACCCTGTCTCGCATCGCCAGTGCGGTCTTCCCAAGGCGCATTCGCTTGGGCATACTCTGCTAGCTTCGGTGCAAACTCACGCACCTTCTCTTCTAATTTCTTCTTTGTCTTAGCGCTAAAATTATCCAGTCCATCCCATAAAGTATCAACACCCCAGTCCCAGTCAATTTGTGGCATTCGGACCTCTGTAAATAATGCCGGCCTGTTTGTGGTCGTGTCTTCTGACTTGAACGAAGTTGACCTCGTATCTGCCCGGATTGAGAATTTTACCATCGGTCCATAGAAAGTAATCATTCTTTTCTATGTCTATCTCTGGAGTTGCAATCAGAACATATTCGATCAACGAAGTTTCATCCTCGCCAGTCTTGAGATTAGCCCTTGCTAGTTCGATGGTAAGGCGGCGCTTAAAGGGCATAAAGGAGAACCTCTGCTCTTCAAGCACCACCTCGCCATTGATAACCCTACCGCCTGCTGCCGTGGTTGTCCAGGAGGGCCGATGCAGAATGATAGGAATATAGTCTAGGTCGATATACCTAAGCATCAACCTATTCCGTACCTGTCGCTCTGTCCAGCTCATCTGTTTGAATTCTCTCTACGAATGTTACCGATAACTGCTCTACCCCTCCCTGAGGTCGGGGCAAAGCCGGCATACATATCGACCATTCGTTTTGCTGCTTTGTGAAGTTCTGTCAACTCTCGCATGGCATTACCTTCGTTAACCGTAACTAGGTTTGCGTAGTTGGCCATCTTCGCCATCCACCCATGCCATGCGGCAGCCTCTACAGTACTACCAATCTCGAGGAAATCATCGACTTCCTCATTACTGAACATAGTATCTGCATCGGTCTTGCCAGCAGGAATGCTTTCACCTAAAAGCAAACGAAGGCGCTCATGCGAGGTTTGATTCACGAGGTTCGATCCTCCTGTGTAAGTTGGTCACTATCGTAACGACGTAGTCGCTCGATAAGTTCTTGCTTCTTCCCACTCACCACGAGTTCATTCTCACGCAGTGAATCACGGAGTTCTTCGGCAGTCCATTGGTCATAGTCGTCCTCAGTGGTGCCTTCAGACATACCTTCAGTTCCTTCTCCTCTGACTTCGACTACACCTCCTCGATCACCGATACGAGGTGGACCTTCCTCTTCTTCCTGCTTCTTACGACGATAGAACTCTTTGAGTTGTTCCGCCGAGAAGTTTTTGACAACATCCCATCCATCGCCCTCATCCGCATAGGCAACGCCTGTAAACGGATCACGCTTAATGGGTGTAACGCCAGCAGGAAGTTGGCCACGGTCCTGAAGATAAATGATCTCCGCCTCTGTAAGATCGCCAGAAGCAATCTTATCTGGGTCAATTTTCATACTCATGTCAGGTCTCCTTACGCGTATGCCGCTGGGATGGTGTAAGTCCCACCGGTTCCGAGTTCGGTCACCACACCTGCACCACGATGCCGGACACCAGTTCCGAAACCATGCAGGTAGAATGAGTCGATCAACGGATAGTCAGGAGTACGACCCTTGACCAACCGCAGACCACGGAGTGAAGCATTCTCATGTTGACGAATGCCGATAGGATTGCCGATATTGTCAGGACCACCTGAAGCCAGACCAACGATGTAGTTGCTGGGGATGTATTCTTCCTCAATAACTACCCATGGACCATATGTTCCAATGGTGCGGAGACCAGGAACATTGACTGTAGGAGGACGACCGACAATACCACTATTCGCTGGAAGAAATACCCCGCCACCAACTGCTTCACCTGGAATGAAGGTGTACAAAGAACCACCAACACCAGCTACCATGGCACGAATCAACAGACCTTCCTGGCGTGAGCACAGGAGAAGGAGCTGATATCCATTGGCAAGGCTATAGCCATGATGATACAGATGATCTTCCATCGTGTTAATATCACCAGCATCGAGAGTCAAAGAACCACTCTCAAGATAGTGATTATGTGAAGCCGCGTGGGTGACGTTCTTCCACTTAGGCGGAACCATCGAGTCACCGTTATAGAACGGGTACACGTTATAGGCTACACCCTCGATTGTGGCAGCATTGGTGGTGCTGTTGAACAAACGACGCATGATCCGGGTGAACAGGAGACGATTGTCCGCCTCGAGTGCCTGGTTATTGAGGGCAGCGAGTTGCTCCGAAGAGGTCTCTGCCAGGAACATCCAGGTGTACCGGATTGCCAAGTCCCACCACTTGAAGTCATATCCATGCTGGAACGCTGGGCCCAGACGGATACCGACCGGCTCACCGAACTCCGATGCTTCTTGGAAATTCTCTTCTACTGGGTATCGAACATTTTCGATAAGTGTTGATACGTTGTAGGTAAGCATGTTCACCAACGCAGAACGCTGGCGATTCCAAAGGGCAACGGTACGACTGAATTCGTCCCACATGTTATTGAGGGCAACGCCATCAGTCGTCTCGGTAATGAGATCTGCCATCTCATTATAGCCTCGAGCGCCACCCGAAGCCTGAGCCATCTTGAGGATGAACTCCCGTTGTTTGGGGTCAAGAAGATTAGGAAGCGAAGTTTTGTACATTGACAACCAACCTATCTGCCTCGACGGTGAAACCGATGTAAACCTGTGTGGCTGATACAGCGGCGGATGATATGACGCCAGTTGTGGTGTTCGCAGTGTATGCAGTGCCTGCTGCGAGAGCAGCCTCTACAATCTCACCGTGATTCATCACGTCGATGACATCTCCAGCAACTCTGTTTGCCGGTTGACAAATTACACCGACAATTCCTGTCTGGCCGGCTCCGACCACCACTCTTCCGCTTGAGTTAATACCAACTGCTATTGGAGCAACAGCACCGGTATAGTTAGCGTTGAGAGGCGCTCGAGTCCCACCACCGACAGGGTTATATTTATCAAAACGAGCCAAGCTCGTCCCCTTCCTAGTGTGTGGTTAACCCCGACGAAGCGCTGGATATTTCTCGATCAGCGCCTGATCAGGATCTGGTTCTCCTTTACCATTTCTACCACCGGCAAACTTAGATCCGCTAGCAGGAGGCTTAGTCTCACCGATGAGGTGTGGCTTCTTTGTTACCAAAGTTTTCAACGCGGCTTCGACCGACTTCTCGTCGATAACGATGTCGTCTGGTTCGTCTTCATCCTGCTCCACGTCGATTTCTTCTCGATCGACGAGGCGTAGGGCATCATCAAGGTCAACGAACTTCATCGCCGTGGCCTTCTTCTGAATGACGTTGTCCAATGCTGATTGCTTTAGTTTCGCAGCAAGCTTCTCTGCCTTGGTCTTGTTTTCCGAGGCTTCATTCTTTGCCTGGTCGAGCTCAGAGGCCTCTTTGTTTTGAAGAGTCTTCTGTGACTTGGCCAGTTTTCGATTCTCCTTCTCAAGCTTCCTCCGAGCATCTCGCTCTTTCTTGAGGGCAGTCTTGAGGGCGGTGTTATCTGGTTGATCGTCCTCTTCTCCGTCGTCTTCGTCACCTTCGGTTTCGTCGTCATCAGTTTGATCATCCGCTTCACCTTCAGAATCATTCTTCTGGTCAGGCTTTGTATCATCCTTCTTGTCTTCGAATCCTCGTATAACGAGAAACTTAAAATCCTCCAGAGTAAGAGGAGTATAACTTTTGCAACCCATCACGGGTTCCTTTCTTACGGCCTCTCGCCGCTAACGTTTGGTAACTACTTCGTTACCATCCGACTCATTAACTCGACTTGTGTTATTCGAGTTAGATTGTTGTTTAGGTGGAAGAGTATCGCCCGGTCCTTGCTTGCGTCCACCAGGTCCAGCAAACTGTTCTTGCTGCATGCTCATGGTAACTTCAAGGAGTGCTTTCTCTTCATCCAAGATCTGTTGTTCAATATCATCTGGGAAGTGATAACCCAGCTTCTCCATCTCAAGGCGAAAGAAGGCTCGTGAAATGACTTTGCGATCTATCATGTTGGTCAGTTCTTCAACATGCTTCGCTCGATTGATGGGGAGTTTATCTCCCAATCTAGGTAAGATCTTAAGGTCGCCAAAGTCAAACCCCTCATAGACCCTGAACCATACCTTCATGTCGAACCACATTTGGGTGAGTCGCTCTATTGCGAACTCTTCCCTAAGTTCTATCTTCGCCATGAGAGGTTCAAATTTGACTGCTAAGGTCATAGGTGATTCAGCAGTAGCAACATCTACTTTGCCAAGAGCTACTTCAGGAATACCAGAAGATTCATACATAGAACGCTCGAGGTATTCAATGTGTTTCTCGATCGACGATGTATTAGTAATTCCATCTAGTTTCTTAAATAGAGTCTGTCCTGGGACAGTTAGAACCTTGCCCGGAGCAATAGTCCAAGCTATTTCACGACCAGCTCGATCTACAGGCGGTGAGGCATCAGTAACGTAAGCACCCAGACCAGCAAGTGAAATGCCAGTATCAGTATCAGTAATGGCTTGATTAACTGCCTGGAAAAGTCGCTCAAGACCCTTGAGTTCTGACGAGCCATACGGATCTCCATCCCATATACCATTCTTAAAGTGATACACTGGAATCTGTCGAATGTCAGGATGCAGTGTTTCCAAGGGATGGATAGTGGCTATTCGCTCAGCCTTCTCAGGATCATTCCATCCCTCGAGTTCCCAGAGATCCTCTACCCTCCACACTGAACCATTCTCATTGTAACCATACTGCAGAATCTTGACGATAGATTTATTGGGATCGTCAGGGTGTACCTGCAGTTCAACTAGCCGTACCCCGATGCGGTTGTTAAGGTCATCTACATCAAACACTGGAAAATAACTGCCGGGATGAACTGAGTTGATTGAAACCCTCGAGCCCTCCTCTTGCTCAGGGTCGCCAGTTACATGGAATACAAAGTCACCCTTTACCACACCTGATAGCTTGGCAATTTGAAACCGACTGCAGAACTCTTCCCTGGTACAGAAGTCATCTAGAAAGGCTTGTTGCTCAGGATGCTCGTCGGAATGTTCGACGGCCATGTGCATACCCTTGAGAAAATAGTAGGCAGTGATATCTACTATCTTACGAGGGTTAGGAATGAATATGGGTCCGCCTTCGTTCTCCTCATCTACAAGCACAATATCAAAAGTGTCTGGGACACTCCAGTACATATCGTCGTATTTGTTATACGAGGCGATACGTGCTTGTTCTAAGTCAGGAACCCACTCTGGAAATCCAGATATGTATGGAGTTACTGTACTATAAGGAGTAACGATATCCATTACCTCGTCCTGCCTCTGCGTCTTCCGACTACCGCACGTCTAGTTGTGGGCAACTGGATCTTTTCGTCGACTATACTAAAGTAGCCATAGATGAATCGACTAAGAGCCTCGGGACCATGATTGTCCTTATCCATCGGAAGCTCAGTAGAATTTTTTTGTTCTGTCTTATGCCGAGGCCAGCGATACCCTTCTCGCATTTCCCATGCTAGCTGTTTACAGCTGATGTCAACGACAATATCTGCCTTTTGATTCTCCGGCGGTTCGTCCGGAGGCATAGGCTTGAGATGTTTACGGACCAGCGCAGTACGCGTCTGCACTTCTCCACCCGTGTTAAGTCGTGCAGGCTTGCGAAGAACTCTTTCCAAAATACGCACGTCGTCTGGGTTGTGGGGGTCTGGATAGAAAGCCACAAGACCTGACATCCAGGGATGAGCTGAAAGGAATCGGGCGATTTCATCAGTATCTTGCTCGAGGAAGTAGTGTTCCCCAATGACATATACCCGGTTGAAGTTGTCCACCTGAATCCATAGCCATACCCAGTAGTTTGTGAAGCCGAAGTCAACGGCGGCGTAGACAGGCCAGTCAGGGTTGTAAACAATCTTCCGAAGGTGAACCGCATCATCCCACTCCTTCATTACTCGACCGACTTTGTCGATGAACTCCCCGCCATATTGACGACGGAATTCTTCGGCAGTCAGATCCTCTTCAGCCTCAAGAATCTCAGGATCCCTGCGCCCACCCGGAAAAACTATGTCGTTAGTCCAAGAGGGCATACGCCAAGATTTCCAAGGCTTCTTATCAGATGTATCTAGCCCACGTCGATACCCCCAATATAAAAGAGAGATATCTGCGGAAATCTCTGGCACTCCACTCATAAGGGACCAACCGCGCTTGTCAGAGAGGGCCGGTCTCACATACTCGGTGAAAGTAGACCGGTGCAACCTTCCGGCTTCAGCGAGGAGAACAAAATCCAAGCCCTCTCCGACTAAGCTCTCTGGAGTCGCTGCGCTTCGACAATCCAGATCCCATCCCCAAGAAGTCGCAATATGCATATTGCCATTCTCAACGTTCTTGAGGAACTTATGAGAAACAGTATCCACACCCAACTTCTTCAGGGAATCATAGATAACACGAAACTCTTTTTCGCAGTCGATGTAGTTAGGACCAATGATCCATCCTCGCTGAGGCTCACCGAGACGATTTCGTAAGAATGCTGTCGGTTCGCATTCCTTTCCACCAAGAAGAGTTTTCCCCCACCTTCGACCATTGGAAAGCACCCTATGTCGATGATGGTCATAGTGTACCTCCTTCTGAGCTTCATGTGGGAAATAACCTGTTGCCTCGAAATATGCATCCTTGCGAAGAATGCCGCCTGCCATTGCTGGAGGTGTAAAAGTCATTGACGAAGTTCCTTATCTTCGGTCAACCCATTCCAACTGAGACCACCATCGGCATCAGCATTTGGCTCCGGTGTACCCGCAGTGTAGATTGACTTCATCTGATTAGATGGATTCAATACATGGGCTCTGGGTTTACGGAAAATAGTAGTCGTATGAGTATCAACTTCATATTCTGTCTCAGGAATGTTCTTACTAAAATCAGGCATGCTTCTCCCTCACATCAAACCAGAATTCCTCTTCACCTTGTTGAGTACCAGAGGCAATGAATCGGTAAAAATGCCGACCACTTACCTCTGGTGAATACTCTCCCTCGTATATTCCAAGGGGTGACTGCAAAGCAATTACGGATTCTACAATATCACTACCGGGTCTCTTTACGGTAAATTCACCAGTGACACTAACTAGGACAGTGTCTACATAGGTTTCCGCATGGAGAATGACTACATCCCCTACATCATATTTGTTTGGAATAGCCATCTAACGAGTCCTCGTAACAATAATCAATCCAGTAGATTCAGCTGGTTCGATATCTAGCATCTTATAATCCCTAAGTGAAATCCTCATAGATTCATAGTCATAGAGAACTATAACTAGGGGTAGAACTTCCTGACCGAATAATCTCCAACGAAGATCTAGATTATCACCGAAGTGAGCCTTCAAATTCCATTGCAACGCAACAGAATCTCCAGCAGGAGTTCTGATGGCCCAACGATAATCAATCTGATCAAAGAAGAAGGTACGGATGCCCCATTGAATCCCTACAGAATCCGTGACCTTTGATCGCGTATTCCATACGAACATTTGCTGATCGCCGGTAAGAGCTCGTAGGACCCAACGTAGATCACGTTGCTTTGATACCGACTGTATCGTTCGCCAACGAAGATCCCTTTGTTGATTAACCTTAGCCCTAGTATTCCACACCAAACCTAGAGTATCACCGACAGGACCACCAAGACCCCAGAGCAACTCTAGGTTATCATTGAATGTAGTTCTGACACCCCATCTTAGGTTAGCATTGTCAGCCAACAGTGCTCGTACAGACCACCGAGGATTTATACTCTTGCCAACATAACCCCAGACCTTCCAGCGAAGATCTAAAGTATCATTGAAAGTACTTCTTACATTCCATCGAAGATCTAGTAGATCACCGACAGTTCCGGTCTGCAATACATTCCACACCAAACCAAGTTGATCACCGGTAAGTGCTTTGATAGCCCAACGAAGATCTTCCTGATCACCTATGAGTGCTCTGACTACCCAGCGATAATCTATGCTATCATTGAAGCTAGTCCGAATACCCCAACGCAGATCATTCTGATCGTTTATTAAAGCTCTAACATTCCACCGAAGGTTATTGTTATCGCCAGTTAGAGTTCTAATACCCCATCTTAGTTCAGAAGAGTCACCAGCTGTACTGCGTAATGCCCATCGAAGATCTGTCTCATCGAGAAGCCTAGTACGAACTCTCCAGCGAATATCCAGGGCGTCCCCGATGACTCCAACTGGTCCAAGGACGTCCCATCGGATGTCCAGAGGATCACCAAGAAGGGCCCTAACTGACCACCGGAACTCAGTATTGTCGCCAAGCGGTACTCTTATTCCCCAGCGGAAGTCAGCTTGGTCTCCAACTCCAGTTCGTATACCCCATCGGATATCTTCCTGGTCACCAACCACCGTACGGATCGCCCACCGGAGGTCTGAAGAATCATTGATCCGACTTCGGATCGACCAACGCAGATCGCTTGCGTCGTTGACCAGTGCCTTGATATTCCATCGTACATCACTGGTATCACCTATGAGCGCCTTGAGTCGCCAACGAAAATCTGATTGATCTCCAACAAAAGTTCTAACGCTCCACCGATAATCCACACTATCATTGAACTTAGTGCGGACACCCCATCGTGTATCGAGGCTATCGTTGAACTTGGTTCTAACTCCCCAGCGGATATCGTTGAGAGCAAACGAGGCTTGCTTTGTATGCCAGCGATAATCTATCTGATCACCCAAAGCAACCCTGAGGGACCAACGGAAGTCACTAGACTTACCTATAGCGAAGGATGCTATACCGGACCACCAAGGCAACATCCCCGTTGCCCACATGCGGTCTTGCTTCGTATTGATGGGTAGGTTCGGTGCTATAGGCAGACACTTAGTTTGCCAGGTAACAATCGACCAACGCAGTACCTGACCAGAACCAATCCACGTATTCCATCGCAGATCAGTCTGATCACCCAGGATGGTTCGTACTGACCATCGAGTGTCTAGAGAATCATTGACTCTAGTGCGAACACCCCAGCGATAATCTATCTGGTCACCGAGAGCAGTACGCACATTCCAACGATAGTCTATCTGATCACCCAGTGCAGTGCGAACACTCCATCGAGTATCTAGGGAATCATTAAGTGTAGTGCGTACTCCCCATCGTGTGTCGAGGGATTTTCCAACTGCTGTTGAGGGCTGTTGGAAGGTTATTAATGGATCTACTCGACGTTGTCTATAATTACCTATAATGCGAGCTACCGTTTTAGGCAGTACCCATGTCGGTTGAATGATAGTTGGGAAGGAAGGAAGAGGAGCAACAGTTACTGGAGGTGTACCGGGTGTTACATCAGCAGATGCCGTAGCAGTTAACCCACCCCATGCTGCGGATGCCGTAGCTTGTACTGGAGTAAGCGGTGTGGCAGTTACTGTGCCAGTCAAACCACCAAAAGCTGCTGAAGCTGTGGCCTGTGTTGTGGCTGTTCCTGGCGGATATTGATTGCTGGTACCCTCACCGACGAACAGGTTATCAAATGAACACTCATTGGTTGGTGATGTCGTTTCTTGCAGATAAACGACGAGGTTGACAGCACCGCCCATCATGGCGGTATTGGTAGTGTTCTGGACTTCTTCTACCAATTCACTGTCGTGGTAGACACGGAACCAATTGCCCGACGCCGTGTAGGTCCAGCGCACCAACGTCGCTCGATTGGTGCGATTGGCACCACTGAAGTTACCACCATTGACATAGCCAGTAGTACGCACCTGCAGATGCGTCTCGTTGGCGATGGCGATGGAGTAGCCAACCCCGTTGCCGTCGACCAGTCCGACATTGACACTGCCGTTGCCGATCGTCAGTGAGGCATTGGCATCGACAATGACTTCCCAATCACCAGAGAGGTCAACGCCGTGCGCCAAAACCCCCATGCCATGAAGGCCGGTGTTGTTGTTCGTCGTTCCTCGACCGGAGATGACTCCCCAGTCAATGGCGCCCAGCGAGATCCATCCAACCGGGGCACCATTCGCTTGATCGAATGGCTCCCAGAAGTATGAGGTCGGAGTCGAAGGGGTCGCCGTTGCGGTGGCTCCCAAACCACCCCAGGCAGCCGACGCGGTAGCCTCTACCTGAGTGGCATAGGCAACGTTGGTATCATTGACCACTGCCCCGAGATCTTCCGAGACGAGAGTCTTGCCATCGTTCGGAGCAACCCGCATGTTCGAGATGGTGACATCGACAATGCCGCTGTCAATCTCAAGACCACGAATATGCCATGCAGTGGACGGATGACCGATCGAATTTGTGATCGCTCCGTTGGTCACCGTGGCGGAATTAGTGACCGAGGTGTTTGTGATCGACTTTGTGGCACCTTCAGCATAGAAAAGAACATCACCGTGGTCGACGTCAGTCGAGTCGTTGGCCCGATTGATCCGCTTAACAGTAACTATTACGTCGTCTACATCACGAGTATTAGACTCGCAAGCAATATAAAGACCCGCAGCAACCGTGTGGTCCACGTCGATGTCATAAAACCGGATGTTGTTTCCACCAACAATAGCACAGCCTCGACCGGCAGTGTTTGCGACAACCGGAGATTGCACCACCACATTACTGCAGGGACTGGCATCTCCATCATAAGAAACAACTGCCACACCATCATCAGCACAATTTGCTACATTCGGTGTATTGATTACTACATCAGTAGAACCATTAGTAACATGGATAGCATCAGCCCTAGAGCCAGTCAGCACCACATTATCGAGAATTGGTCGGGATGCCCCATAAACAAAGAATCCGACAGAGTGGCTCGAGGAAACTAATGTATTTGTAAGGCGCTGTTGACTACCGCTAATAACGACCTTGTGGTGCTCAAGATCAGTTCCTCGTGAAGTATTGACCGAAGAGAATTCAACATCAGTCAATTCCTGAAAAGTGCCAGACATCTTGAATGCGGAGGCTGTCTGCACCGTCGCATGAATGCGCCCTGGACCGATGATCTTTCCAGGGGTTGTCCAGTTCAGCACCACGTTGTGGTTATAAATCTTCCCCACACGAATGTCGAGAATTGTGTTGGAAGTCATGGCGTCGAGGGCGCTTTGCAGCGCCGTAGCATCGTTGGTGGCGCCTGCTCCTCCAGCACCATAATCCTCTGGATAGATTATAGTAGGCTCAGCAGCAGCTGCAGTACCGGTCAATCCTCCCCATGCCGCCGAAGCGGTGGCCTGGACAACGGTTGGCTCGGGTCGTACCAAGACCACTGCGGTCAACGATTCCGACGCGGCATCATTGGTGCCATTCGTCCAGGCGTTGGTACCCGTAGTAGAACCAGCTGCACCGAGGGTCTTGTATGCCGTCATGCACTGGTTGTCGAGCGAGCCGCCCGCAGTTTCCGAGGCGTTGCCCCCCGTGACCAAGGTATACCCCGACGGTGCCCCAGGTGTCTTGGTCGCGGCAGTTGCCAGCGAAATCTGCAAGTGGGCAATAACAAATGCGTTGGCCGTCGCGCTGGTGGCATTGAGCGTAGCAGGCGTTGAGTTATTGGCGATAACCCCGTAGGCGGGGACCGTGATGTCTTCAGGGGTGGCGTTGTTGACACCCCGCAAAGCGATGATGATCCCAACCATCTGTGACGACGTAGCATTACCCGACACAACGAAGGTATAGTTGGACGGCTCTCCTGAAGCCGTAGTGATCACCTTGCGTAAAATGGTAGTGTGGCGGTCGTTCTGAGTGGTGCTGCCCGCCGTTGCTGGCGTTAGTCCAGTCCAACCGCTACAGGTGAAGTTGGAGGTGTTGGCGAACGTGGTCTTAGAAATAAACGCGTAGAGGACATCGCCATCTGCTAATCCAGTAGGTTTTGTGACGGTGATACCCGTCGAAGCCGCGGCGGTAACCGACGTGGCCTGTGCATTGACGATCGTGATGGCCATGTCTCACCTCCCCCGACTATTCAGGCCAGAGAAGGCTAGCCCTTTTCAATGTACTCGATCATAGCCGACATAACCGTAGCTCCAGCTGGGGCTACCATCAGTTCTATACCAAAGAAGCTCGAGGGCGGTACAACTAACCGTCCCTCTTCATCCAAGGCGACCCACTCCCAACCCGCTACAAGATTAAATCCATCGCTATGTAGCACAGTCTGAGAGGAGGGTTCAACAGAATGATTTACACCCCCATCTACACCTGATGCTGCATAAGCACCTAAAGCATAAGGTGTAGATGTTGTATTGGTACCCTCAGTAGTAGCACGGAAGATAGTCACCTGAGAAGCTTCAGAAACAGTAGCCCTCGTAGTGATTTTACAACGCACCACTTCTAAAACAGCAGTCGCAGGAGATCCTACTGTCACTAGCGTCTTTGCTGCTGTAACCGAAATAGAATCCATCTTTACTGCATAACGACCTCTGGCCATTTATACTCCTTTAAGTTTAAGTATTGATGGGCAGAGTTAGTTCAGCTGCACCAATAGCAATGTTATAAGTATCTCCAGCAGTATAAGCAGCAGCAGTAATAACACCACTACCCAGATAATTGCCCGAGGTCGAAGCATCCCAAAGACTGAAGTGTGTGGCATCTTGTGACCCGGCGATGGCAACCCATGTGACGGCGGCATCATTGACAATCTTACGAAATCCCGCTGCTCCTGCCTGAGGCGCACCAAAGCTTACTAGTTTACGAGATGTCTCAGTTGCCACAGAAGTTGTCCCTGCAGTGCCCGGCTCAGCCGTATGGAGCTGCATATAGGGTGTCGCAATAACATAGCTAGTGTTATTGCCTATTGCATTGAGGATTGCATCAGCAGTCGCCGAAGCCATTCCAACAGCCATTGTTACCTTCTAACTAGGGTAGGTCGTATCATAAATAACTGAGCTTGAGCTGGAGAAGTTACATCAGCCGAGGCAGTTGCCGTAAGTCCACCCCATGGTGCTGAGGATGTAGCCTGTATTGGAGTAAGTGGAGTCGCCGTCACCGTCGCAGTGAGTCCACCCCATGCCGCTGAGGCAGTGGCTTGTACTGTAGCTCCACCAGCTGCTGCCTTAATCTCGACGCCCGCCATTGCCCCCGATGTGAGCAATTCGGTGGTCGTGAATCCAAGGGTCAGGGAACCGGCACCGGCCGAGGCTCGACTACATGCCCGTTCGTTGAATCCGAACCCGCCACCACCACCGCCGTTATACTGCGATGTTGAATTGGCATCAACCCCAATATCCCCGCCCGCCGAACGGTAAGGCAGACCGGCTAACAAAAGCGACCCTGTTGCCGTTGCGGTTATGGCAACGTCCCCGTCGTTCGCCGTCGTCGTCGTCCCAGTGTTGCCGACTCCAGAACTGTCCGAGCCCGCCAACGACCAAATAATGACCGACTGTCGATTGTAAGACCGACCAGCGGCATACGTTGTATTGATCTGTTCAGTCGTGACAACCGACGCTGCCCATGCCGTCCATATCTCGACTCGCCAATTATTGGGTCCGTCAACGACTTCAACGGCGCGCGTCCACGTCAGATTCCCCGAGGTCATCGTGGATATCTGGTTCGTTGCCGCTCCGTTCGCTACAAGCATCGCGACAACCATCCGGTTTGTACCCGGAGTGGTGAACGTCGGCCACGTTACGTCAGTGGCACTGCCGGTGAGATCCCGAGCGCTTACTGGAAAGCTTGCATCAACGGTTACAGCCACGAGCTATGCCCACTCTCCACGAGTGAGTGTGGTGCCATCATCAGAGATTGAAGATGTGCCTACGTTACCGCTATCAGCATCATTTCTGAGGGTAGTGAGGGAAGAGGTCTGGGTTAGCTTATTGCGGTTCAATGCGAGCAGCCACGCCAAGACCTCTTCCACACCACTCCCGCCTGCACCGTATGTTGGCGCTGCAGTAGGCTCTTTAATATCCACGGGATACATCGTCAAGACGGTGGTCTTTGCCCCAGCAGTAGCCGTCTTAGCAATAACAGTGACACAGTCAGCATTCATCTCTGTCGCAGTGAGATCAAGATAATATACCCCAGAAGCCGAAGCTATCTCAGTCATCTCATTCGTACAGTCGGTGAATGTGCCCTGATCCTTTGATACCTCTGAATCAGGTGTAGTTGCCCCAGTAACAAGATCTCCATCTGCATCCAGAATGGGAAATACAACCCGAAAGGCTCTGTTCTTAATCGGGAAGGGCATTGCATCAGCTGCTGCCATACTACCATCTCCTTATATGACTACCTGGGGCATGGGCTGCAAACTGAACGCCACCACGTCGTTTCGCTGTCGGTTGTCCTGAGGGTGCTGCAGTAGTATGATTGACTACTAGCTTCGGATCATTTGTCGTACCAGATGTATCTGCAGATATTAACTGAAGATATTCTTCAACTGAAACAGTACCAGCAATATGCCGATTAGAACAAAGAACATACCGGCTAAAACCAGTCTTATTGACTGACCCTACCATACCAGCTTGAGAGGCGAAGTCATTATAGTCAGTAGTGATCAAGGACCCCGGAGCTAAAGTGGCACATAGAGTTAAAGCATTTAACTGGGAATCACTTCGCCAGTCCGTGTCCTGCATAGTGCCACCCCAGTCATATGCTCTGAGTTGGACGGTCATCAGATCACCGGGGTCATTATCATTAGAACCCCATATAGAGAAGACTCCAGAATCTATAGTATCAGTATCTGGAATGCTCGAGGTATCAAACTCCAGCATAATCTCCATGCATTCATAGCCACCAGCATGTGCAGGATCAGCTTGTCCTACAAAGAGAACTGGCTCATTGCCTACATCCATGAATTTCGTACCAGCCGCACCACTACGAGCATTGGCATAAGAGTCATCATGGTTTAGTACCCAGAAGTCATTAGCTCCAGCAAATACTGTAGTCGTGGTCATTTAAATACAATCTCTCATATCTGAGCCTTTACTGCATCTGTCACCATGGTACGCAGGGCCTTCAACAGATCCTCACTATACTTAGCAGAGTAAGGTGGTCCATGTAGACTATCTGATTCTTTGACATAGTCACCAGTAGGATCCGGTACATGCGTTGGGGGATTCACAAAGATAAAGGGGTTATCTAGCGTCAGATCTGTCCCGCCCTGTCGAGCCTCCAGGGTCATCACCAAATCTGCCCCATTAAAAGCCGCAGTGACGACTGTGATCGACAGGCCCCCACCAGCTGGGAAAGTCAGAGGGAAGTTTATATTCAACGCCACAAACGCCTGAGCACGAATATGGCGTATCTGCTCACGCTTTTCCGCTGGAGTCAGGTTGGGATCATCCCTTACAGCCTGTATAGCATCCCGGACAATGCCCATGTCATGTTAGACGGACGAAGTCCGCAATGTTGACGGTGTAAGGTGAACCGTTGGTGGCTGTAACACCGAAGTTAGTATCATGGTAGCTGACGAGGCGGGAGTTTGCATCCGTACCATCAACATCATGGTAGATGACCGCCGCAACTGGGGTATTGTTAGTGGCACCCCCTGCGGGATCCCACGTGACGTTTGCAGAGTCAACATTAGCTCTGTCATTCGTGTCATCCTGTGTTACAGTCACCGAGGTAAGAGTTTTACGCACGTATGAGGTGAAATCAGCCTCGACCACACCTGACACTGCCTTGAGCTGAGTAACCGAGAGCAAATCAGGGTTAAATGCTCCAGATGCCGTCGTTTTAAGCAACAACATCTTCAGTGTAGAGGTATCGAGATCAGTAGCACCAGAAGCGATGCGAGCTTTTGCTACGTTATAAACGACTTCAGCCATTATGCTGCCGTATCCCCTTCTGCCCGGATTACAACACCATCAGTATCAACTGCAGCGGTGTTGGCTGCCGAGCGACGCACCCAAATAGCCACACACTGACCAGAGCCAATATTGCCTACGGTCAAACCAGTGCCTTTGGTCGTAGGTGATGAGAATGACTCACCTGACGGAGCAGTATCCTCGTTGGCAATACGTTCGGCCTGTGCGGATGCTGACGTAGCGGATACAACGCCGGTTCCGTCGATAGCGATAGCGGCCGCGGCGCCTCCTGCCGTTTCCGAAAAGAGCCATACCTTCACCGCTTCCCAAGTAAGTGAACCATGGTTGTTATGGATGAAGAAGCAACGATACTCCAGATTCGAAGCAGCGTTCTCATCACCCGTGACCACATCAAAAAGGTTATGGAGTGTGGCGTCAGTAATCGCCGTGGATGACATGAATCCACCGATACTGTCGTTCGGATCTCCCTGAGGTGAGCTGTTACCTGGACCGGTATTCTTGCTCAGCTTAAAGAGAATATCTGTTGCCGTTATTGCCATATCTTTCCTTTCTAGAAAACTACGGCTTCCCCAGTGGGAATGGTTACTACAAGGTAATTTAATCCTTCTATCTTTGTTTGCAGGTCTTCCCTACTGGGTCCGACTCGACCCCTGGGGTGTGTATGCCACACTCCTACCGTATCGCCCAGGTTATCTATGAGATCCTGGCGACTCTCAAAGAGTTCTACCACCTGTTCCTTATCCATAACATAACTATCGTGTGGACTCTCGCTCACGTTGCGAACGCAGATTACTTCCCCTGTCGCAGTGTAAATACCACAGCATTCGATGGGACTACCCTCCGATAGTTGCTGAATCTTCTCCACTACTTCTGGCAACGGTACCAACACTGGCCACTCCTAACGCATTTAGCTCTTTCTCGGCAGCCTCGAGATCCTCTATCGTAAGAATGCCCTTGCGTATGAGCACTAAACGGAGTATAGGATCTGAACTAGGACGACCGTTGGTAAAACCTCGAGAAGGTTCAGCCGGTGATGGGGATTTTGCCTTAAGTTGACCCTCGAGACTGAACTGATGTTTGACTGTGTCGGAGAGATGATATTCCCGATCTCGTCCGCATACCAAGCAAAATTCCTTAATCTCCACTATTATGTCTCCCCATGGTATCATCAACTATACCGGCATCAATATACCCCTGCGTGAGTTGATACTCGTCAAAGTTCGTCTGGCTGGGGTTGACCATGGCATGAGCAAGAATGCCCTGTAGCGTAACCGAGACCTCATTCTCAATGCGCTTAACTGGCTTGCCAACTACATGCTCGATCAAGAACTTCGCAGCATCCAGTTTCACCGCAGCAGGCACCATAGGCCGGCCCTTTTTATCTATCTTATTATTCTTGAGAATATTTGACATCACCGAGAGAGCCTCGATGGTAGCCACATTCATCTCAGTCTTGACTACCTTTTCATACCTACGAATGATCTCCTCGTGATATGCCTTGCTGATCCAAGTAGGTTGTCGTCCCCGAAAACCTCCAGCAGCATCACGTGGACGTCCTCGAGCAAGTTCCTCATCATCCCATTCCTCGACAGGCTTATATAGCAGATCCAAATCCGCTTCCAAGAGTTCTCCCCGCCTTCTAGCGCGTTTTCTAATCTGCTTGTCGTTCGAGGACCGCAGCGGATGCAAAGGAGTAGTCGTGTAGTTTATGACATCATCCGAGGGATCATCCTTTTTAGCCTGATAAGGTCTGCCATTGCGACCAACCGCCGGCATCCCTCGAGCGTTTAGGAAGCCATAGCGCATATCCAGCTCACATGGAGTAGCTCCTGAGCCATTCTTATAAGCAAATCGCTTACGTCGCTCTTCATTCCTCATGTTAACTAACCTCGTTAATTGACTCTCATGTCATGCGCCGCATGACTATGCCATGAACCCCGGAGGAGGTGAGCTTCCTGGTGAACCATCAAATACCACACCGGAGCCAACATTGCCCTGACCAGTTACTCCTGGCGAGGTGTGGAATGAGACAAACTTATAAGCCGGCAAACCATTGGAAGGATCATCAATGACTGTGTTAAAGCTGCAAGTAACCGATCCTCCACCAAAACTTCCCATCCAGCCATACCCACCAATAGCAGTAAGAGGCTCAGAGAAGTGACCATCATCCGGTGATGGACCAAGGAAGTTAGCCCAGGCCGGTCTAACCGTATTGCTCAGGATAGACACTGGTGAATCGCTCCAACTAGACCTAAGAATCTGAATACCCCGCCCAGACACATTCTCGACAAGGTTATTGCGGATCATAATCGGTCCAACAGAGCGATTACTGTAAAGGCCATTGCCATCCGAATGCCAAAGATCAATAATTATCCCATTACGGTCTGCAGACGGATTGCCATCATCCTGAATCTGATTATAGACCTGGTTATTCTCCAGCAGAATACGGAAACCACCCAGTCCACCCCCCACACCAGCCCAGCTACGTCCGATAGAGATGCCCGAACCAGCACCACCAAAACCATAAGCGGCATTGCCAGAAGCATCACGGATAATGCAGTTACGGACTACGAAGTTGTCCCCATTCCAAAAAGCAATACCATTACGTCCTATCTTGCCCGTACCGGGAATAGGACGGACGGTTAGACCATCGACAACGATATTGCCGCTAGGCCCAGAAGTAGAACCGCCCCTGTTGCTCCTCGAGCCATCCCCATAAATACCCTCAGCGTTCGTATTGCTGCCAGCAGCCTCCACCACACCAGGGCCAAACAATGTTATATTCTTGCAAGCTCCATAAAACTCCATGCCAGAGCCCCCAGGGTTTCTCAGTATCGCCCCAGCAGCCCATTCAACCCGGACACCCCCAAAATCCTTATTCAAATACCAGTTATCATCATTCCACAGCCCCGAGGGGATCAACACCAGTCTACCAGCCAGTTGCGATGTAGATAGATTGAGAATTTGACTGAGAGACCCGTTTACACCCACCACATAGTCAGGTGTTCCCCCACCTCCGCCAGAAGTAATGACAATATTATGGAAGCGAGAGTGTTGTCCAGCCGCATTGCTAGCCGTCAACAGCACATCGTATGATGCAGCACCCGTATAGACATGTGTGGGATGCTGCAAAAAAGAATCCGTGGAAGCATCCCCAAAGTCCCAGCTCCATCCCGTGGGCACGTTGGTGCTCTGGTCATTAAACTGAACCGTTTGTCCCACCTGAGCAGAGCTTGGTGTTATCGTGAATTCCGCAACAGGAGGTAGACCCGGATCCCCACCACCACCAGACGCATTGCCAATAGTATAACTATCAAGATCAGCATACGTATACTCTAGTCCCGCATGCTCAATGCGTATAGTATTATTGCCAGAGTTGAGTGGAATGTTGATCGTTGTTGACTGCGTGAACCGAGCCGCACTCTCCCAGGAAGTAGCAGTGTTCGGAAGGCTGATAGTGCCCTGAATAGAGCCATTGACCCGTATATTGACTATCGTTGGAGAATTGGGCGGATCGCCCTGTCCAAACCGTATCGAGAATGGATAAGTACCGCCGGTAGCGATGTTAGCGATAATCTGGTTAACGTCTCCCGTCAAACCAAAGAACCCAATATATCCCGTACCCGTATACCCCGGATAATCCGTACTAACAACAGCATTACCCTCAACCGAGCCAGCCTCAGCCTCTATCGTCACCGATGTGCCCGATAGTGAAAGTGGTCTACTGCTAAGGTTGACTACAGCAGGCTGCAAATTTATGCCCCTCGAGACCGTCAAGGGCACCGCAGTAACAGCCAATGTACGTGGCGCCAACGTGAGTGCTCCCACACCACCAGATACTGACAATGGTTGCGCACTCATCTGGATGAGGCGTGGTTGTAAAGCAATGGCTACGGCAAAACCAAGTGTAACTGCCAGAGGTTGAGCCTGTAGTGTGGTTGTAGCCGGCACTAGCGTGCCAGCAACCACATTGCCCGTAGAAATAGTCAGCGGCCGGGCAAGGATGTGGATGGTGTTGGGCAGGGCACGCACACCGCCAAAGACCTCTGTCGGAGCGGCGTTCCACCGCATTCGCCAAAGCTCTCCGGTCGAGTCTCCGATGCCCAGCCCTTCACACCGTGTCAGGAAGAACTCGCCCTCCGAGAACGTTCCCTCAACAGTCCCATTGACCTTACAGCGCCGTATGAGCACGTGGATATCAGAGCCATCATCATTAATAGACTGGCCCTCGATCACAAAGTAAGGTCGTACGTCCGTATCCAGTTTAACCAGTTCACGAAAGCCTGATCCCGATATGAGAGAAGCCCCGGTAAGTATCTGCCAGGCCTCGAAACTGATTCCTCCGGCCTCGAGTTCCCACTCGACCATCGCCCCCGTGCCCTCCATGGCAACATTGCGATCATCGGACTTCAGTAATTCCACATTTTCCGTCTCACGGAACGTGACGACTCGACCTACCGGCAAATCCACCGGAGTGCCCACACCCAACTCCCCAATGAAGGGAGTTATTTTAACATCCCTAATACCGAAGGGCAGATATGTCTCGACTAGCGTCATTTTATATCCTATGAAGTAGGATGTACTTTATCTCAGCAATAGAACAATAACAATGATGAGAAGAATTAGTAAAAGCAGTCCACCCCCAACATACATTTCATACCCTCCCTAGAAAGATGTTACTTGATTTTATCTTCTTCTTTAGGTTCGGGAAGATCTGGCACTTCGGGTAGAGGCACTCCATTACTCACCAAAACTCGCCGATAGGCGCTAGCCGCATAAGCGTAATGATCTCTCTCAGCCTCGACCCTATGTATTTGTTTGCGTAGTCGGGCAAGTTCGTCAACACTAATGCCCCACACAAATCGGGAGACGATCAGCATGGCACCCGCCCCTCCCAAGGCGGGAAATGCTTTTAAAATTTCACTGAAGTCCATTGTCACTGGCCTCATTTGCCCTCAAGAACATCCAATCAACTTGAATCACAAAATGAGCGAGTAAAGCGGCAAAGGTGAATATTCCCCGAGCCACACTCTCAATGTCTAATTGATCCTCTGGTGTTTGAAATAAACGCCCCGTAAGAGCAAATCCCATCAAGATGAAGAACATCCAGCGGAAGAAGGGCTGTTGAGGCCAAATTGCGGTAGGAATAGTTGAAAGAGCGGCAATAATGTAGATAATTATGGAAAAAGGTTCGGATTCAAGAGTATACTGCATGAACGCATGTGCTCCGCGGGCAAGTGAAATAGCCGCTAGAGTGCAATATACGCCCAGAGCGAGAGGCCAGCCACGTTCAACAATAAACTGGACTAGTCTTCTGCGCCACACCCGTGATCTCCTTGAGGTCTGAGACCTCCTAAGTTGGGATGAGAAGGGTTATCCGTCTGGTATAATCCATAACTTGCGGGCAACGGATTTCAGTCAGGTGCTAGCACCTGCTGGGTGGATCTCAGAGTTGAGGCTGTTAAAACACTGAGAACCCGTCTACCGATTTGATAGACGAGCGGGGATACCAGACGGATAACCTTATCAACTTAAAAGATTCGCAATTGCCGTGTCAAATGCCACGGCCGGAATCTTTGCGGATCAGATTTGTGAATTATGTCACATCTACTAGGGATGCTATGCTGGGGATGGCCACTGCTTCCGTATCCCAGTTTTTGATTAGGTTGGATATCAGAGTTTTCATGTCGAGGTTGGTGGAGTCGGCAGTGTCCCATTTCTTCACCCCCATGGCTTGGATGCTGGCAGCGATGGCGACGTGTAGATGAGCGGCTTGTTCTTCTGTGCATTCGAGTTCGATTAGGATCTTATGCATTGATGCTCCCTAAGGTAAATTTCGGCTCGTTTGAGATTGGCACGGGAATCTTTGAACAGACCTATGGCGATGTTACAATTGTGGCAGAGTAAGCCCCGAACCTTCAGAGTTGTATGGTCGTGATCTATACAAAGAGTAACTTCTTGGAGACAGATGGCGCACTTGTTCTGTTGAGCTTTGTATAGTTCTTTTAACTCTTCGGTCGAGATAAGAGTGCCTGCTTTTTGTCTGAGTCTTCTTCGTTGGTGTTTCAGTGTTTGACAGGGATCACAACTTCTTGCCAGTCGCGTCTTGCGATGGTTGAGGGGAAACTCTTCTATCGGTTTGTAGAGTCGGCAAATGTCACATCGTTTCTTTTTTCTTGGCATGTGGCTATTTTACTATAACTTGAATCCTCGGGCAAGGAGTTCGCTCTTTTGCTAGGGGGAGACAGGGGGCGTTGATCCTATGGTCCGCGGAGCGGATGGGCAGGAGGGGGTGGGCGAGAAGGGGACGGCGGGGGTTCACGCCCGAAAAAATTTTTTTATTTTTTTGTGATATATGACCGAAATATTTTTTGGGGGAGCGGGCCGATTTTCGCCGACCCGCTCCCGACCAAATTTGCGCCGATTACTTCAATTCGGCGACAACCGTTTTCCGGGCCTTTTTTTCAGCGAATTTGGCGATCCATTCTTCTGTCGTCAAATTTGTGAGATTCCAGCGACCGCCGCTACCAGGCTGTTCGGTTGTGATTTTGCGGAGAATTCCCCGAACCGTTTTTTCGTCCATGAAAAGGACCGCTGCAAGATCTTTCGGAGTTTTCACCTGGGGGAGCTTTTTTTCGTTTTCCATTTTTTTTCGCCTTTCGTGCTGCGCTGGATTGCGCTTGCAAGGCGAGTCTAATAAATCGGACATAAAACTAGCGTAAAAAAAATAATTATTCATCCATTTTTTTGCATAAAAATACAGTAGGCAAACCTAATTGATTATGTTAAGTCACCTTAATTAGTTGTATCTATTCACCTTAATTAATTGTATTAGGTCGGATTAATTAATTGTATTTGGGCGCCCTAATAAACCCCGTTAACCACGGTTAACACATGTTCTTCCGCGCACCTTAAGAGTAACTCTTAGTCCGCCCTAAGCCGAGCGCTTAAGGTTTTCGTAGCGGACCTCTTCGGTCCCACTAAGACCGACCCAGGCTCCACGGAGGCTAAAGATTCTCGGGCCCTGGGGCTCTCATTGGTTTCACTTCTCGCGCCCACGGGCTCTCATTCGTTTGGCCACGGCCAAAAGCGGAACGTTCCCGTGCCGGAACGCGCGGTTTTGCGTGCGGTCCCACTTAGTCTTTTCTTCGGACCGCGAAGTTTCCGTGGAATTTGACAGAGGTTTACAGGGCATATAAAATGGGGTTATAATTCAACGAAAGGGATCAAACCATGAATCTTATTCCGAAACTTTGCATGATCGGAGGTCTTGCGCTTTCCCAATGCGGGCCACCGCCGCAAGAGCCGGTTCCACAAAAACCGGACTCCATCTTGATCGAAGAAGGCTACAAAGGCCCAATCGACATCGATCCGCCCACGCGACTCGACGTTCTGCTCGAGGGTGACCCCGACGACGACCCCGAATACTTTCGGGACAAGTGCGCACGCATGGGTGGCGATACGGAACTGATCTTCGACCCCACACTCTACCGATACATCTGCGAAAACGTCGACTACTGAACAAGGAGCCTAAACAATGACCATAGAAACAGCCGATGGCTATCCCCTAGCTGAAGGTGACCGAGCCTTCAACTATTACGACCGCAAGTGGGGCCATATTGGCCCTGACATTGACTCTGAAGGCTGGTTCACCTTCGACCATGATGATGGCACCCATGCCATTCTCAATGGCGACCGAATCGCTCGATACCAGCCTGATTGGATGAAAGACTGACTGGAGAGCCCCCCCATCATACTCGGACTCCGAGTATCGGGGGGTTTTCCACACGGTTACCTTGCGGTCCTAGCCGGTCCTAGTTAGACAACGAAGGTTTTGCGTGCGGACCTAGTTAGACCAACAGAGGACGGTCAGTGGTTCTTGGAGGTTCTTTGTAAAGGCTAGCAGCTCTCGCTGGCACGAGCTCTCATTGGCCCGTGAGAGCCACGTCCAAACTCTCAAAAGTCTCAGAAATCTTCCTTACCACATCAAATCTAACCATAGATAAACTCTGCCTCCTCGATTCCGCGTTCCCTATTCATCCACCTACACACAACATTAAAATCATCCCCACCTGTCTTTAATCAATTCCTAAAAGCCTTGAAAACCAAATACCAAAACCACCCTACACCAACCAAAGCACATACCCAAACTATCACTGCCACTGGATCCCACTGCCTCGGGTCCCACGCAGACCACCATTGTTCTAACACACGTCTACGCATCCTACGCTTAAACCTTCTATCCTCTCTCCTCCATTTCTTCATCATTCTTACCCTCTGCTTCTGATTATACGTATCCAACCACTCCACCAACCTCCTTTCCTCCTCAATCCTTCCTCGATTATATTCCCTATCAAGTCCCATCATTTCCCTCCATCGCGGATCAAATCAGTGATCGAATCACCCTTGAATGAGCCTTAAGGAATCGTCAGGAAGCTTTAAAACAGCCTGAGGAATCGTCGAGTCGCATCAATCGGTCAGCATAATCAAGCATGATAGCCCTAGAAATCCTCGAGATAATAGTATGCAGAAGTTTGAGCCCCTTCATCACAGGGAGCCCCATAAGCATGCAAGTGTGTTTGGAATGAGTATAGCATTCCCTCCAAAACGATCCCCACACCCTGAGCAGTCCTGATTTTCTTCAGGTCCCAATCCTTCTCGCCAGCCTCAATCTCATCGCACCAAACCTTGATCATGGTCTGCATCACCGTGACTGCCATCCGAGCTACCTCCCCAGCCTGATCCCAGTCATAAGGAGATGGGGTATCGGGAAACCCGGTGGCCGGATCGCGGTAAACCGGCTTATGATGTTCATTGAGTATTTGGTCGTTTCGGTTCATCACCCACACTCCCAAATCAACGCAGTGTGCAGGCAAGCGAAGAGCATTTGGTCCTCATTTTGAACCATCCTCAGCTGATAATATTCCCCATCAGCCGCTTCCTGCTTGGTCTTCTCGAATAGCCTCACAGCCATCGTCAGCACTCGGGTCATTGATCCAGGCAATCCCTCGAGCTTAAGCAAATCCTCAAGAATCTTCCCAGCCCTGAATCCCTCATCGTTGAAGATGTCCAGAGTGAGATTCTCAAAGACCACCTCCTCCTCAGTCAATCCATAATATAACATTTTGATTCCTTTCAGTGTTTTGAGTTGTCAGACCTTAGTAGCGGGATGTGGCCAGCGAGTGGTGTGTCCCCATTCATCGGCATGGTCGCGTCCGTCGGCAGAGCATTCGTCGTAGATTTTTTGAGCCATTTGAGCAACCTTGACCTTGTATCGGAAGCCCGAGATCAGATCAGCATCGTTTCGATTCAGATCATCGAGATCAGTTGCGAAAATGTAAAGCATGTCCATGGTATTCGGCCAGTAGTCGAAGAAGTCGTCATCCCCAGATGGCGCAGAATCGAGAGCATTGAAGAGTGCATCGAAGGCCCTAGTCAATCCCCCTATCGCCCCTGAAAGCTTCCAGATCACCGCATCAGCGGGGGTAGCAAAGTCGATCAAGTCATCCAGTTTGTCAGCAAAGAGCAGGCGGAAAGCCTTGATAACTTCAATTTCCGCATCAACCATACCCAATTCGGGCCTTAGATTGGCAACCGTTTGTGAGATTGAGTAGCCATTCCAGAGAATTTCAGCCCTCAGCCAAGTATCAGTGAATGGCAGGCCCTTGTCAGTGGCCTCCTTGTCATAGTTGGGCAAAGCATCAATGCAGCCCGTATACTCCTGATGAGGGTCGAATAGCAGAACCTCGTAGTGATGCGTATGTGGGTTGGATTCGGTAATCATCAGTTCATTCCTTTTTAATCCTTGATCAACCCCATTGATTGATCATACCCTATTTTATCAAACCCAGATGACCAAGTCACCCGTCCAATTCCGCAGATATTGAACTTAATACTCATCGAGGTCTTCATGTTGAACGAAGTCGATCAGGTCCTTCCAGACCTGCGTCTCACTCTGACTCCTCAGACTCCCTCGAGTCATCATAAACTCCTTGATGCTCAGGGCAATCCCCCTCAGAGCCTCATACTCCTCCGTGGTGTATTGCGGGGCGTCATCCCCCTCCCACTCCCACAATCCATCAACCAAATTCATCTCAACCATTCCAAATCTCAGAGGCATTCAAGCCCTCGAGAGAGTGATGAAAAGCCATGTCCATGAAGAATGGATCATCTTGGGCTTCCTCGTGCACCCAGATAGTATCAAAGCGATCCATGTTGCGAAAGCATAGGATGCGATCGTCCATGCCATACTCAGGATCCGTTCCTGCCGTACCGTCCGTCACCTTGAATCCCCCGGTGCGATAGGACAATACCATCCATCCGGGCATTGCCTCCCCAAAGAGTTTTTGAATCTTTGGAAACTCATAGTCCCAGTTATCCCAGTTAGGATCATTCGCAGCAATGCGAGCCTCCATCTCCTGGACCACACCCTCCTCAATCTCGAGGAAAGCCCTCAGCAGTTGTTTCGTTTGATCCTTCATGAGCGCACCAAGCTTTCAATGTAGAATCGGTAGAAACCATCGTCATCATCGGTCAGGTGTGCGAGATAGAAAGCGTTGAATCCCGCATTTCCAAGAGTCTCAATCCACTCATATGATTCCCTTTCAAAGTCATCATAGCAAGTTGGGCAGAGCGGGTAGATTTCGCAGTCGCAAAAGTAGTCGCAGCCGCAACTCGTAGTCTCCCTCATAGCATCATGAGGGCAATTTGAGCATTTCATAGTTTGATCCCTTTGATTCCCTTGCGATCAATTTGATCGCATGAGCGATTATATCAAACCATCGTCACCATGTGACCCCTTGGATATAACTTCGCGGTCTCTTTCTTTCTTGTCAGGGACAAGATGGACCGCAGTGGTCACTAGGCCATTATCGGCTGCCCTGAAATACCAATCGGTCCCATCATGTGCTTGATAGGCTACCATACTAACTTCTCCAGCCGCGGCCAGATCAAACCCATAATTCTTAATCTCATCCATCACATCATCCGGGATACCCCACTCCATACCCTCATTCCTCGATTCCGTGATCAACTCAACTTCCACACTGAACGTTACTTTCAATACCTTGCTCATTTCACCTCCCTCCCTCACGCAGCTCGGCTCCACAATCTCCACACACCCTGATTACTTCATAGGCCTCGAACCCGCCCAGGTTTCCCGGTCGAGCGGCGAGAATTGGTTCCCCTTCGTGAGCGCAAGCTCCCATTCGTGAGCCCGCTAGCTCTCGTTCAAACTCAGGATTGAGAGCGCAGTTGAGAAAAGTTTGGGCGAGATAGATCAAGAATCCATTCTTTTCCACACCGCTCATCAAAACATAGGGCTCCTCGCTCAAGATCTTCGAGGCCATAACCTGAGCAGCCAATTCCATCCGCTCAGTCAAAGTCAATTGGCCAAGAACATCCCCAATCACATCCTCAAGCGTTGGTTCCCGTGAATCACCCTTCATCTCAGTCAACCCTCCATCCAGCGTCGATCAAATCCTCGACCGTGTCGAACTTCGTGACCGGGATAGCATCCCAGTCCATGCCTGTCTTGAGCTGAAAGAGATTGATATGATAGACATTGTAAGTGTCAGAGTCTTCTTCGGTCATGACCCCGAGCACCTTTGCCCCTCGATCCCATTCAACTTCATTTCGCATGGGGAGGATAGGCCAGGTGGGCCAATTATCATAATCCCCCACCAAATGTCTCGTAGCCTCAATTCGAGCCTTAACTGGATCCCAGCCTTTAGCCTTTGCCATCATACCCTCGATTCCTTTGTCATCAATTTGATACACTGATCATATCAAAACCCTATCTCACTTGTCAATTACTTAGCGGTCCCTTGATCCAGCCCCACACGACGGGCAGTACCTCCATTCATTCTTCAGGTATCGGCCACACCCGGGGCCCACACACCTACGAGTGGACTCGATATGTCCTTCTGGCTTCAGGCTTGTAGCGATTTCCACACTCAACAGGCGGAGTTTGCGGTCTACTTCAGTCTTAACCTTCAGCGCCTTTTCATTGCGGATAACCCAAGCATTTCGGTATCGCTTCGTGCCTTCCCCTTGTGCCCCTCGAGCTACCACACCCTCATTCTGTCGTCCCGTGTTCGCTCTTACCTTGGCTCTACTTTGTTCGCCTTTACGGTCCTTAAGTTTGACGGTCATTTCGCCTGCTCGAGCTTCGAGGTCAGTGCCCTTTGCATCTTCCCGTAGGGCCTCAAAGAATAGGGTAGTGTATTGTTCGATGAAGACCTGCGGCAACAAGTAAAGGACCTCGAGAGCGATGCGATTCTGAGCAAGTCCGCCCGAGGCGGAGAGCTCCTTCAAAATCTGAATCTTAAGGTCTTCCTTAGTTTTGTCAAGTTTATCCTTAGGCATATTGTCGGGCTCCGGGTGGTATTGGGTTGTTGGTGTTTCGGTTATGTAAGTTATTGTCATTGTTTGTGCATCGTCGCATATATATAATGCGACCGAATGCAACAATAACAATATCTCACCATAACCTCAACTTACTATAACTGAAGGGCATCGTGCGTGGTTAATTTTTTGGTGTCATTGTCGGCCCATCGTCTGCTGGCAGGTGACTTCCTGACGAAGGGGCTCAGTGAGGGAGGTCATTTCTGGCACTATTCCAGCCTAATTTGTCGATTTAGTTATCATACTTTGTTGTTGTAATGGGATGATGACTTCCTTCTCAGGCTGAGCCTCTTCATTTTTGGTGGCCGACCATAGCAATATGCTGATTACCACGAGGGCTAGGATGATTTTTAGGGGGAGTGGTGGATCTTTCACGATATATCTCTTGCCTCGGTCTTTAGGAGCAATGGCACTAAAGCGCAGGTTGTCGTGTGGAGGATAGGGGCGTCAGAGTTTTCTCGGACTGTCCCGCAGTATGGACAAGGCTGGAGAGCCTTTATCAGTAGATAGGCTTCGCGTACATCATCGACATTCATACCATTCATACTCCCGTTCGTAGTCTTCGTCAGGATCTTTAGTTTTGGGCTTGATCGGTGTCATATCAACTACCCAGTATACATGATCGACCCCATGTGACATAAAATCTACAAGATCTTCCCAGCTGAGGGGTTCCCCCTTGCGCTTCGGCCCGGAGGGATACCACATCCCCTGAGACTTCAGGGCAGTGTACTTATACTTTCTGGCCCCTGGCCTCTCGGTGAAGGACTTCTCGAAGTAGAGGATAGCCCCATCCGCATAATCATCCTCCCCCCAGCTCATCAGTTTTTCCAGTTCCCTCCGGTGAAATTCCATCTGTCTCAGATGGTAACTTGTCTTGGTTGTCATAGCTTTATCTTCTCCTCTGTGAAGGCGGTAGATCCGCACTTTGGACATTGGCTAGCCTCTAGACAAGCAGTTCGCAGGGTTACTTTACCTGCTATATTCCCTTGCCTAGTGAAACTGCCCAGGATAGGCATTCTTGGTATTTTGCGTAGTTCATCGGGAACATACCATACGGTAAGATCCCTTCTGCATCGTCGCTTCCACTCCTTTTTCATTCCTCATCCTTTGTGTATATCACGGTGTCTCCGTACCTATGGGTCAATTCGACCCGCGTGACTGTGCCAGCCATGAGCCAGCCCATCGGGCTATCAGGCGTGAGAATAAACTTCTCGGTCGTGACTCTGCCATCACAGGTCCTGATAGTTTCCCTGGTGACCCTATTAGCCTTCATTTCTCAGTCCTTTCCTTTTGCATCCATTTCCAGTATTTGCAGTTCGGTTGATGGGTCAGTTGATGTCCCTCCCAATTAGCACCGCATACCGGGCAGGATCCGCCCCGGTAGATGGTCTCGTGCATATCCCAGTACTTTTTATCAGTCACCGAGCACCTCCGGTCTATCATACTCAACAGCAGCTTCCTGCAGTCGTTTGACTGCATTATCAGCTTCTTCATAGTCATCTGGATCAGCAAACATTTCGTCCCAGCAAGAGGGATGGATGCCCGTGATCAGCAACTCGCGTTTGGAAGGTGCCCAGTCGGGGAGAGCTTCCTGAATATGGAGGCCAGCGTTCATGCGGTCAACCTCCTCATGAAACATATGAACCTGAGATTGAAGACCGCAATGCGGGCATCGTGGGCATAAGATCATAGGCATTATCGTAGCCTTTCCCCGTTGCAGCGGTAAAGGGCGCGGCATGAGGGGCAAATCATCGCCCCAACCGTAGCACGATACCAAGCCTTCTCACCGCATTCGCAGTCAATCGGCTCCGGAGCCCCTGCATATTCCAGGCGCACCAGTTTTTCAGCCATTTGGCGTGCACCCCGTCGACCGAGATGCCATTGGTAATCCATTTCCGCAACTATGTGTTGCTCGATCCATGGATTGTTCTCATCAACCTTGTATCCCATTTTTTGCCCTTTCATTTGATTTGATAGGGGCATTATATATGACCTATATTCCAGAGTCAATAACTTAGCGGAACCATTTGATGATTCGATCACTCGATCAGTGCGATCAGGAGCATTATCAGTCATTCCCATAAAGTCCCCAGGATGAGGGATACCATCAAGTGCGATGATTCGATCACTCGATTGGTCCTCATCCCAGGGAGCTTTTAGGACTTAACCTAGTTACTCATTAACTTCTTTGATGTTTCTTAACTTCTTAACCATATTCATGAGGTCCTCTGTATGCTGATCGCTTAACTTCTCAAACTGATCAGCCATTATAGCATTCTGTTTTTGATGGTGAGCTCTCAGTTTATTCCTACCATCATATAGAAACCCCCAACACTTTTTACATATCTTACGATGACCTCCCTTACCATCACTGGCAAAGGCAGTTGGCCAAACTTTAGGTCGATTACATGGACCCATACAACGCATTATCTCTGTAGCTTTACCCCGAGGTATAACGGGTTCTTTACCTCGATTGTTCATATCGTACCTTTCAGCTATGGGGTGTTGCCGGAGGATGTGACTGGAGTGCTAAAGCCCTCCCACCCATAGGCAGCTTTGCCTGCACCTTGTGATGTATCTACCGTATTGTTGGTTACGGTTGGCCCTCGAGAGAAGCCCGCACCATAGCCACCGATAGCAACTTTGGGGTTGCCCTGGTGTGGATCATTACCGAGGCCATAGGCATATCGGCCACTGACCTTATTCTGGTCTACAGTCACTAGAGAATCTGCTTCTCCAGCTATCAGTACCTGAATACCTCGGCCAGCAACATCCTTGATGTCGTTGCCCTTGATCAAAACAGGCCCATGAGCGCGGTCCGAATAAGCTCCTCCATGATCACCATGGTAAAGGTCGAGGATGATACCATTGCGGTCCGCAGAATCTTGACCGTCAGTGATGTCGGCACTATATAGCTTGTTGCCTTCCAGACGACAGGCATAAGACTTTGCTGGTACTCTGGTATTGGTCTTGCTATGTCCGATCGAGATGAGTGAACCTGCCGTATTGTAACCGAAGATGGCATTGCCCGCAGCGTGATGGATTTCACACCCCAGGACCTCTACCTTATCGGCTCCCCAGATACCCACACCATTGCGTTGGATGTTGCCGGTACCTGAGATGGGTCTGACCACAATGTTCTCGATGACGATATTGCCGGCGGACATACCGTTGCCGCCCTTATCAGCTCTGGTTGAGTCGATAAAGACACCTTCACTGAAGACATCGTTGCCAGCAGCTTCGATGAAAGCCTTGCGAGCCGCTGTAGCCGTGACTCGGAAGTTTTCAATCTGACCGTAGCCTTCAATGCCTGAAGTACCTCGGATGACTGCTCCTTCTTCGAGAAAAATTTGCAGTTTTTTGAAGGGCTTGTTGACCATGTAGAGTCGGCCATTCCACACTCCCGAGGGAACCCCGATTTTCCACTCACCCTGCAGAGCCTCAGCTCTATCTACAAGCTGCTGCAGCGTGCCATGGGTACCTACAACCACATCATAATTTCCCGCCACTGGTGGGGGCGTTACGGGTGGCTCCGGGGTAACGATGGGGGGTACTCCTGGGTCGGTATTTACTCCGACAACTGAAAATGTCCCATCTTTCGATGTGCAGCCCACGGCGTAGAGATCCGCCCAGTTGCTCCATGCCGAAGTGCCATCATGTTCAATTTTCACAACCGACTCACCTTTGGGCAAGCTGAAACTTACCCGAGAGGTCCACTCCCTGCTATTTTCAGCCCATAGATCCTCGGTGACTGCCAGCGTCAACTGCTTATTGGTTGTCCCTACACTCACTTTTCGTGTGGACCCCGTTTGCTGCGACTCAGAGGCCAAGGCATAATCGAGGGCAAATTCTACCGTCATTGCCTTGTCAGTTATAACCTTGAGACTCACAGCTTCACCAGGTTGACCCCACATACCGATATGATTCTCAACGAGAACCATGGTTTCAGCGTTGACCAGAGTGAGCTTATTGGCTGGTACCACCAGTGAAAATTCCTCCCCAGGTTCTACAGGAGGTTCTACAGGGGGTTCAACTGGAGGTTCTGTTGTTGCCAGATCCTCTGATATGACAATGAGGCGATCTCCTTTTACTTTGAGATCCTCCCCCATCGCCTTAAGTTCTGCTGAATAATCTGTCATTAGATACCTTTCTATTAGTTGACCGGAGGAGGTGGATAGGGTGACTCAGCCCACCACATCAAAACATGTTCACCAGGCACTGATTTGAGTTGTTCAGCGACTGTAGTCCACATTGCTTGCCCACGAACATAGGGATAGATTTCAGACCACCAAATAGGCTTGTTAGGTACCTGTGTGCGGATCCATTTAGCGACTTCTGTGTAGTATCGGGCAACTTCAGCGTTATTTGTTCCTGGAGGACTGTTCAAGGTCCCATCCGGCTTCCAAGGCCGGCAGCCCAGGTTGGCATCCACACATACAAAGTCAAACTTGCCATTGGCGAAATAGTATTTGAGGGCGTCATAGTCCCGCTGGTCACTATCTCCCCATGGTCCATTGATAGCTGGATTAGTAGCCTTATGAGACCCAGTACCAGGCAAATCTTTGCTCATGGCCGGATAATTGCCTCCACACAATACCCCAGGGTCAACCTTCTTCACCGCATCGAAGATTTTATTCTGGAGGTCAGTTGCCCCTTCATAGTCCCATCGGTTTTGAGCTTGGTTATAATAGCCCTTGAGCTCATTCCACAGCTGCACATGGGTGAGACCTCGTTTTTGCCCTGAGGGATTGTGTCGTTTGACTATCTCAGCAATCCAGTTGGCATAATTTTGGTGTTGGCTGGCCAAGATGCGATCCCCCAGCCCATTCCATGGTCCTGGCGGTGAGGGTCTGAATCGAGCAGGTCCATTGCAGGCCGTAAGCACTCGATACTCTGCATTAGCCATCTGACGAATACGGGCGTCAAGGTTTGTCTCGGTAGAACCCCACCCGAATGCCGGTACAGCCTGTACTTTATAGTTCATGACCGCTGGTAGTGTGGGATCACTATAGGTGGCTCCATAAAGTATTCGGTTGGTTGGTGTGGGGGGTATTGGGGGTTCTACGGGGTCGGGCTTCAAATCATCTCCTATGACTTTGAGTCGGTCTCCCATGACCTTTAACTGCTCGCCCATGGCTATCAGTTCTGCTGAATAGTCTGTCATTGTTCTCCCTTAGTTGTAAAGAAACCGGCCGCAGGTGGGCCAAGGTGCTGGGCCACGGGCTGCGTAAAGTAACTGAGCACGGTAATTTTGTTCGTCTCTTGAAGCGTCGATAGGATCTCCTGTACCTCCGACGCTTCGCCAGGTGGATAGGTCAAACTGATAGAGCCCTCTATACCACCCTTGTGGTGAAATCGCGCGTGGGTTGTCACTAGATTCGCAGAGTCGAAGACTAAGCCACTGTGACTCAGATGGATTTCCATAGTTTGTCCTTGGCGGGGGAGTATAGGCCCTAACTTGAATCTTAGGTTCTTCTACAGGTTCAGGTTCGGGCGGTGGGGGAGGTGGAGTATATTGTGGTATATCGGGTTGTAAGTCGTGCAACGCATGATCGACATATGTCCCCGAGACTCTATAGGCTGGCGAAAAAATTGCGTCAGCTATAGAAGGTAAACCGTTAGGTTCTTCTTGATAGTCAGGGATTAGGGCGCCTGCTAGGAGCGTCGCGAAAGTTGTCGTGAGCACCAATTTTGCCATCGTAGTTGCCCTCCTTGAGCGCCTTACAGATTTCACACTCAGGGTCTTCCCAAGTGATCGGCTTTCCATGCACGATGCATGTAGGTGTGGGATGCGGTAGCTGGGGCATTGGGGGATTCAGAAGATCTCGTTCGTATTTGACTAAGCTCTCATTGACTGAACTAAGAGCCCTAAATACTATTTGTCTTCCTGATGTAGGTTCAAGATTATTAACAAGGATTCTCATTTCATCTAATGAGGTCCTGATCCGTTCAACTTCATCTGCCATTTGTCTCCAATCTTTTCGACTTCATTTCGATGTCGTCTGAGTTGATTATGTACCGTACCATTTCCTAGTCCTGAAACTTCCATTACCTCTCGAGTACTATGACCTCCCGGCCCTAATGACTTCAAAGCTATTAATGCCTTAGCGCCTTTAGTTGATTTGCTTCCATTCGTATGAACCTTACTTCTGATATCTATTACTCTGACTTCTGATTCTTTCTCGATAGGCATGACTACTTGAGGTTCCCATCGAGTATTATTGAGATTTACTATCTTAAATCCTGGACTAGTACTACTTTTAGACTCTCGCTCTACCCAAATTTCTCCACGTTTGCCCCGTTTGAGATATAAACTATCCTCTGCCCAGGCATGGTTTGCCATGGAGCCCAACATCAACTGACCCCCACGTTGAGCATACTTAGGATCATTCTTACGGAGATGATGAACTACTATGAGAGCCATTTTATGTTTGCGAGCAAGTTGTTTGAGAGGTTTAAAAACTTTCTCAGTCATTTGCTGAGCTCGAGTCTCCTCAACATCACCTGCCATCATCATCAGTGGATCAAGTATACATAGTCGATACTGACCCTTCTCTAATACCTCATCAAACCAAGATAACCAAGCCCCATTGCTGATGGTAAAACGATGTCCGATATACGCATCAACAGGTGGGTCCCCAGGGAGCTCCCGAACTGGAGCCCAAAAAATTTGGCCGTTTTCAGTTATAATCTTGTCTAACATCTTTGAGGGATAGATTTTGTCGAGGCGTTGCTTCACTGTTGGAGGTGGATCTTCTTCTTGAATCCATAGTACTGGACCAGGGTTTAAAACATCAAAGTAATCGAGGAAAGGTACACCGGTTGCAACTGAGATTGCCAGATCTAGGGAACAAAAACTCTTGTAAGACTTGGGTTCTCCAGCAATGAATCCACATGCTCCCTCAGAAAGAATATCCTTGACCAACCATGTAGGAGGTTTGACTGAACGCATCTGGGCAAAAAGATTTGAGGGATAGATGAGTCGTTGTTCTTCATCCTTCTCATAGGTTTCAACTATCCTATCGCCCTCTTCAGTGCGTTGTGCTAGAGCTTTAGCAGTCTCAGTACTGAGTCGTTTGTATTCATCTGCCCGTCCAACATATTTATTCCACACTGAATGTTTGACGAGAGCAATAATCTCGTTAAAGAGTACACCAGCATCAGCTAGTTCACGTTCAACTTCCCAGAGAACCTCGCTACGATCACCCGAGTATTGCTTAGCTGTAAGAAATTCCTTAGCTCTTCTGGAAACTCCAAACTCAACCTTATCATTCCATACCTTGTGTCGATCAACCCTCTCAACCTCCTCCTCGAGCAAGTCAGAGATGATGGAGACATCAGGTACATTAGGTAGTTCATTGAAGTCATCTACCAGATATAATCTGCCAGCGGACCAGAGTAATTTGCCAGTAGGTGCCTTACCGAACTGCTGAATATACTCGGGCTTATGATTCTTCCACCCTGGTATTCTAAGTAATTGTGTGGTATCCCAGCCGCCCAGATCTGCACCTAAGTAATAGGTCAGACATTGGTTCTCACGTCCAGGCCATGATGCCCCTTGAATACCCCCCGATACAATCCACAAAGCCTGATATCTTCCAGGCGAGGTTTCCCATGCAATAGTGGGACGATAATCTTTGTCGATCTTACTAGGATCTACTCCATCGAGGTCAGCCCATAACGCATGCTCATCCATTGCTTGATCTAAACGTCGTCGAGGGGTTTCGAAGAGGGAGGGGCACCAGTAGAGATCATCGTTTTCATGGGCAGCAAGGTGAGTGAGAATCTTGGCTTTATCTTTGGGCCACTTGAAAGCTGGACCCTCACGATAACTCTGGATTCGTTCGGTCTTATCTACTGCAGTGCCTGATATCCAGGGAAAGAAACAAAACCCTGATTGATTCCCCCAAGCCCGTGAGACGACCTTTAACATATCCTCGTAACTGCTCACCATTTTCGATCCCTTCAACCGGTTCGGTCGGTTTAGCATTGTAATCATATCGCAATCCAACGGGGGCAGTCAAATGACCCGTTCCTTCTAATTCTTTACTGAGTCTTTGTAGTCGATCCGCAACTAGATGGCTGATTACTGCGCCATGGGTAGGACCAAACTTTTCTAGATCAGCTGCAGCTCCATCAATGATCTGCTTAGCTGTCCATATATCCACTGGGATTCCTTTCGGGGAAGTAATGTCTATCTACACAGGGGAAGAGCAGGGGAAATGGTGAAAACCCCTGCTCTCCGCCTGCCTTGTTGCCTTAGCTATTGTATCAGTTTCCGCGCTTCGCGTCAACCAATTTCTTCTCGTACTCAGTTACCTTGCCCGACCAATATGCTTCCTCGTTGGTTCGAACTTCGTGTTCAAACTGAGTGCACCAGGTTGAATCCCCTCTATCAGTTTTGCCTCTGGAGTTAGACCCGAGATAGAAAGGCTGTCGCCTGACATGTTGGAGCATGTCAGACGCAACCTGCAGCATAATTGTTGCAACTACTGGAGTCATCAGATCTCGATCTCTTCGAGGTCGTCGATCTCCAATGCCTCGTCCTCCAGGAGTTCATCGAAGTCATCCGCGTCGATCACGTCGGCCTTGATGACCTTCTCAACTGAGGGCTTCGGCTTGTTGAATGCCTCGAACCCCTTGCGAAGTTCCTCGACCTCGTCGATGCCGATTGCCCAGCGATTGCCCTGTCCAACTTTGCCCCGCTGCGAGCGGAGGAATTTGCGAAAGGTGCGCCCGTCGGTTCCGAGCATGGTTGCAACTGCCTTTGCCGAGAGAACCTCGACCGTGTCCTCTTCGACCTCGTCGATTTCCTCATCGACCTCGTCTTCGAGAACCTTCTTAACCTTGTCCTTTGCCATTTCCCTGATTCCTTTCGTTGGGGCGTTTCCCCTTTATCAATAAATCTATTGTATCAGAACTCGAGAACTTTGTCAACCACTAATTGTCCCCCCGGACCAATCGAGGCCAGATCCCTCGCGTGCATATAAAAATGCAGGGGAGGTCCTAGTTAGTCTCATGAGTCCACCCATTCCATGTTCTCGGCACTTTCTGGTCACTTTCTAGAACCTCTGGCGGTTTCCTTAGCAGCCAGCTCTCGATCATAGTAACTGGGAGGCAGGTTAGACTCATACTTTTTCTGGAAATTCTTCCGCGCTCCACAGATTATGCATCTGGATGCGACAGGGTCACTGAGATGTGTAAGGGCGTGGTGCCTTGTGAACGTTCCATAAAGTGTAGGGCGTCGGCAATATCCACACCATCTATAACCTGCAGGAGTTGGCCAGTAGTACTTCTTATCTCGATAGCGTATAACTGGCGGTCGAAACTCGTGTCCTTTGCTATAGAGCACCAGGTCTTCATAGTCATGCATCCTCTTTGCTATCCAATTATATGCCTGACTGTACTTAACGAAGTCAGACTTGGTCTTGGTCCAACCTTTATCAGTGTGGACCCACACTCGCCAGGGATATGTTCCTACTACAGACTCGGTTGGTATTTTACCATACCATGCCTTGTAAATAGGGTCCTTTAACAAGTCCTTAAGCGTTAGAATCATCGCTTGACTCTGAAGGTGCTACCGCAGAATAGACATCGAAGATAGCCCCGGTCATATGCAGGGCCTATCAAAAGCTTCTGAGCCTTACACTTCGGGCACCTCTTTTTGAGGATTCCCTTCTTCAAGCCTCTCAACTTCCATCTCCTCCTGTTTTACTTCTACCTTGGTCGCTTGCCAGCTCGACCAATGGCCCGCAACGTTCGCATATATAGATACGAAAACGAGGAATGGTATGGAGTTTTTCCAGTACACCACACCTGGCACAGCGAGCCCTAACCATAGGACAGTCAACCATCCATGAACCTTTCTCTGTGTGGTAGCTTCTTGGCACCACGCTAGGAAGGATCGGCTCAACGCCTTCTGCGTCTTTTACCACGCTTGGTGAAGGTTCCATACTTGTGAGCCCATCTCCTTGCTATTCTAGGATGTCGAGCGAACATAAACTTCTGTTGTTTGTAGGATTTGAACGGCATGTCTCACCGAGCTTTTTTTATAAGATCAGCGGTGCTGAAGATCATTCATCCTCATCCTCATCGTCGTCGATGAAATCATCCTCGTCGAGATCCCTCAGCGATCCGGTATCTTCATCCAACTTCTCGATGTGAACGAGTGGGATAACAAACTTCTTGCTTTGCTTGGTCTTGGTAGGGCGCCCTGCATGCCCTTGGGGAAGTTCATCGAGTTGGACTACTGCCGAATCGCCCTGAACTTTGACGATGTGCCCGGTCATTCCATCGAGATACTTTGGCTTGATGCCATTCGTCAGAATGACCTTGTCCATTGCCTCGAGATTCACTGCCAGGCGTCGTGCCTTGCGTCGAATCACTACTTCCCGTCTCATGTTGATCGTCTTCACGATCTCATTGAGCCCTTCATCGTAGGTCCCATCATCAATCTCATCGCAGAGGATGATCCAGTCCCTTTCTCTTGGTAACTTTGTCATTGTCATTGTTCAATTCCTTTCGTGATTTATTGATTAATGACATTGTATATCATCTCATCAACCAAGTCAATCACATTATGTCCAGGTATTCTCTTCTCTCCTCCGAATAATCAGTAAGCTCAGAACAAAGATGCACTATCCCATTCTTGACATAGATTTGATCGAGGGATATAACCTCAACATCATCACCCTCATCCCAATCTGCAGTCCAATTTTCCAGATCCCGCTTCATACTATCTCGCGGATGCTTGACAATCGTGACAAGTACTGGCGCATCCGGAGGCGACGACATCAACCCCTCAATCAATTACTCAACAGTATCTAC
>Ga0190271_10000111_pt1 | contig 42395 bp, 41 predicted proteins | sample Popmic356T_FD_133747 | JGI IMG/M metagenome (GOLD analysis project Ga0190271, IMG submission 133747) | Populus adjacent soil microbial communities from riparian zone of Weber River, Utah, USA - 356 T | ecosystem: Environmental > Terrestrial > Soil > Riparian zone | place: USA: Utah | collected...
GGGACGAGCGCGCCGCCGGCGATCGCGCCGAGTAGGGCGTATAGGGGGAGCAGTACGAGGTCGTGGGCGACGATCGCGCCCGCGAGCCAGAGCACAACGCGCAGCGGGTCGCCCACCACGTCGAAGACCCGTGCCAGCGCGTAGGCGGCGATCGCGACGCTGGCCATGACGGCGAGCAGGTGGACGGGCCCGGCTCCGTACTCGCGCCTGAAGGCGGTCATGTGAACCTCAGCGCCTTCACCCACTTCGTGCAGTGCACGCCCGGGATGGCGGGGACCATGATCCGTGCCGGGAAGCCGTGGTCGAGCGACAGGTCCGCGCCGTTTACCCGCAGCGCCAGCATCGCCTGAGAGTCATGGACCTGGTCGCGGCTGAGCGTCGCGCGGCTGAGCACGCCTCGCGGCTGAAGGGAGCGCACCTCGACGGTCTCTGGATCGTCGATTCCGGCCATTCGGGCGAGGTCGAGCAGAGGCACGCCCTGCCAGCTCTGGGTGGTGCTCCAGCCCTCCACGCATGCGATCGGAAGCTCCGCTTCGACCTGTGGCAGGGCGAGCAGGCCTGGGCGGTCGAGCGCGGCCCGTGGGTCTTCGCCCGCGAGGAGGCGCAGCCGCCAGTCGGCTCCGACCCGGTCCTGGGAGATGCCGGCCGCGGCGAACGTCTTGTTGACGGGGAAGCCGTTCGGGCCGGGCCGTGTCTGCCCGCGCGGCGCGAGGAAGGCGAGCTCGCGTAGTGGACCGCCCACGACCTGGCCGGCGGTCATCGTGCCCAGCCCGACCGCCGCGGCTCCGACGCCGCCGACCAGGGCCCGGCGCGTGAGGGTCGGGGCGGCTGCCGCGACCGGGGCGCTCGTCACCTCGGCGGCGATGCCGGGTTCCGGGCGCGTGTGCGCGAGGTCCTCGCGGAGCGGCCGCAGGACCCCCTGCTCGCGGAACGCGGTGCGCATAACGGGCAGCTTGAGCCCGACGTGCAGCGCGAGCGCCGCCACGAAGACGATCGCTCCGTAGTAGTGGGCCGGGACGAACGGGAAGCCGAACGGGTACCAGAGCTGGATGTTGATCACCCCGGTGGCGATCGTGAAGAGCCCGCCCCCGACGAGCAGCACGAGGCCGAGGCGCTCGAGCCCGTGCGCGACCGAGCGCACCGGCGGGTTCTCGAACAGCTTCGGGATGACCGTCCACAGCTTCGCGAGGAGGATCGGGATCGCCGCCGTGCCGGTGATCACGTGCAGCCCCTGGGTCGCGGCGTACAGCCAGCTCGGGCTCGTCGGCCAGCCGAGACCGAAGACGTCGAAGCCGTTCCCCGGCCCCGGGCCCCCGAAGATCGCGTTCGAGCCGAGTCGCGGCTGGTAGGCGAGGTGCGAGAGGAAGCCCGTCAGGGCGCAGACCGCGATCAGCGGCAGCAGTGCCGCGCTGAGAAGCGACGCGAGCCACGGGCCCCGCAAGGGGCTGCGCCAGAAGCCGGCGGAGAACGGGCCGACCGAGGGAAGTCGCGGAAAGCGATCCATCCGCTATCGCAGGATTGCCCGCCCAGCGGTGCGCGGCCAGGGAACCGGGTGCGCCGTAATCGGCCCGTAAGGCGCCGTCACCGGACGTAGGGCGGCGGGTCGAAGAGCTGGAGCACGCCGTCCTTTCGGCTGGCCACGAACACCCGGCCGCTCTCGGGGTCCACGGCGACGGAATTGGGCTGACGCACGGTCGGGAAGGTGCGCAGCACACGCCGGTCGGTCAGCTCCGCGACCCGGTTCGAGCCGGTGAGCGTGACCCAGAACCGTCTTCGGTTCGGGTCGTAGGCGATGCCGTAGGGCGCGCCCTCGAGATGCGTCCTGCGGTGCACCCGCAGGGGGTCGAGCAGAATCTCGATGAGGCCGTTGCCGCGCGTGTCGACCACGAAGAACCGCCGGCCGCGCGCGACCACGTGCGTCGGGCCCAGGCCCACCGGGATGCGGCCGTGCGGGGTGAGGCTGCCGTCCTTCAACGCTTCGATTGCCCGCTCGCGGACCCCAACCACCGCTACCACGCCGCCGCGGGTCGCAGCGAGCCCGCCCGGCCCGACCGGCGCGTCGATCCTGCGCACCTCGCGCCCAGCCTCCACGACCGAGACGGAGCGGTCGCGTTCGTTGCCGACGAAGTACCGCCCGCCGGAGGCGACGACGGCGTGCGGCTGGCGCCCCACCCGTGTCGACTGCAGGCGGCCGCCCGGGAGCGAGACCGCGAGGAGCCGGTCGGCGTCCTCGGCCGGCACGAGGACCGGGCCGCCCGGCCGGGCGAGCGCGAGGTGGCGCGCCGCCCCGGGGAGCGCGACGCGCCGCACGGTGCGCCCGCCACGCCCGTCGACCAGCGCCAGCCGGTCGGGGCGTGTGAGCGCGACAGCGAGCAGACCCGTGCGCCGATCGAACGCGAGTCCCTCCGGCTTGTGGCCGACCGGCACGACGCGGCCCACCGGCCGTTCGCCGAGCGGCGGCGACCGGGCGGGCTCCGCGGCGGGTGCCAGCCCGTCACCCGACCCGCCGCAGCCGCAGGCCGCGAGGGCGCCGGCGATCAGGAGCAACGCGCGTCGCACGACCCCGCAGTGGAGCGCATGGAGATTTCGGCTTCCTTACGGCGGCCGGCCGGCCCCTTCCCGCGGCTCGGCACCGCGACTACGGTCCGCCCGCGATGCGACTGGGGGAGACCGCGGCCCGTCCGTACGCCTGGCAGGGACACGACCTCGTCCGGGGCACGTTCGAGGAGCGCGCGTTCGCCCGGCTCGTTCCCCGCCTGCTCTGCGCCGCCGGCGGGGCGCTGCTCGATCTGGGCTGCGGTGATGGCCTTGCGGCGCGGCTCGCCGGTGGCCGCCTGACGCGATATCTCGGAATCGACCTCCAACCGGCGGCCACGGGACGCCCCACGGTCGCGCATGACCTGTGTGACGGCCTGGGGCCCGTTGGGCGCCGGCCGTTCGACGTGTACCTCGGATCGTTCGGGATCGCGTCGCATCTCAGTCCCGACGAGCTGCAGCGCCTCCTCACCGGGATCTCGCGCCACGCCCGCCGGGGGTCCCTCGTGGCTCTCGAGGCGCTCGGCCTGTACTCGCTGGAATGGCCCCGCCTCTGGGGGACGCCGGCCGGCGCGGCGCGCACGATCCCGTACCGGCTCGGGGCAGACGTCCTCGTTCACCCGTGGGCGCCGGCCGAGCTGTTCGAGCGCTTCCGGGCGGCCGGCATCGAACCGCTCGGGGCGCGTGACCGCACGCTTCAGGCCGGGCCGAAGCTCGCGGAATCACGCTACTGGCCCGGGCTGCCCTCGGTGCGTGGAGCGCTCGCGGACCTGCTGGCGGGAGGCTCCCCGGGTCAAGCGCTGACGAGTGCGCTGCCGCCCCTGCCGGCGGGCTTCCCCGCCCGGCTCCACCACGCGCTCGCGGAGCACCGGCGCGAGGCGGTGACGACGGCGGGCGATGGCGGTACCGCGCTGGCCGAGGCGATCTGGGCGCTCGAACCGCCGAGCGGCGGCGGCTACGGCCATGGGCTGCTGATCCTCGGTCGGGTCCGCTGACCCTCAGACCGGGGACAGCTCTGCGGGCCGGGCCTGCACGGCCAGCGCGGCGGCGAACGCCGACTGTGGGCACTCGCTTGCGACGGCGTGTGCATCGCCGATGGTGTCGACATCGCGCAACCACGGCAGCATGGAGAGCCGGAGTCCCAGCTCGTGGAGCCTCTGCCGCTGCGCCGTGCAGGTCCGGTCGCTCGACATCGGCACACTTTCGAAGACGGCCGAGTCGGGGTCGCGGAGGCCGATCGTCCAGTAGCCCCCGTCGAGTGCCGGTCCCAGCACGGCATCCGTTCCCCCTCTGCGGAGGGCGCGCGCGGCGTGGGCGAGCAGGGCCGGGCTGAGCTGAGGCGTGTCCATGCCCACCACCAGCCCGGGCCCGCCGGCGTCCTCGAGGGCATGGCCGAGCCGCTCGCCCAGGCCGTCTCCTCGTTGCTCCACCACCTCGAACCCGTGTGGCAGCCATGGGCCGGGCTCTCCTTCGAGGGCGAGCACCCGCCTCCGCGCCGGCGCCGCCGCGACCGCGCCCAAGGTGTCGCGCAGCGCCGCCTCGGCCAGCAGCGCGGCCTGCTCGGGGCTGCACGGCGGGCAGAGCCGGGTCTTGGAGCGGCCCGGCTCAGGCGACTTGGCGATGACGACAAGCGCGACCTCGCTCACGGGAAGCTCGCCTTCGGCGCGAACGGCCGATCGGGATCGACGAGGAACCAGGACAGGAAGACGGCGGGCTCTTTGTACGGATTTCGCTTCTGGACGGCCGTCTCCGGAGGGATGCCCTCGAGCCCGCCCGGCCCGAGCCGCGTCGTTCCGATCAGCGCGTTCTGGTAGTCGATCCGCCCGGAGAGCTGGTAGATCAGCTCGGGTCCGGGATGCGCGTGGACGGTGGTGCGACCGCCACGCGGCGCGAGCGTGACGGCGAGGAAGCTCGCCTCGGCGGGTGCCGGGATTCCGCGGAGCGGCTCGCTCTCGAACACCCGCCGCGTCGCGCCCCGCACCGCCGCCGCTCCCGGACGGGCCAGCCGGAACTCCCACAGCACCGCGCCGTCGTCGTCCGCGTCGTGATGATGGAGCGAGCCGCCCCGGACCGCTGCGCCCTGGCTCGGAGCCAGTGTCCGTTCGCGGCCCGCGGCCTGCAGGCGGTGTGACCCGCGCCGCGCGTAGACGAAGGCGAGCTCATGCCGATGCGTCAATCCCTCTCCTGCCGGGGGCCGGATCTCGTCCGCGAGCCAAGCGAGCGCTCCGGGCGGGTGGGCCGCCAAGGTCGCGCCGGCGAGGGTGTCGACGCGAGCGCCGCCGCCCAGCGCTCCGGCGCCCCCGGCACCGCCGCCCACGGCATTGGAGTCGTCGCCGCACGCGGCAAAGGCGGACGCGGCCGCAAGGGCGAGCGCGACCTTTGGCCCGCCGCTCATCGCAGCGCGCGTGCCATGTCGGCGACAGTGCGCGCCGTCCCGATCGCCGTGCCGGTGACCTTGGAGCGGCCGGACCGGGCGCGGTAGTCCACCTCGGTCTCGCCCACGCGCCACCCGGCCGCTGCGGCGAGGAGCACCATCTCAAGCGGATAGCCGAAGCGGCGGTCTCGGACCGCGAGGTCGAGCAGCGCGCGGCGCGGCGCGGCTCGCATCGGACCGAGGTCGGTCAGGTCGAGGCCGCTGCGGCGGCGCAGCTCCAGCGCGAGCGCGCGATTGGCCACGCGAGCGTGCAGGGGCCACGCGCCGCGTTCGGGCCGGCGCGCGCCGAGCATCAGCTCCAGCTCTCCCGCAAGCACCGGCCCGGCCACGAGCGGCAGCTCGCGCGGATCGAGCGAGCCGTCGCAGTCCATGAAGCAGACCACCTCGCTCCGCGCGGCGAGGAGGCCGGCGTGGCAGGCGGCGCCGAAGCCCCGCCGCGGCTCTGTCACCAGGCGAGCCCCGAGTTGCAACGCGATCTCGCCGGAGCCGTCGCTCGAGCCGTTGTCGGCGACCAGTGGCCGGAAGCCCGGCGGCATGCGACCCAGCACCCACGGCAGCGCCGCCGCCTCGTCGAGCACGGGCAGGATCACGTCGACCACGGCGGCCGACCGTACGCGTGGAGCATTACGAAATGCGAACGCGGGCCCTGCGATGTCGTCCAGACCGGCGGCGTGGACCTAGCGTGTGGCCGCGATGGAGGCGATGACCGTCAGGCTCGGGCGGGGTGGGACGGCGCCGGTGCTCATCCCCGTGGCCGGGCTCGCAGTCGCCACCGCCACGATCGCGTACGGGTTCGCGGCGAGAGCCGACGGGACGAAGCTCGGCGCGTCGCTCGCGCCCTTCCTCTGGGACTGGCGCCCGAGCCTGCGGGCCTCGGCTCTGCCGGCGATCGCCCTGCTCGCGATCGGCGTCTGGCTCGCGCCGCGCCTGCGCGTCCACACCGTGCGGCCCTGGGTCTTCGCCACAGCGACGCTCGCGCTCGGCCTCGCCCTGCGCCTGGCGCTCGGCACCGCCCGCTCCGGGGTCGACGGCCTGTGGGCCGTCTACCAGGTCGGCAACCCAGAGGCCGCGAGCGAGTACCTGCCTGCTCTTCCCGCGCTCGACTTCGGCACCGCGTTCTTCCTCGACACCTTCGCCGAGGTCGGCACGTCGCTTCCGGTCCACGCGATCGGCCATCCCCCCGGCCTGCTCCTGACGCTGCACTGGCTGGGGATCGACGGGGCGCCCGGGATGGCGGCGCTCACCATCGGCGTGGGGGCGCTCGCGATCCCGCTCACGTACGTGCTCGGGCGCGCGTTGCTCGACGAGGACCGCGCACGCGGCGCGGTCCTGCTGTACGTGTTCGCGCCGTCCGCGCTGCTCTACGGGTCGACCTCCGCCGACGCCCTCTACGCGACGCTCGCCCTCGCCGCCGCCATCCCGCTTGCACTGGCCGCCCGGTCGCCCTCGCGCCGGGGCGCGCTGCCGTTCGGCACGGTCGCGCTCGCGGTCGCCAGCTTCTTCTCCTACGCCAACCTGGCGATCGGAGCATGGGCAACGTTGCTGTCGGCCCAGCGCGCCGGGCTGCGGCGCGCCGCCGGCCTGGCGATCGCCTGCGGCGCCGCGCTCGCCGCCTCGTACGCGCTCCTCCACCTGGCTGCCGGATACGACCCGATCGGTGTGGTTCGGGCGACCGAGTCGGTCTACCGCGAGGGAATCGCGAGCCGCCGGCCGTACGCGTTCTGGCTCTTCGGCTCACCGGTCGCATTCCTGTGCGCGCTCGGGCTGCCGATCACGTGGTTGGCCCTCCGCTCCGCCGGCGCCCGCTACGCACCTGCCGTCGCGCTTGTCGCCGTCGTCCTCGTCGCCGCGGTACTCGGGTTCTCCAAGGCAGAGACCGAGCGCATCTACCAGTTCCTCGTCCCCCTCGCCTGTGTCAGCGCCGCGGCGACTCTCCCCACGCGGTGGTTGCCGCTCACAATCGGCGCGTTGGCCGTGCAGGCTCTCGCGATCGAGCTGTTGCTCTACACGGTCTGGTGAGCCGGATCCTCGTCACCGGCGGCGCGGGTTTCATCGGAGCGCATCTCGTCGACGCGCTGCTCGAGGCGGGCGAGGAGGTGCGGGTGCTCGACAACCTCGATCCGCTCGCCCACGCCGACGGCGCGCCGTCGTATCTGAGCCGCAAGGCGGAGCTCATCGTGGGGGACCTGCGCGACCGCGACGCGGTCGACCGGGCGCTCGGCGGGGTCGACCGCGTGTTCCACCTCGGCGGCGTCGTGGGGAACGGCGAGTCCATGATCAACGTCCGGCGGGCCGTCGATGCCAACTCCGGCGGCACCGCGACGCTGCTCGAGGCCGTGCTCGAGCAGCGGGACCGGATCCGGCGGATGGTGGCGGCGTCCTCGATGGTCGTCTACGGCGAAGGCTCCTACCGCTGCGCCGAGCACGGCCTCGGGGGGCCGCGACCCCGGCCCACCGAGCAGCTCATGCGGCGTGACTGGGAACCCCGCTGCGACTCATGCGGGGCCGAGTTGGAACCGGTCGCGACGCACGAGACCGCGCCGCTACGGCCGGCCAGCGTCTACGGGATCACCAAGCGCGACCAGGAGGAGCTCGTCCTCGTGCTCGGACGCGCCTACGGCTTCGAGACCGTCGCGCTGCGCTACCTCAACGTCTACGGCCCGCGGCAGGCGCTGTCCAACCCATATACAGGAGTCGCCGCGATCTTCGCCGCCAGGCTGCTGAACGGGCGACGACCGCTCGTGTTCGAGGACGGCCGCCAGATCCGGGACCTCGTGCACGTCTCGGACGTCGTCCGCGCCACACGGCTCGCGATGGACGCACCGCACGCCCCCGGAAACGCCATCAACGTCGCGACCGGCCGCCGCGTGCGCGTGGCGGAGCTCGCGACACGTCTCGCCCACGCCCTGGGCATCGAGCTCGACCCGGAGATCCCCGGCGAGGCCCGCGCCGGCGACATCCGGCACTGCTTCGCCGACGTCAACAAGGCACGAGACCTACTCGGATTCGAGGCTCGGCGACCCCTGGCAGACGGCCTGCCAGAGCTAGCCGAATGGGTCGCGGCCCAACACGTCTACGAGCGCGGCGACAAGGCGGTCTCGGAGCTCCGCGCCCGCGGCCTCGTCGGGTGAGCCTGCGAGAAGACCGCTCACGCCATGCCGACATGCCCCATGGCCCCAAGCCCGGGAATTGGGGCCGAATCCACCGGTAATCGACCCGTATCGACGGGGATATCGCCAACAGCGCTGTCCCCGTCGATCCGCACGAATCCCGCTCCCGAAGCGGCATTGAGCACGAAAACCACGTCGCCCGAGTCCTTGGTCGTGGTCCGGGCGGTCGCGGGTTCGAGTCCCGTCGCTCACCCTCCCCCCAAAGCGAGACCCGCAGCGACCCGGACCCCGCAGCGCTGAGCGAGCTCGGCGACCGGCTCGAGCGCCACATCCGTTTCGAGGAGCGCGAGCTGTTCCCGATGATCGAGGCGGCGCTCCCAGACGACGAGCTCAGCCAGCTCGGCGCGGCGAATCTGTGCCCGACAAGCCGGTCCGGACTTCGTCTCTTGGTCGCCGTACCTCTACGGCGGGCTCGCGTAGGCCTTGGAGCGCGACGAGCAGCGGCTGATCGAGGCGGGCGCGGTCCGGGTCACGGACGTCGTCAACGTGGGCGAGGGCCGGAGCGGCTGAGCAGGTCGATACGAAAATAGTCCTTGCGGAGCCGGCGCTCGGCGAGAAACTCGGCTCGATGCTCACCGTTGGGGAGCTGCTCGAGGATGCCCGCCGGAACCTCCCTCGGTTCGTGCCGCAAAATGCGTACAAGGCCGCCCTTGGCGGAGCTGCGCTGGTCGACATCCGTTCCGAATCGCAGCGGCGCGACGACGGGGAGATCGCCTGCGCCACGCCGATCGCGCGCAACGTTCTCGAATGGCGGCTCGATCCGGCCTGTCCGCAGAGGGATCGAGGAGTTGCTCGCCGCGACCGGGTGGTCATCCTGCTGTGCGACGAGGGCTACCAGTCGAGCCTCGCCGCTGCGACGCTGCGGCGCTTCGGCCTTGACGCAGGCGACGTGATCGGCGGGTTTCAGGCGTGGCGGGCGGCTGGGCTGCCGATCGAGCGTAGCGGTGGTTAGATCCGGCGTGCGAGGCCGAGGATGTGTGGCACGCTGGGCTCGATGGCGCTGGCGCTGAAGCCGAACCGCTCGGAGCGCTCGATCGTCAAGCCGGCTGACTCGATCGCGGCACCCGTATCGCGCGCCGGGTGACAGCCGCCCGCGATCGCGGGCCACAGGCCGCTTCGGTCTGCGATTTGGAGGAGCGCGCGCTTGGGCTGGCAGCGCGGCACTACGTGCTCATAGAAGCGCAGCTCTCCGCCGGGGTGCAGCACGCGGTGCAGTTCGGCGAGCGCATCTGCCTGGTTGGGGACGCTGCAAAGCACGAGGCTCGCGACGGCGGCGTCCAGCTCGCGGTCATCGAGTGGTAGCCGCTCGGCGGTGCCCGCGCGCACGTTCACCGTGACGTCGGCGTGCTGCGCAGCTGCTTCGGCGGCGGCGCGCAGGCTTGGCTCTGGCTCGATCGCAATTACTTCAGCAACGGTGGTGGGGTAGAGGGCAAAGTTGCGCCCGTCGCCGGCGCCGAGCTCCACCACTCGCCCGCTGAGGCCAGCCAGCAGGCGGCGACGGTGCTGCGTGGCGCCTCGGCGGTCCGCGCGGCTGGCGGCGTTGGGGTATGCGCGTGCGAAGCGCGGCCGCTTGATGTCGGTCGCGCCGCTCACGCCGGCACCTCCGAGGCCGGAGTCGTGGCCCGAGCGGCGATCCCTTCGATGAGAAGCGCGAGCGCCTTGGAGAACAGGTCGGGCGGAACGGCGCGAGCGCCGTGGAGCATGTGCTGGGCCCACAGGCCCGTGCCGAGCGCGTCGATCACGACGGCCAGCTGGGCAGGCTCCATCCCGAGTGTGTCTGTGAAGGGCTTTGAGCGTTCGACGACGACGTCATCGAGCGCGCCGCGCATCTCATCCGTGCGTCGGGCGAAGCGGCGCCGGAACCCGGGATTCCGTGCTGCGTGTGCCAGGAACTCGAGGTAAAGGGCCCGCCACTCGGGATCGCCGGTCATCGCGTCGAGCGCCTGCTGAGCGGCCAGCTGGGCCTGTCGGTTGGTGGTCTCGAGGTCGTCGCCGTCGTCCGAGAAGACCTGGCGCAGATCCTGCGCGCGCTCGGCGCAGCGACGATCGAGCAGCTGTAGGAAGAGCTCCTCCTTGTCGGCGAAGTTGTAGTAGACGGCGCCGCGGCTGAAGCCGGCCTCCTCGGCGACGGCATCCAGGCTGGTGGCGTGAAAGCCGTTCCGGGCGAATACCCGGGATGCTGCGGCGAGAACCTGCTCGCGCGTGTCGTGCCGCCGCTCAGTCTGGGTCTTTCGCTTGCGTTTCATGCGCACATGTAGTTTTATACGAAAGCGTATGTTTCTGCAAGGACGTATGAAAGATCCTCTTTCGAGATTCGTCTTGGGGCGTCGCCGGCGGATGGCGAAACATCCTGCTCCGACATTCGTCTTCGCTGATCTGGTGGGCTACACCGCAGTGACCGAGGAGCGCGGCGATGAGGCGGCCGCCACGCTCGCGCGCGAGTTCCGACGCACGATGTGCGCGTTCAGCCGCGAGCACGGCGCCAGTCAGGTCAAGTCCATGGGCGACGGTGTGATGATCTGGGCACCCGATGCGGCCGCGGCGGTGGCCCTCGCGAGGCGCACGGTCGAGGACGTGGGGACTCGCCCCGATTTGCTGCCCGTTCGCGTCGGAGTGCATACCGGTCCCGCCGTGATGCGCGGTTGTGACTGGTACGGCGGTGCCGTCAACGTGGCGGCGCGGCTCGCTCGGGAGGCCGAGCCGAACCAGGCGCTCGTGAGCTCGGCCACGCAGGCCGCGGCGCGCGGCGGGCTTGGGCGTTCCCTTGTCGGGCGGCGAGAGATCAGCCTGCGCGGCGTGGAGCGGCCGATATCGGTCTGGCGCGTCGCGTGAGCGCGAGCGATCGAGAGGTCGCCCCGACCTCCTGCGTGGCCTGGGGGTCGTGCGGACGCTGCTTGCCGCGCCGCGCTTGGTTAGGGCGCACCGCGAGTAGCGTGCAACGTCGCGCCAATCAGCCGGGCCGGGCGAGCAGCGAGATGCTCGTGACTCCGTACTTCCGGGTGGCGCTCGTGGCGCGGTCGGAGACGAAGCGGTAGGCGTCGTTCTCACGCCAGGCCTCAATCGTGAAGCCGGCGGCCTCGATCGTCTCGCGGTAGGTGTCGCGTTGCATGGCCCCGCCGATGCAGGCCGCCCAGAGCGCGGCGTCGCAGGTCACTCCGTCGGGAAGCTGCCTCGCGCTGACGATGTCGGCGAGCGCCAGTCGTCCGCCTGGTCGCAGTGCGTGCGCGGCTGCGGCGAACACGGCCGGCTTGTCCGGGGACAGGTTGATAACGCCGTTCGAGATGACGCAGTCAAAAGCGCCGTCGTCGACGGGGGGATCCTCGATGTGGCCGGCGCGGAACTCGGCCTGCGGAAAGTTGTGCCGCTCGGCGAGGCGCTGTGCCTTGGCGCGCTGATCCTCTGTCATGTCGACGCCGACGACGCGCCCTGCGCGGCCCGCGTCGAGCGCGGCGAGGAAGCTGTCGGTTCCTGAGCCGCTGCCGAGGTCCAGCACAGCGTCGCCGGGTGAGATCGTGGCGAGGTCGAGGAAGTAGCCGACCCCGGCGAACGACTCGATCGCGCCGGGCGGGATCGCGTCCAGCTGGTGCGCCGGGTAGCCGAGCCGCTCGGCGAGCGCGCGGCCGGTTTCGAAGTGGAACTCATGGCCGGGGTCGAGCGCGACCTCGCCGTACATACGCTTGACGCGCTCCTCCAGCTCGGTCGTGTCGAGCTGGCGTGTGACGGGATTCATGCCGCCTTCTCCTTGTCGTTGGAAAGCTTCCATTCGGGCCAGCCGTCTTCGAGGCGCCGCGCCGGGCGACCGGCGCTGTGCAGTCGCCGGACCGCCTCGTGCGCGTATGCGCAGAAGGGGCCGCGGCAGTACGCCACCACCTCCGCGTCGGCGGGGAGCTCCGCGAGGCGCCGCTCCAGCTGTTCGAGCGGGATCGAGCGAGCGCCTTCGATGTGGCCCGCAGCGAACTCCTCCGCAGGCCTGACGTCCACGAGTACGACGTCGCCCTTCGCCAGCCGTTCGCGCAGCTCGGCGCGCCCGATGCCATCGACCTCGGTGCCGAGGTAGTCCCGTGCGGCGCGCTCGACCTCGGCGAGCTGCGATGCCGATGCGTGGCGGAGCGCCAGCCAGAGGCGCAGCGCCTCGTCGCCGGCGAGCTCGTAGCGGACGCTGTTGCCCTCGCGCTCGCGTGAGACCATCCCGGCGGTGTGCAGCGCCTGGAGGTGCTGCGAGGTGTTAGCGCTCGACTGCTCGCTCGCCCGTGCGAGCTCGTCGACTGTGCGCGGCCCCTGCGCGAGGAGGTCGAGCAGCTCGAGTCGCCGCGGGCTCGAGAAGGCCTTGCCCATCAGCGCGATCGCCTCGAAGAGGGCGTCCTTGGAGCGGCGGGAGGACATGCGTTGTTATTCAAGAGATCAATTGATAGCTTGTCAAGCCATGTTCTTCCGCCAGCTCCTCAATGACGAGACGGCCTGTGCCTCGTATCTCTTCGGGTGCATCTCGAAGAGCAGCTTTGCCGTCGTCGATCCGCACGTCGATCTGGTGGATGACTATGTGCGGCTGGCAGAGGCGCAGGGGAGCCCGATCGTCGCCGTCCTGGAGACGCACGTGCAGGCTGACCACGTCTCGGGCCTGCCGGCGCTGGTCGAGCGAACCGGCGCGACCGCGTACCTGCCCGAGGGAGCGGGTGTCACGTTCGAGCACGTCGCGCTGGCCGACGGCGACGTCGTAGAGCTCGGCAACACCAAGCTGCAGGCCATCGCGACACCGGGACATGCGGCAGCTCATCACGCGTACCTGGTGAGTGACCGGGCCCGGGTGGAGGAGCCCTGGCTCGTCCTGAGTGGGGATGCGCTGCTCGTCGGCGACGCGGGCCGGCCTGATCTTCACGCCCACGGCGATCAGACCGCGGACCAGATGGCCCGCACCCTGTACCGGTCGCTCACGCAGCGGCTGCTCAGCCTGCCGGACCACATCCTGCTCTACCCCGCCCACGACTCCGGCTCGGTGTGCGGCCGCGGGCTCTCCGGTCATCCGGCCTCCACGATCGGCTTCGAGCGGCGCCACAACAAGGCGCTCCGGTACTCCTCCGAGGACGCCTTCGTCGAGGCTCTCGTCAAGGACATCCCACCGGCGCCGCCGCAGCAGGCCCAGATCATCGCCGCCAACCGCGCCGGCAGCACGCTCGCGACTCACGTGTGACCGGCCGTTCAGTTCGGCTCGGGCTGCGCGAGAACGTCGCGCAGTTCTCGTTGCTGGTCGCGGTCAACGCCTTCGTAGGCGCGATGGTCGGGCTCGAGCGCTCGACCCTCCCCTTGGTGGGCGAGGACGACTTCGGGCTCGGGTCGAGCGCCGCCGTCCTCTCGTTCATCGTCGCCTTCGGCCTCGCCAAGTCGTTCACCAACCTCGCCGCCGGGGTGGGCGCGGAGCGCTTCGGCCGTCGCCGGCTGCTGCTGGTCGGCTGGACACTGGCGCTGCCCGTGCCGCTGCTGATCGGGTTGGCGCCCAGCTGGGGCTGGGTGGTCGCGGCCAACGTCTTCCTGGGCGTGAACCAGGGACTCGCCTGGTCCATGACCGTGGTGATGAAGATCGATCTCGTAGGACCGAGGCGCCGCGGGCTCGCGCTCGGCCTGAACGAGGCCGCCGGCTACGGCGGGGTCGCGCTCGCCGCCGCCGTGAGCGGACTGCTCGCCTCGGAGTTCGCCCCGCGGGACGTCCTCGTTGCCGGAGGCGCGGCGATCGCAGTCGCCGCCCTGCTACTGACGCTGTTGTTCGTCCGCGACACCGGGGCGCATGTCGCGCTGGAGCAGCGGGAGAGCAAGCACGACCATGACGAGCGGGCGCCACGCTTTGGTCAGGCGTTCTCGGACGGCTCCTACCGGCAGCCCGCACTGCGCTCATGCTCCCAGGCCGGGCTGGTGAACAACCTGAATGACGCGCTCGCCTGGGGGCTGGTCCCGCTGTTCCTCGCCTCTAGCGGAGCCTCGGCCGCGGAGATCGGTCTCGTCGCAGGGCTGTATCCGGCGGTCTGGGGGATAGGGCAGATTCCGGCCGGCCACTGGTCCGACAGCATCGGCCGCAAGCCCCTGATCGTCGCGGGCATGCTGCTACAGGCCGGGGCACTCGGCCTTCTTGCCGTGTCCTCTGGCGCACTCGCGCTTGCCGCAGCCGCCGCGGCCGTGCTCGGCATCGGTACGGCGCTCGTCTACCCGACGTTGCTCGCGGCCATCTCGGATGCCGTCTCGCCGGTGGCCCGCGCCCCCGCCGTCGGCATCTATCGGTTCTGGCGCGACATGGGCTACGTCGCCGGCGGGCTGCTCGCGGGCCTCGTCGCCGATGCGATCGGCTACGGCGGAGCGATCGGGATAGTCGCCGGCCTCACGGCCGCCTCGGGCATCTGGGTCGCCGTCGATCTTCCCGGTGGACGCGAGCGGGCACGGGGCGAGCCGGCCTCATCGCGCGCCCGGTAGTCCCCGAGTCGCGCCGGCCGCCGAGTGTCAACACGCACTGCGGCCCCCCTGGCCCCAAACTTGGAAGTTGGGGCCGAAACCAGCGGGTATCGCCCCGTATCGAGCGGGATATCGACAACGGCGCTGACCGGATCGATCCGCACGAATCCCGCTTCCCAAGCGGCATTGCGGCCTGATTTGGCCAAGCTCGACTCCCTGGTTGTGGTCCAGGCGGTCGCGGGTTCGAGTCCCGTCGCTCACCCTCTACCTAGATCCCGCTCCTAGAAGCGGTTCTGCGAGCTTCAGTGCTATCGAGTCTGCGCGCGACAGCCCTACCGAGAGAGGTGCTGTCCCCAATACCGTCCCCAAAACCTCGGCAGGGATTAGCGGGAGAGGCGGGAGGGCTGCGCCCCGCAGGCGTGCCGGCCGTATCGCCGTACACCCGGCGATCCAGCGCGTAGGGAGCCGAGACCAGCTCGCCGCCCGAGCTCGGCCTCCAGCTACTGGGGGAATCGCCGCCCGAAACGCTGCACCGAAGCAAGCATCGAGGCCGCCGCCGCGAGCAAGTGCTCCATGGCCGAGATCCTTGTGCACAGCCTCCGTTCAGAGCGAGAGCCTGCCCAGAGCTGCTCGATACGCCCCATCTGTCCGAGTGCCCTGTGCGCCCGACTGGCCCTCGCTTCGCCGACGGCGGTCCTGCTCAGCCACGCCTGGTCCGTGCGAGACGTCGCCATCGTGATGCGGCGCGGCCCGGTGCTCCCAGGCGTGGACGACGAACACGTCGCCAGCCTCGGCCGAGAACTGATGCGCGCGCTCGGGCATCTCGCCCCGGAGCCCTGGCCGGGGCCGAGTACCTCCGGAGCAGCCCGCCGCCGCGTGGGGGAGCGCTCCTCCCCGGCCGCGAGCGCCGGACCTGAAGGTCTACCTCCAAGCACAAAGGTGCGCCCGCACCGCTGACGACGGCCGGGCGCGTGGCGGACAGGGAGATAGCCCCCAGCCGCACCACGAGCATCACAGATCGCCGCATTTTCGTGTCACGACCGGCGCGTGACACAGATTCGTCACACAGAGGCCCTGAAATCGGCGTTCTCAGCGCTCCCGACCGGGACCGGCGATGCGCCATCCCTATCGCCCTCAATCCCGCTCGTGGCACGGAATCCTGGCCCTTCCTGCCCCCGCCTGGACCGTGGTGACCTAACCTGCTGTTCTACGCGCCCGGCAGGATTCGAACCTGCGGCCTTCGGTTCCGTAGGCGGAGGGTCTATCCGCCCGGCAAGCCCTTTCTAGAGCGGAATTCCAGGCGCGGAGCGGGTTCCTGAGGTGACACGAGAGGACACGAGGGGACACGAGGGGACGCCTTTCGTTCCCACCTGGTTCCCACCGGGCGGTGCCGGGCTGCCGCGAATCAGAAGGACTAGGACGTACCCGTTCTGGCGTCAGCTCCGGGGCCCGACCACCGAGCGACGAGGATTCCGTCCGCCGCCCCCAGCTCGTCACTGCGAGATAGCTGGGCCCGCGCGATCACGAACATGGGCGACAGGAAACGCGGCGGGGTCCTTAGCTTGCTAGTCCGCCTCGTCGGGGTCCTCGGCGGCGGCTAGTTTCAGCGAGCCGTCGAGGACTTCCTGTAGGTGGCGCTCCTGGGTCGGCAACGCCCAGTCGGCAAGCTTGCGCAGCTCGGCGTTGCCCGCCCGCTCGTTCAGCTTGGCGACGATGGCCCAGTGGCCCACCTCGCCGGCCTCGGCCATGATGAGGAACTCGAACCCGTCGATGGGGTCGTCCTCGCCGGCGAGGTACGTCTCGCGCATATCGGTCGCCTCTTGCTTGACCTCACGTGCCTTGTTGACGATCGCCGTCTTCTTGCCCTTGAAGGAGGAGGCCAGCGCGGTGCAGCGCCTCTGCGTCTCCTTGGCCTCCTCCTGCGCATGCGCCAGCTTCTTCGCCAGCGGCTCGTGCTCGCCGTCCAGCATCCCGTACACGTGGCGCACCGAATCCTGAGCGGCCATCGCTAGCCCGAGGACCTCCGCGAGCTTGCTCTCGAGCTTCGTCAGCGTGGCCATCGCTAGGACACGGCGTCCTTGACCTTGCCCATGATCCCGCTGGTGTCGTTCGCCACCAGGCCCGTCGGCTCGTCCGGAAGCCCGGCGGCCTGACGCAGCTTGCGGGCGATCTCGGCGATCTCCTCCGGCGCGTAGTCCGGCGCGAACACGCCCTCCTGCGCGGGCAGATCGAACGGCGGGGCTCCCTCGGGATGGTCGTCGACGACCTCGAGCTCGTCCCCGGTCTCCGGGTGCGGTCCGTTGAAGACTGCCGCCAACTCCTGGTAGTCGCTCGGCGAGAAGCGATAGAGCTTCTTGTGCTCACCCCTCTCGATGTGCGGCTGGCACTCGGGGATCCTGTCGGTGGGGATCCGCGGCGCGGGGAACAGATTGCTGAGGTCAGCGCCGGTCAGGTTCTCCACCGCGCGCGCGTAAGCAACCTGGTGGACTCCGCCGCGAACCAGGAGGTATCCCGTCAGCGCCCGCGCCGCCGGGTGGTCGACCATCTCGTAGATCTTGAGCTTGTTGTTACGCGCCCCGGTCTCGAGGAAGAAGTTGTGGGTCAGGTCCTCGACGAGGTCGCCGGTCGAGGTCACGTAGTCGCCGTTCCAGGGCTTCCCGTTGGAGTCCTGCACGAGCGTGCCGGCGCCCCCGGCGATGAACTGCTGGGGGTTGAGTACGTCGCCCGGGTCGGGCAGAGCGCCCGCCTCGCCCGCGCCGGTCAACATCGTGTTGATCGTCGCCGACACGAGCTCGATGTGACCGAACTCCTCGGCCGCGATGTTTGCCACGAGGTCGTAGAACGGCCGCGCCCCCTGGCGCATGCGGAAGTTGAACGACTGGAAGGTGTAGTTCATGAACGTCGACAGCTCGCCGAACTTGCCGCCCAACAGCTCTTGGACGACGGCGGCGCCCGCCGGGTCGGGGTTCGACGGTGGCGGCAGTTCCGTCTGCAGCCGGTCGATCCTGAGGATCATCTGAGACACCTCCAAGGGTGAGGGGTTTGGGGGAGCCATTCGAGTGCCCGTGCCCAGGGCCGACAAACAGCGTCCGGCGTCAGGATCCGACAGCGCCTCGACGCGGCGGCCTCGGAGCCGCCCTCAGCTGCACCCTCGTCCGACCGTCCCTCACGGGAACCGCGCATCGGGCACCTGCAAGCTCACTGCGTTTCACGCGAAGATCGCTCAGCCGCGCTGCCAATCGCATGCGGTTCGGGGCTATCTCGCACCGAGGGTGAGCGAACCGCCGGATCAGCTCTGGTGCTTTTCGAGGTCGGTCGGTGCGCGATCAGCCGCGGCCGGAGAGCCGCTCGTTGAACCTCATTCGGGGCCCTGGCGACCATCTAAAAGGAGTCCCCCCTGATGGCAGCCACAGACGTAACCCGCGGCAGCGTGCGCGCGGATGGAAATGGATCGTCGGTCGGGCGAGCCGCTCGCCGGCTTGCGACCGAGACCAAGCAGGCGTTCAAGACCACCGAGTTCTGGGCGATGGTTGGGCTCGTCTTGGCCATCCTGGTCAGCGCCGCCGTCATCAATGGCGGCGACAACGGCACGGATGAGTTCATCGCCCGCCAGGCCTGGTTGTACGTCTCGATTCTCGGCGCCGGCTACTTCATCTCGCGTGGCCTCGCCAAGTCCGGCAGCCGCGAGCCCTACACGGACGAGGCCAGCGAGCGCATGAGCGATCGCTAGCCCGGTGCTTCCCCCGCCCGGCGCCGCGGATGGCAGGCTGTTCGCGGCCCGGGCGCGCCGGAACGATTTCGACTTTGAACTTGGAGTGACTCGTGAGTAAGCAGCAGAAGCAGAAGATCGTGCAGTACCTGAACGAGGCCCACGGATCGGAGCTGGCGTTGGTGCGCCAGCTGCAGGCGCAGATCGCGATGACCCCTCGGGGCAGCTACCGCGATGGGCTGGAGACCCATCTCCAAGAGACGCGTCGGCACGCCGAGCGTGTCGAACGCCGCTTGAGCGAGCTGGGGCAGGGAAACAACCCGCTCCAGGTCGGCGTAGGCGCAGTCCAGTCCGTCATCGGGCAAGCGTTGGCGCTGACCAAGACCCCGCTCGATCTGGTTCGGGGAAATGGCGGCGAGGAGAAGGTGCTCAAGAACGCCAAGGACTCGTGCGCGGCCGAGGCACTGGAGATCGCCACCTACACGGCGCTGGCCCGGCTCGCACGCACGGCGGGCGACGGGAAGACCGAGCGGCTGGCCAAGTCGATGCTCGGAGACGAACAGCGCATGCTCAACCGGCTACTCAAGGAGATACCGCGGCTCACCGACGCCGTGGCACAGGCGGAGTTCAACGGCGAGGGCTCCTACGACGTGACCGAGACGGGCGCCGCCGACACCGCCCGCAAGGCCGGCGGAACTGCCAAGCGCACTGCCCGCCGAAGCGCCGGCCAGGCCAAGCGCACGTCGCGTCAAGGTGCCCGGGGTGGCCCGCGCCGAGGGCACCGTCAAGGGGGCCGTGGCGTCCGAGTCGGACCTGGCCATCCCGAACTACGACTCGCTCAGCGCCGACGAGGTTCAGGACAAGCTCACCGCGCTCTCCCAGATCGACCTGGCCAAGGTCGATGCCTACGAGCGCAAGAACCAGAATCGCTCCACGGTCACGAGCAGGATCGACGCCCTACAGGGCGACGAGCCGTGGCCCGGCTACGACGAGCTGAGCGTGGACGAAGTCCATGCCGTGCTCTCAGAGGGCGACGAGCAGCGACTCAAGGACGTGGGCGCCTACGAGCGCAAGCACAAGGCACGCGCCGGCGTCATTCAGGCGACCGAACGCGATCTGAGCAACGCCTGAGGATCCATTCGAGCCAAGGGAAGGGGGCCGTGGCCGGGGCCCCTTCTTCCCGACGACCTGCGAGAGCGCGCCGGTGTGGGCGCCCTGTCGGTTGCCTGTCCGCGCAGCGGGTAGGTGGCCTCGTGTCCGTCTCGCCCCAAGCCGCTGATTCGACCGGCCCCACGGCGCCGGCCTTCGTCTTGGGCCTCGGCCTCGGTGGGTTCATCGACGGCATTCTTCTCCACCAGATCCTGCAGTGGCACCATCTGCTGACGGCCACGGGGGACCATCCAAGCGACACGGTCTCCGGCCTCGAGTCAAACACCGTCGCCGACGGGTTCTTCCACCTGGCAACCTGGTTCCTCGTCGCCGCGGCCATGGTGCTGACGGTACGGGCGTGGCGGCGAGGGGAGCTGGCGCCACCTTGGCGCGCTCACGTCGGGATGATGTTGGCTGGATGGGGCGCCTTCAACCTCGTCGAGGGTCTGATCGACCATCAGCTGCTCGGCATCCACCACGTGCGAGACGACCTCGGCGGTCCGCTCGGCTGGGACCTCGCCTTTCTGGGTTCCGGCGTGCTGCTCGTCGCCGCCGGCTTGGCGCTGGCTCGACGACGAGGGGCCGCGCGAGCGCGGCTCTCTTGAGCGGATCGCCCTCGCGTGCGCGTCGAGTAAGTCGAGCACAAGCCCGGCTTCGCGCTCGTCTGACCCGCCTAAGCCTCCCTGACCCGCCTAAGCCTCCCTGACCAGCGGCCAGATCAGGACGTCCTGTCGGAGGGCGAAGTGCAGTAGTGCAGGTGGTGGGTGCAGCTCAAGGCCGTACGGCTCGGCCATCGTGTTGAGCTCGAAGGCGGCCTCGGCGGGCCGCAGTGGCCAGGGCGGGTGGTGGATGTCGGCGCGAAAGACGTCGCCGTGCTCATCGAGGGTGTAGAGGCAGTAGCGCTCGGTGAGCCAGTGCGCGAGCGACCCGGGCGGCGCGGGCGTCTCCGGGCCAGTCGGCCGATAGCGCCCGGCCAGCGCCGCCGGCTCGCCGTCACGGGACGCGCGCCGGCTGCGGTACTCGATCCAGCCGCCCCGCTCGCTGCACTCCATGCGCGCTTTGAAGTAGGGCAGCCGGTAGGTGCGCCGCGCTCCCACGACGGCGAGCACGCTGGCGGCATCCAGGCTCAGGAACCAGATCCCCGGCTTTCCGTCGATGGTCGTGTACGTGCGGACGTTCAGCTCCGGAAACGCGGTGATCCCCGGTAGGTGCGGCACGCCACGCAGGCGGAAGGCAGACACCCGGAAGGCCGTGACGCCGACCCACGCGATTCCCTCGCGCACGTCCAGCGGGATCGCCCGGGGTAGCAGCGGTCGAAGCCGCTCGGGCTGGACCGGCCAGTGTGCGAACAGCAGGTCCTTCCAGGTCTGCGCCATCAGCCACGGCTCGCTCGGTAGCGCCCAGGGCCGGTGCGAGGTCTCGCGCAGCACGGCGCCCTGGCCCTGCGAGCGCGACAGCAGCGCCGCGGGACGCAGCAGCAGCTCACCGGCGCCTGCTGCGGTCCTCAGGGCGCGTTCGAGCACCGCAGTCAACGCGGCCTCGAGCGCTACTTGGGCCGCGGCGGGGAAGACCGCGTGCGACGGGTGGAAATGACGGTGTCGAGAGCCGAGCGGCGCGGCCTACCCTTGGGCCGGGCTGGCCGTGCCTTCGACGGGAAGAGCGTGCGAACCGCGCCCAGACGGCCTGAGCATCGCGGGCACTCGTCGAGAGCGTCCTGCGCGGGCGGCAGGTAAACCGTCAACCGGCAACCGGGACAGTTCAGGTACGGCATGGGGGCCTCCAGACACTCTCGGACAGATGACTGGAGATCCGGCGCAGCGCCAAGACGCGCACCGTCCCGACAGGACTCAGGCGACCCAAAAGACGTCGCATAGGCTCCGTCTGGGTTACACGGGCCACTATACAGCCGCTGTCCAAGGGCGGCGGTCGGCCTCCGGCCTTGGCGCTGCGAGGGGTACGTCGCCGTCAGAGACGCGATCGCGACCGAGCCGGTGGATGGCCACGCGGCCACACTCGTGACGGATTCGCAGCACCGGCTCGGGCGACTAGGCTCCGAGCATGGCCCGCCTAGCTACGGAGAGCCTCGCCGGGACAGCCGGGCGGCTGCCGGCGGACGCCCTCGAGCTTAAGGAGATCAACCTCCACGGACACAGCGTTGCCTACCGCTGCGCCGGCAGCGGCCCGGCGATTGTGCTCGTTCACGGGATCACCTCCACGTCGGCCACGTGGGAGCGCGTGATCCCCTATCTGGCGACCCGCTTCACCGTCATCGCACCCGATCTCATCGGGCATGGCGAGTCGGCGAAGCCGCGCGGCGACTACTCGCTCGGCGCGTACGCGAGCGGCGTGCGGGACCTGATGGTGACTCTCGGCCATGAGAGCGCGACCTTCGTGGGGCACTCGCTCGGCGGCGGAGTCGTGATGCAGCTCGCCTACCAGTTCCCGGAGCGCTGCGACCGGTTGGTACTCGTGGACAGCGGCGGGCTGGGCCGGGAGCTGAACCTCCTGCTGCGCGCGGCCACGCTACCGCTGTCTGAGCTGGTGCTGCCTCTTCTGGCCAGTACCCGGCTGCTTGACGCCGGCCGCTCCGTCGGTCGCCTGTTCGGGCGGCTCGGGATCCGCGCCGGAACCGACATGGCCGAGCTGGCCCGCGGCCACGCCTCTCTACAGGATCCCGAGGCGAGGGCCGCGTTCGTGCATACGCTGCGCACTATCGTGGACCCGTTGGGTCAGCGGGTAAATGCAACCGACCGCCTCTATCTCGCCGAGAACGTCCCGTTCCTGCTCATCTGGGGCGAGCGCGATCCCATCATCCCGGTAGAGCACGGCTTGGCGGCGCACGAGCTGGTGCCCTCCAGCCGCCTGGAGCTCTTCGAGGGAGCGGGCCACTTTCCCCACCTCGACGAGCCTCAGCGCTTCCTCGATGTGCTGCTGGATTTCATCGAATCAACCGAGCCGGCCGACGTGGACCCGGAGCAGTGGCGGGAGATGCTGAAGGCCGGACGGCACGCCTAGCACGCCTAGTCTTGGCTCGTGCGCTCCGGGACTGTGGAGGCCCCTGGCCCTACCGTATGGCGGCCAGAGTCAAGCGGGCGCGTCCGCGTCGGGGGCGAGCTCGGCTGGCTGCGTGACCGCTGTGGCGAGCTAGCCGGGGTCGACTCCACCGGGCTCGTCTAGAGGCTTGGAGGTCATCGGCTCTCGCGGCTCTCACCCTGCCGCATGCGACGCCGCGCCCGGGACACGCGACTGGTCCGGTGGCAACACTCGGCCTCGACGAGGGGCATTTCGGTGCTCGGTCCGGCGCCCGACGCGCCAGGCGTGCTAGGTACGGGTGGTGTTGCGCCGCCTCCTCGACGCCTATCGCCGCTCCGGGGCGGATCTGCCGTTTGGCAATCCAGCGCGGGCTCACGGCAGCGCGATGGAAGGCTATTACTGGCGGATCGTCGACGCGCCGGGGGGCTCGGTGATCGTTCTTCTCTGCGGGGTCTGCCAGGGGCCGGAGGGTCCGTGGGCCACGGTGGCGGTCGCTTCCCACCCCGGCGGCTTCGTGCGTCACGCCGTCATCGCTCCGGCGGCCGGTCGGCGCGAGTGCTTCGGCGTCCGGGCCGCGGAGACCTTGCACGGGTCGGCGGAGGGCCTTCACGCCCAGCTTGGGGATGACGCCTGGATCGACCTCCGGACTCGATCCCCCGTACTCTGGCCTCGGCCTGTCTTCGGTGCGCTTGGCCCGGCGCAGGCCGTGCCGGGACTGGGCCAGTATTGGCATCCGGTGGTTTTGGCCGCCCGGGTCGAGGGTCAGGCGTGCATCGGTGGGCTGCCCGTGCGCCTGGACGGCGCGACGGCTTACGCCGAGAAGAACTGGGGCCCGCGGTTCGCGGGGCACTGGTGGTGGGGCCACGCCGGCGCCTTCCCCGGCGGCGACGTCACGGTGGCGTTCGCGGGCGGCAGGCTGGCTATCGCGGGGCGGGTGGTGCCGCCGACCGCAGTCGTCGTGCGCCTCGGCAAGCAGGTGTTGCGGTTGGCGCCGCCGCTCGCGCGCGTGCGCGTGCGAGCGACCGATCGCACTTGGGCGATTCGGGCGCACTCGCTTCGTCATCGCGTCGAGATCGAGGGCTACGCCGGAGACGCGGCGCCGCACGTGCTTCCAGTCCCAGATGTCACGACCGGACGGGTGGACATGCGCTCCAAGCAGTACCTGGCCGGCCGGCTCCGCCTGCGGGTGAGCCGCGGGGAGCGGACGGTCTTCGAGGGGGAGTCGCCGCTCGCCGGCCTGGAGCGCGGCGTGCCGGCGCCGAGCCTCAGTGACCCTCCGCGCGGCGAACAGCCACCGTAAGGCCCTCCGCACCGACCAGGTGGTCGAACGGGCCGACGACGACCCAGAGCGCTCGAAGCCGCAGGGCGGCCGCGCGGTCCACGGCCGCCATCCGCGTCTCCGACACGACCTCCGTTCGCCCGTCCGCGAGCGGCTCGAGCCAGTGCGCGATCAGCACGCGGACGGTGCCGGGCTCTCGCCAGTCGCGGAAGGCGGCCGGCGCTACGAGGCGGGGGTAGTCGCGCGCAAGCGTCCAGATCCGCCCGCAGAGGCCGGACACGATCAGATGCTCGCCCTCCTCAAGCGGTGTGAACGGGTAGCCGCGCAGGAGTTGGTCGAACGTCGAGCCGGCGTCCGTGCCCGGGATCCGCCAGCGCACGAGGCGCCCCAGGGTTCGGGTATCGGAGAGTCTCACGGCGCGCGCGCACTCCCACAGCCGGTCGGGCGGAGCCGTGGAGGTACGCCGGTGTTGCGTACGTATCGTGGCGGCGGGTAGCCAGGCGTCGAGGTGGTTGGCGGTCATCGAGTCATGCGGTTCATCCAGCACAAGCGAGAGGCCTACTGGTTCTACTGGGTGCTGTCGCCGCTATACGACCGCTGGGTCAATCCGATGTTCTGGACCCCTGCGATGCGAACCGCCGCGCTGGAGCTGGCCCGCCTCGACGGCCGGGACCTGCGCCTGCTGGACGTCGGCGCCGGCACCGGCTTCTCGAGCGAGGGAATCGTCGAGCACGTCGATGCGGCACGCGTGACGCTGCTCGACCAGAGCCCCGACCAGCTCCGCCGCGCCGGGCGCAAGCCGGCGCTGGCGCGCTGCACCCGGGTCCTGGGCGATGCCGAGCGGCTGCCGTTCGAGACGGATTCCTTCGACCGCTACGTGTCCTGCGGCAGCATCGAATATTGGCCGGAGCCCCAGCGCGCGATTGCGGAGGCCTACCGCGTTCTGCGTCCCGGCGGCATCGGGCTGGTCGTGGGCCCGCTCCCGCCAGGGGTGCCAATCATCCGGTGGCTTGCCGAGGCGTGGATGCTCTTCCCCACGGAGGCCCAGTATCGGGAGTGGTTGGTCCGCGCGGGCTTCGAGGTCGCCGCGACGGCCTACGTGAAGGCCCCCTGGCAAGGGGGCACGGGCGGCGCGCCGTACGCCCTGGCCATCGCCGGGCACAAGCCGGTACGGGGAGCCTCGCCGATTGCGTCCTTGCCGCCGGCCGAGGATCTCGGTGAGCCCCTGACGCTCGCCGGGCGGGTCGGCTTCGCCGCTCGCCTCGCACTCGGATCGGTCGCGGCCGCGATCTTCCTTCCGATCGGCGTGGCGCTCAACCTGCGCGCCAGGCGCGCTCGCCGGAGGACCTAGAGGTGGGGGCGGGCGTCCGTGGTTTCGCCCTGCGCACCGCCTCCCGGCCTTGGAGCGCCGTATCGGTTCTGTGGCGCTTCTCGCGCCCGCACACGCTGATCGGCACCGGCGCGAGCATCATCGGGATCTATGTGCTCGCGACGTCCGAGCTGCCAGCGATGGCCCTCGGAGACGGGCTCGGCGACCTCGGACTCACGCTCGTCGCCGGCGCGCTGGTGAACATCTACATCGTCGGCCTCAACCAGCTCGAGGACGTCGACATCGACCGGATCAACAAGCCGGGCCTGCCGATCGCCGCCGGGGACCTGAGCATCCGCCACGGACGCCTGATCGTCGCCGCGAGCGGGGCGACGGCGATTGCGCTGGCGATTACGCAGGGATGGGTCGAGCTCGTCGCCATCGTCGCCGCCATGGCGATCGGTACCGCGTACTCGTCGCCGCCACTCCGGCTCAAACGCTTCCCGGCACTCGCCGCAGCCAGCATCTCGATCGTGCGCGCCGTCGTGGTGAACATGGGCGTCTATCTGCACTTCGCGGCGTCGCTGGGCGGGCGCGCCGAGCTGAGTCCCCTTCCGGCGCCGATCGTCGCTTTGACGCTGTTCGTGCTGCCGTTCTCGCTCGCGATCGCCGTCCTCAAGGACGTGCCCGATGCGAAGGGGGACCGTCGCTTCGGCATCGCAACGTTCACCGTGCGGCTCGGTCCGCGCCGCGCGCTCGGGATGGGCCTGGCGGCACTGAGCGTGGGCTACCTCGGCATGGCGGTGCTTGGGCCTCTCACGGTGCCCGAGGCGCAGCCGTGGGTGCTCGTGACGGGGCATTTGGCCGCGCTCGCCGCCCTCTGGGGCTGGGCGCTGGCGGGCGACCTCGACGATCAGCAAGGCCTCACGCGTTTCTACATGCGGGTCTGGCTCCTGTTCTTCCTCGAGTACGCGCTGATGCCCGCCGCGGTCCTGGCGGGCTGAGCGCGGCCGCTTTCTTGAGCCCTCCGAGCGTCAGCCCGCGCTCCATGACGCAGATGCCTGGCGGTGTCGTCCGGACGGCGCCCGTCTTGGCGCTGGCCGCGAGGGGAGGGCCCCGCTCGGCGGGGCCCTCCCTCACGCTTCGTCAGCTGCGGCGAAGAAGCGCCCGCCTGAGGGGCGGGCGACTGTGTTCGCGCTGTGCCAGCAAAGCGTTCACGACCACGAGTCCGACGCCCGAGGCGATGTTGAGGATGCTCAGCCCGGCCAGGCTCCGCTGTGCCCGCGCCGCATCGGGCGGCGTTTCGACCGTCGGCTTCGTGCCGCGCTCGATCGGGACCGCGCCCTCCGGCGCCTCGCGGGCGAGGCGGGCACCGTGGACGGCGCTTGCGATGCCGGTTCCCAGTGCGGCGAGCGTCAGCCCGTCCTTGGCCACGGCCAGCTTTCGCTCCTCCGCGGTGAGGCGGTCAGGCCGTGTCTCGGTGAGCCGCGAGGCGAACCAGCCGACCGCCACCGATCCGAGCGAAATGGCGTTGATGAGGTTGTAGCCGGTCCAGGCCGCGTTCACGACCTTGCCCCGCTCGCGTTTGTCGTCGATCTTCGCGACTGCCGGGTTGAGCGCGAACTGGCCGTACATCGTTCCGCCGAGCCAGCTCGCGAGACCCCAGTCGTGGGCGGCCCGTGCGCTTTGGGCGAGAGTGTCGTTGACCATTGTCTGCCTCCCGGATGGAGTGGAATCGCCCGGCTCGTCCGTGTACGGCTCGCGGCTGCCGGACTTGGCGAGTCCGCGTGAGATGAAGTAACCCGCCCCGAGGATCGAGACGTACAGCCAGGCCTGGCGAGCGATGAACTCGTCAGTGCCGTTGTCGCCGCCCTTGATGAGCGCGGCGCTGATCAGAATGGCCACGACAAGACCGACCATTGCCCAGAATTCGGTCGTCTTGATGGCCTGCTTGGTTTCCGTCGTGAGTCGACGGCCGGCGGGGCGGACGCCCCGCCGGGAGGTGGCGATTTCGCCACCGGTGGCACCTGTGGTTGCCATGAGCGATCTCCTTGCGCTCAGGATTTGTTTCCCCGAAGTACCGCTTCCGGCGTCTGTGCGACATCCGTGTCGGCGCTTCTGCCGTTTGGGTCTGGCGGAGCCACGTCGCGAGTCCGCGCCGCTTCCGCCCAACCCTGTTCTGCTCCCCGATGTCCCGCGGCACAAACACAGCGCCGAGTGGCTGGGTAGCGTTCTCCCTAGGCGGCGGTTGCGGCCGCCTCCAGGTGGTTCAGCCCGCGGCGCAGGAGGCGCGAGACGTGCATCTGGGAGTAGCCGATCCGCTCCCCGATCTCGTGTTGTGTCAGGTCGCTGGAGAAGCGCAGCTCGAGTACCGTGCGAACGATCTCGGGCAGCGTCTCCCACGCGCCGGCAATGGCGTCTCGTCGCGCCACCAGGTCGTAGCCAGGGTCCTCCCGGCCCATCAGGTCGACCATCGCGGCGGACTCGTCGTCGCCGGGGGCGACGGGCGTATCGAGCGAGATGGCCTCATAGCTTGCCGCCGCCTCCTGGGCTTCGAGCACCTCCTCGACCGTGCAGCCCAGCCGCTCCGCCACCTCTCGCACCGTGGGCGAGCGGCCCAGTGTCTTGGAGAGATCCTCGGTGCCGCGGCTGACCGCAAGCGTGCGCTCCTGAAGGTCACGCGGCACGTGCACCGCCCACCCCTTGTCGCGGAAGTGTCGCTTGAGCTCGCCCAGGATCGTCGGCGCGGCGAAGCTGGTGAACTTCGAACCACGCTCGGGGTCGAATCGGTCGATCGCCTTGATCAGGCCCAGATTCGCGACCTGGAGCAGGTCGTCGACCGGCTCGTCGGTGTATCTGTACCGCAGGGCGAGGTCGCGCGCGAAGGGCAGGAAGCTCTTCACGAGTTGTTCGCGCGCGGCGAGGTCGCCGTCGCGGTGGTAGCCGACCAGTAGTCGACGCTCCGCTTCGCGTGTGTCGGGGCGGCCGCTCGCCGTGCGACGACCGTTGGGGGCTGCGCTCGCCGGAGCGAGGGCTACAGCAGTCATGTAGTGGACCTCCGTCGTGTTGACTGACGTCAGGTCCGCGACACGACCGTGATCGGCCGACCTCGTCCCCTCATGACCCCCGGCGTGTCAGCGATGGAGATTGGTCCACCGGTGGCCGCCGCAGGGGCATCTGTCTCGAGGGCGACATCCAGCGGGCTCGCTCGCCCTCTGAACCTCTCCCAGAGAGACCGGTCAGTCTTATAGCACAGAGAGACAGGTCTGTCCATCCGCGCTAGGGTGCGAGACACATGGCCACGCGACAAACCGTGTCCCGCCCAGCACCTGCCCGCGATCGGATCCTCGACACCTCCTACGAGCTGTTCTCGCGCCGCGGCGTTCGCGCCGTCGGCGTAGACGAGGTGATCGAGCGCGCCGGCGTCGCCAAGGCGACGCTCTACCGCCACTTTCCGTCGAAGGACGACCTCGTCGTCGCCTTCCTCGAACGACGTGAGGAGCGCTGGACGATCGGGTGGGTCGAGACGGAGGCGCGCCGGCGTGGGTCTGGCCCGGAGGAGCAGCTGCTCGCCATCTTCGACGCCTTCGACGAGTGGTTCCGGCGCGATGATTTCGAAGCCTGTTCCTTCATCAACGTGCTGCTCGAGCTGGGGCCTCAGCACGCCGCGGGGAGCGCCAGCGTGCAGCACCTCGAGAACATCCGCTCGATCGTGCGAGGACTCGCCGAGGAAGCGGGTCTCCGCGAACCGGACTCCTTCGCACGGTCATGGCACATCCTCATGAAGGGGTCGATCATCGCGGCGGTTGAGGGCGACATCGAGGCGGCGCAGCGAGCCCAGACGATGGCGCGGCGCCTGATCGACGATCACCGCTGACGAGCCCGCAACCCTTTCGACGCTGCCCGACTAGGTCTGTCCTCGGCCGGCCTCGTCGCGCCTCGGCGATTCGCAGTGCGCCGAGGCGTCCCGGGATCGTCTAGAGCGGGTCTTCGGTCGTCGCGTCCAAAGCTCGTCACTCGATGGAACACGCGCGTCAGGTCACGGCCAGGCAGACAACCGTGGCGTCGTCCCTGAGGTCGCCGTCGCTCGCGGCTAGGACGGCGCGATGGATCTCGCGGACGGTCTCCGCCGCGGTCGCCCGCTCCGCGCCCACAACCGCCCGGATCACGCCCTCGAGCCCGAGCCCTGCCTGGCCTTCGCCGGACTGGACGACGCCGTCCGATACCAGCACGAGGCGGTCCCCCGTGGCAAGCGACGTCGATCGCTGAGCCGGCTTCGGAGCCGCCCGTCCGCCGAGGCCGTGTCCCGGGCCGAAGTCGAACGGGTCCACGCCGCCGTCCCCGCGCACGACGACCGGCGCTACGTGCCCGCAGTTGGCCAGGAGGAGCTGGTCGGTGGCCGGGTCCCAGTGCGCGGCGATCGCCGTCATCTCGGCGCGCGGGCCGGGCATCTCCCGCAGTGTCTGGTGCATGACCACGAGCGCCTCGCTGGGGCGGGCGCCGCCGCGGCGGCTTGCCCTGAGCGCCCCGAGCGCGACCGCGCTGCTCGCCGCTGCGGGCGTCGAGCCTCCGAGGCCGTCCGCGAGGGTCACCCAGATCCCGTCGGGGTTCTCCACGACATCGAACCAGTCGCCGGCCACCTCGTAGCTGGGGAGGACGTTGCCGGCCACCTCCCCGCCCGTGACCCGGGCGATTCGGGGAGGCAGCAGGCTCTGCTGGATCTCCGCGGCGGCCTCGGGCGGCTTGCGCCGCTGGGCCCTGGCGAACACGTCCGTGTACCTGTCGGCCAGCGTGATCGCGGCGCCGGCCTGCCGGGCCAGGTCGGTGAGCGGCTCGGCCGGGCGGCCGAACGCCACGAGCACGCCGTTGGCGCGCCCGCGGAGCCACAGGGCGTAGACCTCGAGCTCCACGTGGTCGCGCAGCTGGGACAGGCCATCGGCGTCGAGCTCGGGGCCCACCGCGAGCGGCGCGGGGATCCTCTCGCCGAGCCGCTGCGGGCCGGCCATGTGGAGCAGGTGCGTGCCGTCGATGTCGAGCACGTAGAGGGCTACCGGCACCCGGGCGATGCGCTGCGCCTCGGCCACCAGCTGCTCGGGCAGCACGGCGGGCGGGACGACGTCGAAGACCTGGATCGCGTCCAGGCTCACCGGACGCCCCCGGCCGAGGCGCCCGGTGGGGAGCGGGTTGTCCGACTGCTCGTGGATGGGGTCGTGCGGCCGCTGCCGAAGCGCCGCGACCAGCTGATCGCGGTTCTGGAACCGGCGATGCAGGGTCGAGCGCGAGACACCGGCCGCCGCGGCGATGTCGGCCATCGTCGCGGAGGGGTAGCGAGCGAGCATCCGCCCGGCGGCGTCGAGGATCCGCTCGCGGTTTCGCAGCGCATCCGCCCGGCTGAGAACGGCCTGTTGAGTCCTCGGCATTGCGACATCATCGCGCCGTTTCGTCCCAACTGACACAGCCTCGCGCGAACCCCTGTGTCACTTCGGCGACGGACGCGGGGCGGGGTGCTTCGCTGACTTCCGGCCGGGCAAGGCAAGGGAGCACCCGAGTAGGAGAGGCGAGATGTCACAGGTAACCGAGGCATACGAGTGGAGGGGTCGCAACGTCGTGACTAGCGACGGCGACAAGATCGGCAGGCTCGAGGAGATCTACCTCGACACGGACAGCGGCGAGCCGGAGTGGGCGACCGTCGCGACAGGCCTCTTCGGAGCCCAGCAGACATTCGTCCCGCTTGTCGACGTGGACCACCGGCGGGGCGAGGTGGTCGTGCCCTACAGCAAGGACCAGGTCAAGCACGCGCCGTCCGTCGATCCCGACGGGCAGCTGGCGCACGAGGAGGAGTCCCGGCTCTACGAGCACTACGGCATCGCCGGCTCGGGACAGCCGGTGGGGCGTGACGTGAGCGGTCCCACCACGGACGACGCGATGACGCGCTCCGAAGAGGAGCTGCGGGTCGGCACCGCCCGGCGCGAGTCGGGGCGCGCCCGGCTGCGGAAGTACGTGGTGACCGAGGAGGTCACGCAGACGGTCCCCGTGCAGCGCGAGGAGGTACGGATCGAGCGCGAGCCGATCGCCGACTCGAACGTCGACCGGGCCCTCGACGGACCGGAGATCTCCGAGGAGGAGCACGAGGTGGTGCTCCACGAGGAGGAGCCCGTCGTCGAGAAGCGGGTCGTGCCGAAGGAGCGGGTCCGGATGGGCAAGGAGACACGCACGGATGGCGCGCAGGTGTCCGAGGAGGTCCGCAAGGAGCAGATCGAGGCCGACGGCGACATCGGAGAGACCCGCTAGGGAAGTGGCCGAGCCTGGACTCGCAGACGGTCGGGGGGCCGGGGCCACGGCGATGCAATAGGCCCCCCACGACCCCTGGGCGGCGGCCACCGCTCCTCCACGCGCCGCCGCCCGGGGGTTTCCCCCAAGCAAAGAGGAGGCCAGTTCCTAGATGCGGTGTGCGCTTGCCGCGCTCTGCGCGGCGCTTACGGTAATTCTGATCGCCGAACCGGTTCGGGCCCAGGGCGATCCCTGCGCGGCCCCCGCGAACGAGATCGTTGTAGAGAACTGCAGGCCGGGGAGTCCGCCCAGCGAATGGGATGTCCCGGGCGCGGGGGACCCGAGCGTCCAGGGGTTCGCCGCGGACATCAGTGTCGATCAGGGGGAGCCCGTCACGTTCAAGATCGACACGGACGCCCGCGACTACAGGCTCGACATCTACCGGCTGGGTTGGTATGGCGGGGACGGCGCCCGGCTGGTCGCCACCGTTCAGCCGTCCGCGGCGCTTCCACAGAGCCAGCCCGCCTGCACGGAGGACGCCGCGACCGGTCTCGTCGACTGTGGAAACTGGGCCGCCTCAGCGTCTTGGAGCGTCCCGGGCGACGCCGCCTCGGGCATCTACTTCGCGCACTTGGTGCGTGAGGACGGCACTCCCGGCGAGAGCCACGTCCCGTTCATCGTGCGCGACGACGACGGCCGCTCGGATCTCCTTTTCCAAACCTCGGACACCACCTGGCAGGCCTACAACCGCTTCGGCGGCAACAGCCTGTACACGGGCGGACCGGGCTCGAACCCGGGCCGCGCGTACAAGGTCTCGTACAACCGACCGTTCACCACCCGCGACTACGCGCCGGAAGACTGGGTGTTCAATGCCGAGTACCCGATGGTTCGCTGGCTCGAGCGGAACGGGTACGACGTCTCCTACTTCACCGGCGTCGACAGCGACCGGCTCGGCGCCGAAATCCGAGAGCATAGGGCCTTCCTGTCGGTCGGCCATGACGAGTACTGGTCCGGCGCGCAGCGCGCCAGCGTCGAAGCGGCGCGCGATGCCGGGGTGCATCTCGCGTTCCTCAGTGGCAACGAGGTCTTCTGGAAGACCCGCTGGGAGGATGCGCACCGCACCCTCGTCTCCTACAAGGAGACGCACGCAAACGCAAAGATTGACCCCGCTCCTGTTTGGACCGGAACGTGGCGCGACGCGCGCCCGTTCAACCAGGAGGGCCCGAAGCCGGAGAACGCCCTCACGGGGACGATCTTCACCGTCAACTCGGGTACGCGCGCGCTCCAGGTGCCGGCTGCGGAGGGCCGGCTCCGGCTGTGGCGCAACACAAGCGTGGCCGGTCTTGCGCCGGGCAGCACCGCCACCCTTGCCGCCGGGACTGTCGGCTACGAGTGGGACGAGGATCTCGACAACGGCGCGCGGCCGGCCGGCCTGGTGCGCCTGTCGGCGACGGCGGCCTTCGGCGTCGAGAAGCTGCTCGACTACGGCTCCAGCTACGGGCCAGGCAACGCGACGCATTCCCTCACGCTTTACCGCGACCCGAACGGCGCCGGTCCCGACGCGCTCGTGTTCGGTGCCGGCACCGTGCAGTGGTCCTGGGGCCTCGATGGCCAGCATGACCGCGGCGGATCGATCCCGAGCCTCGCGATGCAGCAGGCGACGGTCAACCTGCTCGCCGACATGGCGGTACAGCCGCCGACGCCTCATGCCGGCCTGACTGCGGCCAGCGCATCGACGGATTCAACGCCTCCGGTCTCCGCGCCCGCCATCCCGACGCGGACCGTCACCGCCGGGGCTCCAGTCACGGTCAGCGGCACGGCCATCGACGCAGGCGGCGGAAGCATCGGAGGCGTCGAAGTGTCCGTGGACGGAGGTGCAAGCTGGCATCCCGCGACCGGACGCGAGAGCTGGAGCTTCACCTGGACGCCGACCGCGAGCGGGCAGGTCAGTGTGCGCAGCCGCGCCGCGGACGACAGCGGAAACCTGGAGGGCCGGGAGGCCGGGAGCGGCCCAGGTGGCCATGTGCCTTCAGTAGGACAGACTCCTCCGGCACCGAGCGTGACGCCACCTTCCGTGGGGTCGAACGTGGCCACAGATAATGTGGGGCCACGGGTCCGGGTCCGCCCGCGCCGCGTACGTGCCTCGCGTCGGGGGCTGATCAGGCTGCGCGTGAGCTGCCCGCCAGGCGAGCTGATCTGCCGTGTCCGACTCCGGTTTCGCCGCGCGGGCACCAGCGTCACGCGCAGCAAGGCGCTCGAAGTGAGAGGCGGCAGCAGCCGCGCTGTAGCGCTGCGCCTTACCACGAGTGCTCGGGGCCGGTTGCGGCGCCTGGGCTCCTTGCGCGTCAGCGCCGTGGCGACCGCCCGCGATCTGGCCGCGAATACAGCCACCAGCCGCACGCCGATTCGGGTGCTGGCTCCTAGGAGGAGATGACATGACACGGCGCCCCATCGCAACGCTCGCGCTGGCTCTCCTAGCGGCCGCCGCCATCGGCGGCACCGCCCGGACGGCCGCCGCCTTCCCGCCGGGGCAGGGTCCGGGCGGCCCGATTCTCGTCGTCACGAATCAAGGGGACCGCTTCAGCGAGTACTACGCCGAGATCCTCACGGCGGAGGGCCTGAACGCGTTCGAGGTGAGGGACATCGGTCAGCTCTCCGCCGCCACTCTGAGCGGCTACAGCGTCGTGATCCTCGCGCCGAGCGCGGTGACGGCGTCGCAGGCATCGGCCCTGTCGGACTGGGTGCAAGGCGGGGGCAACCTGATCGCGATGCGGCCGGGGCCCGCGCTCGCGGGTCTGCTTGGGCTGGGCGCCGACACGGGCGATCTCAACGACGGATACGTCCGGGTCAACACCGCCTCTGCGCCGGGCGCCGGAATCACCGGCGACACGATGCAGTTCCACGACCGCGCTGACCGCTGGACGCTTGCGGGCGCCACCGAGGTGGCCGACCTCTATAGCAGCGCGACGGCGGCCACGACGAGCCCAGCCGTGACGCTGCGCAGCATGGGTCCGGCCGGCGGGCAGGCAGCGGCGTTCGCCTACGACTTGGCTCGCTCGGTGGTGCAGACGCGTCAGGGGAACCCCGCGTGGGCAGGTCAGAAGCGCGACGGCCAGATCCCGCCGATCCGCTCCGACGATCTGTTCTTCCCTGACTGGGTGAACCTGGGCAAGGTCGCGATTCCGCAGGCGGACGAACAGCAGCGGCTGCTGGCGAACCTGATCACCCAGATGAGCGCCGACCGGATGCCGATGCCGCGCTTCTGGTACTTCCCGCGCGACGAGCGGGCGATCGTCGTCATGACTGGCGACGACCACACGAGCGGAGGGACGGAGGAACACTTCGACCGCTTTCTGGAGCTGAGCCCGCCCGGCTGCTCGGTCGCCGACTGGGACTGCGTGCGCTCCACGTCGTACGTCTACACGAGCAACGACATGACATCCGCGCAGGCGGCGGCCTACCGGGAACAGGGCTTCGAAATCGCGCTGCATCTCAACACGGGGTGCGCGGACTTCACCGAGGCCTCGCTGCGAGCGAACTGGCGGGACCAGCTGCCCGATTTCCTCAGCCACTGGGCCGGGATCGTGGAGACCCCGCGCACGAACCGAACCCATTGCATCGCCTGGAGCGACTGGGCAAGCGAGGCAACCGTGGGCCGCGAGTTCGGGATCCGGATGGACACGAACTACTACTACTGGCCCGGCAGCTGGGTCCAGAACCGGCCCGGCATGTTCACCGGCTCGGGCATCCCAATGCGCTTCGCCGACCTCGACGGCTCGCTGATCGACGTCTACCAGGCGACCACGCAGATCACCGACGAGTCGGACATGAACATCCCCGCCCACATCGCCGCGCTGCTCGATCGAGCGCTCGGTCCGCAGGGGTACTACGGCGCGTTTACGATCAACATGCACTCCGACCGGCCGGTCACGCTCGGCGCGGAGGCGATTGTGACCGCCGCCCAAGCGCGCGGGGTCCCCGTGATCTCCGCAGAGCAGCTGCTCGACTGGGTGGAGGGGCGCAACAACTCCTCCTTTGGCGGGCTCGCGTTCGACGGCGGCAATCTCCGCTTTACGCTCCACCAGGCCGCCGGTGCTCGAGGCCTCGAGGCGATGGTGCCGGCCATCGGGCCCGGTGGCCGGATGGCCCTGCTCACCCGTGATCGCGTGCCCGTTTCCACCTCGTCGAGGGTCGTGAAGGGAATCGAGTACCTCGTCTTCCCAGCCGTTCCGGGCAGCTACGTGGCCAGCTATCCGGCGGGCATCGGATCGTTCGGCGGCGGGGGGACGGCAGCGCCTCCAGGTGGGGCGGCGCCGCCGCCCGCAGGGACGCTGGCGGGCGACAGCCTGGCGCCCCGGGTGCGGGTGCGCCCCACGCGGGTCCGGGTCTCGCGCCGCGGTGTGATCAGGCTGCGGGTGCGCTGTCCGGCGGCCGAGCTGCGTTGCCACGTCGATCTGCGCGTCCGCCGCGCCGGGGCGATGGTGGCACGCAAGAGGTTCGAGCTGGCCGGCGGCACGACTCGGCTCGTCTCATTGCGCCTCAGCAAGCGCACACGCCGCCGGCTCGCCCACGTTCGCTCGCTGCGAGCGGTCGTGCTCGCCACGGCCCGCGACAGCGCAGCGAACAGGGCTACCACCACCACTCCAATCCGGCTGCTCGCACCGAGGAGGAGGTGACCCCCGAAACACCCGCATGACCCGCGCCGTGTGCGTTGCCGGCGCGCTGCATCGAACCTAAACCGAGTACAGGGAGGACTTGGCTATGCGCCTAACACATCTCACAACACGATTGATCATGGCCCTGGTGGCCATGCTGCTCGCCGTCGGCTGGGCAGGGGCGGCCACCGCGGCCGCCCAGACACAGCAGGACACGGACTTCAGCGGAGGGACGCCGGACGCGAACACCGAGGTGGTGCCGCCGGGCGACCTGCAGCTAAGTCCGGTCTTCGACGTCTCGAGTGACTTCGACGGCGCGACGCTTCCCGCGGGCTGGGAAGGTGTGCCGTGGGCCACGGGCGGAACGGCCACCGTCGCGGGAGGCTTGCTGACCGTCGACGGTGCGCGCTCCAACACGACGACGTTCTACGGTCCGGGCCGCTCGCTCGACTTCGCCGCCACGTTCACCGCCGACCCCTTCCAGCATGTTGGCCTTGGAGAGGCCTTCGAGGACCCGCCGTGGGCGATGTTCAGTACCGGCGGTGGTGCCCTAGCCGTGGGGCTCTACGCACGGACCGCTGCGGCGGGTGGAGGACCAGCGGAGAACACGCCGATCGCCGGTGTCGATCCACTCGTCGAGCACGACTACAGCATCGAATGGACCCCGACGGAGGTTCGCTACTACGTGGACGGCGACTTGGTCGCTACGCACGCAATCGCGATCGCCACACAGATGCGACCGATCGCAAGCGATTTCACAGTCGGCGGCGGGAACGTCGACGTGGACTACGTGGACCTGTACGCCTATCCGCAGTCGGGCACGTTCACGTCGCGGGTCCTCGACGCCGGCGATAGCCGCGCCACCTGGCGCACGCTGTCAGCGGCGGCCGATACCCCGGCCGGGACCGGTGTGACGTTCGAGGCCCGGACGGGCTCGACGCCGACACCGGATGCCTCATGGACCGATTGGCAGGCTGTCGGTCCTGCCGGCGAGATCGGCGGCCCAGTCGGGCGTCGCTATCTGCAGTACCGGGCGACACTCACCACGGCGGACAGTCGCGTCACCCCGCTCGTGGAGAGCGTCACGTTCGGTTACGACATCGACAGCGCGCCGCCTGTCACGACCATCGGCAACGTCACCGTGAGCGGCAGCACCGCTCGCGTGACGTTCTCCAGCGAAGCTGGGGCCACGTTCGATTGCAGCCTCGACGGCGGGCCGTTCCAGGCCTGCACGAGTCCCAAGGAGTACACCGGACTCTCGGCTGGCTCGCATGGCGTTAGGGTGCGGGCGATCGATTCGGTCGGCAACGTGGGAGCTCCTGTAGAGGCCACGTTCACCATCGCCGGACCCGTGACTCCACCCGACACGACGGCACCCAAGGTGCGGCCCAAGCCAAGGTCCGTGAAGGTGTCGCCCAAGGGCAGGTTCAAGGTCGGGCTGCGCTGCCCGCGCACGGAGATTCGCTGCCGAATCGTCCTCAAGGTCCGCTATCGCGGACAGACGGTCGCGCGCAAGCGCGTCACCGTGGCAGGCGGGGACACGGCCCGGGTGACTCTGCGCCTCAAGCGCTCGGCGCGGGCCGCGCTCGCGCTCCGCGGTCGGCTGCGCGTCCTGGCGCTGACGACCGCGCGCGACGCGGCCGGCAACCGCGCGACGACGCGTACGCGACTGAGGTTGCGAGCCGCGCGGTAGTCCGCAGGAGGTATGTGCGTCGCGCGGTGGGCTCTCGCCCGCCGCGCGACGCCAGGCCTCAACGCTCGCTGGCCTGTGCGCGGAGCTGGGTTCTCCCGGCCCGCCCGCTGCCAGTCGAGCCTCTGCGCGCGAATAGCGCATCCAGCCGCGACGCCGGGGGATCCTCACTGGCCCCCGGTGCGCGGAGGACCGATCGCTCTCCTCAGGTGGCGGTGCGCCTTGAGCTTCGACAGGGCTCGGTCGGCCAGCCGCCATCTGGCACCCGACGCACCCGGATTCCATAGCGACGGAAAGCAGCACCGCGTTGTTTCTCCCTGTTGACGCGGGCAAGAGCGGCGGCTGGCCCCCTGCTGCTCTTCCACAGATGCAGCAGCGACGGGCGAGCTGATCGGGCACCGGCGGACGCGTGCTCCTCGTCCAAGGCGGGTGTGACGGAGCGAAAGGGCGGGCTATCGAGATCACGCGGAAGCGACAGTGGTAAGGGTGCGACTGCTCGCCGGCCTCCAACGTTCAGCCCGGTAGTGCGAGGTTTGCCGGTGGTCGATGACGAGCCGCACCAAGGCCGGGTAAGCCACAGGAAGGACCGCGTGCCAGGGCGCAGCGGCCGACCGCGCCGAGGACGTCGCGCGGCAGCTAGAGGTCCTGGACTCCGGACAGCCACACCCATGCGGCGGCAGCGTGTGGCCGAACCGACCTCTGTGGCGGCCAAGCGGCGCTCAGCGGACCCTCGCTCGAGCTGAGCGGCTAGCGGCGCCGGCGGGCGGACGCAGGCGGTCCTGCACCTCGCCGAGGTCGACTTCGCCCCTGGCCACGAGTGCGGCGCCGTACGCAAGTCCGGCACCCAGCAGGCACAGAACGGCTTCGGCGAAGCCGAAGCCGATCCAGGCTGCCACGAAGGCAAAGGCGAGGATCGCGGCGAACTGGCTGGCTTCCATTAGGTGAGCTCCCTTCGTGTCTTTCGCTGATAGCCGGCGAGGGTCACGTTCACCGGAACGACTGGCAGGCCGTGCTCCTCCAGGGCCGCGCGCACCGCTGTACGGACACCCTCGAGCGATCCGGCTAGGTCGCGCGTGCGGCTCAACGTGACGTCGACCGACAGATCGTCGGTCCCGTAGCGGCCGGTGGCGGCGGCGACTCCCGCTTTGCGTTCGGCGGTCACCTCGCTGAGGCGCTCGATGGCGCGCGGCTCGACCACGGCCTCGCCGCGCTCGTCGCGGAAGAGGTCGAGGTCACGCCGGGCGAGGTATGGCCGCGGAAGCATCTTGTAGGACAGGTAGCCGCAGATGAGCATGAGGGCAACGCCGACGGCCGCCGTGATCGCTCGCGTGGTGGAGTCGAAATCGGCGGGCTCGAGGTCGCGCAGGGCGTCATAGACCGATGCGTATCCGGTGATCGACTGAACCGTTTCCGGCTCGACCTTGAGGGCGAGCAGCAGGACCGTCGCTCCGCCCCAGATGAGCGCCAGCGACAGCGCTATCACTACGACATGTGAGGCAAAGCTGAGTGCCGACCCTCGGTTGCGGAGCCGCTGCCTCAACATCACTGCACCCTGCTGCTTCCCGCGCCGACTCTCGTGCTGATCCGGCTGCGCAGGCCGAAGGCACGGATGACGGGCTCGAGGGCCTGTTCGATTCGCTGGCAGAGCTCGCGCCGCCTGGTCGGACGTGTCCGGTCGGCGCGGACCTTGAGGATGCCGCGGCCGAAGCGCCCGGGCTTGGCTCGCACTCTCGCATCCGTCACGCCGTCCACGCGTTCGGCGAGTGTCGTGGCGTACTGGGCGAGCGGCCGGCGACGCGCGGCCAGCCTGCCGGCCTCGGAGTCGTCCAGCGTGAGGACTCGCTCCCGAGTCGGTGACAGGGCTCCGATGATGAGGACGACGCCGAGCACGATCGCGGCCAGTCCGCCGAGCGCGGACAGGGTCGCAACGGGTCCGTCCGCCTCGAGCTGAGCGCGAAAGTCATCGGTTGTCCGGCCGAGCTCGGGCAGGCTCACGAGGTCGGCCAGTGCCGGGATGCTGAGGCCGGTATCGCCGCCCTCAATCGAGAAGATCGCCACGACCCCGCCCAGCAGCGCCAGCCCGACGAGCAGCACAAAGCCGAGGAGCCGGACGATGAACCTAAGGAGGATCATCGCGCCGTCCGCTCCTCGATCGCCAGGAAGGTGACGTCGACCGGCCCGAGGAGCTCCTCGAGTCCGATCGCCCTAACGTTTTGCCGTACCGCTTCGCGCAGTCGTCCAGCAAGCGGACCGAGTGGCACGAGCTCGGCGGTGAGGTAGAGATCGACGCTGTAGCGGCCGCCCTTTGACGCGACCACCACGACGCCCGGCAGGCGCTCCGAACCGACGATCGTGACGTATCGACCGTCGCCGCCGTCGTGGCCGCGGACCACACCGGCCTCGCCCAGGGCGGCGGCGATGGCCGCCCCGGCGATGAGCATCCGATCGGTCGGCCGCCCGACCCGCGAGGGCGCCCTCGGTGCGACTCCCGTCTCCGCTGTCATCCCAGCCCGCTTAGGACACGCGCGGCTCTTCGGCCGGCGGGCGGTCATCGCCGGGGAAGTGCAGGTCGTTGACGGTCACGTTGACCTCGGTCACCGAGAGACCAGTGATGCCCTCGACACGCTTGACGATGTTGTCGCGAATCTGCTCACTGACCTGAGGGATCGACTCGCCGTACTCGATCACGGCCGTCAGGTCGACGGCGGCCTCGCGCTCACCGACCTCGACCGATACGCCCTGCGTGCGCTCATCGCCGAGACCGACGGCCTGGGTGACGCCGCCGAGCGCACGCGCCGTGCCGCCACCGAGGTCGTACACACCGCGAACCTCGCGCGCGGCGATTCCGGCGACCTTGGTCACGACGGTGTCGTCGATGCGCGTAGTCCCGCGCTCGGACTCGAGCGGCGCTCCGTTCCCCGTGCGCGTGCGCAGGGACGACCCGGGCGTTGACCCGGACGTCCTAGGAGTTTCCTGGCTGGCTTCCATTCGGGAGTCCCTTCCGTTCTGATCCGACCTGTCCTTGTGCGATTCGGCTACCCGACGCCCGACCGTCTACGCCGACGCGAGGCCAATTCGGCGCGTACGGCCTGAAGGGTGTCCCAATTACCTCCGGGTGAGAGCGTCCCGGGCGCGCGCCAACGGTCCCCGGCGCGTCCAGGTCGGGGATGTCCACGGCGGCGTCCTTGACATCGCTCTTGAGCTGCGACGGCGTCCGCTGGAGGAGGGCGATATGGGCTCTGAGGTGGGTGAGAGATTGTTCGATCGGGATGATGCGCTCGAGTTGGGCCACGCCCGGTGCACGCCGATGTCGACCGGAACGCGGACGCGATCCACACAATGGCCGAAGCGGGAGAGGTCGGACATTGGTCGGTGCTGGGCAGCTTGTGCGCGCCCTATCAGTGTGGGTCTGCCCGGCAGTGCTACGGCCTGAGGAGCACCTTTACGGCGCCGTCTTGCTTCTTCTGGAAGGCCTCGTAGGCGCGGGGCGCGTCGGCGAGCGGGAGTCGATGGGTGGCGAATTCGTCGACCCCTAGCGGGTCCTCGTCTTCGAGCAGGGGCAGGATGTCGTCGGTCCAGCGCCTCACGTTCGCCTGGCCCATGCGCAGCTGGATCTGCTTGTCGAACAAGGTCATCAGCGGCAGCGGATCGGCCATCCCGCCGTATACGCCGCTGAGTGAGATCGTGCCGCCGCGGCGCACGAGGTCGATTGCCATGTGGAGGGCGCTGAGCGGGTCGACGCCCGCCGTTTGCATCAGCCGGGCCGCTAGTGGATCGGGCAACAGCCCGGTCATCTGCTGGGCGAGCTTGCCGACCCTCGAGCCGTGCGCTTCCATGCCGACCGCGTCGATGACGGAGTCCGGTCCGCGGCCGTCGGTGACCTCGCGAATCGCCTCGGGCAGACCGCCGTTGTGACTCGTGAGGTCGAATACCTCTACCCCTCGGTCGCGGGCGCGCTGGAGGCGCTCCGGGACGAGGTCGACGCCGATCACCTTCTTCGCACCGCGGTGCAGGGCGACCCGGCACGACATGTCGCCGATCGGGCCGAGACCGAGCACCGCGACGCTGCCTCCGTCCGGTATGGCGGCGTATTCGACCGCCTGCCACGCCGTGGGCAGCACGTCCGATAGGTAGACGAAGCGGTCGTCGGGTGGTCCGTCCGGCACCTTGATCGGCCCGTAGTGCGCCTGCGGCACCCGCAGGAACTCGGCCTGGCCGCCCGGCACCTGGCCGTACAGCTTCGTGTAGCCGAACAGCGCCGCGCCGGTTCCCTGCTCGCGCACCTGGGTCGTCTCGCACTGCGACTGAAGACCCTGATCGCACATGAAGCAGTGGCCACACGAGATGTTGAACGGAACCACCACACGGTCGCCGGGCTTGATGTCGGTGACCTCGGCGCCAACCTCCTCCACGACGCCCATGGGTTCGTGGCCCAGCACGTCCCCTTCGTCGATGAACGGCCCCATGACCTCGTAGAGATGAAGGTCGGAGCCGCAGATGCCGCTCGAGGTGACCCGGACGATGGCGTCCGTGGGGACCTCGATCGAGGGGTCCGGGACCGTGTCCACACGGACGTCCCGCTTGCCATGGAAGGTGACAGCTTTCACGCTCGCTCTCTACCCGGCGCACAGCCGGTTATCCACCGGCTCAGCGCGACCCGACGCCGGTGAGGAGCTCCCGGATGCGCAGCGCCCAGCCGGTTCCCGGCGCGAGCGGCGGCGTGTCGA
>Ga0190271_10000112_pt1 | contig 42324 bp, 61 predicted proteins | sample Popmic356T_FD_133747 | JGI IMG/M metagenome (GOLD analysis project Ga0190271, IMG submission 133747) | Populus adjacent soil microbial communities from riparian zone of Weber River, Utah, USA - 356 T | ecosystem: Environmental > Terrestrial > Soil > Riparian zone | place: USA: Utah | collected...
GGGTGAACGGCCGATGAGCGCCGTCATCCTCGCTGTCGGATTCGCCGACGGATCGCCGTGCCCGCACGCCAACCACTGGCTGCAACACTTCGATCATGAAGCGGACAATGGACAGGGGCACGGCGTGTTCACGTTGGACCCGGATTACGCCATGCGATTCCCGAGTGCGGCCGAAGCGATGCAGTTCTGGAACAGGCAGTCGAAGGTGCGACCGCGCCGCCCGGACGGCAGACCGAACAAACCCATGACGGCGCTGACCGTCGTTATCGAAACACTGGTGTGACCATGCTGAGTAAGATGCCGATCTACCAACCCAAAATGTCGCGCTGGAAGCACCAGAACGAGGCGCTTGATGCTCTCAACAGTTCGGATGCGTTCGCGTTGTTCATGGAGATGCGCACCGGCAAGACCAAGACTATCCTCGACGAGTTCGGGGAGGATGAGCACGCCGGCATCATCCGTAACCTTCTGGTGATCGCGCCGGGCGGCGTTTACCGGACGTGGGAGGCCGATGCCATCAAGCATCTGAGCGCCGATCTGGAGAGCCGCACCATGATCATCTGCTGGGAGTCCGGCCCGACCGCGGCGCAGGAACGCGAGATGAAGGCGTTCATGGCCTACCGTGGACCGCGCATTCTTCTGGTCAATGTCGAGGCGCTGTCCACCAAGACCGGCGCGTCGGAGCAGTGCGCGTTTTTTCTGGCGCACGGACAGACCACCATCGTGATCGACGAATCGACTGTCATCAAGAACCCGACGGCGAAGCGCACCAAGTGTGTTTTGAAGCTGGGCGAACTGGCGACCAAGCGGCGCATCCTTTCGGGATTGCCTTCTCCGCAATCGCCGCTCGACGTCTATGCGCAGTTCAAATTCCTTGGCGCACCGTTCCCAGAGGAGTTCGAAGCGTTCCAGTCGCGCTACGCCGTTATCCAGCGCAAGCCTTTCGGCCCCGGCGGCAGGTTGATTCCGGTTGTCGTCGGCTACCAGAACCTCGACGAATTGCAGCAGCGCATCCAGCCCTACTCGTTCCGGGTCCGTCTGGCCGACTGCTACGACCTGCCCGAGAAGATGTACATCCGGCGCGAGGTCGAGATGACCGAGGAACAAGAAATCGCCTATGAGAGCATGCTGGATTTCGCGGTCGCCGAACTGGAGAACGCGGAGCGCGTCACTGCGACCATCGTGCTGACGCAAATGCTTCGTTTGCACCAGATCCTGTGCGGCGTCACCATGTCGGATGACGATGTCGAGGTAGACATCCCAGAAAATCGCACCACCGAGATGATGGACATTCTGGAGAATGTCGACGGCAAGGCGATCATCTGGGCGGCCTACGGTGCCAATGTGCGGCGCATCACCGCGACGATCCAGAAAAAGTACGGCCCGGATTCGGTCGCACGGTTCTGGGGCGGCAATGCTGACACCCGCGAAGCGGAAGAGAAGGCGTTCAAGACCGATCCGAACTGCCGTTTCATGGTGGCGACCGCCGCCGCCGGCGGTCGTGGCCGAACGTGGGATGTCGCCGACACCATCATCTACTACTCCAACACGTTCTCGCTGGAGCACCGGATGCAGTCAGAGGAACGCGCGCAGGCGGTCGGCAAGAAGTCTAGCGTTGGCGTGTTCGATCTGGTGACGCCCGGCACGGTCGAGGACAAGATCATCGACACGCTGCGTTCGAAGATGGAATTGAGCAACGCCATCACCGGCGACTCATGGCGGGAGTGGATCGTGTGAGTGTTCCCTACGCCGGCGCTACGAGCGGCATGAAAGCGCGAGACGAGATCACGAAGATGCTGCAACGATTCGGTTGTGAGTCCGTGGGGTTCATGGACGACTTCGCCGAGAAGTCGGTCATGCTGGCGTTTCGCCACCGTGGCCGGCCGGTGCAGCTTAACGCATCGGCCAAGGGCTGGGCAGCGATGTATCTGCGAGAGCACCCGTATTCGCATCGGATGCGATCAAGCAAAACTGCGCATGAGCAGGCTGCGTTGCAGCAAGGTCTGGTGGCGATCAATTCGATCCTGCGGGACTGGGTGAAGGGCCAGATCACTGCCGTCGAGTGCGGCATGCTCTCGTTCGAAGCCGTGTTCATGCCGCACATGTTGACGAACAACGGGCAAACGGTGGTCGAGCGAATCCAGACGATGGACTTGCTGCCGCCGCCCAGTGTGGAGGCACAGTGAACAAAGATTACAATGACGCCCGCCGCATGCTGGTTGCGCTGTTGCAGCATCCTGACGATGGTCCGGTTGTTGGCATCGACACGTTTTCCGTAGCTGAGCAAGATTTCATGATCACGACCTGCGCTGCGACGGTCATGCTGCACGCCATCTGCTACGTCGCCAACGGTGATGCTGAGAAGGCAATCGAAGGACTGGCTTCGCTGACGTTGGACAAAAAACTTGAACAGATTTGCGAGGACGGCCCGTGAGAACAACCCTTCGCGATGTTCTGCCGCAACGCCGGCGCTGCGAGACGTTCAACATGCGCTTCGGTGACCAGAGCGGGGAATTCACTGTCACGGTCGGTTACTACGACGACGGCCGGGTCGGCGAAGTGTTCATCGACGGAGCCAAGCCGGGCAGCACGATGGCGGATGTCACCCGCGACGGTGCCGTTCTGATCTCGCTGGCGCTTCAACACGGCGTGCCGCTGTTCACCATGAAGCACGCCGTCAGCCGGGACCGCGCCAACAATGCGGCGACCATCATCGGCGCGGTGATCGACAGGATACTGGAGCAAGAGAATGCGAACCCGTGACAAGCTTGCGGCCGAACTGCGCAAGATCGGCGGCAACCATGCCGACAAGTATGAAGCCTTCGCCAAGCGCGCAGAGACCGGCGAGTTCGATGATTTTGCCGACACCTACGATTGCCCGATCACGCAACTCCACAACGAGCTACTGGCAGCCGGATTGAACAAGTTTGCAGCGCGCGTTGCGAACGGCGAGTTCGATGCAACCAAGGAGGAAAGCGACGAGTGGATGCGAAGCCCATCCGGGCAGGAGATCGCAAAGAGCCTCTCGCCAGAAATGCGCAAAGTACTCGGAATGAAGGTTTTGGATTCGTGAGTGACATCCTCGACGATCTTGAAGACCTGTACAAACAGGCGACGACCGAACGCAGTCACAACTATGTGGCTTCGTGTACCCAGCGCGCTATCGCAGAGATCAGGAAACTGCGCGGCGCATTGGATACCTGCCGGGAACTGCGTGACTACGACCGCGCAGAAATACTGAACCTTAAAAAAGGAAAACGAGAATGACAGCAGACGAGAACAAGCGGATCGCGCACCTCACCACGGGAGCGATCAAGACGACGACGGATAACGCCATTAAGGCAATGGTCGCTGCCGTGGAGGCGGCGGAAGCGAAGACCGCGGAGATGCGCTCTGCGCTTCAGGAGTACGTCGAGGAATTCGAGAAGGTCACCAGCCTGCTCGCCGACAACGTCAGTGCGCATGTTGCGTCCTGTCAGGAGGCAATCGATTCCTTTCAGGCGCATCACCTGAAAATTCTCAACGGAGACGCACAGATTCCTGCTCCGCAAACAGCGAAGCAAGAACTGGAGGAACGTGCCGGACGTCCGTTGTCTTCCGTGAATCTCGATGACGAGCTTGGCAAGCTACGCGCCATGGCACCATCGCCGGTTGACGGCAGGCGCTGACGCTCATGATGGTGGAAGAAGAAATCGCTTGGGTGGTGCGAGAGTTCGTCAATGGCCGGATGCAAACCGACATTGCCAAAGAACTCGGCTACACCGCCCCCACCATCTGCGTTCACATCAAGAACTTTTGCGACGAGTGGTCCGGGGCTGATGTGTCAGGGATTACGGCCTACGGCGACAAGCGGCGACACTACGCACGCATTGCGGTGGTCAACTACAGCAAGCAACGTACCAAGATAAAAAGACCGGCGATGTACACGTCGGCCTACTTCGATCAGCCCCGCGCTGCGGCGTGGGACGAGCATGCGTGGATGCTGCGAGCGGAAGGGTTGACGATGGCAGACATCGGCGACCGGCTTGGAGTGTCGCGCGAACGCGCCAAACAGCGCGTTCATAAATTCGGTAAGCGCATGGCCAAGGCCATGCGTCGTACAAAAGTGTCCATCTATGCCAAGGGCGAAGAGCCACCAGTAAGAGACTGGCTCGACGTCAAAACAAAGGAGAGTAAAAGTGTTCAGAGTAAATTTCTTTTGCGAGGACAAGAAACTCGCTGATGCACTGCGAGGACTTGCTGGCCTAGCGGCCGGCAGCCCGGAAGTGCAGCCGGTCGTCAACGCCGTGCACAAGAACGGCAAGATCGCAGCGGCAAGCGGCTCTCTTGAAGAGCAGTTTCACCGCTACGCCAAGTCGCACAAGATCGAGAAATTCAAATCGGTCGATCTCGCCGAGTTCTGCAAGCTCACCGGCATGGCACCGGCGAGCCGTGGGTATCTCATCAAGCAGTTGCAGAAGGCGGGTGCCGTCAAGAAGCACGGCGTCGGCACAAAAACTCACTACACGGTGACGGCATGAAGACATACAGCGCGTACAGATTCCGCGAGAAAGATCCGGTGATCGATGAAGTCAGAACGCTGGTTGAGGAGCACTTCGGTCGTCGTGTTAACGGCAAGGACTTTGGCGCAGTCAAGGAGTCCGGTGGACCCGCGGCCGGCACAATGGCTTCGTGGTTTTTTGGAAAAACAAGGCGGCCACAAAGCGCCACCATCGAAGCTGCCGGCCGTGCCATCGGTTACCGGCGAACGTGGGTCAAGCTGAACGGTAAAGCAAAATGAAAATTCCAAAGGTCGAGCAACCGCCTGATCTGGAACACATGTTGCGGCGGGCGCAGGATCGACTGCGCCCGCCAGCGCCGCCACCAACACGAACAATCCGCGACCATATTGGACTGACGGGCGCGGCGCTGATCGGCCTCGTCCTGATGCTTGGCGTGTTGATCGGAATGATTCTGACAAAACTGCTGGAGTGGACACTATGAGGCGGGTGATTCTGGAAAGCCCCTACGCCGGCGACGTCGATGCGAACACCACCTACGCCCGTGAATGCATGCGCGACTGCCTGATGCGTGGCGAGGCACCATTGGCTTCACATCTGCTCTACACCCAGCCGGGTGTGTTGCGCGACAAGAACGACAAGGAACGCCAGCTTGGCATCGAAGCCGGGCTGGCGTGGGGTCCAGTGGCGGACGCGACCGTGGTCTACATCGACCACGGGATATCGGCTGGCATGCGTCAAGGCATTGAGCGAGCCGAAATGGAAGGCCGTCCGGTCGAACGCCGGCGGATAAAAACAGGAGAGAAGAACGATGGCGAAAAGTAGCAAGCGTGGTGTGATCATGACGTCTAACGAGAAACCCGATCTAGCCCAGCGACAGGTTCACGATGAGCATTTGCACTTGTCGGACGTGATCACGTCGCTGACCTACGCAGAACTGCTCACCGGCAAGATGACCATGGATCATGAGATGATCGCCGCCGTTGTCGATATGGCGCGGCAGGGTCACCCGGAAGCACGGCGACAACTGCTCCACGCCATTGTCGGTGCGATGGAACGGGACTGCTTTCAAGAACTGCCATTGGCAGTGCGTGCCTACGCAATTCACTTGATCGCATTCAAATAAGAAAAACCGGACCTGTGAAGGTCCGGTTCAAGTTGGGCGTTAACAGTAACGAGAAAGGAAAATATCTATGAGAATCGCAATCCTGTCTACGATTATCACGGCGTTGCTCACATCGGCAGCGTTGGCTGGGACGTCCTGCACGACCCGCAAGAGCGGATCGGAGACCATCACGTCGTGCAGCAGCAGCGGCCACGGCAACACGTCAACCAAGTGCCGGAGCTACAAGTCAGGCAGCGTGGTCAAAACGAGTTGCTCATGAGTAATTCGTTCTTTTATCCGGGGCGGCGACGGCGGCCAACACCGCCGCCGCCTTCTCCGCCGCGCGGCCCGCGACTGTTGATCCCGCCGCCGGAATACAGCACGCCAAAGTACCTCAAGAACTACAACGAATGGGTCGTGTACCTCGACAAGAACCCGCGCGTGTACCAGCTGATCTGCGAGTACGCCGACGAGGCCATGCGGGCCGGGCACACGTTCTACGCCATAGCCACGATCTGGGAGTTGATCCGCTGGGACCACACGGTGCGGACGGAGGACATTAATTTCAAGATGCCGCACAACCACCGCGCCTTCTATTCGCGGATGTGGATGCTGAACAACCCGGCGTTCGCTGGCTTCTTCCGCACCGCCATCCAGCGCAGTGGCGGCCACAACGGGCCGATGGACGAGTACGGGAGAGACATATGAAAATCCGGCTGGCGTTGCGGCAGGAAGGCGACTGGTGGAACGCCTATCTGGCGCTCGCCGACACCATGGAAGGGGCCAAGCTGATCGGCACGATCAAGATCGGCGCGGTCGCCAACGATCCGAAGATCAAGAAAGACTTCATGAAGCTGATGCAGCGGGTGCTGGCCAACGCCATCAAGGACACCACCGGCACGAAGCCAAAGGACTGGGACATCGGCCCGGCACCGGAAGCCGAACGCTCCGGGCACTCCTAACGAAAACGGCCCGCGGGGTATGGCCGCGGGCCGCTTCCTGTTTTTCCATCACTGCCAAGCAAAAGAGAAACGAGTCGAGTATACGCCGGTCAGCAGCCCTTGCAAATAGGCGGCGGCCCCGGCGGTATTGGCGGCAAGGGGTCTATTTGACTCTCGCTATGGCGAAAGGGGGTCCGACACTCCCGAAGATACCGCGCGCCGGGATCGCCCCGGCAAACCAGCTGACGATCAGGATGATCACAATCAGTGCGACGATCACCTGACACAGCTTGAGCACCCACGGGTCCATCGGCAGACCCATCCAACGCCAGAACCACCAAATGATCGCCGCGACCAACAGGACGACGGCGATGTTCAGCAGCAGATACAGGACGCTGACTAGCAGTCCCATGGCGACCTCCTAGCTGGCTGCGGGAGGCGCTGGCGGCGACTCCGCGGGTTTCTCGCCGGGCGGCGGCGGTGATGCAGGCTCCGTGTCCGGCGGCTGCTTCGGTGGCACATCCACGGGCAGCGGCGGTGCCGGTACCAGCTGTTGGTCAGCCGGAGTCGGTGTCGGGTTTGTCATTACACTCTCCTACTTTTTGCCGGAGGACGTACTGGCTGCCGCTGGGGCCGGCGGCACCCAGACAGGCGGATAGGGTGGCAACGGCACAGCAGCCGCGTTGCCGCATGGTGGGATACAATTCGTCACAATAGCCATGGTTCATTCCTCCTCTGTTATCCCAGTGTGCCACTAAACCCGCACCCGCCGCTCGCGTTGCCTGACGTGATGTTGGCAAACAAGGTCAGGTTAGCGATGCCTTCAGTCAGATGCAGCGACAGGATCGCCGTGCAGTTCTCGTAGGCCGCCGTGGTGCCGGGCGTGCTGGTGTTGCCGCCCGCGCCGCCCCACGCCGCGTTAACCTGAAACGATATGCCGACGTTGGCCCAGACGTTGGCGGTGCCAAACCAAGTGCCGGTGACGTTCAACGGCTCGTCTTGGAATGCGATGTAGCCACCGGCGGTTTGCGCGACCCACGCTGCCGCAGCGAAGACGCCGCCGCCTGCCACCATGACGCTGACCGGACGACGGTTGAACCATGAGCGTGTGTATCGATATTGCGGGTTGTCGTAAAACGAATTGCTTGCTGGCGCTGTGCCGGACGTCTGCACAATGCCGACCAGAGTTCTGGTGTCGTCACCAGATTTGATTTCGGTGCCGATGTTGCCGGGCGTTGTCGAGGTGGCGTGCGCGGTCGCGGAGAAATCCAGTTGCATGCCAAGCGTCGGATGGATGAAGGCATAGACACGGTACACGCCGACAGCAACAGACGAACCGGCAACGCCGTTGACAAAGCAGTTGGACGGACCTGTGGTGACCCCGGCGGCCGGGATGTGATAGTTGAGACCGTTGATGCGGATCAAGTCGCCGTTCCGTGGCAAGAACACCAGCGACTGACTGGGTGATGCGCCGACGATCTGAAGGTAGCCGCAGCACGGCGACGACATCACCGGCGTCGGTGCCCATTTGACGCCGTCCCACGTCCACGTCTGGAATTGCTGTCCGACGGCAGGCGAGGCCGGGAACGTGATCATAGTGTTGGGCCTGTCAGTGTTGCGAAGACACTGGCGGAGCCGCCGCCAGTAGGCCCGTAATCGACCCACATGGTGAAATCCACCCGACTTCTTCCGTCTATCGACTGTACGACTGCGTGCGATTTTGCAGTAACATATTGCCCACCAGCGTTCGGAGTTGAGGTTGAGCAATTGATCCCAACATACGTCGCAGAGTTGATCAGTATATTAGGATTGAAATTCCCGTTGGCGGTCGCAGTGAAAACGAACTGCCCTTGAATGGCGATGACGTCGTCAGCAAACCCAACCACGAACACGGCGACCAGAGGCGTATGTGCAGCGACAGAAGCGTTAACGGTACCGACAGCAAACGCCGCGCTGTGCCGACGATTGAACCATGAGCGCGTGTGCCGATAGGTGTAGTCGTCGTGGAACGACGGATTGTTCGGCGCTGCGCCGGACGCTTCGATGATGCCGACCAGTGTTTGCGTGTTATCGCCGGAACGGATCTCGGTGCCGATATTGCCGGGTGTAGTCGATGTGGCGCGTCCGGTTCGCGAGAAGCTCAGTTGCAAGCCAGCGGTCGCGTGCACGAAAGCATAGACAAACCACTGACCGGGGCTTAGCGCGCCCATGACCTTGTCGATGTAGCAAGCGGTAGCGACCGCGGAGATCCCGGCAGCCGGTATCTTGTAGATCAGCCCGGCGATCTTGATCTGGTCGCCATTGCACGGGACCAGCATCATGGTATTCGAATTCGACTGACCGGCTGGCAGCTGCATCCGCCCGCAACGAGGACTGCGATCCGCTTTGGTTGGCGTCCACTTGACGCCGTCCCATGTCCACGTCTTGAACTGTTGGCCTGCAACAGGGGTGGTTGGAAGCCCTAGTGCCATCAGGCCTTCATCGCATCGGCCAGCCGCGCCTCCAGCGCACCGATCTGTGTCTGCATCACCGCTACAATGCTGTCGATGACCTCTTGTGGAAACACCAGATCGGCGCTGTTGATCGTGACCTCCGACATCGGCATCACGTCCGCGCCGGTGGCGACATGCATGCGAGTGATCCGGCCGTAGTTGGTCAACAACTCGACGGCTTGATTCAATCCTCGCAATTCCATTTGCGCCATGATCGCGGCGTCGAGGTTGGACATCAAAAACTCCTAGCCACTGTTGGCGGCGACCCATGTGGTGCCGACGAAGACATAAAGCTGACCACCCACCGTGTCGAACCACAGCGACTGCGCGGTCGGGCCGGGCGGCGGGGTGTCGCTCTGGATCACGCTGACGCCGGCCGGGCCTTGCGCGCCAGCCGGACCCTGAATGCCTTGTGGTCCCTGCGCACCGGCAGGCCCCGGCACAGTCGAGGCCGGGCCTACCGGACCCTGAATGCCTTGTGCGCCGGTCGCGCCGGGGTCGCCAGTGTCGCCCTTTGGGCCTTCTGGTCCGGCCGGACCCGGCACCACTGAGTCCGCGCCTGCCGGGCCTTGCGATCCGGTGGCACCGACCGGACCTTGGATACCCTGCGGGCCGGCATCGCCAGTGTCGCCCTTCGGACCCTCCGGGCCTGCCGGTCCCGGCACCGTGCTATCAGCGCCGGGCGGGCCTGTCGGACCCGGCACCGTGCTGTCGGCACCGGCCGGTCCCACCGGACCTTGTGGGCCGGGCACCGTGCTATCAGCGCCGGTCGCGCCCTGCGGGCCGGTATCGCCGACCGGGCCTTGTACGCCCTGCAAGCCCTGCGGACCCTGTGCGCCAGTCTCGCCGGTGTCGCCCTTCAGTCCCTGCGGCCCCTGCGGACCGATCTCGCCCTGCGGCCCTTCCGGCCCCGGTACTGTCGAATCAGCGCCGGTAAGACCTATCGGACCCTGCGGGCCGATATCGCCGGTGTCGCCCTTGAGACCTTGTGGTCCCTGCGGGCCGACGTCGCCCTGCGGGCCTTCCGGTCCCGGCACCGTGCTGTCAGCGCCCGTCGCGCCGACCGGGCCTTGAATGCCTTGAATGCCCTGCGGGCCGGGATCGCCGGTGTCGCCCTTCGGACCCTCTGGCCCCGGCACCGTTGAGTCCGCGCCGGTCGCGCCGACCGGACCTTGCTCACCCTGTACGCCCTGCGGACCCGTGTCGCCGGTGTCACCCTTGACGCCCTGCGGGCCGATGTCGCCCTGCGGGCCGGTCGGTCCCGCCGGGCCGATTGGCCCCTGAATGCCCTGCGGGCCGGTGGGACCGGCCGGACCTTGGATCGGACCGGCGTTGATCCAAGTCCCAGTCTCGGCGTCCCAAATCCACATGTCGCCGGTGGCTTCGATGATCCAAGCATCGCCATCGGCGTTGCCGGTCGGTGGTAGATCGCCGACGGTCGGCACCTGTCCCTTGACGTTGATGCCGGTGCCGGCTGCGCCCTGCGGGCCTTCCGGGCCGGTCGGTCCTGCCGGGCCGGGCACGCCCTGCGGACCCGCCGGGCCGGGCACGGTCGACGCCGGGCCGGTCGCGCCGGTGTCGCCCTTGGCACCCTGTGGACCGGCCGGGCCGGGCACCGTAGAGGCCGCGCCGACGTCACCCTTGGGTCCAGCGGGACCGGCCGGGCCTGCGGGACCAGCCGGACCCGGAACGGTGCTGCCGGGGCCTGCGGGGCCTGCTGGGCCGGGCGGCCCTTGCGGGCCAGTTGGGCCGGGCGGACCCGGTTCACCGCTTCCGGGGAGCGCGTCAGTGCCCAGAATGCCGTTCCGCAGCCACAGCGGGGTCTGCACCGCGATGGCTTCGGCCGCGCCGCGGTCGTGGGTGCTCTTGCCGACCAGCGTCCGGCCGTCGGTGACGATGGCCATCTGGTCGTTGTAGTTGGTGAAGATCGACCGCTGGATCGGCTCGCCGGTCTCCGGGTTCTTCGTCGCCCGGTCGAGCGGGTAGACTTCCGGGGCAGCCATCAAGCTTCCTTGTCGCGGATCATCTTGGCCACGGCCGCCTCGACTTCGGCAAGGTGGTGCAGTCCGTTCTTGAAGCGTTCCAGTGCCTGCTCCGGCGCGGTGACTTCCTTCACCAGCACGCTGAACAGGTGAATGAATTGCGCACTAACCGCTTCATTCAAAACGTCTTCCAGATTTCGGTTCACCCTTTGGTCCCGACCTGCTCGCCATTGACATAGATCAAAACCTCGCCGGACACCTCGATGTCGACACGCGGAATCGGCCGTGGGCGCGGCGGGCGTGGCGGCCGCGGCGGGCGCTCTTCGCCCTCCCCTACTTCGCCTTCGACGTCCTCGATGCCGCTCAGTTCAATCGCCAGCGCCTCGATGATGCCTTCGAAGTTGACTTTGTAAGCATCAGCGTCGGCCTGTGAATCCACGAAGCAGACCTCCAGCAGCACGCTGGGCATGTCGGTTGCGTTCAAAAAATGCAGGTCGCTGCGGTACTTGCCACCGCGGTCGATGAAATCACCGCCTTCCGAGATGGCGGCCGACAGCCACCCGGCCAGATCCGCCTGCGTGACGTAGAGCACCTCCGTGCCCATCGGCTTATCGACCTGTTCGTAGGCGTTGAAGTGCACGCTGATATCAAGCTGGCGGTCCTGATCGTTGTGAAAATCCGTAATGCAGTGCAAGTTCTCGGACTGGGATTCGGAGGTGTCGTCGTGGAATGTGACCACCTCGACGCCGCGTTTTCGCAGCGCATCGGCCAGCGCCTCCGTGACTTTGCGGGCCTCGTCGACCTCGTCGAGAATGCCTGACGCGCCGCGGACATGCAGCCCGTGGCCGGAAGAGATCACGATTCGTTCGTATGGCATGGTAACCTCATCTGGTTGATAGAATGGGTAGATCACTTCGACTTCGTCGTCGGTGGTGACTCCCAGCGCCTCCATCAAGCCGGGGCTGATATCAGCGATCCGGTCGGTGTCTTCATGCGGTCCCCAATCTGCCGGATGTGCGAGGTACCGCTTCCCGGTCTTCGGTGCCCAGACCAGCGCCACATGCTCCAGCAGCGACGGCTTGGGATAGAGATTGTAGTCCCAGCGGCAGGCCACATAGAATTCGTCTGGATCGAGGCGGCGCGCGAGTCCCGAAGTGCCAGACGGCTGCACCGGCAAGAACAGATGCGGCGCGTCCTCGACATCGTAGATGAAGGCCAGCCCTTCGTCTGGGCCGACGCCGGTGTCGTCGGGGCCGCCAAACCATGAGACCTTACCGCGGAGGCGCATTGGCTTTCTCCTTGGCTTCCTTTTCACGGAATTCTTTGATCTCGTCCGCCAGCACCACGACCCGCTTGCACAGGTCGGTCAACTCGTCACTGTCCAAAGAACCCGGCGCACGCAATCCCAGCAGTTTCTCGTTGCGACCGTCCAGCCCGTACACGATGAAAACGCTGTGACGAGCTTGGCTACCGTAGCGGTGACCCTCCAGCACGACGCACGGCGCGTGGATATCTAGAATCACCGCCGACGACATGAACTCGCGCCGGAACGAGACGTCGCTCAGAAATTTGTAGGCGAAGTAGGACGGCACCGCGAGAAGGATGAGCAGCGCCGTAATCAGGATGTTCGTAAGGCTGAGCGTGCGAACGACGCCGAACGCACGCTCAAGCATGCCGCCGCGCGGCTCTTCCGGTGCCATTTCATTTACGCAATCGGCTTGACGTCAGTCGGGCTGCTAGCGCCTTCAGGCCACGGGTGCGCCGATCCCAGACGCGGAGCCGTAACCATGCCGAGGTTAAACGGCGCATGGCCTTCGACCACCGGCTTCACGTATTCACGCAGCGCCTCGATGTCCGCCTGCACTTGAGCAAGTTGCGTCTGCACTTGCACAAGCTGTTCTTCCACGGTTGCCATTTCACGTCTCTCCTGTTTAGCCGATGAACTGACCACCGGAACTGATCGTACCCGGCAGGTTGCCGGGGATGGTTGAGCCAGCGGCGTATATCACGGAATTGCTGGTGCAGTTATATTGCACTCCGCTGACGTTGGAGTTGATCGACGGTGACCACACGACAGTCGACAGGAACTGCGCGACAATTGTCGCCGACGTGAAGTTGACGTTTTGCACCGTCCACTGGTGCGGCGTCATCGCACCTTCGTCGACTACGACACCATTACCGGAGGCGATGAGAGCGCCGGCTTGTCCGATTCCGGCAAACGTCAGACGGCCGCCCATGTAGATGCGGCCCGACGTTTCGATGCCCCAGATCTCCGGCCCGGTAGCCAGCTGCTGGAGAATCGAATGCCTGATCTGAACCAGCGAGTTTTCGTTGCCGAGAGCGGCGTTGAACCCACCCTGATCGATCAGCAATGTGACGCCCTGCACCATCACCTTCGCGCAGTCGGTGATGTAGCAGGCATAGGACTTGCCATTGAGATAGCGCGTGCCCGCGATCCGGTAGGCTGACGGGTTGTTGACGTCTCCGGTGATGATCATGGTGATCGACGAATACGCCAGCCGCGCCGTCTCGTAGGTGCCCGGAATACCAAGCCTGAAGTGAATGGCGAAGCTTGGCGTCTGGGCGTAACGAGAGCCGATGGCAGCGAACGCGCCGTTGATGGTGCGGAACGCTTTGGCTGCCGAATTCTCGGTGCCGTCTCCGGTGGAGTCGTTGCCGTCGGTGCGCACCCACGCATCGATGGTGCCATTGGCTACGATGGGCACCTGAGATGCGACGAGACCAACAACGTAGAATGCGCCCTGCCAGTAGCTGATGATCAGCGGCTTTCCAGCACGCATGTCCAAGAACTGCAAGTTTGCGCCGTCGTTGCGAAGGATCGGCACCCAGCCCTTGTTGTCGATGTTGATGCGCGACACACCTTGGTTGTTCACCGCAGGGATGACGACCAGCGTGAGGTGATCGTTGTAGCGCGTCAGCGTCGGGTTCATCGCCATGATGTAGTCGAACGGACCACCGCTGGCGTAGCTGCCAACCGGAATGCCGCGCTGGACGATGTAGCGAACTGCACGTTCGACATTGTCCAGATTGACGCACTGATACTGAACCTCACCTTTCATGATGAGATTCATCTGCTCCGCCAGCATTGCGTTGGCGGCGGCAGGGTCAAACCGTGGCTGACAGCGAGAGGTCGAGTACCACAGTTCATTGCACCCCGCGGTGTCGACGTCGGGGAGCGAGTTTTTGGCTTCCCCCGGAGGGACGCCTGAATCAGGGAACATTGCCATTTGGTTACTTCCTCTTCACGACTGTACCACCTTCAAGTGATTCTACCCTCGCCGCCAATTCCTTGACGGCGTTAACGAGTGCGTAAATCAACGGGTCCATTCCGAAAACGCGCAGATCATCGACAGCTTGGCCGTCGATATACCCATCACGTCTGCTCACCAACTCAGGCATCGCAGCTTCGATGTCCTGCGCCACCAGTCCAACGAACTCTTTGCCGCCAACCGCCACGTTGCGGTTGACCGAATTGGAGTACGGCACCGTCTGCGGCGGCGGCTCGCCCGCGCCGCGCCAATTTATGTCGGCAGGCTCACCGATGGAATCATTGCCCTTCAGCTTGTAGCGAATCGGGTTCAGCGTCTTGATCTGCGCAAGCCCGGCGGTGTACGCGCCCAGCACCGTTTTGATGCGTGCGTCGGAATAGATGTACCAAGTCGTCGTCGCCGATTTGAGCGCGCTGTCGCTGTAGTAATAATACCCGGCACCGCTGTCCCACATGCTGTGGTTCGTGATGCCGTTGGTGCCGCACTGAAGGTGCACATTGCCGCCGGTGTCCGCAATCATCGCGGCCAAATTGGTGCCGCTCATATGGTAGAGAAAAAAGTACGTCTGGATCGACATCTGGAAATTGCATGACGGTCCGGTGACCAGATTTCCGTTGTTGACGGATGCTCCGGTATTGAAAAGTGTCGGACCAGACACGCTGATGCCGCCGCTGATAGCCGTATTACCAGCTATGACAACATTGCCGCTGGTGACATTCAGCCCGGCGGCGATGTTGGCCCCGCCAGTGGTGACGTTCAGCGACTGCGCTGTCAGCGCGTTGGAGATGTTGACTACGCCGGTGAAGTTCGCCGCGCCCATCGTTATCAGGCCGGTCGAACGAGTGATCTGGAACGGAGCGCCAAGAGACTCCCCGGCATCGTTAAAGCGGTAGAGAAAGAGATCGCCGCCGACGTTACTGCCGGTTTCCAAAGCACCGCCAGCCACAAGACTCCAGCGCAGCAAGCCGCTTTTGGTGAAAGAGAAATTGTTATTGTACCCGGCAGTACTGCCGTCGTAATCCAGCACCAACGAAGATTCTTTGAGGGAGCTTATCCACACCCGACCGCGAAATTTGCTCTCGCCAGTGGCGCGGTTGATGCGCAACGGCTCGTCCACATACACGCCAGCATCGTCATGACGCTGGATCGCGAAGTTGCTGCCGGTGTTGCCGCCGCCTTCCGGGTCGGTACCGCCGAGCACGACACGCCATCGTGTGGCGGCTCCGTTGGCACCGGCAATCATGCTTGGCGCAGCACCGATCTTGCTGATCACCAGATTGCCCGTCATCACGTCGCCGGTGATGTTCACATAGCGGTCGTCGCTTTCGACTTTGTTGTATGAATCGACCGTGCTGTCCGCCGTCAGCGGCTTCACGGTCCAGCCTTGGCCGTTCCACACATAAGTAAAGCCGACGGCGTCGAACTCCTGACCGATGGTCGGAGCGGCGGGGAAATCAATCACGGCGCGGTTTCCTTCAGCGCATTCTGGAATTCTTCCTGCGTCATCGGCGGTAGCCCTTCCAGTGTGCGCAAACGATTTTCATGCGCGAACATCAGCGATGTGCCGGGTGGCGGCTTCAGTGGTGCCATCACTGGTCCCGGCAGTCGCGTCGGTTCGCTGAACACGCCGTTGACGTAAAGCCAGCCGATCTGCGCCTCGTCATTCTGCACCCACGTATTGAAGTTGGGCCAGTCCGGCGTCATTGGCGTGTTGAACGTCGCACGATTGACGACCACACCGTTTTCGATCTGGCAGTAGATCATGGGGCGCAAAACTCCGTAATCATCACAAGTCCACCGGCACCGTGGCCGCCTTGAAGGTTGGCGGCATAGTGATACGTCGAAGCGCCGCTGCCGCCGCCGCCCCATCCGATAGAACTGTTGCCGTGGTATCCCTGACCACCGTTGGTTTGCGGGGCCACAGCACCGCTACCACCAAGCGGACCCGGCGCACCGGACCCACTCCAAGAGGTAATCGCGTTTGTTGTCACACTAGGGTTGGAATAGCCCGCCTCACCCGGCTGCCCGGCGTAGGTCAGATCGCCTATTGCGCCGGTCACACCGGCTCCCGGCCCAGCCGACGCAAAATGCGGCGAGCCGCCACCACCATTGGCTTTGCAAAGAGTGCCGACGCTCGTAGCCCCGCCGGTGCCGCCGTAGTACCCGGCAGCGCCGAGGCCGGCAGCGCCTATGGTGACAGGCTGCGATGCGCCGATCTCAGCCTTGGTCGCCAGCTTACGCGAGTAACCGCCGCCGCCGCCTCCGCCGCCTTGAACCAGCGCCTCTGCCGCGCCGATTGATCCTCCACCAGCGCCGCCCGCGCCGATGGCTTCGATCATCGCGAAGAGCATCTTAGGGTCCGGCGTGTACGTGCCGGACGCGGCGATCATCTTGAAACGGATAATGACGCCGCCCCTGAGATCGGCGTACTGCTTGGTGACGGCGTGCATTGCCGCGGTCGGATCGGCATGCAGCGACAGGAAGCCGGTCAGCAGGCCGCCCGCGAACGACAGCTTGGTGTCGGCGTATTGCTTCGTCGCGGCTTGCAGTGACGAAGCCGGGTCAGCCGGCAGCACCAGCGGACCAGTCATCGTGTCGCCAGCGACGTCTACATAACGAGCGTCACTCTCGATCTTGTTGTAGGAGTCGGCCCCGCTGTCCACCGACAGCGGCTTTACGGTCCAACCTTGGCCGTTCCAGACGTAGGTGAAGCCAACAGCATCGAACTCTTGGCCGATGACCGGAGCGGCGGGAAAGTCGATCAAGGCGCACCCTCCAGCGCAGCGACACGCGCCAGCAACGCATCATTTTGCGCTGACAATTCCTTGACGGCGTTGATCAGCGCATAGGTCAGCGCGTTGGTATCCATCATGCGCAGGTCGGTGACATTAGTGCCGTCAATGGTGGCAGCGCGCGTGGTCACCATTTCCGGCATAGGTATCTCGGCGGCTTGCGCGACCAGACCGATGTACTCGCTACCCGCCAGCGCCGCCTGATAGTGCTGGCTGTCCGGGTTCGGCGTACCAATCTGGTGCGGCGTTTCCCGCGTTTTCGAGGGCTGCACCGTGACCTCGTTGGCCTTGTAGACGTACTTCACCGGCGACAGCTGCTTGATCGCTTCCAGCCCCCGCGTGTAGTCGCCGGTCACGGTCTTGATGCGCGCGTCCGACTCCACACCCCACGGTCCGCCGCCGGGCTTGTACGCAGCACCGGCCCAGTGCATGTCCCATAAGCCAGCAACCAGAACCATGATGGACGAAGCACCGTGCAGCCAGCGCATCGTGCCGGTGTGACCGTCGACCGACCACGACGAGCCGCCAGTGAAACGGATCGACGTCATTGCATCCGAATCGAACGTATTCCAAAGACCGAAATCTTCACGAACACGAAGGCCGCGCGGCGCACGGGGGATGGCGTCTTGCGCGCTGAGCCACAGCGCAGGGATGTGCACACCGGCGTTACCGACACGGAACCACATGTGGCCGCCGGTATCCGTGCCGATGCCTGCCCAGTTGTTGCCGCTGCCGTAGAGCAGGATGTTGGCGTCTGTGGTGTAAACACCGCCGGATGCCGGGTTGCCGTCGGCATTGCCGAAATTGTTGCCGTTCTTGAACGTAGTGAACGTGCCACCGATCACGACATTGCCAGAAGCCGTGACGCTGCGGATGTTGCCGAAATCGCCAGACGGGTTCAGCGAACCGATTGTTTTCTGATTAGCGCCGCCGATCTTCCCGGTGTCGGTGACGATCCAGAAAAAGCCGCTGCCACCAGCTTTGATAAAGCTGTTGAATTGACGACTGGTGCACTCAAGCGTGCCGGACCCGTTGGCGTCGAACGTCGTGTTGACGCTGTCCACGCCGTTGCTGACCGTGAACGGAATTTTGGTGTTCAGCCCGGCGGTGAAGTTGCCCGACCTAGTCTGCGAGTTGAGATAGAACGTCGGTGCAAGCCCGCCGGCGGTGCCAACACGGAACCACATGCTCCCAGCGGTGTCCGCACCAATACCCGCCCAGTTATCCGCGCCAGCATCGTAGAGACGGATGTTGGCGTCTGCCTGCGCCACTGGCAGAACGGCTGAAGGCCCAGAAGCGTTGCCGAACATCGATCCGTTCGGCGTCACAATGAGCGGTCCGCTCATCGTATCGCCGGTGAGATTTACGTAGAGATTGTCGGCCGTGGCTTGATCGAGACCGCCGGTGCCTTCGCCGGTGCTGCTCGAATATCCGTTGACCTGCACCCACTGCGAGGTATTGCCGTCGTTGTACCAGATCCAGAGGATTCCAATGTCGGATTCAAACCAGAGATCGCCCTGCGAAGGACCGACTGGCGGATCATCGGAAATAGTGTGCAAGCCGTGTGTGACACTCGACTGTACGGCCCAGCCCTGTCCATTCCAGACGTAGGTGATACCGCTCGCAGTGTAGGTGTCGTCGACAGCTGGCGCGGTCGGAAAATCAAATACAGCCATGTCAGCTGCTCCCCGACTCTATCGGCATTCCGATGTATGTTTTCATTTTGTTGATCTCGGCGTGCAATTCCTTGACGGCGTTGATCAATGCGTAAGTCAGCGCATTGCTGTCGAGCACGCGCAAGTCAGTGACCGCTTGGTTGTTGATGAAGCCCGGCCGCTTCTTCACCAGTTCAGGCATGGCGGCTTCAACTTCCTGCGCGATGAGGCCGACGAATTCCCTGCTGTTTTTAGCAGCCAGATGGTTCACCGAACTTGGGTACGGCACCGTGACTGTGCCGTCGCGAACAACCGGATCGTATGGCTTGTCGAACGTGTCATTGCCCTTGAGCGTGTAGCGCACCGGGTTGAGCGTCAGGATTTGCGCAAGCCCGTGGTCGTAAACGCCAGTGACATTCTTGATGCGTTCGTCGGACGGTGCGACCCAAGGCCCGCCGCCGGGCTTGTAAGCCTCGCCAGTCGCTTCAATGTTGTGGTCGGTCTGGATTTTGAGCGCCAGCGCCGTGCCAACGGAACCGTTGACAAAAAGTATCGAGCCGCCTGAATCGGTGGTGATGGCGGCGTGGTTCGTGCCGTTCATGAAGTAGAGGAAGATCTGCGACTGCAAATCTACGATGATGGAACCAGCGTTCGCCGGAGAATGAATGGTCAACGGGCCGGTCATCGTATCCCCGGCCTTGTTTACTTTCAGATCGGAGTACTGCTTGGTAGCGACCCCCAGCGGCAGTGTCGGATCATGCGACACTGTCACATCGCCGTTCGCGCGACTAATAGTAAGCGGTGCATCGACCACGGCACCCATGTCGTTGTGCCGCACGATGGTGAAATCTGACCCGGCACCAGTGTTGCCGACGACGACATCCCAGTGCGCAATGCCGCTCTGCATTCCGGTGAGCTTCGCCGAACTGTTCAGCGGCTTGTTCAGGATAAGATTCGGTTCCAGCTTGCTGATCGCAAGATTGCCGCTCATCTGATCGCCGACGAGATTGACGTAGAGCAAATCGGCGCTGGGCTGGTCGAGACCGCCGCCGCCGCCGCCACCGCTGCTGCCTCCGCTGCTGCCTGCGGCCTGCACCCACTGCGCAGACGTGGCATCGACGTAGTACATCCAGAGTGTGCCGCTATCGGTTTCCCACCAAAGCAAACCTTGCGTCGGAAACAGCGGTGCCTGCTCAGAGACCAACGCCGTGTGCGTGATCTGCTTCATGCCCATCGGGTCGAGCGCCGTCGGCACACCGACCCACATGCGGAACGGGCTAGCCATCTCCACAGACAGTTCACCCGGCTCAAGCGAAGCCGGTGGCAGGTTCGGCTGTGCCGTTCGCTTGATCTTAACTTTTGGGTCGGCCATGTATCCGGTCCTCTTAAGGCGTCAGCCCGGCGATCTGCGCGTCGACATACTCTTTGGTGGCGGCATGCTGCGGATCGAGTGGATCGCCGGACAGCGTCAAATATCCCGTCATGACATCACCAGCTTTCAGCACGTAGTCGTCGAGCACACTGCCGCCGACACCGGGCGATGCGCCGCCACCCATCATCCATGCGTAGCCGTTCCACACATACACCGTCGTTCCGTCGCTGGAGGTGAAGACGGTGTCCGGTGCCGGGTTGGAAGGAAAATCGAAAGCCATGTCAGTACACTCCGCAATCGATGACGCCCACCTTGAATGGGTTGCCGGGAAGCCCAGCGCCGACGATGGAGACGTTGTCCACCACCGTCTTGCTGGTGATTTGAACCCACTGCACGGTGTTGCCGTCGTTGTAATGCAGGAACAGGAATCCAGTATCCGATTCCCACCAAAGTTGGTTGTCCGCTGGCGTAGCCGGCGGCTCGTCACCGACCAGCACGCCAGCGATGTGAATCTCCATCCACGCCGTGAACGATGCGCACAGGTTCTTCAACGAATCGCAATTCCACGTCCCTTCCGGGTCGAGGCATTCGGCGAAGCTCAGCAGTTCCGAGACTATGGCGTTGACCTGCCGCGGCTCGATCCGCGCATCGCAGTCCGACGGCAGTGCCGCGGCATCGCACGGTGTGATGATGAACGGCGGCAGCGGCGAGTAGGCGTTCTGGACGTTCGGCGGGTCAAGCGGCGTGCCGGTGGCATCGCGGTAGATGACGCCGCCTGCGGAGACCAGATCGGGAAAAATGGTGTTTGCCATCAGCAGCACCGCACGATGTTAGAGGGACAGGCCGGTAGCATCATCGACCTCACAATACATTCAGCAGCGAGCACGCCCGGCCACACACGGTCAGGCAGGCCAGCAGGTCGATCACAGCCGCGGTCCCAATACGCGGGAATTTTTGGAAGCGGCATCTGCGTCTCGCAGATGTCGCCGGAGCCGCAGCCCTCGATCCAGTCCTGCTTGTTGCAGATTTCGAATTGCGGATTGTCCGTGCACAACAACGCGCACGGATTGTCCGAAGTGTAGACGTAGATCGGCTTGAGTTCGGCACCGAGAGATTCGATCACCCAGTTCAAGCCGCACAGTGTCTTGATCACGCCCATGTTGGCGCGATTGAGCGCAATGGCAATGCCGCGTTTTATCGCGCACTCCAGTTCGGGCGGATAGTTCGGCGGGCAGAACACCGGCCCGCAATCCGACCAGACTTCCAGCGGCGTCAGTTCGCCAAGCAGAACGGAACGGCAGTGCTGGTTGTAGCAATCCTCCCATCGCAATCGCGACAGGTGGTTATCCAGCGTCGTTACCGACGTCCACGGATTGCTCTCGCGCAGCGCCGGCCATAGCGCACCGTGCACCACCTTGCGTAGCTTCAGCACCGTGTAGATCGCATGCAGCACCAGCGACGGGCAGCGCGGGTCTTGCAGCAGCGGGCACAACTCCGGGTGCTCCGGGTTGCTTTCGAAGTAGCTGATCGCCTCCGCTTTCCAGTAGTCCCAGAGCGGTCCTGAAGGCAGCAAGTTCATAAACGCCACGAAGGTGCAGCAGAGATCGTTGCCGCACAATGGTGGCGGACAGCACCCGGTTTCTTCTAACTCCGTGCATGGCTGGCACCCATCGGCGGTAAGACACTCACCCGGCGCTGGTTGTGGCACCGGCGCAATCGGATGCATAGGTGCATCGATCAGGCAATTGTCGGAATAATCTAGCATTGCTGGAACACCGACTCAGGTCCGGTGAAGAAGATGCTTTCAAGACACGGCAGCACATCGCACTCCGGCTCAAGCGCACAGTCTGTCATGTAGACCAGCGTGCGCGGGTACGGCGGCGATGCCGTCTCGTAGCCGATGACTTCGAACCGAACCGATGCGTTGACATTGGCCCCGACAACATTGGCGACGATTAACTCCAGTTGCTTGGTCGTCAGTGGCATCGATGGGCAGATCGTCTTGAACAATTCACGAATGTAGGTCTCGATCATCTGCTTCTGCGCCGTGCTCGGACAGCCTGCAATGTCGACGTAGACGTTGATCGGCAACGGGATCGGCCGGACCACGCCGCCGCACACACCGATCTCGACTTGCCCCTCGCCGTAACCTTGGTGCGTGCCGAACATCCACTCGGTCAAATCATCAACAATGTTCTGCGGTGGGATTCCGCACGGGAAGCTGTCATCGAACAGCACGTAGAAATACATGCCCGTGCCGCAGTTCTTGCAGCCACAGTCGCCGCAGTCCGGGTCGCAGCGGCAGCACGAACCTTCACGAACGCAGACCCGTGTGGCGCACGGGAATTCCAGAAACTTCTGCTTGATCCACGCCATCGTGGCGCGCGGCTGGTACGCCAGCCGTTCAAGGTATCGCTTGCGAAACTCTTCACAGGTCTCTTCCGCCGAACCGCCGCAGAACGCGCCGCCGCAGATCGTCACTTCGGCGTCGATGCCCGGTGCCGGCGTAACCAGCGTACCTTCGGTCACCGCGCCGTCAGAGTTCATCTCCGGTCCCGGTGCCAGCGCGCGGATGCGCACGATGATCGAACCCGAGTCCGGCATCTCCAACGGTATGGTGCCAACCGACACGAAGGTGCCCGAGTCTGTCTGTATTTCAAACGTCGCCGGAATCGGCGACCCCGGCACGCCGGTTAGTTTGGCGTAGCCTTCAGCATGTGACGCCGGATGGGGAAACACGCCATTGCGCGCCGCCATCTTGTACAGGTTCTCGCAGCACGCCGTCTCCGGGTTGGTCTCGCGCCACATCTGGTCGGCGATAGCGTAGAACTGTTCGGCCGCGGCGTAGTCGTTTGTGACGACGTACCACTCGTTCGATTCTGGATAGATCTTGCCCCCGCCCAACACCGTGGACGAGAACATGTTCTTCAGGTGATCGAACAGTTCCTGCGGATCTGGTCGTGGAATTGTGCATGACATGGTGCGTCAGTGCCAGACCCAAGTCTCGGAGACGAAGCTGCCTGACAGATTGATGCGACTTTGCCCGGTAGCCGTAGTCACAACGACAACAACGGCTACGTTACTGGACCCACGATATGTCGCTTCAACGTCGACAGTTTCGGCAATGCCGAGAGCTATCAGTTTCCCCATGTCCGCACGAACAGCGTTAGCGATAGCCTTCACTGCATCGGCGGTGCGAACGTATGATTTCTCTGCCGCGTTCCACATCGTCGAGCCGATGTACAGGCCGTCGTCACGATACGACTCCGACCAATGGCCATACGTTGCAGCTGGCGTTGGGCACCGCATGTCGGTGCGCGCCCGCGTGTTCAGGATGTTGAGGATGTAGCCTTGCAGCCACCCCTCTGTCTTGATTGTGCGGTACTCGCCTTCGTGGTGGTCAGGCGGGTTTATCGGGTGTGACGGATACGGGTCCGGGTTCTCGATGTCTTCGTATTCAAGCCCCGGAATGGCGCAGTCGACACCACACAGCGTGTAGGTGCCGCACGCCTCCGCCCGAGTCGTCCAGAACATCCGGCGATGGCCGGTGCTCGGCTCAAGACAAGGGTCGATCTTCTCAAAGTGCATCGCCGAGATCCAGTTCGAACTGCGCCGGCTGACTGCCGCCACCGCTGCTACCGGATTTCTTTTTCTCCTCCTGCTTATTGCCTTGGAAACTCGGCGGCTTCTGACTGCCGCGCACCACTTCCGGCGTTCGGATCAGTCTGTTGACGATAAGCTCGCCGTCAATGATCAGTTTCTTGACGCGGAACACACCTTCCTCGCCCTTGATCTCGAATTCGCCCTTCTCACCGACCGCAAACTTGTTCTTGGTGACGTGCGCCAGTTTGTCGGAAAAGTGCAGCGAGAATTCGTCATCGGTCGGATGCTGAACACCGCCTTCGCCTTCCGGCCAGCGGCGCTGCTTATCGTGCGGCGTCGTCAGCACCGCCACCTTCAGCTGTGTGTCACTCGACGACGACAGCAGGAACACTTCAGCGTCATGATCTTTCTTCAGTTTGAATCCGGCCCCGCCGATGACGAGCACGGTGGCTTCCTCGTCCTTGGTGTCGGTACCGTTGACCTTGATGGTCGCGCCCTGTTCCTCATAAGTCAGTTCGTGCCAGACGTGGCGTTCGACTCCGTCCTGAACATCTCTCGACCGCGCGTTGTAGGGAACGAATGTCGTCATGAGGTCTCTCCGAACCACGGGGGAAGGGTTAACGGCGGGGTCTTGCGCATCTCTTCTTGCTCTTTTTTCTGTTCGTCGGTCAGCGGCTTAGCAGCCAGTTCGACCAGCGACATCAACGGCAATTCGCTCAGCATAGGCGGCCCCCACGCATCGGGATACTGCCCGTCTACTATTGGTATGCCGGCCTGCCCGCGGCGGGCCATGCCGATACCCATGTTGAGGAGGGACAATCCAAAACCGCCGCCACCACCACTGCCGCCACCCGCGCCGCCCGATGGCGGCGGTGACAGCGTCAGCGTGGTCTTCAGTTCCTTCTCGGCGTTGACGTGGTAAGTCAGTTCCGTGCATTCGAACATGTCGAAGATGCCTTCCGGCGGCACCTCGACGTAGTGGCAGTTGCCAATGTCCCACGGTCCGCCGGATGACATCACATGGAACACCTCGATGGTGATCTTCTGGCTCGCGCTGTTGCGCTTGTTCATTTCGAACCGCGCACGACGTTCCAGTTCCTTGTCGGTGGCATCACCGTAGTGCGGGATCGTCAGCAGGTTTTTGCTTTTGACCTTGCTGTTCTTCACCGTCTTATGGGTCTTCTCCAGCGCCTTCTTGCCCCGGATATCCTTCTTGGTGCGCTGGCCCTTCACCTTCACTTCCGACTTGGCCTTGTCCTCAGACTGCTCAGCCGAGAACGTCAGGATGTTCTGGCCCAAGATGAGCGGCTCGCCGCCGCTGGTCATGCCGGCCACACCGTCACAGACCACCAGATTGCCTTCACGGCTCTCGTACATGAAGTAGCAGTACTCGGTCGCGATCCGTTGCAATTCGTCGAGCACCAGCGCGCCGTCACGAAAGCGCACCTTGTCTAGCTTGATGACCTCACCCTTCCAGTCGGCACGTATCTGCCACGGCTCGATCAGCTTCTCGACGACTTCCTTTGTGGTGGGCTGCATCATGTTGGTGGTCGGGTGCTGATGCGAACTGTCGATCAACCGCTTGGTCTTGCCGCGCGCCGTAAGCTTGATGGTGTACTCGTTCGGGCCGATGCTGACGCTGGTTGACGCTTTGCCCTCCGCACCCTTGTCAGCCTTCTGGTTCTCCTCGTCGGCACCCTTCTTGCCTTTCTTGGTGCCGCTGCCTTCGCGCTTATCGACCGAACCACAGAACGCCAGCTGGCCGCCGATGTATACGTTGATCGGAGCGCCACACTTGGCAGCCCCTATCATCGGAGCGGACGCCATCGCACCGGCGAAGATGGTGACGCTGAGCGATCCGGTCATCTCATCCTTGGACCGTTGCAGTGTCATCTCAGTCCAAGTATCGAGCGCCGATCCACCGATGGTGATAACGACCGGCGTCATGTCGGCGAGATACCAGACACAATCATGCCGAAGCGTCCGTTTGCATCGACAATGTTGCGCTCCTCAAGCTCGCGGTGCCGCTTGGCATCCTTGTAGATTGTGTAGGCTGCGACCAGCGGATGAACACCGCCAGAAAAATTGACCAGTATCTGACCGGGCAGACGGTACGACAGGTCGTACATCATCTTGCTGAACTGGGTTGCGTACTTCTCGATCTCGATGAACAGCGCGTTGTCACATTGGACGTAAGCTGCGTGGGCCTCGTCCTCCAACACCGCCATCACACTTGCCCGCGCGGCCAGCGCCTCTTCAACGGTCGGGTACTTCCGCCCCATCGCCGCTTCGGCCATGCCGACGCCGGCGAGAAGTCTGAACCTGCTGACGACCGCTTCGTCGCTGATAACGGCCGGGCCGGGCGGCAGATTTGGCGTCGTGGTCGCTGTGTTGGCGAACCGGCGGAAGATATCGAACTTGCTCTTGAGATCGGTGACGTTGCGCTTGATAAGCTCGAAACCCTGAACCAGCGCGTCATCGACGACCGGCGCGGACAGCGCCAGCGCGTCATCCTTGGCGACTTCCCACATGCGGAAGACCGCGCGCCAATCGTTGGCCGGTGAGCCGGAAACGACAACGTGTTCGGCGACCGTCGCAACAGACCAGATCAGGCCTTGCGCCTTGTCGACGACCTGCTCCTTCCACGGCAACGGCACTATGGTCGGCGTGTAGTCCCGGTAGAAGGACGTTTGTGACGCCGCAAACAATCCAGTGGAGATGATCCCAAAGATCGATCCCAGTATCCCGCTGAAGCCGATGTTCGCCTCGACGAACTCCAGATCAGCAGTCGTCTCGCCCGCCGCGTCCTCCAGCTTGTCTGAAACCTTAACAGAGCGGCACGCAACCATGACGGAGCCGCGTGTAGGATGGACAAGAATACCCGGCCCCGGAGATTCGCAAGCCGTGAACAGCGCATGACTATCCCAGACGTGGTTGTCTTCACGGAAAACTGCGGTGAGAGAGTAGACGCGGATCTTGCGCCCAAGGTCCGCGTAAGCCGTGTGCTCGCCGAAGGGGAATTCCCCTTCGGCACCACGGCGACCGCCCTGAACGTCGGCTTCAGTACACCAGAACGCGACCCCCTTGAAGGAGGCCTGAACGACGTCTTTGCCGATGGCGCAGGCGGAACGAGACATTTAGCGACCGCGCCCGCTCTTGCGCACGGCCGACTGCTTCTTCGGTGCGGCAGCCCGCGCGGCGGAAGATTTGATTGGCTTGGCGGCAGGCTTCTTGGCTTTTTTAACTGACATGCAGTAACTCCTATTGTGCTTTTGAGCCGCCCGTGTTGGGGGCCTCAGATTTCTGGTTCACGTTTATACTCACTTGAGCCGTGGCCGCGCTAATGGCCGCGGCCGCTGCTTTACCAATGGCCGCACCGATTGAAGGTGCGGCATTGGTAAGGGTGGACGCTGCGGTCTGACCAGCGGTACTGATAGCGGTCGCACCGTTGGTGAACACCGTAGAGAAAGTAGTGCCGGCAGTGGTCAGGCTTGACACTGCAAGCGTAATTGATTCCGAACTCTTAGCCAGCTGCGGGATCAACACCGCCAGACTGTCGGCCGGCGGCGCGACAGCCGCAGCGCCGGCTGCTGTTGTCGGCGTCGGTGTCGGCGTTGGCACCAGCCCCGGAACGCCGCCGGCTTTGGCTGCTTCTATCGCCTTCAGCGCCGCGGCAGTTGCTATCGTTGCCTGCTCTGTCTCAGTCTTCGGCTTTTCTTCCGGCGGTTTAGCTTCCGGCGGTTTAACTTCTGGTTCAGCAGGCTTTGCCTCACGACGTTCTATTTCTTCCGTCAGTGCCTTGATCTGATCCCGTGCCTGCTGAAGTGCGCGTGCGTTGTATTCACCACTTCCGCCCTCAAGAATCTTTTCCAGCGTCTTGGTGTTTTGCAGCTGACGTTTGGCATCCTTCAGCCGTTCGTCATTTTCCAGTTTTTCCCGCGCAGCCTTGGGATCGTCCGGCAGATTGACGATCACCTCGTAGGCGATGCCAGCCGCAATGCCCGCGCCCGTAGCCTTACCCGGATTCCGCAAAACCCATTTGCCGGTAGCTATCGCTCCCATGACAGCCGCCGCGCCGTAGTCCTTGATCAACTGCCCGATGGTGCGCTTGCCGCCCGGCATCGGCGTGCCGGGTTTGCCGCCGCCGGGGCCGCCGGGCACACCGCCACCAAGTGCATCTATGCCAGCTGCCCGCATCAACGCCGCAGCCGCGGCCTGCAATTCGACACCGGCCGCAGTCAGCGACGTGAACGGCGCGACGAGAAGCGTCGACACCGCAGCCGCCAACCCGACCGCCGCCAACCCACCGAACGCGGCGATAGCCGTGGTCATGCCGGGATTCTCAGCCATCTTGGTGGTGAGGTTTTGCAGGATGGTGTTGAGATCGATCTTGTCGGCGACCTTCTGACCAACATCACCGAACGCCTGCAAAAGCGCGGTCATGAAATTATCGGCGGACGCTGCGACGTTCTTCGATATCAGTTCGTTGATCGTTTTCGGATCGGCGGCTGAGTCCGCTTGCCCGAACTGCGATGCCAAAATGTTCTTACCAAGAATAGCGTCGATGACGCCTTGTATGCCTGACCGATTAGCGCCGGAGAGCTTGGTTTGCAGATACTCGGCGATCTGCGGTTCGGTCGGAACCGCCCTCAGAGCAGCGTCACCGGCCGCTTTTACAGCCGCAGCACTGCCGCCTTCACGCTTGGTCTTGGCCTTGGCCTGTTCGGCGTTTCGTTTCTGGACCGCCTGCTTGATGCCGCCTTCGGCTTCATAGGCCGCTCGCCACAGTTCGGCCGGGCGTGTTCCGATATCGATAGGCTGGCCGTCTGCATCGTAGAACGTCTTCGGTATAAGCTCGTTGGCCTTGATCGAGCCTTTCGGGAATCCGGGGCTTGGCTTGTTGCGCTTGACGCTGTCCGGTTCGAACAGGCCGAGTTCGTTCAGTACCTCGTTGACCTTCTTGACGTCGACCGCGCCGGTGCCAAGCAGATAACCACGGTAAGCTTCGTTGGCGGCGCGAATTCCCTTGGTGCCCATGTTGACGAGCACTTCGGTGATCGCATCCGGCGACATCGTGATGCCCAACGATTTGACGTTGGCCATCGCCGTCCTGATCATGCCGGCGTTGATGCTTGGATCGATCTGCTGGGCTTTCCTGAAGCCCTGCATGGCATCAAGAGCGTCTTTCGATAGCTCCGGCGCTTTGCCGGCTGCGCGCTCTGCGGCGGTCTGATTCTTGAACATCTCCGTGGTGGAGATGCCCATTGCCTGCACGAACTTGCGCTGGTTCTCCAGCGACTCTTCCGGCGACATGTTGGGGTCGCGCGCGTAAAGCCCCGGCGCTACGTTCTCAAACAACTCACGGGCCAGCACATCAGCGCGTCTTGCCCGTTCGGCCTGCGCTTCTGGCTGCGACAGGATTTTCTTGTTGCCGGGCTTGTTTACTGCGTCGAGCAGATCCTGACTGTTGCCAACGTCACCGGCGAAGGAAGCCCGCGCAAAATCGAACTCCCACTTCCGGTGCTTGAGCATGCCGGGGGGAGCGCCCTTCTGCTTATCCATCTCCTGAAACAGCTTCTGCTGCAACGGCGACGTAAGCGACTTCACAGCTAGATCAGCACGCTCTGCCTTGTAGGTCTCACCGGCTATCGACTTCAGCGCGCGAGCCGCGAGATAGGCTGCGGCAGCAAGTGCACCGAAGCTTTCGTTCAGCCGGCCAAGACCCGCCCCGAGACCGCCGGCGAAGCCGCCAATCGCCGCTTGCATGGGGGTTCGTGTGTTGCTGTAAGCGCGAGGAACGGCACCGCGCGGCGGACGAGGCGGTTGCTGCGCGCCTCCGCCGCCGGTGTGCGTTGTCCTGATGACGATAGGCCGGGAAGCCTGCGCACGAAGTTTGGCCAGCTGGGCACTGGCTGCGGAAACTCCGCCGGCATTCACGCTCAGTTTTACGCTGCGCGTGGCAGCCTTGAGCTTGTTGATCTCGGCGTTGAGCTTGCGCAGTTCGGCAGTGGCTTTCGCCGCGCCGGTGGCGTTGACGCCGATCTTGATATTGACGTTCTTGAGCGACTTCGCAGTCGCGAAAAGCTTCTTTAGCTCCGCATTTATTTTGCGGAGCTTTGCCGAAGACTGATCAACAACCTTAAGGGTTGCCTGTTCGGTAAATGAAGCCACTTACTTCGGCTTCCCACCGGCAAGAATGATGCGGTTCTTCATCTCGCGGTTGTGCACCTTGATGAAATGGCTGATGCGCAGCGTCAGCTGCTTGACAGTGAGCATTCGTATGTCGCCAGCCGAGGCGGAGTAGTAGCGATACTCCTCCACCCGCTCGGCTACTCGTCCGGCGACCCTAGAAAACGCGGAAGAACGTCGCGCGAGATCATGACGCCGTCGGTGATGGTGATGGCGTTGACCGCCCATGAGGGCAGCAACGACAGTGTCGTGCCGAGTGGCTTGGCAATTGTGCTGATCAACGCAAAAGTCTGCTGGACGGCTGCGTCGAACGCCAGCACGTCCTCAATGTCGCCGTAAGTCGACGCCTGAAATTCCAGTTCCTTGATCGACGGCTTGTCCTTGCCCAGATTGATCGGCGTACCAAGCTGGTAGACGATTGCCTTGTCGATGCCGTCGCCGTCACGAATGACCTTGCCCGGCGCACCTTCATCGTCATCAAGGTGCTCGATGATCGTGCGTGATGCCGGGATCGGCAGCGTCAATACATCTGCTGCTGTCATAGCCACCGGCGAATTACCAGCGTAGTAGGTAACCTGACGCAGCAGCCGTAGCCGTCGAAGCCGGGCTTCCATCGTCTTCGGTTCCGCCATGCCCTGCGCGGCGGTAACGACTTCCGTGAAAACAGTGAACGTCAGCGGCTTGACGATGACACTGTCTATCATCGTATCGCCGAGTTGAAATTTGATCGGGATTTTTACCGGCGCAGCCGGCAACTTGGTCACATTGGCGTCACTCACAATCGGAATCCTTGCTGACGTGCGACACGAACGGAAGAGCGTTTTTACATAGCTCTTCCGCCGTGGTCGTTCGTCTTTCGTGTTACGCCGCTGTGGCGAATGTCGGCTGGATGACCTGCTCGGTGGATTCGAGTGTGCCAGCCGGCAGCAGTTCGTCGATGAACTTGAACGAGATAGTCAACGTCACCTCATGGGTGTCCGACTTCTCGTCGCCTGTGCCGGTGCCTTTGGCCGCCGAATAGACCAGCCCATTGTAGTACTCGACCTGTAGCGTGACGTCGCTACAGCCTTGGTACATGGCAAGGGGAATCCGCAGATCGCGGATCACCTTGATCTCGACCTCCGGGTTGGTCGGCTGGCGCTTAACGTAGCCTTCCGGCAACGGCTCGTTGTTGAACGCGCAAAGCCGCCACGTCGGCAAATCCTCACTCGACAGCTTGTGAGCAATCGGTCCGTAGATCGCTCCCGTATCGCAGTCGAGGAACGTCATGAGGATGTTCTTGACGCCAACTTGATTTTCGCAAGTCATGTGACTTCTCCTTTCTCGTCAGCGTCAGCAGTTGCTGAGCATTGCCGGTTTTGCGTTGATGGTGATGGTGGAGATGCGGACCGGCGGACGGTACGTGAAGTCGATCCACAGTTTGCCGGGGATGCCCTGACACTTCGGGGCAACCTCAAAGTCGGTCTTCAGGATGATGTCCTGATCGATGTTCTCGAATTCGGAGAACAGGTAACCGACCTGCGACTTGGCCCAAGCACGGAACTGGCCAAGGATCATGCGCGGATTGGTGCCCCGCACGCCGGCAGGCACCGTGGTGTTCTTGGTGAACAGGCCAAGCCCCACCACCTGACCAAGCGCAATCGCGGCCTGATCCGCAGTCGCAGCAGCAAGCCGCCGCGAGTTCACGTTCCACCACGTCGCGTTCAGACGACCGTTATCGTCGTAACGGTTGTTGGTGGAGTCGTTGACAACCATCGGCTGAGTCATCGCGCCGGTGCCGCCTTGCAGCGGAACGGTGACGACGAAGCCAGTGGCTTGCAGCAACTGCTGCTCGTCGAACGTGAAGCACTGGAAGCAGGCTTCCGGCTGACGCAGACACGCAAGGATTCCGAAGTTCGGACCCTGCACCGACATCTCCGGGTGGTCGATGGTGATGCAGCAGGAGTGCGCCGCATAAGCCGCCGCCTTCAGCCAGCCAACAATCGGATCGGACCAGCAATGGGCGATACGGGAGACCTCCGCCGAATTGGTGTCGGAGGCGAGGATCTGGCCGAACGAGCCATAGTTGTAGGTGTAGCCGTGACCGAAGCACTGCGGCTTGTCGCACGACCATGCGGAAGCGATGTAAGCGATCATCGCATCCTGCCAGTTGTCATTGGCGTACAGCATGCCGATGCAGCAGTAGCAGCACTCGCCGAGAATGGCGTCGTAGTTCGGCGTGGCGAAGTCGATGTGCGTGCCTTGCACGGTCTGCGCGAATGCCATCTCGACACCGGCCGGAGCGTAATCACGGCGCTCATGCCAGTTGTAGATGACGTTCATGGCGTTGCCGACGGTGCCCTTATTCTTGGCCGTCAGCGTGATCACGCCGGTTGCCGCAACAGCGGTGTAAGGCAAGCCCGCTTCGGCGTTGAGCGCCAACGCCACGTTGGTCGCGATCTCTTCAGCGGTGTCACCTTCGTGCACGCGCGTCGAGGTGTTGTAGCGACCGTCGACCATGAACAGATCGACGCGACCGTCACTGAGCGCCTCGCCAGTGAAGGTCAGCGTGTACGCCGCTGCCTGATCGGCACCAACGTCAGCGTCTTTCCACGGCAGGGCGTAGAACTCCATGGCGTGGTTCGGGCAGCACAGGAAGGCGGTCTTGAGACCTTCCGCGATGATGCTGCCCTCTCCGAAGAGAACATCGGCATCGCGCAGCGACGGAATCTTCAGCAGTGCGCCGGATTCCGCAGTGCCGGCATCAAGCATCTGACCCTCGATCAGAATGCGGCACTTGTTCTTGTATGCGTTGAGGGAAGGGTCAAAGCAGATGCGGATCGCGCCGGACCGCAGGCTGTCGATTGACATGAGGTCGCTCCTTCTCGCCGGGTCGGCGTGTTAAAGGTTTCAGTTATCTTTGGAGTAGGACGGTGCAGCAGGCTTCGGAGCCGCGGGAGCGGGCTTGGCCTTGGCTTTCTTCTCGCCGCCCTGCTCTTCAAGATCGCCCCAGTGATCAATCAAACGACGAATAAACGGATCATCGTTCACTGGGATGAAACTGTCCAACGGGATCGGCTTGCCTTCGTAGAAAAGCTTACGACCGGGCTTGGTCTTAACGTAGATCATGGGCATGTCAGCCCTCCTGCTCTTTGGAGTTGAGAACTTGGACTTCACAGACACGGATCGACTGGCTCCGGGCACGGGTCGGGGATACAGGCCGGCGGCGTGCACAGGTTGAAGCCAACCGTGAACGGTTCGCCGAAGTCCGTGTTGGTCGGACACCAGCGGAACGTCGCCATGAAGGTGAACGTCAGTGTCACCGCCAGTGGCTCAGCTTCAATCGTCAATCCACGATAAGCAACCCGCTCACCGCCCGGCGGCTCCCAGCGCACCATGTTGGACAGCAGCGTATCTCGGATCGCCTCGTAATCGTAATAGCTCCAGAACGGCGTCTCGGTGCCGTTGGCCTTCTTGTAGCGCGCCGGCTCAAGCCAGAAGTCGACAATGAAGGTGTCGACGACTTCGAACATCTCAGCGTTGCTGTGGGAAGGTGGACTGGCCGTCGAGCGGATGAACGCCGCCATGGCCAAGGGGAGGGTCGGGACGTTGTCTTTGGTGATCGATACTTCTGAAACTGCCAGCGCCCGTCCGTTCAACTCAGGAAACCAAAGGGCGAGTTGCTCGGCGAGTGCTGGCAGGAATTTTTGCTTTGCGGGTGTTACCCGTGCATCCATTTACTTATCGTCTTCCTTGTTCTGGTCGAGGATCGCGGTCACGTCCGCAACCGTCATCTGATGCTTCGAACTCAGCTGCTGAGCAATCTGCTGCTTGTTGAAGCCTTGGCCGGTTAAAGCCTTGGACTCCGACAGGAGACGCTCGTTTTGCTGCTTCTTGGCATCGTCCTTGGTCTTGTCTTCGGTCTTGTCTGTCACGTTGGTCACTCCTTGGGTTACGGAACTCCGGGGTTCCGCCGACCCAACGCTTGAGACCGACTGACGTTCACTCACGTCCTTGACCACTCGACCCAGTGCTTGAGTTTACCGGCCTTCATGCCCTCTTCCAGCGCATTATCGCTCATCTTGCGGCGGGCCATCTTGCTGGTGCCTTTTCGCAGGAAACCCGAGTAGGGCATGCTGGTGCCAATAGTCACAGAACTTGAGGTGACCACCGAACGCACCGAAGCTCGCAATCGGCCAGACCGACGGTTCGGCCATGCCCCCGGCGCTGACGCCGGCGGGTATTCGCCCATCCCGCTCTTGAACGCATCGACCCCGGCGTCCCCTATCGATTGCAACCATCGCCGAATCTCCTCCGGCTTCTTGCGCGCCCGAAACTTGCCCCATGGCGAAAACTCGATGGTGAAGCTCATGGCCACGTCACAATCAGTACGACCAAGGCCAACAGCCCGGCACTAAAGAACGCTAGCGATATGCGCCCAGCCGTCACAGATCGACCCTCGTCTGCTGTGGTGCCAGCGCGCCTTGCGGCGGGATCGCCAGATCGGAAATTTCTATCATGCGGCAGGTCAGCACCAGAAACCGTTCCGGTTCAGACACGGCCAGCACCCGGTACCAGCGCGGCGCGCTCTTGCGGAATTCCTCGTAGACGTAAGCCGTGTCGGTGACGTTATCGACCAAACCGTTGCGGACCGTAATGGCGTGGGTCGCCTTGGTGACCGGGTCCAGCACCGTGTAGGCCGACTGGCCAATCGTGAACGGCAGCCCGTAATGCGACTTGACGCGCGCCCACGCCCAGACCACGGCGGAACGGTGCAGCAGCATTGTCTTGGAATCGATGATGACGTCGTGCTGGGTGCAGAGCGCCACCCGGTGGTTCAGTTCGTGCAGTTTTGGTGCGCCGGGGTCTTTCACTGGGAAACCGTATCAAACCCGACGGCGGGGCTGGGCATAGTTAAAGCGATCAGCACAACTCCCAAGTTGTCCGGGGCGCGGATTCGGACCAACGCTAAAGACATGGAAGCCACAGAGAATATACGACAGCACGTAGTCTACTGCGTAGGGGTGCGAAACTATCGGGCGCTGCACGGGACGCACGGTTATGCGATCCCGCGTACTCGACCTCGCGGCCTGCGCTTCGGCAGTCACAACGAACAGCATCAACAGTGCGATTAGGATTTTCATGACAAACCCTCCTGTTAAGCTCTCTCGCGCGGCATCTAGAACGCCTCTGGGTCTATGACCCGCCAAGTCTCCAACGCCCCGGAGATCATGGCGATGTTGTTCGATCCTTGCAGACCGGCGAGGCCAGCGCGGGTCTCCACCCGGTTGCGTTGAGTGAGCAGTTCGTCGCCGGGGTGCTCAATACACCACGTAATAAACTGTAACATTCCGAGAATGACCGTCGTCGGCACCTCATTGGCTGATTTGTAGCCGGCCCGGTACGACGCCAGCATGCCGCCGTTGAGCGCCCACGGCTTCGAACATGGATCGCAGCAATTCGACAGGTCGATCAGATCCTTGCGGATCGGCACCTTCACCCTGCGCGTGCCCGGCGGCACCTGAAAAACGGTGTTGTCGTTAACGTGGCTACCTCCATAGAGGTACACGTAGCCGTCGGCGACCGGGTACTTGAGCTTGTGGGTGTAGTAGCTCGCATTCGGCCGCGGCCGCGACGGACCCTCGACGGCTTCCGACACCGTGCGCTGACCGGACAGTAACAAACCCGTGTACTGCTCCGCGGCTTCCATTGCTGCGCCGCGGTACAGCCGCAGCTGATCGTCCATTACCGACGGCACGTCGTCGATTTTGGCATGGCTGCGGATGAACTCGATCCCCAGCCGCGCCTCCCAGTCCAGCGGCGTCTCTACGCCAATGGGAAAGGGCGGCTGGTCGAGCGGTCGGTTCGGAACGTGTCTCAGCACTTCGCGATCCCGATGTCGAAGCAGTCACTGCGGGTGTAGCACTGGCAATCGCAGTCCAGCGCCGCCTGAAGCACCGTCAGCCGCCAAATCTCGCATTCGTTGGCCGCCGGCGACACCGTCACCGGAAAGTAGACCGTGAAGTAGCGGTTATCGACCACGGCAGCCCCGATGCTAATGTGCGGGGTCGCGACCATGTTGGCGGCATCAACGCCTATTGCAACCATGACCTCGAAAATGGTGGTGTTGGTGCCGTCACTGGCCGACACGTAGAACCGATCCTCACCTTTGTAGTTCGACGCCGGCATGTAGGAGAACGCACCGTCCTCCAGCAGATCGAGCTTGCCGTGCTTGGCGCTGTACAGCGGCAGCGCCTTGAACTTCAGCGGCACCGCCTCCGGGTCCGTGATCATGCTGGTGAGAGTGTTCTGGAGCAGCGTATTGACCGCTGTCGAGAACTTCGGCTCCGCGGTCGCCTGCGGCGGCGCGTTGCTACCGACCGGGACCGGACAGGTGTCCATCAGTTCAAGCTGGAATTGCGGTGCACAATGCAGCTGGCCAATCGGCACCGCCCACGGCGCATAGCCAACCGAAACCTTGTTGGTCGTGCCGGGCTTGAGGCTGAGCTTCTCGCAGCAGCACTTCACGCACTGGGCAGTCACTGCGTTGTAGTCTTCGACCGTGAAATGCAACATGGCTGCGCTCCGTTGTTGGAATTCCGGGGGCGCGAGGCCCCCGGTATTTCAGTTCACGTTGTTACGGAACGACTGGCGCTGCGCAGGTATAGCAAGGCGGCGGTGCGAGCGGCACAGCAGCATTCGGTTTGCAGCCGTTGTTACAGGTTGCTCGAATCATCGGTGGTCTCCTTTTCCCGCTTGCGGGGCTTGGGTGCCGGAGGCGGTTCCGGCGTTTTCGCCGGGGCAGTATACGCCTCGACCTCCGCTTCCGTCATCGGTCGGGCGTAACCACGGGTCAACAAAAACCCGGCCGTATCGGCCGGCAGGGCGGCGAACATGGTGTCCTTGTCCCACTCGACCCGAACAGGTGCGCTGAAATAGGACGGACGATATTCAAACCACTGCGAGTCCGTGCCCTGCCCGGACACGACCTGCATCACAACAAATGTTTCGGTGTCTGCCACGGTGTAAACTTTCGCTTGGCCCAATCGATCCAGCCCAGATCAGGATTGATCGTGCGGCTCAGCTTCACCTTGGCGCGGAGATCGTCTTTGTCGTCGACCTCCTGCATCACACTGATGAAGCCGTCGATATCGGCTTTGAATTTCAACTGACGATCCGACCGCTCGCCGATTAACCGCATCGACAACGGCGACAGCATGGTCGGACGACCGTCGGTGACAAGAACATCCGCGACATTCGGCACGTAAGGACTGAACTTCGCGCCGTTCTCGGACGCGAACACGAACAGCCGGCCAAGCTTGCCGGTAGGAGGAAGCTGGCCGCGGATGACGACTTCGTCCCCGCGGCCAACCTTTAGCATGTTGCCAACCGGCACTCTCATCGAGGACCGGACAGCACGACAATGACGCGGATCATGCCGACATCGCCGCTTTTTGGTTGGACGTTGATGAAGGCATCCGGCTTGCACGGCAACGTCGCCGTGCAATGTGAACCCGCCTTGGTCCCTGCCGGGATCACGATCTGGGTCCGCTCCGGTACGTAGCCCCACGACGCCGAACACATCACCACGTCGTTGACTGCGACGAACAATGGGTCGGGTACGCAAGGGTCGTCGGCACTTGGTGGGGCTGATCCGAACTCGAAAACAGCCTCGTTGACGACGTCTTCAAACACTTCGAAAGTGAAGGAGAAGTGAGCATGACGCCGAAGGTCGACCTCCGGTTGGACGTTGGCCGCAGACGCTACGCCCCACGCCAACACGGCTTGGTGTTGTGCAGATGTGTTGAGATTCATGCCCGCTTCTCCTTCAGCCGTTTACTTGGGGCCGGACAGGATCGCCACGGCACGAACATTGGCCGCCCCGACCCCAACCAGCTGGACAAAAGCGTCCGGCTTGCACGGCAATGCCGCCGTACAAATCGACCCTTTCTTGGCACCAGCAGGCAGCACGATGGTTGCCTGCGGCAGCGGCTGGACGCCCCAACCTGCCGTGCAGGTCAGGACTTCAGCCACCGGCACGAAGGGGCCGGGCAGGCACGGGTCCGCTTCACTGGGCGGAGCCGACTGCACGTTGAACACAGCGTCCGCTACGAGGTCAGCCGTGACCTCGAAAGTGAAACTGTAATGAACGTGCCGGCGGATATCGATTGGCGCGGCAGCAGTGCCGGACCAAGCGACGATTCCCTGATGTTGGGAAGCACCATTGAGGTTCATAGTTCAATACTCCTGATGAGGATGTTGCGATTGCCGTTACGGGCCGACCGTGAGGATCGACGCCGCCGGGCAGCACGCAACGAAGCCGCCATCTTCGGCACCGAACGAGTAGGCAACGCACCACGCAGTGCTCTTGCCTTCCCACTGCTCGATCCAGAGCGGGCGCTTGCTGACGACATAGTACGCCTGTTTCCAAGCGCCTGCCGCTGCAATGAACGATCCGGTGACGAACGGAGCCGCCGCGGTTCCCAGCGTCTGACCCTGCGTTGGGTCGGGCAGACAGTTGGAAATACGGATGCTCTCGCGCACATCGTTCGGGGAGTAGGTCATCAGACCGTCGCCGAAGATGAAACGCCCGGTGTTGTCGACCATGGCGGCCAGATACGCGAACGTATTCTGGTGCATGACCGTGGTGATCGCGCCGTACTCCGCCGGGACACCGCCGTGGAAGTAGCGGAAGTCGATGTGGGTGAGGCCTGCCGCCGGCGTTGCCCTTGTCGGGAAGCAGCCGTTGGTCAGCCAGCCGAGAGGCTCGTTGACACCGTCGCCAATCATGGTGGCGCGATTGCGGTTGATCCGGTAGGACCGCGCCGCCGCGTTGTACATGAAGTTGAGAAGGTCGTAGTTGGCTTCGGCAAGCACCTTGCGCTGGAAGCAGAACACGCCGCGGAAATCGGACACGTTACCCGACTTGAAGGTGATGTTGCCTTCCGGGCCGTATTCAGCATCGCACTTGGCATCGCAATCGTACTGGCCGATTGCGCCGTAGTCGTTGACCTGCGGATACATGAAGGTCGACTTGCCGACGCTGACCGAGTTGTACAGATCGAGAAGCTCGGCGCACTCGACGATACAGTTCAGTTCGATGCCCAGCATTTCCGGTGAGAACATCGCGCTGTCGAGACTGGCCGCATCGAACGCCTTGCGCTCGATATCGGTGAGCGAGCGAACGATCTTCTCCTTGGACTCGATGCCGACCTGCATCATCTTGCGCACCGCAGAACGATAGTCCGCAGCGACGACAAGGTTGTTGAGGTCGGGCTTGAAGTCCCAGTCCGATCCGCCCTTGAACAGGAACGCACGGCGCTGAAGCTCAATCGCCGCTTCGCGATCCGAAGTCTCCAGATCCTTGCCGCCCCTGACGATGGGTGCGTCGAGTTCCTTCTTCACCTGATCCAGCGCCTGCGCCAGCATTTGCTGCTTGGTGATCATCTCGGCGTATTCTGCCGTGTGCTTGAGCACCGTCGCCTTCAACTCTTCGGTCGTCGCCTTGACGCCGCCGAAGTGGTTGTTGAGTTCGGTGTACTGCACTTCCGAATCCTTCTTGGATTTCTCCAAGGCGGACACGATGGTTGACATCTCGGTCGTGAGACCGGCGAGCAGGGCTTCGGCAGTCTTGGTATCGGCAGGCGCTTCCTTGGTGAGGAACGCCCCCTTGAACACGCCAGCCTTGGCGCGTTCGATATCACGCTTGAGGGTATTCATTTGCGATAATCCTTGTTTGGGGGATCGCGCGTGTCACTCACCGGGAGCTTAACGTCGCTTTTGCCTTTGCAATCAGATCTTGCATCGGCTTGAGGATGGAAGCATCCAACATGGGATGCTCAGGTTCTTCAGCAGGCTTCACCAACGGTGCTGCCTTGCCCTGAAGCAAGTGCGCGTGTGGCCTGATCGCACGGATCAGACGCTGCGCCTCGCTCCGACTCCGGCAAGTCCCGTCAGCCGCAAGGGCTTTTTCGAGTTCTGCCAGAGTGTTCGGTGGTGCGACCTTGATGAAGGTCATCTCGGCTTCCTGCTGTGCAGGAAACACGACGACGGACACTTCCATCAGGTCGCCCTTCTTGATGACGAGCCAAGGATCATCCTCGTTCTCCATCTCGTCATCGACAAATTCGAATTCCTCCAAGGCGAAGCCGACCGAGAACGACAGACCGCCGTTCTGCTTGGCCACTTCGTGCAAATCCTTCACGTAGCTGACATTCAAGTTCAGCTGCGCCCCGATGGTCAGGTTCTCGCCGTGAGTTTCCAGCCGCTTGATGATGCCAGCCGGTTTCTGCCAGTCATGCCCGGCCAGCAACTTGACGCCGCGCGGCCCGGTGAGGCCCTTGCGCTTGATGCTTTCATCGAACGCCTTGGCGAGCACCTTGTGACCGTACAGATCGGTGCTCGGCGTGCTGGCAATGCCTTCGATGTAACCTTCCGGTGCATCCTGCATCGCGTTGGCGACGAACATCAAACTGCACTCGACGCGATCACCCGCTTGCCATTGCGTTTTCATTGCAACGCTCTCCCACCGTTGTCCGCCGGTTCATTTTCAGGGTCGAGACCACCGTCACGCCCCGGCAACTGCGGCAGCTTGGCGTCAAGCGGCGGCAGCCTGTCATTTTCATCCGTGGTCTCGGCCTCTGTCTTCGGTTCGAAGCCGAGAATATCGCGCTTCTCGTTGTTCGACATGAAGGTGACCTGCGACAGCGTCTTGCCGAGATTGGCGCGGCCTTCCCACAGCGCAGGCACCTGATCGAGATCGAACGAGATGCGTGCGCCATAGGGGCAAAGCGCCTGTGTCATGCCGGCTGCAATCGGAACGAGGTAGCAGGGAACGACAGTGTCCTGCCAGTATGACAATCTGGACTCAACGTAGTTTGAGGCATACTTGGCTGCGTCAGCCGATCCCAGTCCGAGAAGCGCGACGGGGACACCAAACACGCCAGCAATCTGACGGGTCATATCGTCGAGCGGAAGCTTGGCGTGGATGTCGCCCAGCTGGTTGTCGAGCGTGTGCACCTTCACGTCGGTGTTGTACAGAAACAGAATCTCGCCGGAGTGCTCGCCGCCGCTGCCGGCCTCTTCCAGATGCTTGGTGAGAGCTTCCTTCTGCTGGCGAGTGATCGTCTTCTCAGCCGTGATCACGTACTTGACGTTCGGATGGCCGGAGGCGGTATCCAAGGCTCGCTGCATCAACGCCTTGATGATCTGAAGCGGGATGTGGAGGCTTTCGATGGCCGCTGGCGCTTTGTTGTATTCGACCAATCCTGTGAGCGAAGGGAACGCAATTTCACCAGCGTAGGACTCATTGGTGGCACGCTTCTCGGCTGTGCGCCGGCTGGGGAGAGTGGTCATGTTTTCCCCAACGCCATATTCGTACTTGTCCACAACGCCACGGCTGTTGAGAACTCCGCGAACATGTTTGGCAGCCAGCGGGTAGATGCCGTTCGGGTTGCCGTTGGTGCCCATGCCGACTTTGAAGTGCGCGCGGGCGTAAAGCATCAGATTCAAGGCAACCCAGTACTGAAGCTGCTGACTGGTGTAGGTGTCGTTGGGGGATTTCAGAAGATCGTTGATCGCTTTGATCTTGGAATTGCCGACGCGCTCCGAGGTGTTGATATCCGGGTCGGGTTCGCAGAACCACGGCACGCTTTGCACAGAGGACGCGATGAAATTGGTGATTCTGTATAACTGCGGGGATTCCCGCTGTGCGATGTCGGCAGTCGCAATCGCCTTGGCCGACAGGAAACGGACCGACTGCCCGCCCATGATGTAGATCGGGCTTTGCGGCTCGTCCACCGCTTCGCGGTCGGGCTTCTTCTTGATGAACCAGTCGGCAAAAGCCATCAGTGCAATCGCTTCTGAATGATCGGTTGCGCCTTGATCTGGTTGTCGAGCATCGACGCCAGCGCGGCCATGGCACGATAGATATCGACCACCGTCTCCGGCCCGGCAGGGTTCTCGCAATAGTGCTCGGCCGCCTTGTTACAGGCGGCCGCGAGACGCTGAAGGTCGGTTTCCATCGTTCCTATACTTGTCGCCGGACCACAGCGCCGTTGCGGCGCGCGGCGAGAGCCGAGGCCTGCACCACCTTCGGCGCTGTACTCGGCGCGTGATTCTGCCGCGGCGTCATCGGGCGTGAGATGGGCGCGTGCTGGCTGCCCGTTCGCATTGCAGTCGGCCGCGAGTATGTTCTTCCACCACCGCATCCGCATCCCATTACTCATCTCCTACCAGAGTTTCAGTTTGAGAACGCCGCCGCTTTCGTCGCCGTCCAGTGCAGTCTCGATTGCAACATCCTCGACTGCGTAGCGCGTTGCGTCCCAGCCGTGATTGAAAGCGTCCACCGGAGTGGACAGCGATTGGTTGGTCAACCTGTCGGTCATCCACGAATACAGATGCGCCTCTTCCTGCATCTTCTCGCA